>JACCEB011171356.1_pt1 | contig 28688 bp, 27 predicted proteins | sample 7454761 | NCBI WGS metagenome assembly JACCEB01 (sample SAMN15323454, study PRJNA562643) | freshwater metagenome | isolation source: river surface water | place: USA:Blue River Watershed | collected 2017-08-18
TAATGAAAAAATATTTATAATTATATTTCCTGAAGGAAATATAAAAAGAACTATTTTAAATTATAATTTTGATATAAATACTCCTAATAATGATAATTTTAAAATTATAGAAAAAGAATGTTTTAATTATAAAAATACAGCATTTGAAATATCAATAATGAATAATATTCCAATTTTACAAACAATATTCTATTCACCAATCCCTAATTATAAATATACATATTTTAATAAAGAATATGATATAAAACATATAAATCATATAGGTATTAATGTTTATAATTTTCAAAAATTTAAGAAAGGTATAACTGTTGAAAATTATAGAAAAACAATGGAAGAATTATTTAGAAAAAGATATATAGAAACATTAATTAATGCTCATAAATTTAATATTATTCTTGAAAAAAAAAAAATTAATTTCTTTGATAATCTCGTACAATAATTATTCCATATTACCCAATATGTGGTTTTCTTTTTATTGATAAATGTGATATTAGAAAATATTATTTTTCATTCAGAAAAAAATTGATTTAATAAATTTAAAAAAAGAATATATATATTTATAATGTTAACCGTTAAACAAAAAAATGATGTTTCTCAATTATTTGATAATATAACAAAAGATGAAGAATTTGAAGTTATGTTTAATAATTATAAATCAGATAATATTTTATCATTAATTGATTTTATGAATGTTTTAAAATATATTAAATTTCGTAGTGAGAATGATAAATTAAAATTAATTGAAACAGTCTCATTAGATATATTTTATCTCGATTTTCGTATTACAATTGATGGTTTAGAGAATATTAACAATTTAATGGGATTATTGTATCAGCGCAAAAATAATAATATATTTTCTATAATTGTAACTCAATATTTAGATAAAGATGGATTTAAATTAATTCAAAAAATTAAAGACAAATCAAATGTTGTTGATATAGACCATCTCGATATGCGTTTTAGAAAATCAAAAGAAATTGATGTTAAAGATAATGAAGTTATTAAAATGTTAGGTAAAATAAGCCCAACTGATGCAGATAAAATTAATTATAGATATAAACAGCGTATGAGTTTAGAATTAACTGAAGAATTACATATAGATATGACAATTGTTAAAGCAAGTGATAATATAAGTAATGTAACTAATTCTGTTAAAAGTTATGAAATTGAAATTGATTATACAATGAATAATAATTCTTCAAAAAATAATAAATCTATTTTAGAAACAATTTATAATGAAGCAGAAAATATTAAAAAAGTTATGACAAATAGTGACATTTTAATAACTAAAGAGGAACAAAAGGAAATCATAGATAAATATGTTAAAACATTATATGGAACATCATTTGAAGGTGCTAATAATATTATTAATAATTTATATAGTATGCAACCAATTTCAGCAGAAGTTCAACATATTGTTGACAATATTCCAAATAAATATTCAGCTACTGATAAAGCTGATGGTGAAAAATATCAATTGTATATCTATAAAGATGAATGTTATCTTATTTCAAATAATTTGCATGTTAAGAAGATGGGAGTTAAAAATAAAGAATTAAATGATACTATTGTTGAGGGTGAATTAATCTATATTGATGAAAAGCGTATTTATATTTTTATGATGTTCGATTGTTTATATTATAAAGGGACTGATATGAGAGGAAATTTAAAATTATCAGACCGTTTAGCTCATATGATAGATATAAGTAAATCATTTAAATATGAACCTTATATTATTAAAGATTATGATATGAAAGGTGCATTTAATTTGGAACATATTAAACAATATTATTCTGATAATATCAAATCATTTTACAAACAATTAAATGCTGAAATAAACAAAATGAAACCAAATCAAGTTCTTATTTATCCTAAAATCTTTTTATACCCATCTGGTGGTTCATCATCAGAAGTATTCTTATTTTCTGACATTATTTGGAATAACTGTACAAAGAATGCTAATGTGGATTGTCCCTATCATTTAGACGGTATAATTTTTACACCATTAGAGCAAAAATATACTAGAGATAGAAAGGAACAACGTTATCCTATTTATAAATACAAGCCACCGCATACTAATAGTCTTGATGTTTTTATTACATTTGAAAAGAACAAGGATACTGGTGGTTATATGGATATCTTTGATAATTCATTACCAGATAAAATAGATAATAAAACATTCAGAGTAATTAATCTATTTGTGGGTGATAATGTCGGAGGTCGCGAACAACCAGTTCCATTCATGAAAGAAGAAAATAATAGTGTTATCTATTTACCATTAATTGATGGTAATATAAGAGACGTAGAAGGAAATATAGTAATGGATAATACAGTAGTTGAAGTAGTTTATACCAATGATACTACTATGCCACATCCATACAGATGGCAGATTCTTAAAACTCGTTGGGATAAGACGGAAAGCGTTATGAGATATAATAAGAGATATGGTAATAACAAAGATGTAGCAGAAAAAATTTGGAAGAGTATGATTGAAAGTGTTACTATTGAAGAAATTGCCAATCTATCTAATCCTAAAAGTTATGATATGCAGATGAAATTGTTGACATCACGTTTAGACAGCAGTATTATTAATTCTCAAAAGAAACAAGATATTTATTACCAAAAGATTACCAACTTATTAAAGAAATTGCGTGAATTCCATAACTGGATTAAATCAATTCTTATTTACACTTATTGCTCACCAACTAGTAATACCTTAGGTGGTAAAATTGTTCGTCAATCTGTTTTAGATATTGGATGTGGACGTGGTGGTGATATTTTAAAAATGTATCATGCACGTGTTGGCGAATATGTTGGCATTGATGTTGATTTTGAAGGTATATATAGCGCAACTGATGGTGCTATTAGTCGCTATAATTTCCTCAAAACTAAATTTCCTGATTTTGGTAAAGTAAGTTTTATTCAAGCAGATGGGAGTGTTCCATTAGATAGTGCTAGTCAAACAAAAGCAATTTCTAATCTATCAAAAGAAAATATTAAAGCAATTGAGAAGAACTTTACAAATAAGAAATTTGATGTAATAAGTAGCCAAATGGTTATCCATTATCTTTTTAATAATGAAGAAAGTATTACTAATTTAGTTCATAATATTAAAACATATTTGAAAAAGGATGGGTTTGTTATTTTGACATTATTTGATCCAGAACAAATTATTCCACAATTTGATGAAAATGGAAAGATAACTGCTTATTATACAGATGATGATGGTAAGAGAAATATTTTATATGAAATTGTTAAGAAATATAATAATCAAAAAGAAAATAATAATAAGGTGGGCCTTCCAATTGATGTCCATATGAGTTGGATTAGCGAAGAAGGAAAATATATTGAGGAATATCTTGTATCAAAAGAATTAATGACACATACTATGAAACGTGCTGGATGCCGTTTAGTTGATACTGATTTATTTTCAAATGTATTCTTTTTGAATAAACCATATTTTGAGAATGTAATTAAATATGAAGAAAATCCTAAAAACAAACAATTCTACGAAAAAGTAGCAGAATTTTATGGAGACTTAAAGGGTGCTGATAAAGAAAGTCGTAATTGGTCTTTCATGTATAGATATTACGTGTTCCAAAAGATGGAATAAATAATTTTTTCATTTGCTTATTATTTTATGTATTCAATATTCACAATAATTAAACTAATTGTAAAAAATATAATATATATATTATAATAATGAATTTATATATTATAATAATTATTTTAATTATGTCTATTATTATATTTTTATTAGGAAAAAAGATTGAAAGATATTCATTAGTTTCTGAACTGGAGAAAAATAATGAATATACTGAAAATGATAGAAATATTGCAATGAATGGAATTAATATGAAGTATTATATTAATTTTTCTTTTCATTATAAATTATTTAATTTATTTGAACTTGTTACAAAAAAATTAGATGAAAAAAATGTTCAATATTTCTTAATATGCGGTGGTTTAATTGGTTATTTTAGACATAATCAAGGATTTATTCCATGGGATGATGATGTAGATATAGGTGTAATGGAAGAAGATAAAAGAGTATTTAATGATGCTATGAATGAATTAATTGAAGAGGAACATATTTCATTTACTATAAATCATAACAATCTTGGTATTGATAAAATTTATAAAATGAATACTAATACAATACAAATAGATGTATTTTATTTTAAATATTTTCCAAAAAATGATTATTATTTTTATAATGATTATAAAACTAGATTGTTGTGGCCTAAAGAATATATATTTAAAGATGAATTATATCCATTAAAAACAATTAATTATATTTTATATGATATATTTGGGGAAAAATTCAAAGAAATTACTATTAAAATACCAAATGCATCTGAAGACTATTTAGATAGAGCTTATAATAATTGGAGAATGATTAAAAAACCATCTCATCCACATTCATCATATTATAAACGATTAGTTTCATAAAAGTTGATTAATTAAATAATTAAATTTACAATGTAAATATAATTAATGTTCTCTTTTAGCACTATTAAAAAATCAGGTTTAATCCATGAAAATGGTGATTTTATAGTTCATCCTACTTATGATAAAATTATGTTATTATCAAAAGTTAATAGGTTCTTTTTTGGTATTAATAATACTCCTATTACTAATCCTCAATATTTATTAATGAATAAAATTATTATTAAATATAATGATGAAAATTATTTAATTTTATCAAAGTTAAATAGTTTTATAAATGCAATTGGGCATATGGAAAATCAAGAAGATAAATATTTGCATATTAATTATTATAATTTTATTGGTAAAGAATTAAATGGAATACAAAAGGAATTATATGAATTTAATAAAAATTTTATTGATTATCTAAATACTAAGAAGCCATTATTTTTTAATACAATTATTAAAATGTTTGGTAGTAATAATGCCGGTTTTAATGGAATACTTGTTGGAATTGAAAATAATACTAATATGATTAGTATTAAATATGATAATATAACTATTACTTATGGTTATGATGATGTAGATATGAAATTATATATTAATCTATTATCATATGATTGCAAAAAACTGTATAATGAAATTAAAGAACAATATTTAATGATGGATATTGATAGATTTGTTTGTTATAACCTTACTAAAATTACAGATAATGAAGGTTTTTCATCTCTATTAGTATCTAGTCATAATAATAAAGAAGATTTTTGTATACCTGTTTATATGATTAATATGATTATTAGATTTAAAAATAGTAAAGCGGAAGAAAAATATATTGAACGTTTTACTAATATATATAAAGAAGATACTATTTGGAATATTAGAAATAATGATAATCATTTTGATATTCATCTAAATTTTGAAGGATTTAATAAATATTTTCTAAATCTGGAAACATCAGATTTAGATAGTATTCATGAAAAAGAAATTATTAATGATTTTTATTATAAAATTACTAATGAATTAATTACAAGCTATAAATGTTTATATTATAATAAATAAAATTAATTACTTTATGGCATATAAACAGTCATTGTTCCTAAGCGTGTGTTTATTTCGCTGAATGCTGAAACATATGCATAGTATGCAGGAATAAAGACTGATTCAACTTTGTAAAGGAGAGGGTCATAATACATATAGTAAAATGGAGATGATGTTACTGGAACATATGATTTAGCTTCACGATAGAAATCTGATGATTCACTTGATTCATCTTCTTCTTCACGACGTGAGCTACGCTTTGAACCTTTCTTTGAACCTTTACGTGAGCTTTTACGAGCTGAACCACCATTAAAGCGACCTTTAAAGTGTTCAAAGTTTTCAAGATATTGATTTATGGCTTCTTCTTCACCTTTAATTTCAAATGGTTTAATAGTGTAGTCAACACTATCATTTACTTTCTTTTCTTTTACTTCAAAGTGATAGAATTTACCTTTGCCACTGCCACCTTTTTGGATTGTAAAGTAAAATCTAGGAACATTGTTATTGAAGTGTTCTGATAAGTTGTTGTAAAAATTTTTAGCAGCTTCAAGAGAGTTCTTGGCGCTAACTTTTGTTTCAAATTCACCTTTAATGTATGGATTTACGAGTTTATATTTATTACCCATTATATATATAATTAGAGAAAATTTATAATATTTTTATAATTAAATTTATAATTATAAAAATTGATTTAATATTAAATTAGGTTAAAGGAAAGTATGATAATATTATTATATGGTCTGCATTTTAGAACTCAAAACCACACAATCCGTTCATATTAAAACATTGATTGATTCATTAAATCCATTACTAACAGATATTAATATTCATTTTTATCCAGCAGTTATTAAAACTAATAGTTCAGAAACTGAAGATAAAGTTGGCGGTGTTATAATCAAAGAAGTCAATAAAACAAGCAGTATTCTAATTCATTGTAAATTAGATGCTGATAAATTTGATTCATATTACTATAATTATAAGAATGATAAATTAACAATTGGTATAAATCTTGCAAATTTTCTTAAATGTATAAAATGTATGACAAATTGTGATACAATGACATGGAAAATTGATGATGATGATATTAATAAGCTAATTATGATTTTGGAAAGTTCTAATGAAAAGAAGACTTTTAAAATAAATTTAATGGATTTAGAAGATACTGATTATGAAATAGAACCAGTTAAATTTCCTTATCAAATAATTATGCCAACGGCAGATTTTCAAAATTATTGTAAAAATATGATTAGTGCAACTGATCGTATGGAAATTAAATGTTTAGCTAATACAATGTTTATGGCAGGAACAGGTGAATTAGGTATAATTGAATTTGAATTAACTGCAAGTAATAATAGTTCAGGATTAATTATAAAGAAAAATACAAATAATCCAAATGAAATAGTTCAAGGAACATTTGAATTAAAATATTTAATAATATTTACTAGATGTTCAAATTTATGTAGCCATGTTAGCTTATTTTTAAAGAACACCTATCCTATTATTATTGAATATCAGGTATCAACATTAGGAAAAATTAAATTTGCATTATCTCCATGCAAGAAGATGGATTAAGCATCAATATTATTACTCATAGAGTTATTCTCTGCCATATGGGCTATATAGATAATATCAGTTCCCCATTTTTTTAAAATATTTTTATTTATATGTTTAATACTATTTTTATTACTATCATCATTCCATATTTTAACAACACATGTATTATTTTTCTTAAGAGTAATTGACAATCCTAATGATATAGTTCCTTGAACTAATTCATTAGTAACAATCAATACTGATAAATCTTCCCATAATTCAGCTGCCATACTATCTAATATTTTATAAGACCAACATCCACCTTTCATATTGACAGGATCTTCCCAAAGAGGTTTAGTATCATTTTTCATTAAAAAAAAATGTTTAGCAGTTATTCCACCTAAACTCTCCCAATTATTATAAAGTTTCCAAAAGTCAACACCATTATCTATTTTATATATTTTTTTATATCCATCTACAGTCCAATTATCTTTAGTATGATGGTACCATACATTCCAGGTATTATCAAAATGATTTAATTTATTTACTTCCATTAATTTAAATGTACTTATATATTTAAATTAATTATGATAATCTAAATATAAAAAGTTTTACTTATCCTTTCATTTGCGGATGGGTCTTTTAATACCCATAAATATTATTTTTTTTTATTAAAACCTTTGGTTCTATTATCTGCAAGTGGAGGGATAACCTATGATTAATATCCCCATAAAAATTGAATAGAGTGAATTAACTTTATAAAAATTGATATTATTAAATATAATAATATTAATATTATTATCATAAATGTCACACGTATTTAAAAAGGTATTATATTTAGGTTCAGGAGATGACATAGAAGTTATTAATCATTTTCCAAATTGTAATGAATTTATATTAATTGATACTCAGCCAAGGAGTGAACATGATACAGAAAATTGTTTTTATGATGGTTTTTATAGAGATAATTTTTTAAAAAGAGTGATTAGTAAATGTAAAAAATATGGTTTTATTTTGGATAAAACTATTGAATTAGACCAAAATTATATAAATAAAATTCAATTGTTTGAACTACAGAAAAATTATATAAATTTATCTAACGAACTACCATATATTAATCCTCATTTATTAATATTCAAAAATGGTAATCGATTAATTAAATATTATATTTCAACAAATATATTATTTAATATGTTTCCTATATTAGAAGAAGATATTAAAAGTTGTGATACTTTATATGTAGCAGGTTATCATCCAGATGTAGGATTATTAAAATATATTACTAAAAAACTTAATTTTGTCGGTGATGATAAAACTGTTTATTTTTACAAACCAGATAAAGATGAAAATACAATTATTACTAATAGTAATATAAAATTAAATGATTACTTTGATAATTATTATTTAGTATGGAGAAAGAAATCACTTATTATTCTATGTGATAGTTTAGAAGATATTGATAAAAAGAAGCATTTAATTAATAAAAGAAAAGATTTTTAATATATATTATTATATATTAAAAATGAATAATGTTTATTTATATTGGGTTGGAAATGAATATAAATTAATTAAAATATTAAGAAATATGATTTATATGCATTCAACAAATGGAAAAGGTTATAATGTTCATTTAATAAATCATGATAATGTTAAAGAATATATTCCAGATATACCAGATTATTTTTATAAATTACAACCAGCACATCAGGCAGATTTTTTAAGAGTTTATATTTTATGCGATAAAGGAGGTATTTGGCTAGATTCTGATACTCTAGTTGTTGATAAATTAGATGAATTATTTGATAATATAGATAAAAAAAATGGTTTTTTTATTAAACAAGAGAATAGTATATCGAATGGTATTTTTGGAACAAAACCAAATACAGAATTAATGAAACAATGGAAGAAAGAAATGTTAGATATATTAAATAAAGGTATTAATATACATTGGACTGAAATAGGTAGTAATTTATTAACCAACTTTAAGAATAATTCACCTGATTATTTTAAAAATTATCATATATATGAAGGTGTTTCTGATATGTATCCAATAAAATGGTATAATTGTGTTGAAGAATTTTTGAATAAACCATATGATAATTATAAAAACATTGAAAAACCATTTCAACCTTTATTAGTTTTAGTTAATGGTGTTTATAAAGAATTGGAAAAATATTCTATGGAAGAAATATTAAATGCTAAAAGACCTTTAAATTATTTTATTGAAAAATCTTATAGAAATAAGTTTAAAGATCTTTATTTAATTTATGAAAAGAATAATTAATTATAAAAAATATTTTAGAATAAAATTTAATCTTATCCAAATTTAACCATAGGTTGGTTTATGGAACAATTTAATCGCCATAAAAATTGATAGGGCGTTATGATTAACTTTGTTAATCATAACTCTCCCTATTAACTTTATAATATTATTATAAAAATTGATTTAATAACATAAAAATATATAAACCTAAACTATTAATATATATAATGGTTTTTGCTCAACAAGATTTAAAAAAATTAGAACGATTATATTTTAAACAACCAAATATTTTATACGAACATTTATTTAGTTCATATCATCAATTAGTTGAGGAAATTATACCCTACAGTTTGATGAAAGAAAATAATTATTTTTATGAAAAAGTAGAGCAGAATATTATTTATCTTCATGGATTTAAATGCAGTAATGTTAGAATTAAACCTCCTACTAGTCCTTCGGGTCCTGAATTATTAACTCCAAAAGAAGCTAGAAAAAAACATTTAAAATATTTTGCTACAATTATTGCAGATGTTCAGCAATTTGTTGAAAAAGAAGATATGACAACTGGTGATAAAACTATTACAATGATAGGAGAAGTAGAAAATAATGTTGCAGTTGGTAGTATCCCAATTATGGTTAAATCCAAATACTGTACTACTAATATTAAACAAGAATTATTAGGTGAATGTAAATATGAACCAGGTGGCTACTTTATTGTAACTGGTCAAGAAAAAGTAGTTATGAGTATTGAAAAAATGGTGGATAATAAAATTTTAGTATTTGGGAAAATAGATGCATCTGCTTTTATGGGCAAGGCATTTATTGCTCATATTAATTCTCGTGTTGATGATTGGTCTGATAATCTTCAAATTATTAATATTAAATTTAGTAAGGCGGGTAATCTATTATTATCAAATTCTCAATTTATGGATATTCCATTATTTATAATTATGCGCGCAATGGGATTAGAATCTGATATGGATATTATTTCAAATATTACTTATAATTTAGAAGATATTGAAATGTTAAATATTTTACGTTCTTCCATTAGCATGTGTGTTGATGAAAATGGAGTTCCAATTAAGACCAAAGAAGAAGCTTATAACTATTTAATTACAAAATTAAAGAAAAACAAAAGAATTTCATCTACTGATTTTCATATTGCCAATATTCAAAAGAAAATGTTTTTAGATAAGATATTTAGAAAAGATTTATTACCTCATTTAGGTGAGGATATTTTAAAGAAAGTTAGATACTTAGGATTGATGGCAAATAAATTAATTCATGTTATGTTGAACCGTCGGTTACCTGATGATCGCGATGGTTTTGATAATAAACGTGTTGAAACTCCTGGTATATTAATTGGACAATTATTTAGACAAAATTGGAAAAAAGGATTAAATGAAATTGGTAAAAATTTTAAGCGTAAAAATCAATCTGATGAAAAACCAATTAATGTTGTTAATATGATTAGACCAACTACTATTGAACAAGGTATTAAAACAGCTATGGCAACAGGTGTATGGGGTATGAATAAGACTAAGAAAGGTGTTGCTCAATCATTGCAAAGATTATCATGGATTTTAGCATTATCAAATTTACGTCGTATTTTATCTCCATCACTTGATGCATCTACTTCCAATGTAGTTTCTATTCGCCATGTTAATAATATTACATATGGATTTTTATGTCCTACCCAGACACCAGAAGGTAAGAAGATTGGTATTGTTAAGAGTTTATCAATGATGAGTGGTATAACTAATCAAAATGTTGCTCAACGTGAAGTATTAGATATGATTTTAGAAGAATTTGGAAATTATAAACATCCATTTGAAATTAGTCCAATTGAAATGAGTGAATGGAGTAAAATTATGTTTAATGGTGATTGGGTTGGATGCACTAAAAATATTGTATCGTTATATGAAAATATGAAACAAAAGAAGAAAGAAGGTATTATCGATAGAAGCACTTCTATTTGTATGGATTTTGAAGAAAAAGAATTAAAAGTATATTATGATGCTGGGCGTTTAATCCGTCCATTATTGAACGTTCGTAATAATAATGTTGTTATAACACAAGAAATATTTGATGAAATATCTGAATTAGTTGAGAAAGAACCAACAAAAGGTTGGAATATGATTATCAATAAATATCCTGATATAATTAGCTATGAAGATGTAGAAAGTACAAAATATATTATGTTATCTGAAGATTTTAATTCATTGTATGACAATATTAAATGTATGAATAATAAAGTTAATCCGGAAGAGACTTCAATTAATCGATATGGTAATAATAAATATATTCGCTATACTCATTTAGAATTCAATCGTTGGACTATGATGGGTGAAGTATCATGTGGTATTCCATTTATTAATCATAATTATGGTACAAAGAACATTGTAAACTTTTCCCAGGCCAAACAAGGTATTGGATTATATTTAACCAATTACAAAGACCGTATGGATATTAGTCAAGTTTTATATCATCCTCAGGAACCAATTGTTTCAACTGAGGGTATGCAATATAATAATATGTTAAATTTACCAGCAGGTGAAAATGCTATTGTTGCAATTATGAGTTACACTGGGTGGGACTGAAAGTCCTTTTGGCCCATGTCATATTGGATAAAGAATATGGCAAGTCCACGGCATTGTGGGCAACACTTTCAAATTGCGGGAAACTCCTGATGTTGTATTACCATGTTTATCATGAAAATGATAAATAGACCACGGTTAATTGCCGTTCCCAAAGGTAAAAAGATACAGCATAGATGGAAATATTATTTTCATTAAAAGGACAATCCGCAGCCAAGCTCCGTAACATTCATAAAATGAATAGGAGAAGGTTCAACGACTAGATGGAAGTGGGCGAATAATTTTTATTATTTGCTTAAGGTATAGTCTAATCCCATTCGTAAGAATGCTATTACTCAGCTGTTTATATCCAATGCTGATAAAGTTTAAATGAACTTTATCGATATAAATCGCGAACTAATAGGACTTGCTTACCATTAAATAGGTAAGCACATTCAAATGAATTTAATTCATTTGAATAAGTTGGTATGAATGATAATCAAGAAGACTCGCTTATTTTTAATCAAAGTGCTATTGATCGTGGCATTTTCCGTGTTGATAGTATGAAGAAATATCATAGTGAAATTCAGAAGAACCCATCGACATCACAAGATGATATTTTTATGAAGCCTGACCGTAACAAGGTAACAGGTATGAAGCAGGGTAATTATGATAAATTAAATGAAAAGGGTTTTATCCCTGAAGAAACTATTATTGAGAATGAAGATATTATTATTGGCAAAGTATCACCAATTCAGCCAACTGGTAATAATAATAAAGTATATAAGGACAGTTCTGAAGTTTTCAAGAGTAATGTTGATGGTGTAGTTGACAGAGTGCACACTAATATTTTTAATAGTGATGGTTATGAACAATATAATATGCGTGTTCGTATGGAAAGAATTCCCATGATTGGCGACAAATTCGCGTCGAGTTATGGGCAAAAAGGGACCCTTGGTATCGCACTGCCTCAAAAAGACATGCCATTTACCGAGGAAGGAATGATCCCAGATTTAATTATGAATCCTCATGCTATCCCATCTCGTATGACAGTAGCTCAATTAATTGAATGTATGTCAGCTAAGATTGGAGCAATTGATGGTAAATTTATGGATGGAACACCATTTAATGATTATAATGTTCGCGATTTGCCTAATATTTTAAAGAAACTTGGTTATGATGCTTATGGAACAGAAACAATGTATTGTGGTATAACTGGTCGTAAAATAGAGGCTAAAATATTTATTGGTCCAACTTATTATATGCGTCTCAAACACATGGTTTTAGATAAAGTGCATTGTCTCACTATGGACCATCAAGTTTTAACAGATAATGGCTGGAAATATTTTAATGAAATAACAGATAGTGATAAATTAAATAGTTTAGACACTGCAACTGGAGAACATTATTTTGAAAATCATATTGAGAAATTATATTTTAAGAAAGAAGGAAGAATGATGTATCATATTAAGAATGATTATATTGATACTATTGTTACTAGTAATCATCGTTTTCCATATAAATTGGAGGGAAGCGACGAAATTAAGATTGATTATATTGAAAATATAATTTATAATTATGAAAAGAAATTATACTTTTTAAATAAAGATGGTCAATTTGAAATTAAATTAAGAGAAATTAAAGCAATTGATATGGATGCAGATGTATTCTGCTTTACCATGAATAAAGGAACATTTTACGTTCGTCGTAATGGCATCGAACACTGGACGGGTAATAGCCGTTCAACTGGGCCACGTCAAGCACTCACACGTCAACCATTAGAAGGGCGTTCACGTGCTGGTGGTCTTCGTATAGGTAAACCATTTTGCCTAAGTCAACAAGCAATTGTTTGGCTAGTCATCGTCATGGATGGCAACACTTTCAAATTGCGGGAACAACCTGATAAGCTTATAATACCAAGTCAAGTAGGAAACTATTTGATGGCTAATGTTAACTGCATTAGGTATGGTAAAAAGTTATAAGATAGGGTCAATCCGCAGCCAAGCCTCTAAACACGCTCTAATTAGTGCATGAGGAAGGTTCAACGACTAGACGGAAGTGGGTATGAGAGGAATAATTAACCTCAATGATTACTTAAGGTATAGTCTATCCCCACCTGAGAAGGTGTTTTTACCTAGCTTATTATATCCCATGATTTTTGGCTTTTGTCAAAAAGGTATAATGAGTGTAGTAAAAATAATTTACAATTAAATTCGTAAGAATAATAGTTGTAAATTAGGTATCCGGAAGAGATGGAAAAAGATGCAATTGAGGCCCATGGTATGGGTCAATTTACAAAGGAACGTATGATGGAAACATCAGATATAGCCAATTTTAAAGTATGCGATGATTGTGGTATGTTAGCAACTCGTGTGATTGATAAAGAATATTACGTATGTAATCCATGTAATAATCATACTCGTATTTCATCAGTCAATTTGCCATATGCTGCAAAATTATTATTCCAAGAATTGATGAGTATAAATATTATGCCAAAGATTAAGACAGATAATAGCAAATATGATTAATAATAATTTAAATTAATCGTTTTTTTATTTAAAATATGATATATTATATAATAATAATGTTATTATATAATAGTATGTTAAAAATCAATAGTAGATATTATTTACCATGTTGGGAACTTTATATGGATCTAATAGAAACAAAAAATAATCCTGAATATTATAATTTTTATAATTGGGATTTAGTTAATATAAATATTGATAGTTCATATAAAAGAAATTTAAAAGATAATATGGATGAAATTATTAAAATTATTGAAGAACAAATTATTAATATAACAAATAATACAGATGGATATTATATAGAAAATATGGAAGTTATATTAGATTTGGGTTTAACTAATTGTCCTGATTGTCATGCTTTAATAGATGCATATGGATATTGTAAATGTTAATTTTTCTTCTCTCTTAAAGCACAACGCTTAAGATTAACTTTTTCAGTGACTGGTCTTGAATTAATAATATGTTCTGTCATGGCCATAGCTTTAGTCGAATCATTTACTAATTCTACTAATGCTTTATGGATAAATTCTTTCTTTAATGGAGCTTTTTGTTTTGATACATTCTTTGATAATTTACCACCATCTTTTAACATAACTGCATCTTCATTTACTTGTGATAAAAATGTAATAATAGGTTCTTCAAATTGTTCTTTTTCATGATTAAGTTCTTTAACTTTTTCATTTATTTCTTTAATTTTAGCTTTCAAGGCTCTAACACTATCATCTAATTCTACCCATTTAAGAACATTTTTTCTAAATGTTTTAGTAACTTTCTGCTGAACGTCTTCTTGAACATCAGAATCTGACATATAATATATATAAGAAAAATATTATTTTATATCATTAAACATTAATAACTATCCATCCACTTGCGGATAATAGAATCAAAGGTTTTAATCAATAAAAATATTATTTATCAATTCTGATAAATAATATTTTTATGAGTATTAAAAGACCCATTAATGAAAGGCTAGCTCCATACCATTTGCTGTAGTATGCAAAGTTTCAAATTTATTGATAATAATAACCTTCAATTTTTTATTTCTTCTGTTAAAAATATCTAACTTGTTTTTGCGCTAGCTGGTTTTGTAGTAGTTGGTGTGATACCAACTAGTGATAATACGTCCTTTTTTGAACTAGCTATCATTTCAAGTATTAAACTTGAAAATTTATCATTTAATAAGAGTAAATATACTATCGATAAAACTATAATTATAATAAATAATATCATATATATTTATGTTAGAATTTTTTTTATATTAATTAAATATATTAAAATAATTTTTATATTATAAATAATAACTTTTTGTTGTTAGCATTATTGTTTGAGCATGTAGGTATATACACCACATTGCTCATTTGTTTAATATCAGTAAACATAAATAAAAATTGATAAATTATTTAAATATAAATTAAATAATTTAAATTAATAATTGTAATGATAGATAAATTATCTGATAAATTATCTAATAAATTAATAATTAAGATATTTGATTATTTAGATCATGAAGGTCTAATGAAAATGTATGAAATAGATACATATAAGAATATTATTAAAAATAATGTATGGAGAAATATTATAATTAAATTAGTTAAAAAAAAGAGAATTTTAAAATTTATTGAAAACGGTTGGATTAATTGTTTTGTTAAATATGATTTATCAAATTCTGAAATAGATAATGGTTTATTAAAATACTTTAGCCATTGTGATTATTTAGATTTATATAAATGTAATAACTTAGAACCAGGTTGTACTAAATATATTAAAAATTGTTGTTTTGTTGTTTTGAGTAATACTAATATTATTGATGATGATATAAAAATATTAGAAAACGTAAAAGAATTAAATATTAGTAATTGTAAAAATATAACAATTGATGCTATTCAATATTTAAAAAATATTAAAATATTAAATATTGAAATGACGAATATTAATAAGGAACATTTTAAACAATGTAATCCATATATTCAATTATCAACCATGTATTCCTCCACTTAAATCTAATAAATATTATTTTTTATATTTAACATATCTATAAAAGGATAAATATAAAAAATAAATTCTAATTTTTTTTAATTTAAAGAGTTCCAATAGTCATTGTCTTTTGTGATAAAGGAGCTCCATAGATAACACTTGAATAGAATGGAGTGTAACTTTCATTAAATTGAAGTGAAATATCTCCTCTTAAATCTTGTGATGCATTGCGGTTAGTGTTAGCGATTGAGTTGGTGTAAAGCATGTTATCAACAAGAGGAGCTGTTAATAAATCAGTTCCTTCAATTTGAATAACATCACCTGGATTACCATCTACCATACCAGTATATTTAACAGTGGCAAAGTCTCCATCTTCTGATTTATTAGAACCAAATGGTGCCGCACCATGTATTGGGTCTATCATACCTGAAACAACACCTGGTTTTTCATATTTAATATTATTTGCTTCTTGTGGGCTTGGCATTTTAAGTGGTGCTTGTTCTGCAACTGGAGCTTGTTCTTTGACTGGAGCAGGAGCAAGAACTTGTTCTTGGACTGGAGATGGGACTTGTTCTTGGACTGGTGCAGGTGCTGGTACTTCGGGAACACTTTCTTGAAATGTTTCATAATTTATTTTAGGCTTATTAACTGGTGCAAGAGGTTGATGATTAAATTGAATTTGTTTATTTTGTGTAAATTCTTCTGATTTTACTTTAGCATGTTGAGTTTTAAAACCTTCGGTTTTATCAGAAAGAGTAAAATAAACAAGATATGCTAATACAGCAAGTGCAAGAATCATGAGTATTCTTGATAAAATCATATATATATAATCTTAGATTTTTATTTATATTAAATATATAATATTTAATTTAAATCTATATCATTGTCACTGCTATCATCATTAAATTTATAATTAAATAGTTTTATAATTTTTATAGGTTTTATATTTATATGATTAATATTTCTATAAAAAATTATAATATTATCATTAATATTTATTTCATTTATTCCTATATTTTCTTTTAACTCGTTAGATAATGTTACTATTACTGAACCATTTTTTATAGGTAAAACTAAATTATATTTTTTACATTTAATTATAAATTCTGTATCGTTTATCTCAAAATTATTAATTGTTTCTAATAATTTTTTCATTATTATAATGAAGCAAAATGTTCTTTTAAATATTCTCTTAGTTTACCCTCTTTTGCATTAGTTAAATTTAATATTGAATCTAATATATGTTTTTCAGTTTTATTATTTTTATAGTTTTTTTCATATTCTAATAATAATTCTATTATTATATGAATTTCTCTTTGCGTCCATAATTGTTTTAAATATTCATGAATTTCATTATTAGTATCACTTACTGTATTTATATCTTTATTTTGTAATGTTTTTGTTTGTTTAGTTACCAAATGATGTATATATAAATCTAATGTATGAGTAATTGTGCTATTTTGAGGATAAGATGCCCTTAATATTTCCAAGCCATTTACTGCAAAATCAAATAAGATTTCTATTTCAATAATCTTATTATCTTTATCTTTATCCTTATCCTTTGATTTTTCTTTTGATTTATTCCAGAACCATTCTATGCTTTTAATTAATGGAACATACAAATTGTGTAAATCTTCTCTCCCATCTCCTTTAACAAATCTATATGTTCCTTGTAATAAACCTGGATCTAAAATAGTAATCATATTATCGCCAATGCTAATTTTAGTTCCAGTTGGACAAAATTTTAAAATACTTAACTTAATTAAACATGACATAGGGTCGATTATTATATTTTTATCTTGTTTATTTCTAAAATTTGTTAAAAAATTTAAAAAATATAAACTATTGGATAAAAAGTCCATAATTATACTAATAATATATGGATTTTATTTTTTAAATAAAAAATTGAAATTTTATACTATAAAATAATTATTATAATAATTGTATGGCTCTTATTTTAGAGGATGAAGAAAATATTAATAAATTATTTAATCTTGGTATCAAGTCATTTGGTTATAAAAATGTAGTTGATATTATTTGTTCTTTTTATGATAAATATAAATTACCAATTGTTAGTGTTGGTAGTGGAATTGGTGCTATAGAATATTTTGCTAAAAAAGAAAATAATAATTTAGATTGGATTTGTATTGATAATCAGGAAAATCCAATTGATTTTCCACCATCTGCTAAAAATCATATTGATAAACCATTAATGAAAGTTGATTATTTATCTATTGATAAACTAATTGAAACTAATCCATCTATTGTTAATAATTGTATTATTTTTCTTAATTGGTGTTTACCAAATGCATCAACCTACGATTTTGAAGCTATTATTAAATTAAAACCTATTGCTGTATTATCTATATACGAAAATTTCGATGGTATGAGTGGTTCTGCAGGCGGAGAGATGTTTTATCATTGGACAGAACATAATACTGATTATCATTTGAAAGAAGAGTATTCATTATATGCTGATAAATTTCATGCGGATGATGATGAATTAATGGATGTTCGTATTAGCTGGTGGCAGTCAATTCAATTAAATGATATAGATGATTTCATTCGTAAAGGATTTCCATGTTTATATCATGGAAATCGTAAAAGCCAATGTTGTATTTCTTAATTATTATAATAAATATTGATTTATAAATATTTAAAGACATACATTTCTTTATATTAGTTATACATGGAGGACCAGTTTTTAGACATGAACGATGAAGATATTGATAATCTTCTTTTTGGAATTAATATTAGCGATGATAAAGAAATAAATGAAAATATTTGTATATCATGTAAAAGTACTAATATGGCAGTAGATGAAAATCAAGGTTATAATGTATGCATGGATTGTGGTGTAGTAAATAATACATTCTTAAATAAAAATCCAACATTTAATAAAGATGGAGATAATAAATTAAATTCAAGTTATGGTTGCCCTACTAATTTCTTTTTTCCTAAATCAGCACTTGGAACTAAAATAAAATGTAAGGGCTATAATCGTATGAGTGCTTTACAACGACAAGGTCAGATGCCATATAAAGAAAAGAGTTTAATGGAAGAATTACAAAAAATTCAAGAGAAATGTAAACAATATAATATTACTCAATCTATTATAGATACATCAAAGATTTTATATAAAAAAGTAAATGATAGTAAACATACTAAAGGTAATCGTAAAGGTAAGAACCGTATTATGAGATGTATTAATAGGCGTTCAATGATTGCAGCGTGTGTATTCTACGCATGCAAATTACAAAATGAGCCACGTAGTCCAAAAGAAATAGCTGATATTTATTCATTAGAAATTAAACATGTTAATAAAGGATATCGTAAATTTATGGATTTTATTAATTTGGAGGATTTACATCATAACTTTACAAGCAGTCGGTCAACTGATTTTATTAAACGTTTTGCAGATAAATTAGAGATGAGCGAAAAATATATAAAGTATGCAATGGAAATTTCAAACAATATTAATAAATTAGATTTAGCATCTACTCACGAACCACCTTCTGTTGCAGCTGGATGTTTACTATTAGTTGTTAATATGTATTCATTACCAATTAATAAGAAACAAATATCAGAGGTATTTAGTATTTCAGATGTTACTATTTCTAAGACATACAGACGAATTTGGCCTTTTCATAAAATTATTACTAATAGTGAGATTACTGATATGATCTTAGAGAAGAAACAAAATATGCCAAAACAAAAAGCAAATATAAATAAAGAAAATTTAATTGTTCTTAAAAAATCTAATACAGATGATATAAATATAGATAGTGATAGTGATTCAGAAACACTTTCAAATGATTTTTCAAATGATTTTAGCGAATTATCAGATTCTGATACAAAAAAGAAATCCAAATCAAAACCTAAAACAAAAAGTAAAACAAAAAGTAAGACAATTACAGTTTAATTAATAATTATTATTTTATAATATAATATAATATAATATAATGATTATTTTACTAATATTAATTATTATATCAGGTATATGTTTGTACTATTATAATAAAAAACAAATACAAAAGCTTTTAACAAAAAAATTACCAGAACAACCAAGTGATAATATATCTTCACCTACAGAACCTCCAACAACTACAACAACTACAACAACTACAACTATAATAACAACTACACCATCTCCATCGACAGAACCTCCAACAACACCTCCAACAACATCTCCACCCACTACTACTACTGCAAAACCAGTTTATTATATTAATACACCAGAAGAATTTATTAATTTTTTAAATAATATTAATTTATACTCACAGGGTATATTAAATAATGATATAGATATGAATGATAAAATAGTTCCAACATTAGATACTTTTAACATAATACTTAATGGAAATGATAATACTATATCAAATATAAAAACATCAAGAGAATATTTTATATATATATTAACAGGAACATTACAAAATATTATTTTTGATAATATTACAACAAATACTTTTATAATAGGAACTAATAAAGGAACTATTTTTAATTGTACAATTAGAAATATTATTTCTAATTTTAATTACTTAATTAGTACTAATACTGGTATTTTAGAAAATTGCACTTTTGATAATATTAATATAAATAACAGTTCTGTTTCTGAAGTAACTATAATAAATAGTAATAAAAAAAATATTAATAATATTATATTTTCAAATAGTAGTTTAACTACATATAATAAAGTTGCATTTATTTTTGAAAATACTGGAAATATTACTAATTATACAATGAATAATTGTTCTTTTAAAATTACTTTAATAAAAGTTTCAAAAGAAGATTTAACAAAGTCTAGAGTTATATGTGGTTTATTTATTACTAGTTATGGTAATATAAATGTTAATAAATGTTATTTTAATAATAATAAATTTTATATAAATAATAATGAAGCTGTTGTACAAAATAACTATGATTATTTTTATAATATAACCTCTAGTAGTTATATTCATTTATCTTGTATATATGTAGATTCTCCCAAATATGAATTGACACATGCTATTAATAATACTTTTAAAAATATTTATGTTAATAATGTGATAAAAAGCAATACTATTGATAATTCAATTAGATGCATTGATACTAGACCTGCACCTATACCAAAAAAAACTACTCAGCCAATAACAACTACATCTACAATCGTAACAACTACACCAATTATAACTACAACACCAATAATAACTACAACACCAATAATAACAACTACACCAATTATAACTACAAATAGAAATAATTTAAAAGGTGGTAGTATATATGTAGGTAATGGACAAACAACATCTATTTCAACAGATAATGTTTTATCAGCTGACTTTAATTTTATAGGAACTCCATTTATTATTGATTTTTGGTTATATATAAAGACTATTAATACTACTAATACAATATATAAGATTGGAAATGGTTTTAAATTAGAATTTAAATATGAACTACCAAATTATGTATTTAATATAACTATAAATAATTACCCATTTACAATTAATATACTTGAAAGTGAATCATTTATAAATACATGGAGTTATTTTTATATTTATTATTCAAACAATTTTATTTATATATTAAAAAATGGTTCTATAAAAGGAACTTTAAATGTTAATTTTGTAAGTATAAATTTATCAAATAATCTATTAGAAATAGGTACAAATTCTAATATGTATATTTATAATTTTAGAATATTAAAAATAACTACTAAAACTCAAAATGATGTTATAGAAGATGCAAAAGTTAAAAATTCAATTAAAGCTATTGCTGATAACGATACACTAATATTATTATCCGCATTAACATCTACAGATATGTTAGTTAATTCAGGCACATCAAATACAGTATTTCATAGTAATGGTATTGTTACATGGATTGATGCAACACCTTTTTAAATATTCCTCCACTTGCGGATAATAGAACCAAAGGTTTATTGATTAAAAGATCCATTAATGAAAGGATATTTTAATGTTTAATCTTGTCTTGAATATAACGTCTTTAAGTTACTCATATGTTTGAATATTAATAGCTATATTATTCCAAACAAGTGTAAAGGGCATTTTATTATTAACAATATTTATAAATTCATCATAATTAATAATATCATTATTTGATTGATATAATGTTATTTTATTATCATATTTTTCTTTATAACTATCTAATTTTAATAAATTATTTTTAATTTCAAAAATAATAGTATTTTTATATTTTTCTAATTTAGTATGAATTAATCTTTTAATTTCTTGTTGTTCAGTAATAATATTATTACTTATTTTATCTAATTTCATTAAATCTCTACTAACATTGTTTGTTAGTTTATTATAAAAAGATTGTTTATGGTTATTTATTTGCTCTATATATTTTTTATTATAATCAATAATATATTGAGCTGCTAATGATGGAGTTGGTGCACTTATATCAGCAACAAAATCTAATAAAGTTGTATCAATCATATGACCTATTGCTGATAATATTGGTTTATTTCTTTTATACACTGTTTCTACTAACTCTTTATCATTAAAACCCCATAAATCTTCCATACTACCACCACCGCGAGTTATAATAATTAAATCATATTTATTGAAATCATAACTATTTAAATGTTCAATTATTTGCTTAGGACAATCAATTCCTTGAACTTGTGCATCTATTTTATCAATATCTACTAAACATTTACTATTATTTATTGCATATTCAAAATCATGGACTGCTGCGCCTTTAAGACTAGTAATAAGTGCGATTTTTCTAATACAATCTGGTAATTTAATTTTTTTATTATAATATCCTTTATTTTTGAATTCTTCTTTTAATAATTCAAAAGTTCCATGTAAATCACCAATTTTATTTAATTTTTTAGCCCAATTAATTGTTAAACTTAAATCACCTTTATAAAAATCCATTTGTGCTTTAATCTCTATATTATCACCATTTTGAATATTTGCAATTTCTTCATCTAATCTATTCTTCCACATTTTACAATTCATTGTAATAGTTTCATCTTTAAGAGTAAAATATAATCCACTTGGATATAATTTTGGTCTAGATACTTCACCTTTAATATGATAATTATTTTTTGGTAATTTTTCTTTTAATATTTCACTAAATTCTTTTAAAGTAATTGCCATTAATAATTATCTGTTTTTGTGTTTATAACTTTAAAAGAATTTAGAGACATAAAATATTATTTAATTAATGTATTATTATATATGTTTTATGCCATTTATATGTTATTGGGGAACATGTCTATTATTAGATCTATTTAAATTAGGGCAACCAGATGAAACTAAATTAAAATTAAATATAGTTTCAAAAACACATGTTTTCATAAATGTGATAGCAAGTACTCTTTCATATTGTTTTTGTAATATGGCATTTGTTTATTTTGAATTATTTAGACTGGACCCAAATATAAGATTTTTATATATAATATATGGAATTATATTATTAGATACAGTTGAATATATAATGCATTATAATCTTCATAAATATAAATTTTTATATAAATTTCATAAAGTTCATCATGAAGTAAATATTTCTTATAATTATTGCACTTTATATAACTCATTAACAGAATCTATAATTGAAACAATAATGGTTGTATCTAGTTTTTATTTTTTTAATTTTTCATTTTTAGAATATATTATAGTATTTACATTAGGTAATATTTGCGGAGTATATCAACATTCTGATTTTGGTAATTTAAATAAATTTCATTATTTACATCATTCAAAATATCAGAATTATAATTTTCAACAACCATTTTTTACTTATTGGGATAGAATATTAGGAACTTATAAAGTTTAAAGAATTAAATTAAATATTTATAATGAGGATTATTAGTGATATAAAATTAGATTTCAAGGATGTATTAATTTTACCAAAAAGATCAACATTAGAATCACGTAGTGAAGTTAATCTTGAAAGAACATTTCATTTTAGAAATAGTAATAGACATTGGACAGGAATTCCTATAATTGTTAGTAATATGGATACAACTGGAACATTTGCTATGGCTAATATTATGAGTAAAATGAAAATATTAACTTGTATTCACAAATTTTATTCAATTCAAGAATGGATTGACTTTCTTCAAACTTTGCATGCAGATCAATTTAATCATATTATTGTTTGTAGTGGAATAGCAGATGGTGATTTTGAAAAACTTGATGAAATATTATCATTAGATGAAAGATTGCATTGGATTTGTTTAGATGTGGCTAATGGTTATACTGAAAAATTTGTTGGGAAAGTTAAACAACTTAGATTTAAATATCCAAAACATATTATTATTGCAGGTAATGTTGTTACTGGTGAAATGACAGAAGAATTAATTTTAAGTGGAGCAGACATAATAAAATGCGGCATTGGAAATGGTAGTGTATGTACTACTCGTATTAAAGCAGGTGTTGGTTGTCCACAATTAAGTGCTATTATTGAATGTTCTGATTCAGCTCATGGATTAAAAGGATTATTATTAGGAGATGGTGGATGTACTAATTCAGGTGATATAAGCAAAGCATTTGCAGGAGGATCAGATTTTGTAATGCTTGGTGGAATGATGGCAGGACATGATGAATCAGGTGGTAATGTAATTGAAAAAGATGGAAAAACATTTGTAGAATTCTATGGAATGAGTAGTTCAACTGCTATGGAAAAACATTATGGTGAAAAAGCTTCATATCGTGCAGCTGAAGGTAAACGTGTATTAATTCCATATCGCGGACCAGTAATTGACACAATGAATGATATTCTAGGTGGTATAAGATCAACTTGTACTTATGTAGGTGCATCAAGCTTAAAAGAATTATCTAAAAGAACTACTTTTATTAGAGTAAGTCAACAATCAAATGAAGTATATGGTAAAAATTAAAAAAATTGAATTTTATTTAATTATTAATTATTTAATTAATAATTAGATGTTTACTATTAAATGTTTGAAAGAATATCCTAATATTATAAATAAAATTAATGATTATTTAGAACCAATAATTATTAAAGATAATATAGAATTATCTTTGAGAAATTATCCTAGTTATAATAAAAAATTTCATTATTTAATAAAACATAATATTATTATAAAATATGCATTGGATTATGCAAAATATCCTGAAAAAACAATGCCATTTTTATATGAATTATCAAAAATTATGCCAATTAATTATGCATATGAAATTTTAATGAATATTCCATTTAAAAATGTTAAAATTTATCATATTAATGATATAAATAATGAAAAACTAGTTACTGAAATAATTAAATTATTACATTATAATTATACATGGGCTTATGTATTATTTAGGAAAAATATAAGTTGTGTTATGATTATGGATTTGTTAAATAAATTTCATGATTTTTATTTTTTTGAATTATGTTATATTAATAATAATTACAATGATTTAAATATATCATATGGACTAATGATTAATCAGTTAAATTACACAGAAAAATATAAAAATAATTTTTATAAATTAAGGTTAGCTAAAGTTCCTCATTCAATGGCATATAAATTAAGTAGAATGGAAAATATATTTATTGATAAAATCGTGGATATTTCAAACTATGGATACCATAATGCAGAATTATTAGAAATAATTTGTTATTTTGATGAAAAACAAATTAATTTTTTAAAATTATCTAGATTTGGATTTATTAATGAAGATGAATTTAATAAATATAAAAATAACATGGTTCAAAAAGCATTTTTTGAAGAATTATTTGATGATACTTATCTTAATCAGAATATTGATTTTAAACAAGTAAATTCATCAGAACCTTTAAATAAAAAAATGAGAGTTAGTTAATCTATAAACTCACATTCTTCTGTTTTTTTATCAACATTTTTAATGGTTTTAATATAATTATTATAAAGAATGAAAAATAAATCTCTATACTGTTCTAATTGTGATATTTTTTTATTTATATTATATTTTACTAACATTTCTGCAAATTTAGGATGTTCATAAGAATGTCCAAAACTCATCATATCTATTAATATATATTTTCCAAAATTAATATCAATAGCTGTTCTAAAACATTCACTTTGTAATGCTTTAATATGAAAGGGTAAACTATATCCTATTATAATTTTAACATCACTTAAATCAGTTTTTAATTCAGTTATTGCTTTATTATTATCAATACCTTTATTAGTTGCATCTTCCATTGTTATATTATGAAAACTTTGAGCTACTTTATCAAAATAAATTGTTTTAGGTTTTAATATATTATTTTTAGTAATAACATTTTTGAGTAACCCATTATCATAATCACCTATCATATAATGAATTGCAATTAGTCTCGCAAACTTGTATAAATTTTTGGTAGAAACATAATCATTTGTTTTATGTAAACCATTTGTATCTGTATATATGAAACATATTTTTGGCATTAAATAATATATTATTTAGTATTTAAACAATATAATATCAATATTTATAAAAAATGTATAGAATGACATGGTTCTGTACAATTTTGTATATATCCATACATATAATCATATTTAGGTATCATTATTGTGCTATAAATAGTAATTCTATTAAGAGTTGGTTTAGTTTCTAGCATTTTTTTAATGTTTTCAATAGTATGTTTATTATTATCCAAAAATAATTTACCATTTGTTGTTCTATCATCAAAATAAAATGGCTCAATCCAATGATCATGATTAGTTTGAAATATGTATTTTGATTTATTTAAATAAACTGGTTTTAAATTATAATATCTATCTCTAGTAATTAATGCTCCTTCTTTTTCTGTTATACCGCCAACAATATAATAAATAGGAGCAACTAGTTCAACAGTGCTTAAATTATTAACTACATAATTATAATCATAATTACCTTCTAATAATGTTCTAACTAATAAAGAATTCCATTGAGGTGATTTTATAAAAAACCATTTTATAATTCCTAAAAATCCACCACTTAATGCAAATCTTTGATTAATAGTAATACTATATTTATATGGTTTCATTCCAGTAAATATACCAACAAAACCTGCAAATGTATGAGCTTTATAAATTACTTTATTATTTTTAATAAATGATAAATTAATTGTTATTTTTTTTAATAAAGGAACAATACCTTCCATAAATACTCCAAAGTCTAAATTTCTTGCATGAATAATATTATTTTCAGATGATACCACAACTGAAGTGCATAGAGAAAATACTTCATAGAATATATTATATAAAACAATTTCATATAAATTAATATTTGATGAATTACTAATTCCTATCATTTCTTTTCCATATTCACCCAGGTCTTTTGGAATTTCTTCAAAATATGTTTTAGCTAAATATTTTATTGGTCTAGAAAATATCCACGGTAATTCATCATAAGCTGTATTTATTATATCTATTATTTTATCTGAATATAAAGGCATGATATGTTTCCATCTTTCTTCAGGTTGCATATCTAAATTAATTGTATATTCTGGTATAATACTATTTGCACTGACTATATAAAATAATAATAATATTAACATTATTATTATTATTAATAAATCTATAAATAATATAATTAACTAATTCCATAGGAATAATAGATTATCATAACACATTTGTGATATTCGCTTTGCGAATTATAACATCTTTGGGTTCTCAGTTACCCATTTATATTAAATATTGTTTTAATTTATGATATATAGTTTCATCATAAGAACAACCTTTAAATTTAATATTAGCTAGTATTTTAGAATATCTAACCATTGTATTATAATCATCAGATAGTTTATTAATATTATTAATAATAAAATCTTTTCTAAAATTATAAACAATATTTGATTCATTGTCAAATCTATGTATATTTAAATCCATTATTTATAAATATATTTTAATAATAAGTTATATTATCAATTTTAATTTATGAGTTTTAATATAATATGGAAATTATATCTTCTAACCTGTTAAAATATAATATAGGACTTGATGTTGGTAATAATTTAACCAATATAATATTTAATAAAAATACAATTATACCCAATTATAATAAAATATCATTTATTATTCCAGAATTAGATGAAGATTATAATATTAATATTATTATGGGTGATAATATATTGGCTTCAGATAATATATTATTAGAAACAATTAAATTAATAATAAAAGAGCGAATTGAAAAAGTTATTCATTTAGAATTATTTTTAGAATATTATGGAATTATTATAAAAATAGATACAAAAATAAAAACAATTTATCAAAATATTATTAATTATTATAATAATGATAATAATATATTAATTTATAAAAATATAGAAATAGATACTGTTTTTTATAATTTAAAATTTGATATATTACAAGCAATAAGAATTATAAGAAAAAAAATAAATTTGGGTGTGTTAAATTTAGACGATGAGTCAAAAATAATA
>JACCEB011690584.1_pt1 | contig 28674 bp, 29 predicted proteins | sample 7454761 | NCBI WGS metagenome assembly JACCEB01 (sample SAMN15323454, study PRJNA562643) | freshwater metagenome | isolation source: river surface water | place: USA:Blue River Watershed | collected 2017-08-18
AGGCACTGGACTGGGCAGATAGAAGTAGGTCCTTTGTCTCGGCACTAGAGAAACAGCACGGGACTTCAAATCCATCAGGCTGTGCGGCGTCTTTGAGGAAGCCAACAAACCGATGCTGCTTCTTCGTATTTGGCGCAAATTTCCTGTAAATCACAGTGCGGCCCTTGACGGCCTCGTCGCGCTCTCGTATTTCCCCACCGTAACAGAATGGACAGGCGTTGGCAGGTTTTTTGGGGTCGTCGCGTGAGCCGGCGTTCTTGAAGTCCTCTTCTAGTACAGGTATGCGGTCGTGGAGACAGAAATACTTTGGGCATATGTAATAGTTCTGCTGGGCTGGATTACTTCCGTACTGAAGAACTGTATAAACTTCAAGATTTACATCTTCGCGCGGAGGGGTGCGCTCCTTATCACCAGGGTCCAAGGGGTATTTCTTGACAATTAGGCGTGGTGGCGTGCTGTTCATATCATCCGCGTATGTCTCCAAGAAGCGCTGATACTCCATTTCACTTAATACAAACGGCTGACGATCATCAGTTGCACCGCACTTACGACTAAACCCGTCGGCCTTTGCAATCTTCGGCTTATAATCAAAGAGCGCCTTATCCGTCTTCTTGAGTTTGTCCAGTGTCCAGCCCTTGAACTTCACACCAGGGGCTTTTCCTTTGTCGGTACCAAGAGGTATAGGTGCTTCTTCTACTGGTTTAGGGGCGGCAGGAGCAGGGGCTTTTACAGGTGCAGGTGGAGGTGCTGAGGTTGCAGCGGGAGGAGCTGCTGTTTCAGGGAGCTCATTGCCAAAGACGTCGAAATCATCCTCATCCTCTTCACTATAGGCTGACACAACACCAGGGCGACTGGGAACCGCAGCTGACGCAGAACCAGGGCCTTCACTTGTAGAGGTGGTGGCAGATTTCCCTGGGGCTGGTGGGGGCTCATCAAAGTCGTTATACACGTCAAAATTGGAGTCATCCATAGCGGATGCACTTGCAGCTGGTCCGCCAACTCCAGGCATTGTTCGTACAGCAGGTGTCACGGTCGCGGCCGTCACGGTCTCAGGCGACTCAGGCACACCATTTGTCCGCAAAATAGCCTCATCTTCCACACGCCGCGCCTGGCGCTCAAACACTTCCAAGCCGGCTTCATCAAAGAGCTCCGCATACTCCTCTAATTGCCCAGATAAGAGCGCGCGTAAGCACATGTAAATACGCCGCAAATCCTCGGGCGACTCTACGTGGTAAATATCAATGTTATAGGCCTTGAATGCTGCAAAAATTGCAATATCTGTGCCGGCGTTGTACATTTCCATAAAAGCGCCTGTTTCAGCGTTTTTGAGGGCGACCTCTTTCTTCTGCTCCACCCACAGCCTGTATTGGGCCTCTGATTCTTCCATTGTTAAGTTAAACTCTATGGCCAGGGCGGCGGCATACTCAGCAGGAGAACGCGCAGTACCATCTACAATATCGCGCCGCTGTAACACAGTTAAATATGCACCACTGCGGCTGTCAGTCATAAAATTACTAACAGCCTTGTAGCGCAACATTAATATAGGCTGCTCACTGCTTCCAGGCAACGGTACGGGCTCAATGATTTGGAAAAAGGAGCTCAAATACTGACGCACACGTGCTGTCAGCTCATCAGCAGTGTAGGGCTTTTGTTTGAGTTCTGATAACCGTACATTTAGGCGCAGTGCTGCACTACCGAGAGTAAGGGTGTATTGCGGGTCTGTATAAGGAAATCCTTTCATCGCCCGTTTTAGCCGTTCATAAAACAAATCCAAATCACGTCGCGGGTCCAGAAATTCTATGCCCTTGTTTGGCATTAGCGTCACGTCTGCAGAGCCGCCCTCAAAAATACGCACAGTGGAATACTGGGGATTCACTGCGCCCCCACCAGGATATACGAGGAACTTCACATATAAATAACTGTGGTCTAAGCCAGGTGTGTCCTCCGAAATCCAGGTGGTCAAAATATTGGGGTCGTTAATAAGAGGTGTGGGTAATGTTGCACCCCAGAACAACTTAATGAGTGGGCTCCCCTCCACTGGGACTAAGCGGTAAAATGGGCGCAGCTCAGTTACGGGCGCGTTATAGAAGAGCTTGGAAATACCACCACGACTCTTAAAATCAGGAATGTCATTTTCCCATACAAGTCGTAAGTGACGCAAACCCTGGATACTGTAAATATGAGATGTGTCGTAATTATCACCCGAAATCACATAATCCACAATTTGGCGCTGAATTTTGCGACCTGTAATGTAATCCCGCAAATCATCTGCAAATGTCATATCAGCTTCACTAGGCTCGTAAGGGCCGGCCAATGGCACATCGCGGAAATACATCGCAAATCGTCCGTTCCAATCCCGCTCCGTAATAGCCCGTCCAAAGTCAGCAAGTAGAGGACGCAACGCAAATACGTGAAAGGTAGGAATACCTTTGCCACGGTAGCGCTCAAATGCCACATCGTCCAAGGTCATGCGTGATTTAGGGTTATTTTGAATAGAAGGAAGCCATTGGCCCTCAGGAGGTACAAAGTCTGTGTTGCTTTCTGGTGATTTTACCATAAACAGAGGTGATGGAAGCACAAGTGGATCCGGGCCAACCGCTGCATCAAACCAGGTGAAATCCGCCCCGTAATAGGATGTTTCAGCAGTCGGCTCGGTTGTCGGCGCTTCACCAGCAACGTAGGCAAGAAACTGGAACTTAGGGAGCCAATCAGGGTCGTGATCCATGGCTGCAAACACAGCTTGTTTGATTTCCTCTAGCGTAGAGTACGGGTACATTTCAAATTCTTGTAATGACCATTCTCCATTATATATATAGACCCGTATAGGCGGGAATTTGTCAGGGTCACGCCCTGTGCCAAATTCAACGTCCGTTAGGGTCGCCGATTTCAGCGTACTTAGGAATTGTGTATCGTCCATCTAACATTGGTAGAGCATAGTGAAGAGCTAGTTACAAACTCAGAATAGACCGGATACGTGTCTATTGTGAATTACTATTAGGGTGTGTCACGATTGTTACATAGAAGTTGTGTAGGGTGTTATGCGTAAAACAGTTTGCCGATTTGGAAAATATTAGACGATTGTGTGCCTGCTCCACTATGTTCTTCATCCTTGGTGGGATCGTAGGACGGCTGGTCTGTGATAGTCACACCACAATAAGGGGTTGGATGTGCAGTAAAATCACGGTGCTGGTAGAGGCCGGTACCTTCGGCTTCGCGCAGAATCCAGGCGAAGTTATTCCAGAAATCAGGTCCATGACCAATAGACTCGGTCATACAGTGGCCGAGCTCGTGGAGCGTCACAAAGGTCATGACATTTTCATCTACAAGGCTCTCGTCACCAGGCTTGCGCTGACGTAGGCAAAGATGCATCGCCTCGCCTTTATTAACACTGTAAGAGGTGTGTTCGGCTTCGGGCGTGGCCTCAATCAAACGCGAAGGATCGGGCTTGAAATTGCGCATTAGGCGCTTGACCTGGGGCTTATCGGGGTATTTCTGTTGAAAATGCTCTATGATTTTGATAAGGCGCATACGGACCTTGGCCATCAAGTCAGCTGCCTGCTGCTTATCGGGCAAGTCACGCACACGATAGACTTTGCCGTCGACGCCTGACCGGACATCCACGAGCGGGTATTTGCCGGTACCGAGGATGCTGTTAAATACGGATTTCACGTTGTCCATTTGCGACTACTCTACTTTGGGCTAGGAGGGATTAACTAACAACTCCTAATTGCACAATTAGGTGTGGTTAGTGAATATGAATTATACTAGGAGTACCTGCTGGCGAAGCTTTCCAGGAGGGAGGGGTCTAAGGGGACAGAATGTCCCCTTAAGAGATCTCAAGAGGACGACGGTTGATATCAGGCTCAATGGTGCTGACGTTGAAGATAGAAACGGGGACCTGGGGATTGGGGGGCTCAGAGCGGAGCTGGAGATTGGCGTTACGCATAGACTGGCCGACGGTATTGACACCAATGAGGGCGCCGGCGGAGAGGAAGTTCTTACCCTTGAGGGACCCAGTGCCCATGGGGTTCTGCTGTGCCCAGACACTGTTGGTGTCCTTAGGGAGGAGCTCCGCAGGAGTGAGCTGGTCGCGGGGGTAGCAGCCAGCCGGGGCCTCAGCATTGCCGAACTGTGCAGGGCCCTCGTAGGCCATCACATCAGCACCAGCAACGTTGGGGTTGCTATTGGTCTCCTCCTCCGTAACGGAGCCAGCGTTCTCATTGGCCTGGAAACCCTCAGTTGCGGGGGGAGCCTCAGACCCAGAAGGGGGCTCAGGGGCAGGCATAGCAACAGGCATAGCCATCATAGAAGCACCACCAAGAAGACCGAAGAGGGTAGGGTCAATCAGATATATGGCACCAAACACGAGCACTACGACTAAAAGAACTGTAAATATGGACATACCGTTCATTGTATCTGTAATATGGTGAGGCGAGATTTTTGCCTCAATCGCAACCGTTTCTTAGTCGGACATATCGTCACTTTCCACATCAGTTTCCGTATATTCCGTTTCGTCAGAATCCGTCAAATCGCCGTATTTTTGGATGTATCGGTCCATTGCACGCTGCGCACGAAATGCCGCCAATTTTGCCCGGAGACGGGCCTCCTCCACACGCTGGCGCTCCCGAATTTGTCGGTCCGTCAGGCCGGAACGAAGAGGCATTGACGTTTCACTTGTTGTCTCATCTTTGTCCGATTCAATATCATCCAACTCAATCAAGTCAATTGTCTGCGCACCTGCAGTTTGTGCCGTAGATGCCGGTGTTGGTACTGGTACAGCTACTACAGGGTCTGCAACAGTCTCTTCCATAAGAGGCATATCAACATCAATCTCAATCTCTGCAGCAAGTTCCACAGACCACACAATGTAAAACTTGGAATTCATTAAACGGACCTCTGTTGGGCGCAAAATGCATGTGTAAGAACCATCCTCAGCGGGTACAACAGGAAGGTCCGCAAACACATGCGCACTCTGCTTTGCACACACAACTGGGTCATATTTACGCGTAAATAGCTTACCATTATTTGCAAATATAGTCGCATACAAATCTGGCAAATACTTTGCATACTCGCTTTCCTTTAACGTCGTATCAGATAGGGCGGTTAGCAAGGCAGAGGGTTTCATTGATGACAGTGTAAGCAAGTCGTGTGGCACTTGAGTTACAGTAAAACGGTAATATGGAATTAAGTTACCCCCATTATTTGCTTTCGCATATTCAACGGGCGCAAGTTTCCAAGCCTTGACTTCAAGTGTCATTGTATGATTACGTGCAGCGTAACTTTAGACCAATGTAATTTCCACAATATTACTATTATGGATGTATCTGTGGCTGCAGGGCCCACGACCGAAGAAAAGAAATTTGCGTGGATGAAACCGTATATTGAGCGACTTGTGTTAATGATGAAGGCCCACGATACGCAACAATGGCTTCAGGTGTTTTTGATTGACCCTGTGTTATCGTACATTATGAACCGATTTTTCGCATATTTCTTGGTGGCAATGGTCGGATTTGGCGCACTCTTGTTGTTTGTGATTTTGACCTTCATACTCCTAATTGTCCGAACACGAGATGCCAACGCGCATGTGTGTGCAGGATGTGGTATGAATAAGTAAAAACTTAATAGTATGTCTTTGACCCCGGCCTCAGCCGATGCAGAATTTCCCACATGGGTTCGTAATTGGCTTCATTATGATACACTTGCAGGGGGCTTGTACAAACAGGCCCTAAATGCACGCAAGGTCCGCGAGGACTACGAGCAGCGAATTTTAGGGAGTTTAACACGGCGCGGACTCACAAATGCAATCTTGCAACTCAAGCAAGGTAAATTCCAAGCAGTGGAAGAAAATCATCAAGTGCCAATGAGCTATGCCAACATTGAAGCCCTGCTTCACTTGTACTTTAAGGCAAAGGGAGCTGGCGCACGTGATGAAACGGGTGATATATTGGCATTTTTCAAACAACACCGCAAAACAACACGCAATATGCGCCTGCGACGCATTGATGACCCAGCCGACAAACTGCCTGCTCCTCAGCCACAGCTTGAGTAGAGAACTCGTTGCCAAACCACCTAAGAGTAGCTCTAGAATCTATAGATAGAATTGTATATATTTCGTGTAATATAACATATGTCTGATACTGAAACACCCACACCTGAACTTACATCACCTATTAGGCTTGCTCAAACAGCAGGACCAGAAGTATTGGGTCGCATAATAGCGCATAGAAATGCACGCCAGTGGGAACACTGGATTAACACTTACACAACGTGGGGATACAGTGAGGAATCACGTATATGTGAATGGGCGCATGAATTTGTGCAACACTTAGAGGCGGCGTTGCATAATCGCGGATTTGTATTTGAGTATGACACGCACGCGATGACACGACGAATGTTGTATTGGTGTTGGGGGATGAAAGGCGCAATGGCACTCCCTAATTGGACTATTTTAGACATTCCAATGTGCGAGCCGTGCAAAGAAAATAGTAACGACCAATATGAATATGAACTATATTTACACGCATTTTCATACAGATATTGGATGGACTTGCGACCATTTTGGATTCCTGATTTCATGAACGACGAGTTTGCGACTCAATTTATTGCACTATTGGACTTGTTTTGCTGGCGCCACGTATCAACGGAACGATCACCCACCATACAAAAAGAGCGTGACAGGCTTGATGCCGAACACGAAGACGGAAGTTGCGATGAAGGGCGGACAGGGGCGGACAATGGATCGTATTTCAAAGGAAATAAAGAGTATTACTAAGTTTGTTTGCGTATAAGTTGAAACTAAACAGAAAAAACTACTTGTAGTTATGTCCGACACATCCCTACAAGTACTTCCACGTGTATATTTGGCATCGTTTGCTAGTGACCATTGGGTTAATGCACTAGCCCGTTTGCGAGCCGAAACTAAGGCGTGCGGGTTTATTGATGTATTTCGCCAATATTTGTACGATGATTTACGTGCCGACGCTGCATTTTGGGCTGCACACGGTGCATTTATTGAAAAGAACGCACGTGGGCGTGGATATTGGATTTGGAAGCCACACATTATACTTCATTCATTGTCGCTCATGAACGACGGTGATATACTTGTATATGCCGACGCGGGTTGTAGTATAAAAGCATCAGGTGCCGCGCGATTCCAGAAATATTTGGAAGTCGTGCGTACAACTCCATACGGTATTTTAGCATTTAGCAGCGAGCACAGTATGCGCAAATGGACTAAAATGGACACAGTGAAAGCACTAGGCGCAGAGTCTATATTACATATGAATGGCGTAATAGCAACATCGCTTATTATACGTAAATGCGATGCATCGTTACGTATAATACAACAATGGATGTCACACTGCGAGCGCTATGAACTATTAGATGATAGTCCGTCAGTTGCGCCAAATCATCCTGAATTTATTGAACATAAACACGACCAGTCTATTTTGTCACTATTGTTACGCTTACACGGATGTTATGTGACACTAGACAATGAAACTTGGACGTATCCAAACTGGGATGCGCGTATGCCGATTTGGGCTGCCCGTGCCAGATAACATCAGTTAGCCCTTAGTCCGCCCCAGTCCAATCGCCAGCCTTGAACGGTAGGATACCAATGTTCTCACTCATGGCCTGGAACTCGGCAACCTTCTTGTCAAACTCCAGTGCATCAGGATCATATGGGTTCGCTTCACCTGAAGGCAGCAATGTCGCGTCGTGATTCTTCTGGGGCGGCTTCACACCATAGCACGTCACGCCGAACTTGAGAGCAGGATTGTCAAAGTACCCGCCATTCACACCAGGCTTACCGCACGCCGTCCGCTGGGCCTTGGTACCCTTCTGGAGCTTCTCATATGTCTCAGGCTGCGTAGGATACACGGCCATTTGACCCTGTACCCACCCGTAATTGCACCAATCAGCGCCATTGTCCCATGCCTCCTTCACCTGCTCGTAGGTCGCCAACTCGGCACCCAGCGCCTTACAAAGGGGCTCAGCATCATCATACGTATAACGATTCTCCTTAATTGTGAAAACCTCAGGATCCTTCTTGAGAGGCAACTGCTTTTCCACAGACGCCATGATATCCTTTGGTATGCTCAATATAGAATCCATTGAAATCCCGTCACCACTACCTGTAGTGGGAGTAATAGGAGTAACAGGTGCGGCCGGTATGGGAATCATAGAGGAAGACCCAGTAGATGATGGTGGCTCAACCTTGACAGGTTTGGGCTCTTCCTGAATACCCAAGAAGCTGCGAACCTTTGTCATAAATTCCTTAAATCCATCAGGCATAATTTCCATGATTTCATTGTAGAAGAATACAAAAATGCCCACAGCGGCTATTAAGAGGATAAGGAGCCAAATACCAATCGTCGCAAATATACTACGTCCTTCGCTTGGCATAGCAAGTGACGCAGCATTTCCAATTGCCGTGTTTAGTGTATTTGCCGTATTTGCGACCACGTTGGCAGCGGCGTTGAGACCAGAGTTAATACCCTTGACCGCATTATTTGCAACAGTTCCAAATCCAGTATTTAGATTTCGGACAGCGTTGTTAGCGGCCTTTGCAGCATTATTTGCCACTTTGGCAGCATTATTTGCAACATTGTTGGCCACTTTTGGAAGATAAGATGTCATTACATTTGCATTTCTTACGTTTGGTAAGGGATTCATATCTATCCTATTCACAGTATAAAATTAGAGCATTACGATGATAGATCCGCAGCAAGTTGTATTTGTTGAGCGGCTATATGGGCCGCAAAGGATGGTATGCTCACATCCACGTAGGTCCGTCCATCCAACGTAGTTGTACTAGGAAACCCGATGCCCCATGCGTACAGTCGGGGGCAAATCAAGGCGTTTGCCGGATTATAGGGAAGAGAGCTTTCCATATGAAGTGCGCGACCATCCACAAATACCTGTGGATAATGTGTCAGCTCAAACCCACATGCAGATACACACCACGCACTTTGTAATAACGCCGTATGAACCGCCAATGCATCACTATAAGGGATGAGCCGAACCTTGCCACCAAGACCATCGGCCAATATTTGTCGGGCTAACACGGCTGTTTCAAGCTTTACACCATCATATGCCCCTTCATCGGCAAAATAGAACGGCTGTGGTGTATTATACACCAGATTCACGTCACACCCTAATTGCACCGCTGCTTGGACTATTAGGGCCCCACTGTGGGATGCACCAAACACTGTTAGGGGTTCGGGGGATTTAATATACGTGGCAAGGTCTGACACTGTAAATGCACATTGAAGTGGAATCTGTGGTGTCTGTGTGGGAAGCGCGCGGGGTGTTGCACCAATTGCTATACTGGCAATTAGGGCGGTATATGTTTGCTTACCGACTGTAATTCGCCACGGTTCTGTGGTCTGCTTCTCTAGTTTGCTAGCATACCCATACACCCGTGTAACAGTAGGACCAAGAAGGGTGGCGACGGATGAGCGGAGTCCATGGGCAAGACAGTGGAGTTCTGTAGGAGACGCCGGGTTGTATTGTGAGGAACAGTTAGGGTGTGGTATGCCGAGACGGGTGAGGGCATCCAGGAACTGCTGGTAGGTGGTGTTGCTGAGGACATGGGGCCAGTCGCGCAAGAGCGCGCCGCCGTCGTGGTGAGGATCAATGATGAGAAGATCGCGAGGTTGAATGAGTTTGTTGGCGAGCACATAGCCGGCGAGCAGCATATGAGCCGCGCCGTAACCAATTAGACACAGTTTGTAGAGCATTGTTACTTGGACGCGGGCTTTTATTGTGGAATTGCGGGGAAATTCATGGGGCTATTAGAGGTTGTGTGGTAGTCTAATACACAAATATGTAATGTTTGCGTATTAGTCTTAATACTTTCATTGTTACAGTGAAGGCGAAGCACCCTTTAAGCGTAGGGTCTTAGGGAAAGACACTCTCCCTAAAAGCCATCATCAGGCACGGTACGATTTCCGCCGCGCATATTAAGGAACTTGCGCTGCTCAGGGGTCGTGCAAACACAGCCCGTGTCAGTGCTGTAAGTGGAGCCACAGCACTCAGGCTTGGCCGCATTGTTCTTGAACATGAAGAGATTATCAGGCCCCACCTCAAATGCCGGACCATTTAGAGGGACATTAGGAGACGTTTGGCGCCAATACTCCTGGCCGCCTGCAGCAGTGAGCTTGATACCATCGTACGCACCAATAGGGGCCATACCAGTATCGGCAGCCTCAGAAAGGTAATAGCTAGTGAAACCCTCAGGGCCATAGCTGGGGGTGACCATAATAGACATTAATAAACATGTGACAAGGAGGAGCACTAAGCCTGTCATGAGGAAACCGGTCTTCATCTTCTGATAGGAGGATGAGAATCTGTATTACGAAGTTGTGTAAGTGTAAATTCATATGTCTGCTCCATACCATCCACGCCAACTTCAAACGCGTCTCGTATAAGTCTGTTGCCATCGTCCGTGCTAACGTAAAATTCACCGCTGGCCGTAATTAAACTATACACAACTACCGTCGCTCCAGTATAGTCTTGTTTTGCCGGATGATGCCACGTTTTACGAGTCGGATCAAACATCCAGCATCCGCCAGACATCCAACGATGACCGTGTGATTTGCGCTCAGGTGTGCGCATCCGCACAACACCCAACACTCGCGTAGTATCAAAGGACCGTGTCAGCACTTCTTCGCCAATCTCTACATCTTCTATGCGTACAGCACCGCGTCCTTTAACAAACACAATAGAACCTGCAGAGCAACCTGCGACCTCACCAGAATGGCGCATCCCCGCAGGCGCTTCGCGTTTATGCAGCATTTTCCACACCATTGCTTCCCATGCATCTTCGCTCGCCTCTGGAATCTCCTCCCAGTCACGGAACCACGTATCGCCAATACGAATGCACCGATTGCTGACACTGGGACAATACACACGTTCGCACCGCCGGCTAACTTTTATAGCACGTGGATGGTCCCGCACATAGACCCAGGCGTCCTCCGCCTCATTCCACACTAAATGGTCCCCGCTGACAACCGCATATCCTAATACATACATATCAGCCGCCAAACCGTTCATCTCGTACATTCCTTCAACGACCCCATCTCCCCACAATACATCTCCTACTTGCACCTCACTCATAGCCTTTGTATCACCATTTGCTAAGCGCACAGGGGTTTCAGGGCTGAAACAAAATACGGCCGCAAATCCTCCTGCCGATGCGCCAAATCCTGCCGCGACTAGGAGTGACGTCACCGAAATCAAGAGCGGGGCAAATGGCCACAAAAATAAGAACAACACAATAAATATTGCCGCAATAATTGCCAATATAATAATTACCACTAACACCACAGTATTGTAAAAATTCATAATGGCCTGTACCATACTTATGCCGGCCAACACGCTGCTCACTACAATGGCCTGTACGCGTGTAAATGCCATTTTGAGCCGGTTTGTCAGCACCTTAATTTGGTCACCCGCAATTCGTAGGCGCGTGAAAAAATCCATCATCACTTTCCCTACAACGTCATTTAGGGTGCGCATCATCGTCGCCTTGGACGACAGTTGAGACGACGCCAACGTTTCCGCGGCCTGCTGCTGGCCCTTCATGATTTCACGCGCCGGCTCCAACGCCTTGTCCATAACAGAGGCTTGTATGGATTTCATGCAAAAACTCATATTGTCCTGTGCAAACTGCCCAGGTGTCCGCGGGTCTTCGGGAGGTTTATAGAGCCAGCCCGAAAAAATCACAGGAATTTCACACCGCCGCTCAGTCCAATTGTCCATAATATGCTTGCGCTCAAACTTGGACATCATATAGCCAATCCCAAATGTAAATAAAAATACAGTCATTAATATTGGCGCAAGCGAGCGCCCAGCAGCTTCGCCATCGCCACCAATTTTACTTGTCATAAATTCGTTGCTCGGTATGGACTCCATACACCTAGTCTAATCAAGCAACAGCTATATTTACCTCCGCATAACTCACAGGTGCCGGCATAGATTCCAACTCTGTTGCATACTCGTCTTCCATGGAATCTGAGCCAATTTCCATATAATCTCGCAAGTAAAAACCTCCACGTGTGCGTAGTCTTGACCCGGGGAGCACAATGAACCCCTCAAATACAAGCTGCCCACCATTCATATGTGTATTTCTATACAAATCTCCTGCACGAAGCCATTGGGAAGACGCCCTATCCCATACAAGTGTTCCTGAGCCGACCACTTCACCACTTGGCAGGCTAACATAATCACGCACCAACATGCGCATGCGCCCAATGACCCGATTTCCGCCAGCCAACCAGTCCCCTAATTGCACATAGCGGGCGTATTTGTAGGACCCATTATGGAGTTGTAACTCCGTATTTCCTGACACCGATGGACAGAGCTCGCTCCATTCCAAATTATAATACGTCTGAAAGTTTGTATTTGCATTTAGGGATGTGTGGATTTGCGACATAACTTTGTAATTTGGCACATCAGTTTCATCATAATCGCGGAATATATAATGACCAACAGGTATTGTGTGGTCGGTTGTATTTAGACAAATAATAGGCCGTAAGCGACCCCCGCTCCAAGGACTCGTTGGAGTCGCAGCAGGATGATCGCCGGCACGTATCCATGCACCACCATACGCTAAATAGTGATTTGTACTGACTATTATGGGTGCTCCGTCGTCACGTGGCAAGCTCACCATGTCCTGGCCATCGGCCAAAAACTGGAATGTCGCTTTGACGGTCGGTCCATCTTCAAACTCATCGCCCACACATACATCAGCAATGCGAACAGCACCACGACCCCTAATAGTCACAAGTGTGTCAGGGCTGAAACAGAATGTATCTATAACAGTGAAAAGCGTGGTCCCCGTAAAGTTCCGCACAGCTGTTAAACCGCTCATTGACATAAATATAATGCTGTAAAACGTGGAATAAATACGCGCCATTAACATTTTCATCCGTTGTGTGCCAATGCGGATTTGGATGAAAAACATTTTAATGCGTTCTTGAAACTCTTTTAAGATTGTTGTAATACCACCATACATTGTGGCAAAGCCCAGTTTAAGACGTTTGGCAGATTCAACTAATGACAATAACACTGCCGAAAAGCCACCAAACATTGTATAAATTGGACTCAAATGGCCGCCAACTTGGCTATTAAAGTTGGATGACATACAATAGTTGAAATTTTCTTGTGTATCATAGCCGTATAAACTGGCAATTGGGATTATATGTGGTTGGCATCGGATTTCATTCCAGTCAGCCGCCTCGCCGGCAAATGAAAACCCTTCTACAAGAAAATATCCTAATACACCAAGTACTGTTATTAGGATGAGTATAGGCTTCACAGAACCAGTTTCACCACCGGTGTATATATACTTATTTGGTGTATATGCATCTGTAGATATTACAGGCGACTCCATCTGTATATGGATTGTGTTTCTCTTACACTCTTTTATAACGCCGGTTTCACGATGTTAGAAAAGTGTGATTATATTTACATATGCGTACAATTATGCCAACATACTGTCGCTAATATTGTACTTTTTCTTGACCCACATGCTATCTTCTGCAAATATAGTTGATGCAGCTGGTTTAACATTCTTTGACAACACTGACACCGCGTTCAACTTCTTATATACATATAAAGGCGTATACTCACCAATAGCCGCCTCCAGAGCCTTTCGCCGGGCATTGATAGGAAGACTGTAATGGTAGCCGTGCTTCAATAGCTCACGGCGCTTCATTGAACCAAATATAGGGAGTTTTTGCTTACCTGCCACGGCCTTCGGGTCCTTTACACATGCGGCTTTTACATGTACATTGCGTTGGCGAGGATAAATACGATATGTCTTCCCCTTTTCCTTATGAACAGAATAGCCTTCGCGCCGCACTGAGCCGCGGAACTTACGCACATACGACTTACGCAGAATCTCGCCAGGACCGCACTTGCCGTCACTATTAGGTTCCTTCTGTGGAAGCCGGGACGTCATTCTACGGACCTCCTCAGCCTTTACTTGACGTGACGCAGTTTCCTTTGTAGGAATACAAAGTGGGCGCCGGTGCTGCCCTAAGCGCTCGTGCCCCTCCCGCTTATGGTAGCCGGCTGGGCACCCAAGAAATGGATTATATGTCTTTGCCTTACGCCGTGTGGTATTGTGCCCCATAATCTACATTAGTCTAGATTATTTCGCCTGTGCGGCATGTTCGCAAGCTTTAAAGGACCGCATATTTGTAGAGCCGGCACATTCCATAAAGAGTCTGCGAATCCAATAACTGGACGCATACGAATGTTCAGGTGTATTAGCTGAGTGTATGGCGTCTAACATTGATTGTAGTGTGCGCTGTACTTGCTGTGGCAATTTCTTATAGGGGGCTGTTAGGGTTGTTGCTAATGTGCGCTCTTTAGAATTCCATAGAGACTGAATCGCGCCTAAATAGTCTTGATATTCTTGCACACCCTTTGTGTCTTCACGATGTATTGACATATAATATTCACGAAATGCTGCATTAGCTGCCAATTTAAACTCATAAATTGCTTTTAAGAACGGCTCTAACGCTGCGTCTTCGCCGTCGTCTTCATAACGAGCTGCTTCTATTTTACCGCTGGCATATCCGCCTTCAATATCGGAACCATACTCACCTTCATTATCACTCATACTACCAACAAGACAGTGTTTTTCTTTACGCCGCAGCTCTCCAGAAGCAAATCACCGCTGTCCCTAATAGAATTGCACTTAGGAGAGTAGTAGCCTCGGCTGTAGAAGAACGTGTGGGCTTGTAGGGAGCAATAAAGCTCTCACGAAGCTTATATTCGTCACCGGATGGTTTGACGAAATCAGAAGGCTTGTCGCTTGGCTGGGCATCATAGCACGCATCCGCAACAGATTGAGCTTGTAGGAGACTGACTCTGCCTAATATACGGTCGGCTTCGGAGAAGTTTGGGTCGCTTGTCAGTTTTTTCAATTCAATGTTTGTAGAATTTTGGCATTCACGTCGTAACATTTAGAGGATAGCAGGGGGTTCTATTAAGGTGGGCGTTTAAACATGAAAAACCGTTTGTAGTGCATCAGAAGAATGTCACAACGCCCCCCTGCCCCGGTTGAACGGAAATCCGCACAAGAAGCTCTTCGCGAGGCTGAAGAGCGCCCATTAGATTTTGATGCGACTGCACGTAGTTCATTCTTGAAGAATGCTGTAAATCAGGTTTTACTGATGAAATCCGAGGGTAAGTCCGAGGATTTCATTCGTAATGCTGTACCCGAAATGGTTGAGCGATACCCCGAACTCTTCCGCAAGATCATGTCTGGTGAGGAAATTACGCCACTCTTAGGGATGATTGCGCTCTTGGATAAGATTGGTGCCGGCGAAGTCTCACACCATGGTGCGTCCGTGGCTGTCGGTCGTGCACTTGCTGAGCGTTATATGCCTGAGCATCTACGCCGCTAATGCTCGTCCGTTGCCATAAATGCATTCCCAACAGGTAACTTTGGAATAGTTGGAAGATGGAAGTGCCCGCAGAACTTTTTACTATATTGAATATTACGATTCCACAAGTCAGTTTCTTGTGCAGCCGTAAGATGACCCACGAGTCCCAGTGTTTCTGTAATAAAATGAATCTGGCGTTGCGCTCGTTGCACTTGTAGGGCCCTGTATTGGGCGCGCGTTTGCTCATCAAACGCATCGTCGGGCCACAACTTATGTGGTAAATGCGGATTGTCTAGTACGCGCTCCAGTGCATTTGCAATCACCTTACTTTGCATAGTCTTGAACCCTACGCCAATAAAATACTGCTCTGCATTGCATGGGCGACTGGTCGCTGGCTTGTAGAGGGTCCATTGGCGAAAGAGTGACGCGAGTCCGAGAATCAAATCTTCCGTGGGCCGTGTGTAACTGTCAAAAATCTTGATAATGCATACACCACCTTCCGTTAAACAATTGACCGCCATAAGGGCTGATGCGACAAGTAGGGGGTAGATTGTGCGCTCTTGCTCATGATAATTTGTCGCAAAATCCACACCACCATCAGCCGTAAAAAGATATATAGACCGCGCACAATCTTCATAAAAGGACTGGCGATTAGCACGGTCCAAAATATCTCCTGTGGCATTTGCACCATATACAATTTTCACTTCAGGATGCTTCTTCAAAAAGACCGCTGCCCGTTTCCACCCAGGAATCTGATGCTCGGTCGGTCGCAGTGTCATTGCAACCGCCTGAGAAACTTTTTTACGGTTGCGTTCGGCTTCGTCAAACGCCGCTTGAATGAAGCCACCTGGGCCCTCACACACATGCGCTGTCTTAAACCTGTCACGCCCTACAAGTTTTCCCGTGAGATTTACAACTTGCATCATTTCAATCATTTTGAAATACGAACGGCTCAATGGATGCAGCATACATATGGATGGCGGCGTGCTATATTTGCCAGACGTTGTAAAAATAAGTTCATAAGGATTTGTGAGTTTTTTATAATATTCCCATACATCTTCACTCAGTGATGCAATATTATCTTTTATGGCGTGTAATTCCACTGGTGCATTAAAGTCCCACGGGGTTTCTGTGGCAAATGCCGCTTCATCTACTTTTAGGGGTGTTGGTGGGCGTTGAGGAGATGGATTCCATTGTATTTGTTCCCAGGGGGGCTTTTCTAGGGCCAAGGACATACATATTCATCCTCGGCAGACCTTAGATAATCACCAACTCTACGTCAGGCTCTTCCATCACCTCACCCTTTGGTGCAGGCATCACCATGTTCATCTTGAAGTTCGTGCGCCCACAAGGGTCATTGGGGTCCTCCTCCAGTTCGCCATCGGCCAGCTCGCCCTGGTCCTCTTCTTCCATCTCCTCTTCAGGAGTGAGGCCCTCCAGGAGTTGTGGGAGCGCCTGCTCGTCCAAGAGAATCTGACTGAAGGCTGTGCCACCACGAATTGGCTGACCCATCATAATGTTCGCCGACACACCCGTAACTGGATCCACCTCGCCATACAAGGCCGCATTAATGAGCATGCGCTGAGTCTCCTCAAAGGACGCCTTTGCAAGAGGCCCAATATCCTTCTTGTTTGTACCATAACGGTTGGCCGACATGAGCGCACCCTTCTGGGTCATCACATCACACAAGAGACCCAAGTGGCGGTAATTCACGCCGGCCTCCTCAAAGAGCGTTGTGATTTCTGTCATCAGTGCTGCACGAGCCGCCTCCACACCCAGCTGCCCGTAAATGTCATGCACGTTGGTACTGTAGAGGCGGTTTCCATCTACTGCAGGATGGTTCATCACCTCCAAGAAGTTGCTGCCATCCGTATCAAGCACATACTGGGTGATGTTCTTGTACTCGCCGCCAACATTCTGCACCTTCTCCACGTCCTTACGGAAGCTCACGGACTTGATACCCGCCACACCACGAATCACCACGGAGTTCAAGATGCCGTTCTGGACGCGCTTGAAGTGATCCAGGGTGTCAATGATGTCAATGCCGGCCTCCAGGGTCTTGAAGCGGATGCGCATAATGAGACGATTGCTGTTGTAGTCACTATACACCAGGTTCATCTTTGCATTCCCGTTCATATTGTCGTACATGTTCTTCAATACAAATGCCACATCGTTCATTGTGATGTTCTTGTTGAACATCTTTTCACGGTCCAGCTCAATACGGAGCATGTACTTAGTGGTCCCCTTGGGCGCACCAGTACCGAACTCCTCCACCATGGAGGCGCTCTCAAAGACGCGGTAGAAGTCCAGGAGCTCACGGTCCTCCTGGACCACCGACGCCTCGTCAGAGGGGTCATAGTAGATACCAATCTTGCTGGTGATGTTGCGCAGCAAGGTGAGCTCCAGGTCCTGACTGACCTCACGGGCCTTTTCCTTGGACTCGCGGTACTCAGGCTTCAGATAGACTGTTAGGGCAGTGGCCTTCGGCTCCTTCGTCACCTTCAGGAGCTCATCCAACCGCGGCACACCTCGGGTCACATTGGACTTGGATGCCACACCTGCCAAGTGGAACGTGTTAAGAGTCATCTGCGTAGAAGGCTCGCCAATGCTCTGTGCCGCCAGGATACCTACAAGCTCACCAGGCTGGACCCACGACTGCCAGTTCTTCATCACAATCATCTCACACAGAGCCTCAAAGGCGGACCTATTGAACCGCTCCTTGACAATTAGGGCGTGGGGTGCAAGGTATGTGCGGAGAAGGGCGCACCACAGGCGGTTGTATGGCTGGGTCTTCGCGATGACTCGCTTGATGCCGTCCAGGACAACAGCAGGGGTCAGGTCCGTGCGGGACTCTGGGGTGAAACCGTAGCGGATGCGAATATTGTTGATGAGACGCTGGAGATTCACTGGGGAATTCACGGCGCCCTGGCGGCCGCTGGCGAACATCCCCTCCACATACATCCGACGGTCTTCCTTCACCTCCTTCAAGTACGCCTCCAGTGGCTCCTCGTCAGCACCACGGTCGGTGCCCTCGGCGAAGATGGTGGTGAAATCCACACCCTGGAGTCCATAGGTCTCCTCCAGGGCCGTCTCGCTGAACTTGCCAATGCCGAAGTCCAGAGTCTCCAGCTTTGTCGCATTGACGCCGTCCTCGCCGTACTTGAACTGCACGACGTTCATGTTGCTCTCACGCACAGTCCCGTCATGCTGCACAATGAGGTCCTCCATGGCCTTCACAAGCTGGCGCTGGATGTAGCCCGTCGCGGCGGTCTTAACGGCTGTATCAATGAGACCCTCACGACCTGACATAGCGTGGAAGAAGAACTCCTGAGGGGTAAGACCACGGATGAAAGAGCTCTCAATGAACCCACGGGCCTCGGCACCATCGTCGTACTTCTTGTAGTGGGGCAGAGTACGGTCCAGGTAGCCATAGGGAATACGCTTGCCTTCCACGTTCTGCTGGCCGACACACGCAATCATCTGGGCAATGTTTGTCACACCACCCTTGGAGCCGGCGCGAATCATTGCCATCATACGGTTCTCATAGGCCAGCGACTCCTGACCCTTCTTACCTGAGTCATCTGTAGCCTTGTTCAACGTACCAAACACCTTGCCTTCTAGCTCCTCCTGGTTGGTCTTACCCGTGTTGTTGTCAAAGAGGTCAAGATGGACTTGTAGGAGGATATTTTCTACCTCCTTCTTGCGCTGTTGAATGGCCTCGTCCATGAGCTTCTTCGTGTTCTCATCAGCAATCAAGTCTGAGATTCCTACGGAGAACCCGTTGAGCACAAGGAATGACTCCACCGTATTTTGGAGGGTGTCAATGAGCTGGACGGTGTCCTTTGGGCCATAGTCATTGTAGGTGGTGTGGATGATACCCTTAGAAGGCTTAGCGAAGATACCCTTGTCAAAGGTTCCCTGGAGCACGTTACCTTCCTGGATATTCACGATATCGGCGGTGTCGTCCTTGGTGGCATCGTAGGAACCATTGGCAGTCTTCAGGTTGAGAGGTGGGAGGAGCGTTGTCATCACCTGGTGGCCGGTCCAGCGAGGGGCAGCATCAGTACCCTTGCGGGCCTTGGGGATTGTACCGTCAAACCGTTTGTTGTACATCATCATGTTCATGAACTCACGCACATTGAACTGGATGTTGGGCCGCGTCATCAAGTAGGAGCCAGCAAGGGTGTCCTGTACGACACCTACAATGGGCACTTGATGACGAGGGCTGATAATCTGGTGTGGCACCGCGGCAATCTCCTCAAGCTCCGTGGAGGCCTCGTAGGATTGCGGTGCGTGTAAATTCATCTCATCTCCATCAAAGTCAGCATTGTACGCCGAACACACAGACACATTTAGACGGAACGTGTTATAAGGCAAGATTTTCGCCTTATGCCCCATCATAGACATTCTGTGCAACGTCGGCTGACGATTGAAGAGAACGATGTCGCCATCCATCAAGTGGCGATGGACGACATCACCAGGGTAGAGGACGATTTCGCGCGTGTTGATGTGTCGCAGCGAAATCATGCGCCCATCGCTCTTCACGAGCGTCTTCGCACCAGGGTGCTCGTCAGCCCCGTTCTGGACGTACTTGTAGAGTTGTTGGATGTTGTACTTCGTGACCCGCTCAGGGACGGTCAAGTTCATCGCAATCTTCAGTGGCACACCGAGCTCACCAATACTGAGGTTCGGGTCAGGCGTAATCACAGAACGAGCAGAGAACTCCACACGCTTACCCATGATGTTGTAGCGGATGCGACCCTCCTTGGATCCAAGACGCTGCGAGATGGACTTGAGGGGGCGGCCTGAGCGCTGGGCCGACGGGGCCACACCAGGAATCTGGTTATCCACGAGGGTCGCCACGTGGTACTGAAGGACGTTCTGGAATTGGTCAATGACGTACTTGGTGGAGTTGTTCTCAATCTTCTGGCCTAGCATGCGGTCGGCCTTGATAATCTCATACAGCTTGTGAGTGAGGTCATCTTCGGACCGCTGATTGTTGTCCTGGACGACTGACGGACGGACCTGAGGGGGAGGAATGGGGAGGACGGTACAAATCATCCAGTCAGGACGGCACCAGAAGCGGTTAAACCCCATGAAATCCACGTCCTCGTCGCTAATACGACGGAACAACTGGAGCACATGCTCCACTTCAAGGGGCATCGTGGTCTTATCGGCGAACTGGGCGACAATGCGAGCAATCGGCTCCTTCGCGTAGTTCTTGGGCTGCTCTGCACCGCATCCGTCCTCGGTCTCCTGACCACAGCGGCTCACCTTGTCACAGGCGGCACGCACAGCATTCCAGCGGTCCTCGCCACGTCGGCGTGCCAGGTCAATGTGCAAGTCCTTGTCAATGCGGAGCTTGGCACACTTGATACAAATACATTTGAGAATGTCACGTACAGTATCAATGAACTGGATATAATACACAGGGCGGGTGAGTTTGAAGTGACCAAAGTGACCAGGGCATGCGTGATTTGTTTGCCCGCATGAGCGACATGTTTTTCCGTTATCTAGTACGCCCATACGAGGGTCAAAGAGACCCCCGATTTCGGGCTCTGAACCCTTATACAGGTTCAGGGACGTGATTTCAACCACTGAGCGGCGTTCAATCTCTTCGGGAGAGAAAATCCCGAACTGAACGCCGACAACAGTCTCAACGTCGGAAGAAGGCTTGTGGAATCCGGATGGCATCTGTCTTTGCTTTAGATTCAAAGGGCTTAGGTGCTGGCGAGAGAAGCGAAACGCTGGATCAAATTTTGAGCGCGGCGTTTAAGTTCTTGGTGTTCAAGTCGGCATAAGGGTGTCTGGCGTAGGGACTAGTAGGAATGAATTTGGGGACTGGTGCAGCTGGCCTAACGCGGATTTCTGCAAAACAACCTGGTTGCGATGATGTAACGGTCGCATTTGAAGGTGTATTGCGCGCACATTTTACAACTGCCAAAACTGATGTGTGCTTACTTGATACAAAGACCTATGGCGAGGTGCTATTTATGGACGGTACTGTACAATCGTCACAGGCCGATGAAGGGCTTTATCATGAAGCACTTGTAGTGCCTGCATTGTGTGCGCGACCTTACAACAATATAGGGGATGTATTGATTCTTGGTGGCGGGGAGGGATGTGTAGCACGCGAGGTGTTGAAGTGGAAGCCGAAGTCCGTCACACAATATGACCACGACGAGGAGTTTTTACGGTGGGCGCGTCACGGACTTGTTCATTGGAACGCGGGAGCATACTCGGATGAACGTCTGCAAGTTCGCACAGACAATGCTGAAGTTGCATTACATGAACCAGTAAAATATGATGCAATCTTTGTGGATTTATTTGACCCTGATTCTGAATCTGTGGATTGGTTCTGTAAATTGCTATTAGGGTGTGTAGGGAAGCTGCGTAGCGGGGGCGTAATGACAGCATACATTGGAGATGCTCCGCGGCTAGCTGCAGATATTGGTGTGGATATTGTCTTACGGCTAGAGGAGGCACTAGGAAGGGATGCTCACATTTTACCGTATAGATTCTACATACCGAGCTTTTATGGTGAGGCGTGCTTTGTGTTTGTAACAGTTGATGGAAGTATGCCAATGGTGGGTGACCTGAGACCAGGTGCCAGCGCACCCCAAGCAGATCAAAAAACTCCCCAGTTCATTGATGAAGTGAGCTGGGTACGGGCTTGTACGTGGGGTTTTGATCCATCACCAGTTTTCAATAAATTGTCAGAAGCATATGTATCTTTTTTGTCAGATTTTTGAGCAATTCCTGTATCAATAACAGACGATTCTGTAATATATATTTGTGGGACTGTTAAGGGGGGTGTAGTAGGTTGTACGGTGACGGCAGAGGCTGAAAACTGGTTGTCAAGATTTGCACGGGCGGCTAGTAGAGATTGTAGGCTGGATTCCAGCTGGCGCGCGGATTCAGTGTCTGGTGTGCGTTCCTTTGTAGTCCCGGGACCCCAGCGACGAAGAGCACATCCACTCATAATAGTATGAGTAATGTACAGAATTAAAATATGTAGATAATACAATATGGTTCCTAATTATATATTTTTCCTAGTAATAATACTACTAATAACTATAATATATATATTATATACACCATACGGTGAATCATTTGTAAATTCATACGATTTACCTCGCGTAATATGGTCTTACTGGGAGGGTACAGAAGTTCCTAAAATCATACAATTAGCACATGCACGTGCAAAACAAAAAATGCCAAATTGGGAAATACATTTACTGAATCAAAATACAGTGAAATCATACTTGGATATGAATACTGTACCTGCTAATTTTGACTCACTTGCAGTTCAACATAAGGCAGACTGGATTCGCGTAGCACTTTTACGAGCGCACGGTGGTGTGTGGCTAGACGCAGCAATTATAATAAATGACGGTAATGCATTAGATGAATTGTTGAAAGAAAGTATTGCAGCACACAGTGAATTTACTGGATTTACGCTTGGAGGAGACTCGTATATAGAAAACTGGTTTATGATGGCTCCAAAGCACAGTGAGGTTATTGATAAAATATATGATGAATTTTCCCGTGCAATTGAAATAGGTTTTTCAAACTATAAGGATAATTTGGAACGTGAAACACATATTCAAATTAACCCACGTATATATACTACTGGTACGTATTTAACACAACATAGTTGTATTCAAGCTGTTGTACAAGCACGTCTTGGTCGCCCACCGCGTATGGTGTTAAAACCGTCCGAAGAATCAATGTTTAAACTACAACATGACTGTAATTGGAATTTTGAATGTTTTGTTACTAGTGTTTTAAAACCTGAAACATACAAAATACCATATTTGAAATTACGTAGTGTAGAGCAAAATTTTGATTATGAACGTTATTTTTCAGAAGGATTTATCCCCGCCGACCGCGTGGGTTGGGCAAACTGAGGCTTAAAAATTGCTCAATAACGGATTGTGTAAGTAATGCATTTTTAATTGCTTCATTTGTATTATTAAAACTACTGTGTGGGTCACCAATACCAATATCTGATTGATTTTGGTCTTGTAATGATATTGCAGGATATGTACTAATCATTGATGTTTTATGTCTTAAATATTGGTCAAAATGACTATTACTTGGTTCCCATGATTTTATACTTTTATAACAATTATTATTTACGCATAAAAAATGTGTTAATGTGCCTTTAATTTTAAATAATATAGGGTCGCGCTGAAGTAATTCAAATCCTTCAAATTCACCAGGACCACCGTTAAATACTTGCCATTGGTCACGAATTTCCCATAATTTTGGTAATAATTGTACAAAGCGGATCCAGTTTTCTAGTGTGAATACTGCATCATCTTCAATTACAACATACCATGGCTCACCCTTTGATTCGGCTAACTCGCACACTTTTTTGTGTGACATTGCACAACCATGCCATCCAGGCGATGCTTTGACAGCGGATACACGTATTGGGGTTATTCCACATGAAAAACATTGTTTTTTGATGCGTTCCCAACGGTCGGAACGCTCGTCTAAATTTATTACATACACTGATACTGGAGGATGGATTGACATGTACTATTAAGGGTTAGTAAAATATTAATAAATATATATATGTGGTACGTATATTTGTTACTAAATAGTGCTGCTACGCGAACATATGTAGGTGCGACTGTGGATCCAGACCGACGATTACGCCAACATAATGGAGAACTTGTAGGGGGTGCTCGTGCTACACACGGAGATAGTTGGACACGTGTGTGCTTAGTAAGCGGTTTCCCCGACGAGCGGGCGGCATTGCAATTTGAATGGATGTGGAAGCACTATACACGACGTGGGCCAAAAAAGGGGACACCACTTGAGCGCCGGCGTGCAGCATTGGATGTTATGATTGCATCAGGTCGCTCATCATCTGAATCAGTGGCATTTAGGGATTGGGAAGGTGACATTGGGCCGCTCATTGAATGGACTATTGATGATGCATTAGTTGTAGGCTCCAATCCGTAATGGTGTCATAGGAGCGCCATGTTCCAAGTCCTGCTCCGTCATCATATAAACACCCTGCTTACGGTCGGCCAACCATTGCTTTAAGATAGGGATATCAGACTCTGATGGCACATGGGATGTAGCAAGCTGGGTCATTGTCCCAGGGGAAGTACCGAATGCTTCAGCGGACCGAAGGTCCGCGTTAGCGAATGCTTCGTAACCAACGTGAAACGGACACCGCCCTCCAATCCGACGCGCACATCCTCCCCCACAAAACGAGCATCCACACATTCCTTCACAGCGATAACTGAGAATGACTGTTAGGAATATGACTGAGAGTAGTAAGAGAGCACTGGATATAATAGTACGCATTTCTACTATGTAAGGCCGATTCTTTTCTAGTAGGCTAGTAAGTATGGAACCCACTCCTGAAGCAGGGGAGGAGCCGACTTATGCCGAGCTCCCCGATGCAATTAAAACAATGGACATTGTTGAATCAATTCCTTCCGAGCCACTAGAGCCCCCAAAGTCATTTGATGTTCGCCTATTTCCAAATGGCCTATCACTCAAGCCATCACCACTCGGAATCACGGCCGGCACACTGGCGGCCACAATGACATATAACGCAATGACCACGGCCGGCTCCGCGGCGGCAAGCAGCGCCGGTGCGACAGTGAATGGAGTCGGATATGTATTAGAGCGAACGACGGCGTATTTTGCCGGCGAATTGGCAGGTATGGGTGTGTTTTATACGCGCCACGCCCTTGCTAGTACGGCAAAAAACACAATTCGTATTTACACACCCCTAACAGCAGTTATTACAAGTGCATTAGTGGGTACTACCACGGCGTATGCTGTTACGGCGGGCGGGGCATTAGCACGTGCAGCGGGCGAGGGGGTCAAAGTTGTATATAAACGGGTATGGAAGGGCGAGCGTGACGAAGAGTATATTGAAATTGATGAGGGCGAGCCGATTATTCTTTAACGACTATTAGTAAAGCGCTATGACATTTGCGGGGGTCACACATATATATTTTGACTGGTCTGGTACATTGGCAAAGTCTGGGTCCAAAAAATATTTAATGGATGGATCATTGGCTGAAAAGCGTGCTACATTATATGCTGACACACTTGATACATTAGAGTATTTGAAGTCACGTGGATACAAGATTGGGTTGATTTCCAATACAAGTAAGCCCGCTCAGAAACTATTAGCTGCCTTTAGGGACATTGGCGTGGCACAATATTTCAACGCCTCCGTATTATTTAATGGGTCACGTATGTGCCGCAAACCGTGTGCCGAGATTTTTGAGCACGTACTACAGCGTGATAAGGTAGTACCGCAACATGCTGTAATGATTGGAAATGATTATAAAAAGGATATTGTCGGTGCAAAGGGAGTTGGTATGCACACAATTCATATTGATAAGTCGCGACGCGCAGCAGCATCTGGAACACGCATACACAGCATGTCTCAACTTAAACAAATTTTATAGTTGATAAGGCCAAATACACTGAATATAATGGCATAATTAAACACGCGACTATTCCAATTAGAAATGTGACTTGGTCTGCCCGTGTAAGAGGTGTGCTATGTGGGGCTTCTAGGGTGTCTGAATTTGGAGGTGGAAGTAGTGTGTCTAACATTGATGGCTCTGTGTTGTCATCTGTATTTGACGACGCGGTGTCTGAATCGCATACATCAGTATCAATGTGTATATTTGCATCGCTTACCGCATCATCCACAGCTGCTAAGATTGTCATAAACTGTGATGATGATAATGACCTAAATGTAACATAAGCGTCATCATCAAAACATACGGAAAGTCCATATGGTGTAGTTTGGGCTGACTTGAAATTATAAAATGTATTAAGTGGCATTATATGGCCAGCAATGGAAATGTAATATTGCGATTTAAATTCCACGAGTTTTACAATTAGGGTGTGGTTGGCTGACGCGTCAGCAGATTCAAATGTGAGTGTCATAGCACCATTGGAATGGTTGTATAGGGAGTCTTTGAGGCGCATATCACCTGATGTGTCACATACAATACCACTGGGATCATGTGAGTCCATTGGAATTGTATTATATGTTGGCTGGGGAGTTTAGATGACCTTTTCTAGCGAAAAGTCAATTTGTGTTTGTACCAAGGTTGAATCACGTATATCAATGACGACAACGTCTGACTCGGGGTGGTATTTAGGGGTTTGGCGAGTTAGGTAGCGGTCTTTGAGGGTTTGTAGGAGCGATTTTAGGGTTGCCCACAGTGCGCGCATTTAGGGTGTGGTTAGAAATTATGCAGTGTAAGTCTGAGCGCTTGTGCGGCACACTTCAATCATTGCATTAGATATAGAACCAATAGTACCAACACACTGGAATGTTATAGAATAATATCTGTCACCAGGTGGTGCAGCAAGTGTTGTAAGAACTCCTGCAGATGCAAATCCTGAACCAAATGTGATTGTTGTAGATGCTGCACCAGATGCCTGGAATATAAAGATTGTAATTCTATCACCATTCGTAGGTACATATCCAGTTAGGGCAGATGTATCAACCGTAAGTGTTTTAGTAGCTGCAGCCATTGTAAATGTTTGACATGTTCCAACATTCACTAGAGTTGTAGAACTAAGAGATGCAGAAGGCAAGCACCGAATCTGCCCACCCGCCTCAATGTAGCCGTCATTGAGAATGTTACCGCGTGTGAGAATGGGTGGGCCATAGCTTGATGCGCCTGCAAATCCGCCACTATTGTATGTACCACCAGACACATCAAGGTCGCTCACATAAGGTGCCTCCATAAATGCCGGTTTGTCACTGTTAAAGGGGGTATATACGGCTGAATTGGGATTAATGTAGCCACGTAGGAACGTGACATTATCAAACACCTCCACCATATAGACAGTGATATCAGGGTTTGCACCAGGGATGAGCTTGCGACCAGTCTCACGGAGAACGCGGCCAAGAGGGCAATTACCAGCTGTTGCACCAGACACTGTAGTGAGCGTACCAGATGTCATATAAGTAGTAGGATTCACAGATGTAGTGTATGTAAAAAAATCAGCATTAAACGGCATCATAGAAATATAGGAGCGCCGAGACGTGTTCTCGTATGAAGATGAGGTAGCTGAAGTAATCGTTGCCATTATAATATGTGCGTGTAAATTAAATTTGTGACTATGTCAGCTACTGCTACTACATCCCCAACATCCGGTAATGTTGATCCAAGTGGCTCAGCCGTAAGTGATCCGCGTGTAATGGGTCGGGAATTGGCTTATTACGAGTCGCGTGTCGGTGAAGATTGGCAACCTGAAATTGTCCATACGTTGATGCAATGGATCCAAATCTCGGCGGTGTATTTGGAAATCATGACGACCGCCACCGAGCAATACCGTCGGACGTTACGAAAAAATACAATCATAAATCTTGTATTTTCTACCGTGGCTAGTACTGCATCATTAAGTACATTTAATGTAAATGAAACTCAGTACCCAACAACAGGATTTGTATTGAAAGGGTTATTTTCATTATTTACCATAATTTTGACTCTTAGCACAGGCTACATCAAAGTATTTCAGATTCAAGAAAAGCTAGAAACAGCTATTCGCCTGAAACAAGAATGGGCCGTATTTGGCAGCAAGATTTCGTCTGAAATGCAGCTGCCACCAGCATTGCGGAAAAATGCGATTTGGCTTATTGTCAAAATGAAAGACAATTATTTGGATTTGATTAAATCGGACATGGGTGTATCAAAAGACATTGTGCGAAATACTGCATTGGATGCGGGGCTAAAAGAACGTGATTTGCGATTATCACAATTATTTACGCGAATTATCAACAATGAAATGGTGCGATTAAATGGTGATATTTTTGATTTTGATGATGACTGTGATGGACCTGACTGTAAGGATGGCGGGGATTCAGGATTCTTTTCTGGATTTAAACTTGGTAAGAAAAAATCTACAAAAGATGTAAAATCTACACAACCTGATCGTGATTTACAATTAGGGGTGTTAGAGTCGCGCATGGATATGTTGGGGCGGCAATTAGAAGGTGTATTAGCGTTGCAAAAGCCCAATGCAGTTGAGCCTGCTGCGCATATTGCATCTGCAAAGATGTTTCGATCCACGGTGAGCCAATTGGCAAATACTGTACCTCGGCGCGGTTCATCAAGTGGGGAAGCACCTGTTGCGCGGTCTGATGGGGCGGAAGAGACTGAAACACAGCGGGCGCGTCGTCGGCCAACACGGATGTCGTCGTTTATTATGAAACCTGTATCACCTGCAAAGGTAGCATCATCATCTAAACCAACTTCAG
>JACCEB011030193.1_pt1 | contig 28626 bp, 27 predicted proteins | sample 7454761 | NCBI WGS metagenome assembly JACCEB01 (sample SAMN15323454, study PRJNA562643) | freshwater metagenome | isolation source: river surface water | place: USA:Blue River Watershed | collected 2017-08-18
AGAGAACTTCCATGCGGTGCTCGGATTCAAGGGAAGCTTCTGCAGATGCGTAGCGCTTCAATTCCTGAACGCCGGAGCGGAACACGCGCGCGACGGGCGATTGCCCGTATTTCTCAGAGCGAATGAAGCTCTCTTCGAGATTCTTAGATTTCCAAAAGGAGCTCAGGAAAACTTCGTTCTCTTGAAGGGCCGCTTTCATCGTCTTCCACTTCGCAACGATAATGGTCCAGGAGGCGACTGAAGTCGCAAGGAGAACGAGCAGCACGAATTTCCCCATGGGGCCTGCTGCTGCGATCATATCGAAAACGCCGGTCGGTGCGGTATCTGGGCTCGTCATAAGCCCGCATCTTATCTAGGGCGTTTTAGGCTTTGGAAGGAATTTCTTATCCCGAAGGAAGTGCTGCAGGGTTTCAACAGCGAGCAGGACTTGCAGGCTAAGGCTAGACAGGGGGCCACCGGCACCCCCCGTTACCCAACGAAACCAATCTGGTTCACCGCTCAAGCCACTTTCGTAGCGAATCAGAAGGAGTCCCTGAAAGTCTGACCCGAAAAGGGGGAGACTGGAGAGCGGCTGAAAGGCAATCAAGATGCCGGCCCAAATTCCAGCGCCTCGGGCGAAGTCGCCCTGACGGATACTGCGGAGCGCAAGCACCCCGGAGGCCAAGAGAAGAGTGACCGTCTGGGCCCAGCCCAAATCGAACTGAAAATGCTTCACCACGCAGTACAAGACGCTCGTGATCAGGATGGCTCGAAGGTCGTCTAAGTCCTTTCGGAGGGCGGACAGAAGCTTGTGTCGGAACAAAAACTCCTCGGAGTAAACCCAAATTGCGATGGCTGCCGTCCGCAGGACGACTCCTAGAAAAGCCAGCGGGCCTTCCTCTGAGTTCAAGAGACTTCCGAAGAACCGATACTTCCCCCCGGCCAACAGAGCGATCAGGATGAAGACCCCGAGTCCCAGTCCGAGGAGCGCACCGGGGAGAAATCGATGCCGGACTCTTTGCCAAGTGATGACTTCCGCCTGCGGTGTCGTCGTGAGTGGATTCAGGCCCACAAGCAGTGTCACGAAGATCCCCGCTGATGCCGCCATTAGCATGAGTTCCTGCGCACCGAAGACATCGATGATGTCCTGGTATTTGGGCTGCGAGCCCAACAGGAAATAGGTGATGAGCGTCAGTGCGATCAGGCGGAAAAGCCCGATCCAGCCGATATAGGCAGCTAAAGTCAGCAGCGCAGTGCGGCTGTTTTCAAGGCGAATCGAACGCAATTCCTTCCTCGATGCTCCGGCGCAAGACCAGTTCTTCGGCGTGTGCCCAGACGAGCGGACAAGCCACGCCCGCTCCGGCTTTGGGGCGTGCCCCAGCGTCAATGGTCTGCTCGGGGATCAGGCCCGACGGCAGTGCCGCACTGCTGAGAGCCCGGAGCTGCGCACGAGCGCGTGGCAGATCCTTTTCGATCACGGCGAAAATTCCGCGCTCCCCACCCAAGAGCGGCCAAAAACCGCCCATGCGATCCGTACCGTAAGCGTCGCGATGGTAGCGGCGGTAATGGCGCGCTCCACCGGGAAGTTCGAAGCCCCCAGAAATGCCGGTGAGCGGCGCTTCCATGGCGCGAATGGTGTTCTGGATCGTGGGGAACTGAGCGGGGCGAACGCCGAGGCGTGCGAGTTCGAGGAAGCCGCCATCCAGAATTTCATCGGCGATGGCTTCGCCCCCGCCGTTGGCGATGATGATGGGTTCGCGAAGGTCCGGCTGGCCTCCGGGGCTCACTCGCAGGTAGTAGTCGCGTCCGTGCGGACCGCGGCTCACCGAAGTCCAGTCCTCGAGATTAGCGGCCCAGAGGTCGGCTTGATGAGCGTACCGTGCTTCGCCGGTCCACTGGGTGGCCACGCGAAGCCCCGAGATCACAGCAGCGAGAGTGGCAGGAACGAAACCGCCGATTTCTTCCCAGCGATCTTGTTGAGTGATCGGGCCGCGGGCCAGGAGAAAGGAAGAAGCTTTTTTCATCCATGCGCGCGTCTCGTCGCTGTTTGTAATGAGTCCCCGCTTCAGAAGGTGGTGGCCAAGAAGAATCGGGTAAGCCACCTCGTCGAGCTGAAGGCCCTTCCAATAGGGTGAACCATCGATCCAGAAATTCTGGTACCAGGAGCCGTCGGGACGCTGAGTTTTGACGAGGTACTCGAGCACTCGCTTGGGAGTTTCGGTGTCGCCGATAGCGAGCAGGCCCATGGCGGCGTGGTAAAGGTCGCGCGGCCAAACGAGGTGATAGCCGCCGATATTGTCCCAAGCGCGATCGCTTTCAGGCGCTCCGGGTTTAGACAAAGACGCGATAATGGCACCGCGGTTTTTCTTGTCCTCATGCATCTTGATCGTCATGGCAGAGCGACGATCGCGGCTGTCGCGAGTGCGAAGGCTCGAGAGCCAGGGTTGCCAGCTCGCTTCGTACGCTTGCCGAACTTGGTCGAAGGTTCGAGTCTGTATGGCGTTTCGAGCGATTTGTGCTGCCGATGTCCGGGTGCTGGAAGCGAATGCCAGCGCCAAGTCGACCGTAAAGGAGTCGGTATCCTCGGGGACCGGAAGTTCACCGACGAGTGCGACATTACCTGGGCCTGCGTGATGATAGAGGTGAGTCAGATGGCGATGGCGGGAAAGATCCGTCCAACCGCAGCTCGTGCCCGAGAAGCCAGCCGAAGTGCGAAGGAAAGGCACCGAAGCGGTCAGAGCAAGCGAGACGGGTTGCCCAGAGCGGGATGCCGAGAGGACGTCGCGCTCTGCCCAAGCGTGGTTGTCCGCGCCGCGATTTCCGAGTGCCGGTTTCAAAAGGACAAACACGCGAAGGGGCTTCGTATGCCACTTAAAACGTGCGCGAAGCCGCACCACCGGAGAATCCGGATCGGTGACGATTTCTTGTTCGATCGAGTACATGCCCGTGCGATCGGTACCTTGGCTTTGAGCGGTGGGTCCGCCATCGCGATAGGTGACCGTTGCAGGCACGTCGCGGCGCTGTTCTGAGAAGAAAGTGCTGCCATCGGTCACTAAGAACTGGAGGTCCCCGATTTGCGGAGCGTCGATCGTCGGGTAGTGGACTTCGGAGAGGATTCCTTCGGCCATCGTGAACCAAACGGGCGACCGAGCCCCTTGGCTCTCAAAGGCAGTGCCTACCGCTTGTTTGAGGGCCGGAGCCCAAGTGTGGGCATGGCCGGGTGCGCCAGGAGCTTCAGTCAACGGGCGGTTTTTTGGAGGAGCGGGTTCGAAGGAGGTTTGAGCCAGGGCGGTTGACGCCAGGCTGAGTGCGAAACCGAAGCTGCCGAAGATGGGCAGTAAAGGCAGGTCCAAGAGGCCAAACCGTTTGGAATCGCGCACGATGAATTTCCCCCAGTGATGAACCCCGATCAGAAACCTTGAGGCCAGTCTTTGAACAGTAGGGGGGGTGACGAATGCTGTCAATCCTGTGACCCACCACTCAGTCGATTGGAATTTGGGCAAAGACTGCTACTCTTTTCATTCGGGGGATGACCACGGATGGTTCAACTCAGTCAGGTCACGCAAAGCTACTTCGGCCAGCCTCGAGTGCTGGACCAGGTGAACCTGGAACTGAAGAAAGGTGAGTTCGTCTATGTGCTCGGAGGAAGCGGCGCAGGCAAGTCTACCTTGCTCCGACTCCTTGCCACGGAAGAACGCCCCTCTTCGGGTTCGGTCTCTCTCTTTGGTTACAATTTGAATACCGTTTCTCCGCAGACCTTGCGCGCCATCCGTCGCGCTCTGGGCTATGTGCCGCAGTCGCTGCGGTTAATTCCAGATCTCACGGTGGCTGAAAATATCGGGCTGTCTCTCGATTTGGCGGGTGCTCGTGTTCCCTCGAGTGAAGCGCGAATTCGGATCGCCGATGTGGTGGAGCGGCTGGGCTTAGTGGCGCTCAGGGATAAGCGTTGCGCGCAGCTTTCGGGCGGCGAAGCGCAGCGCGTCTCGGTGGCGCGTGCTTTGGTGCGAAAGCCTGACTTGATCATCGCCGACGAACCCAGTGGTGCTCAGGATCCTGAGCACACCTGGGCGATGATGGATGCTTTGGTCCGTGCCAATCTGGCGGGAGCGACTGTCATCGTCGCGACTCACGATCGTGAAATGGTTCGTCGGATTCGAAAGCGATGCGCGATTCTTAAAGGGGGCCGCCTTCAGATCGAGCCTGCAGCGGCAAGCATGGGCATGGGGAATTCTCCGATGTCGAACCCGGGAGTAAACGCATGTACCTGATTCGTCTGGCGGGTCGCCCGTGGCGCCGCTCGTTTTGGAGCCAGCTCTCGGCCAGTGGCGCGGTGGGGCTTTTGCTGATTTTGGCGGCGGGCCTTCTGAGTTTGCAGCGTGGCTTAGGTCCAGTCGTGGTGCGTCTCGAGCAAAGCCAAGTCTTGACCGCTTACTTAGATTCTCAGGTAACCGCAGCGGATGAGGCACAAACTTTGGATCGCATTCGGCTGAAGCTCGGTTCGAGTGCGCGCGACGTGCGTTTGGTCGGAGCAGAGCAGTTTCTGACTGAGATTCGCGCGAACTATCCAGAACTCGTGAAAGAGTTGGAAGCACTCGGAGACGAGCTCCCCGCCGTTGTCCCTCGTTACGTTTCAGTGGAAGGGGTTTTCCGGGACAATCCGACGCAAGCCCTGAAGAGCATTCCCGGGATTCAAGGCGTCGACACTTCGCGAGATCGCTACCGCGCGGTGATTGGAGCTTTCCATGCGTTTAGGAAGCTCTCGGGAATTTTAGCCTCGGGCTTAGCGGTTGCTCTCCTGACTGGCCTCATTCTTCTGGCCCGAATGAATCACCAGCTCTTAGAGGACTCTCTTTCTGTCCTTCATTTCTGGGGAGCGAGTGCGATGTCCCTTCGCGTCCCGCCGCTTCTGGCAGGCTTCAGCGTGGGTACGCTCGGTGGCGCTTGGGCGGCTCTGGCTTGGTGGGCCGGTGCGCCCTCGGTGCATGCTCAGCTCGTTTCGCTCTCGCCTGTCCTCAGTGGCTTAGAATCTCCGCCGCGAGTCAGTGTGGCTTTGATCCTTCTGGCGGCAGGAGCTTTGTCGGGCGCATTGAGCGGAGCTTGGGGTCGATCGGGGAAAGTGGCGGCATGAGGTCAGTGCCGCTTTGCTTTCTTGCTTTTGCCTTGGCTCTGCCGGGAGTGGCCCTGGCTGCGCCGTTACCGGTGAATCAGCCTGCCAGTCGACCGCAAGGAAATCTTTCTGAGCAGCTGGTTCGCGTTCGTGACCGAGTGCTTCGCCTGGAGCAAAGTTTGATCGATGGCATGCACGTTCAGACGGATGCAAAGAAAACGCTTCTGAAGATTCAAGAGCTGATGAAGCTTCAACGCGAGGAGCGGGAGCTGGGCCAGCAACGCACTCGTGAGCTTCAAGACACGATTGGCGCGCTTCAACTTCGCCGAGGCCAGCTCCACGAGCGAATCACGCAGCAAGAGAAGGGGATTCGGGGATTCCTGCGAGACCTGGAGCGTTCGACGCGCGGACAAGGTCAGGGCTTAGCCCGTCTCCCCGGGCCCCACGATCGCACTGAAGATGCGCGGCGCCGAGTTCTCACGCACTTGGTAGGGCGAGGGCTTCGCGAGATCGAAGCGCTTCGGGTGGATCTGGAAGACGCAGACGAGCTCGAGCGAAAGATTCAAGATGAACAGCACCAGCTGGCCTATCTGCTTCAAGACCTTCGGGAGCAAGAGGCGGTGCTCGAATTGAATCGGCAGCTTCAGGTCGACCTTCTTCAGAAGCGTCACGAACAGAGGCTCGGGCAGCTCGAGCAGTACCGAAAGCTGAAAACCGCAGAGACTCGGGTCGAAGGCCTCATTCGCGACTTCAATGCCCGTCGCGAGCTCGAGCGCACGATCGAGACCGAGCGCGTGGCCAGTCGTTCGATGAAGCAAGGAGTTTTTGCTTCCTTGAAAGGGCGCCTCTCTCTGCCGGTTCCGGGAAAGCTGATCGGGCTCTTTGGTCGCGCTTTCGATCCGAAATCCAATTTGTATGTATTCAAGAAGGGTTTGGATATTGCGACTCAGGCTTCGCAGTCGGTCAAAGCGATTCATGCTGGGAAGGTGGCTTTCTCAGGTGAGCTTCCCAACTATGGCCGGGTCGCTATCGTCGATCATGGTGATCACTACTACACGCTTTGCGCGAATCTCGGCGGATTGAGCCGTCAGACGGGTGACGCCGTTGCCGAAGGGGATGAGTTGGGCCAGGCCGCCGCAGACGGGACGCCTGTCTATTTCGAGATTCGGTCTCGAAATATCGCTGTCAATCCACTGCAGTGGATTGCCGATACGAGGTAAGTGAGAAACTCGATTCTTTCGTTGGTGATGTCCTTCCTGGTGGTTTCCCCGGCGTTTGCTGAAAAGCAAGCTGCCTCGAAGCCAGATCCGGTCGCAACGGGCTCGCGCTATGAAAACCTGGAGCTTCTGCAAAAGGTGCTTCACTACGTCGAGTCCAACTATGTCGAAGCGACTGACAATCGAAAGCTGATTCACGGTGCCATTCGCGGGATGCTCGAGACTCTCGATCCCCACAGTAATTTCCTTCCGACTGAAGTTTTTAAGGACATGAAAGTCGACACCAGTGGTCGCTTTGGCGGACTCGGGATTGAAGTCGGAATGCGAGACAATGTTTTGACGGTGATTTCTCCGATCGAAGATACTCCGGCATGGCGTGCGGGAATTCGCCCGGGGGATCGCATTGTTCGGATCAATGGTGAGTCGACGAAAGGTCTCACGCTTGCGGAAGCGGTGACCTCGATGCGCGGAAAGCGTGGCAGTTCCGTGAAGCTAACCGTCTACCGTGAGTCTGATCAGCGCATGCGCGATTTCAGCTTGGTTCGCGAGCTGGTGAAAATCCAGTCAGTGAAACATGACCTCCTCGAGCCGGGGATCGGATACGTTCGTTTGACGAGCTTTAACGAGAACGCAGCGACGGACATTCGTCAGGCGGTTGAGAAGATCGAGAAAGCGGGAAAGCTGAAAGGTTTGGTTTTGGATCTGCGGAATAATCCCGGAGGTCTCCTTGATCAAGCGGTCGAGGTGAGTTCGCTCTTCATTGACGAAGGCGTCGTGGTGTCGACGGCAGGTCGGAATCCCGAGACGAAAGAAGTGAAGATGGCCCGGAAGGGGCAGGCTCGAAAAGACCTGGCTGTGGTGGTCCTGGTGAACTCGTCGACCGCTTCGGCTGCCGAAATTGTCGCGGGCGCTCTCCAAGATCACAAACGCGCTTTAATTTTGGGACAGCCGACTTTCGGCAAAGGTTCGGTCCAAAGTGTGGTCGAGATCGCACCAGAGGTGGGCTTGAAGCTGACCATTGCTCGCTACTATACGCCGTCGGGTCGGAGCATTCAGGAAAAAGGCGTTTCACCGGATATCCTGCTCGAGGACTTCGATTCCAAGGTGCTCGCCGAGGCTCGCAAGAAGCAGGAATCACTCCGAGAGAAGGATCTGAAAGGGCACATGGTAAATCCGGACGGCTCGGGAGCTTCAGAGACGAAGCGCCCTGAGTTTCTTCCTGAAGAGCTCGAAACGTTGGGCGCTACGAAGGACGTTTCCGATAAAAAAGGAGAGAGCGCTAAGCAGGACGACGAGCCTCTTCGGATTCAACCCAAAGAAGATTTTCAGGTCAGGCAGGCAGCTGGCTATTTGAAGTCTTTCGAAGTTTTCCGTGACCTTACGGGGAATGGGAAGTTGAAGGAATCCGGTACGGAGGCGGCGGCCAAAACCCAGGCTTCCGGCGGGACTTGATCGGCAAAGTCTCCTCGAGTCTGACCGAAATCAGTACGGGAATGGCGATCATCGGGATCATCATTCTCGCTGCAGGTTATTTCGCGACTCGCGAGCCTGGCAGCCGCTTCGGAAAAACGAAGCTTGCAGTCGAAGTGCTCGACGATGGGACAACTCTAGCCAGGCATTTGAATCGCCATGTCTTCGCGGGAGGTTTTCGCTACTTCTCAGCCACGACGACCCAAGACGGCACAGGCTGGGGAAGATTCCTGATCCCGTTGTCGGGTTTGTGTCGCGACCTAAGTACTCCAGGCTGCGAGGATACCTCGGGACTTCTCTACATTCATCGTGACCTAACGACCTCTCCGTCAGTTCAGGCGGCTTGCTACCTGAGTGATGTAGCGGCAACGGGTCTAGATCCCCAGCGATACGGAGAATCGGCCCTGGTTCTGGATCTTGCAGCGCCGGCGTCTTTGGGCGCCGAATTTGATCCCACCGAGTCGGCGATTGAAGTGCGTGCGGTAGAAAATCGATCTCGTCCCGCCGGCCCGATCCTGATTCATGCGGGTAGCTTGCTGGCGCTATCGGAAGGGAAGGACTCCTACCTTTTTGTCGGCCGGGGTGAGCCACTTCGTCCGGTCACTGCGACTTGGGGAGAAGAATCGCGTTCGGTTCAAGTGGATGGGGCGACTTTGCCTGAAAACTGCTCGCGAGCGTTGACGTTAGGACCGGAAGGATCGAGAGCAAAAATTCTTCTTCTGCCTGCGCGCCCTTTCCGTGAGGCACTCACCAGCGGAAAGCGCGAAGCTACGACTCCGCTCCCTTCTTTATCCAATCTACCGGCCTCCTTGAGCACCGCGCAGATTCGAATTCTCGGATTTCGCGTCGATGCTCTTTTAGCTAGATCCGACGTGGCGATCCGAAAATGCGTTGTCGACTCAGGACCGATCCTCGACCAGGTGGTTTGCGATCTTTCGGGACCCGACCTCCTTCCGGTGCGAGGGGTTTCGCGGATGCGACTCGAGGTGGTTGTGAAGAACTTCGCGCAAAACGGGCCCGGCCGGCGATTTGAGCCTCTCGCTCCCGGGATGAAGAACTCGCCCTACTGTAATCCGCCTTCCTGCGAAGCCAGCTACTTTGAGGTGGGAAAACTTCGAGTCCTGTCCCAGGAGAATGAGACGGAAGAGCAGCTCAACTTAGATCAGTTCTCTTTGTTGAAAATGAACCGCTTACACAAGATCATGCTGAGGCTTCGCCCTGCCGACGCAAATGGAGACGAAAGCTTCGAGATTCAATTCTGAGTCGGTGTCCTGTTTTCCGGACCGCTGACTCAGGCTTTTTGAGATCGATTCAGGCAGGCGCCTACTGCTTCCAACAGCTTCGGGGCATCCTGGGCGGTGAGCTGGGTTTGCCATTCAGCTTGAGGATAGATGACGGCAGTGATTCCGTCGGCACAGCGGCCGAGGCATCCCGAAGCATTGATGCGGACACGTCCGTGCCAGCCGCGATCGGCGTCCTGGCAGGCTTTCTTCACGGCTTCACGAAGCTCGACGCTTCCTTTGGCTCCGCAGGAGGCGCCTTTTTCCTTGGTGTTGGTGCAGACAAAAACGTGGGCTTCGAGATTGTGGCCATCCGACATGATGAGGGCCACCTTACCGGAACCTCCGAATTTGGCAACTGGCGCGGCTTTGGGGTAGGGTCGTCGCCGAATGGACTGGAAGGACCTCCCTCTTTTTTCTACGCCTCCCGCCGAGCCGGCTGAGACTCCTCGGAAGCCTGCGCCCGAAGCGAAGCCTGCAGAGCCGGATTCGGTCTTGGGTGCGTTGGAGCGCGTTCGCCGAGCAGCCAAGCGGAAAGCGGAGCCCGAGTCGCCTTCTGCAGCCGCTCTCGAAAAGGGGGAGGAAGCCGATTCAATGGCCTCCAGCCACGAGCGCGCTTGGACGGTCACAGAGCTCACGTCCCGAATTCGCGGCATTCTGGAACCTTCGCTCTCTCAGATCTGGGTTCAAGGCGAAGTCAGTAATTGTCGGCCGGCCGCTTCCGGGCATCTGTATTTCACTCTCAAAGATCCTGAGAATCAGATTTCAGTCGTTCAGTTCCGTTCTCGTTACGGTGCCCGCGCCGGCAGTCCCTCGTTTCAGGTCAAAGACGGGATGCAGGTTCTTTGTCGGGGAAAGATCAGCGTCTACGGAAGTCGAGGCCAGTATCAAATCGTTGCCGATCAGATTGAACCGCTCGGCGCAGGAGCACTTCAGGTGGCCTACGAGCAGCTCAAGGCTCGTCTGGCCTCAGAAGGGCTTTTCGCAGCAGAGCGAAAGCGCCCGCTTCCGGCGTACCCGCTTCGGTTGGCGATTGTGACTTCTCCCACCGGTGCGGCACTCCAAGACATGCTCACCGTATTGAAGCGTCGCGCGCCGCATGTTTCAGTCGTCGTGGTTCCTGCTCTCGTTCAGGGAGAGCAAGCACCCGCTCAGATTCTTCGAGGACTTCAGCGGGCGAATCAGGAAGACTTAGGAGACATCATTGTGCTCGCGCGCGGGGGTGGCTCGATCGAGGATCTTTGGGCCTTTAACGACGAAGCCTTGGCTCGCGCGATTGCCGCATCCCCGAAGCCCGTCGTATCGGCAGTCGGACACGAGGTCGATTTCACGATTGGGGATTTTGTCTCCGATTTGCGAGCTCCCACTCCGTCGGCAGCTGCTGAAATCGTCACTGCACGCTGGGTGGATTTGAACCGTCAACTGACTGACACGCGCTACCGACTTCGCCAGTGGGTAGAGCGGAAAATTCAAGATCAACGGCGCTCGCTTCAGCTGATTTCAGCGCGCTTGAAGAGTCCCAAGGATCGCCTTCGGGAACGTTCGCAGCGCTTAGACGAACTTTTTTCACGTCTCGAACGTGGGATCGGTGTAGCCTTGGAACAGAGGCGATCGAGGCTGATTCGTTACTCGGCTCAGCTCGATGCGCTCTCGCCGCTCAGGGTTCTGGATCGGGGTTACTCGATCGTTCGGGGCTCCGGCCAAGAAGGTCGGGTCATCCGAACCGCGCAGGATGCTCGAGCATCTCAACGACTGGAGATCACATTCAAGGATGGCACGGTCCAGGTTCGGGTGGCAGAAGCAGAGTCTCCAGTTTAGTCTGAGCGCCGCTTTGGCGGCTGCAGCGCTGAGTTCGGCTTGCGTTGCGCCAGCCCCGATTCCGGGTCGTGGCCCCGATGCGGTGGTTTCGCAAGATGGAATCAAGGCCTACCTGTCTTCAGCTGAAAGCGTGGATGGTGGCCTTCTGTTGATCTCGCTGAAAGTGCCCAGATCCTCGCGCGGTTTGGCTTCGAATCAGGCTCCGGTTGCTGAGTACGAGGGGCGCCAGTTTCCTCTCTATTCTTTGGGAGGCGAGGGCGAGGGTCTTTGGGAAGCGCCACTCGGGGTTCCGTTCAATAAAGATCCCGGTCAGGACCGCGTGATTCTTTGGCTGGGTAAGCCGGGCGCGTCTGAGAAAATCGAGCTGCCGTTTCGAATCGTTCCGGGAAGCTACCGGTCTGAAGTGCTGAGTGTGAATGGAAAGCACATCAACCCGAGTCCTGCTGAGGTGGCGCGTATCAAACGCGAAGGCGCTGAGATCAAGAAGCTCTATGAGCGGCAGACGCTGACGAAGCACTGGGCGGGCCAATTCTTGTTTCCAATTCAAAGCCCAGTGACCAGTCCTTTCGGAACGAAGCGCGTCTATAACGGTGAAATGAAGAGTTTCCACACGGGCTTGGATTTGAAGGCCCCGATCGGCACTCCGGTACGTTCGGCAGCGAGCGGGGAAGTGGTTCTGGCAAAAGATCTTTTCATGACCGGAAAGACCGTCATTTTGGATCATGGCTACGGTGTGTTCACCGTCTACGCGCATCTGAGTCGCTTGAAAGTGAAGCCCGGCCAAGTGGTCACTCCGCAGCAACTCTTAGGGCTTTCGGGAATGACGGGCAGGTCCAGTGGTCCGCATCTGCACTGGGGTGCCGTGGTTCAGAAGTCGAAAATCGATCCGATTTTTCTTACGCGTTTGATGCGTTGAATCGATACCCCGCACCTCGGACCGTCAGGAAGTGCTGAGGGTCTTCCGGATTGGCTTCAAAAGCCTTCCTGAGTCTTCCCAGAAAGTGGTCGACCGTGCGCGTTTTCGGAAGAAGCGTGAACCCCCAGACCTGCTTCAGCAGTGCTTCGCGAGTAACGATTTCGCCCTGGGCGGCAATCAAGTGCTGAGCCAATTTGTACTCGAGCGGAGTGAGTTCAACCCAACCTCGCGGGCCGCGTATGCGGAGCCGCTTCTCTTCGCAGGTCCAGAGCTTTGGCTCTGTTTCGGCAAGAGGGCCGGGGGCCTTTTCACTCATCTTGAGGATCTGAGTCCTTCTCGCCAGGGCCTCGAGACGGGCCGCGAGTTCCTCCCAGGAAAAGGGCTTCGGTAAATAATCATCGGCCCCCGAGCGAAGTCCTTCGACTCGGGCTTCGACTTCTCCGCGAGCCGTCAGCATCAGGATGGCACCTGAGTAGTCGCGTGCGCGAAGTTCGGTGCAAAGACTCAGACCATCGCCGTCCGGGAGTTCTCGGTCGAGCACCACGAGCTCGGGTTCAAGCTGAGTGAGAGCCAAGCGCGCCTCTTTTAAGGTGGTCACGGTACGAACTTCGATCCCGAGTTTTCGGAACGCAATCTTGAGCGCTTTTGCCAAATGCGCTTCGTCCTCGACTAAAAGCGCCGAAGAAAATGCGCCCAGCTTTTTTGAAGGTGCAAACGACGTCATTCTGCCACTCCCTCGAGAGTGAACCGAGCTCCTGTTCCGGGGCCTCCGCTTTGTGCAGTGAGCTTCAGTCCCTGCATTCGCGCAGCGGAAGCTGCAAGCCAAAGGCCTAAGCCGGTTCCTGGGATCGCGTAAGGAGCAGGATGCGTGGAGCGGAAGAATCTTCGGAAAAGGTTCTTATTCTCGTTCGGTTGAAAACCCCAGCCACGATCTGAAAATTCCACAGACCATCGAGCGCGCTTCCAAAGTCCATTTCGTGGCTTCCAGTGAGTCGTGACGGTGACTTCGGGGCTCCCTTGAGCGAACTTTCGGGCGTTATCGATCAAATTATCGGTGATCAAGCCGATCAGGCGGGAATCGAGAAGCGGGGCGCCCTGTAAGACTTCGCCTCTTCGGTCGAGCTGGGCGCCCGTCCCGAGAAGCCCGCGCCAACGCTCGAGCGACTGATTGACCCAGTCTTCGAGCGGGAGTGGGGCCCGAGCGATGCTGACGGAAGCGGATTCCCAGCGGGCAGCTTCGAGGAGGATGTCGACTTGCTCACGAAGGCGTTTCAGTTCGGAGTCGTGCGAGATCCAGAGACTTTGTTTTTCTTCGTCCGAGACCTCCGGGTCGCGAAGCAGCGAAGAAGAAAGTTGAAGAGTGGCAATGGGGGTCTTCAAAGCATGGCTGACCGAGGCCAGGAACATGGACTGGGTCTGGTTCAGCTTCATCTCGCGAAGGAGTCGAATGAAGAAAATCGCGAGCCCGGCCAGGACGATGATGAAGCCCGGGATCCCGAGCATCACGGGCCAAGCGGGCGCCTCGATCTTTGTCAGAATCGCAACGTTGTAAGTGGTAGCGAGCGTCCCAAGTAAGGCGCTGGCTACAACGAACAGCAGGACCCAAAACCAGCGGCGCTGGGAATTCATGGGGCCCAATCAAACACGAATCGGTGCGAGTTTGAAGGGAGTTGCGGGATCAGGTACAGTGCGACAGTGGAATTTTCCTTGAAGAGCAAAGTGGTTGAGCTGGTCGAGTCTCATCTTCGCGAAGAAATGGCCGAGGCTGATTCCGTGCGCACGCTCGAGATTCAGCGCCTTCTGACCGTGCTTCGCTTTCTTCCGAAGCGGTCTTACGGCCCGGGCGACGGGGTGGTGCCCTCGGCGCTCGTCGAATTGGAGCTGGGCGCGGTTCGCGCGCTCTATTTCCTGGTACCTCAGGGCGGAGGCTTGGTCACTCGGGTGGAAGGACGCCCCGTTCAGGTGATTACTCCTCAGAGTCCTCTTGGGGAGCGGATGCTCGGTAAGAAGGTCGGGGAGTCCTTCACGGTCGAGACGGCAAGCGGCGGTCAGCGCACTTACCGCGTCGTGGGCATCGTCTAAACGAACGCGTTTTAGCGGGCTGGTCCTGCTCGGAAGCCGATTCTGCCTAGAATTCCGCCCACGATGCGCAGGACCAGAAGTCCGACGACAAAGGCTGCTAAAATCCAGAAGCCAAAGAAGAGGACGGCTGGAATCAGAAGCCCTAGGGCAATCTTCCCGAAAACCGGTAGGCCGCTTGAACTAATATTAAATACGCGGACTTGGGGGCCGAACGGGGATTCCGAGCCTGAGGCCTGGGGCTGCTCCGAAGTGCTTTGGACGATGACCCGGCCGTCGCGATCTAAAATGGCGTCGGGTTCATGCAGGTCTTTCATGCCCCTTTGCTAGCACTTTGCGAGCCTTGACGCGATGCAGAAATTCTTGCAAAACCCCGGGATGATGGACGTTTGGATTGTCGGCGGTGGCCTGGCTGGTTTGACTGCAGGAGTGGCGCTGGCTCGTGAAGGAGTCCGAGTCGGGGTACTCGAAGGCTCGTCGCGTTTGGGGGGCCGTGCGCAATCTTGGCAAGATCCGGTCACGGGCGAAGTGATCGATCTGGGACCTCACGTTCTTTTGTCCACCTATCCCAATATGCGCGCTTTTTTAGAAGCGTGTGGCACTCGTTGGGAAGATGCAGCCGATTGGCAAACGGATTCTCTGATCGATCAGATGGCAGGCGAAGAAGAGCGTCCGCTTCGCTACGCACCGATGCCAGCACCGTTTCATTTCGTGCCGAGTTTGCTTCGAATGCCGGGAATCCGCTTCAGCGACTTGGTCTCTCAGCGAGCGCTCCTGTCTTTGGCCATCTCGCTCAAGCCCGGCGAAGAGCTGAAGTATGACGACGTTCCTGCTTTGACCCTGCTTCGCCGGATGGGGGTGAGCGAGGGAGCCATCGAGCATTTGTGGCGCTTCATCGGCATGTCCATTCTGAACGTTCCCTTGGAAGAGTGTTCGGGCGCCGCATTGGTTCGCTTTGCGCGCTTCTTGATGGGACGGCGCGATTTCCGGATCGGTTTTCCGAAGCTGGGTCTCGGAGAACTCTTCGCCGATGGCGCGACTCGCGTCATTCGGGAAGCGGGCGGGCAGGTTCTTTTGAATTCCAAAGTGGTCAGGCTTGGTCGGAAAGATTCGGGCGATTTTGAAATTCAGATTCAAGGCGCAGGTGCAGCGCTTCCCGCAAAGCGAGTCGTTTTGGCGCTCGCACCTCAAGAAGCCACTCCGCTTTTGGCTCAGGTTCCCGCTTGGCAGAAGCTTTCCGAGGGAGTCGCTCGACTCGAGCCTTGTCCCTACGTGAGTTTGTACTTGAAGTTTGATCGCAAAATCACGGATCGGCGCTTCTGGGCGCGCACGCACCGCGATGGCGATCTGAACTGCGATTTCTACGATCTTTCTAATATTCGCCCGTCGTTGAAGAACGGACCTTCAGTCGTGGCGAGTAACATCATCTATTCCCATCGCGTGGCAGCGATGAGTGAGCAGGAAATCCTGGATCGCACTTTGTTTGAGCTTCGCGAAAACATCCCAGGCGCCCGCGAAGCCAAGCTCCTCTCATCGACAGTGAACCGGATTCCGATGGCCATTCACTGTCCTAAGCCCGGTGCGGAATCCTTGCGACCCGAACCGGCTTTGATCCCGGGTCGCTTCCACTTGGCAGGCGACTGGGTTCGCACCGAACTTCCCAGTTCCATGGAAAGCGCCTGCGCTTCGGGTTGGATGGCTGCTCGCGAAATCCTTCAGTCGGTCGGCGCTTCGACTTCGCGCGTCCCGAATCCCAACTGGGCGCCGCCGCTTCTGGTCAGAAGCCAAGCGAACTTCTGGGCCGGAGTGATGGGCGTCAGGAAGACTGCCGCTTCTGCCGTCGCTTCGCCAGCCAATCCTCTACGCTGATTTGTTGGGGTTCAGCAAGTTCGGGCACTTGGCCCCAGGTCAGTCGGTAAGACCAGCGATTCTGCGTTTCGCGTTTCACCGATTTCACTCGGGCTAAAACCGCTTGAGCTTTGCCCTCCAGCTCCTCCAGTAAGTTGAGCTGGATTCGGCCTCCCGTTTGAAACTCAGGGTCGGCGCAGCTGCTTTGAACTTCAAGTAAGCAGCCCAGCACCGTGACTTCACTCAGGTGGCCTTGAACCAGTGTTCGGGAATCGTGGGCCAATGCGGTCAAGGATGCGGAAGCGGGGGCGATTTGATTTTTCGGCATGGGTTATTCTCCAGGTTTCAGGGCTAAGTAACGTTCTTGGTTGGCACAGTTGTCGGGCAGATCGGCGCGAAAGCTTCCGAGTTCGTCTTCCCAGATTTCGCCATCTTCACCGTCCAGGCCTGGGGCTTTTCCCCAGTACAGGCCCGAGTCCTGAGAAGCTTTCTTCGGCATGGATGCGGAGAAATCAGGATGCGCATTTTTGAAGACGAGGTCTTGGCTTGCTCCTTGGTAGATTTCGATTTCGATGAGTTGAGAGTTCTCGGAAATCTCATCCAGTCGCGCCAGCATTCTTTGGTTTCTCGCAGTGAGGTCCGCCTCAATTCGGGCGCGGTTTCTTTGCGCGATGATTGGGATCTGTTTTCTTGAGGCCTCAAGAATGGCTCTCCAAGCGGGCCCAGCCGCAGCGAATCGCCGCGTCTGGTTGAGGGTGCGGCGGTAGGATTGGAGCTCCTGTCGAAGGGGTGCTGAGAGAACTTGAAGGTCAGGTTGCTTTCGTCGCTCCAGCCGGATCTTGCTTTGAAGGTCCTGCCAGCGAAGGGCTAGGGAGCGGACCTGTTGAAGCCATTCCGCGCCGCCTTGAGCGAGGCTTGCTTTACCGAAGGCTTCCGAGTCGATCGCAGAGTTGATGGCTCGCTGACTTTGAATCAGCTTTGGCGAGCGCAGCCATTCGGAGATAATTCGCTTCGGAACGGGAGGATGGAGTGGCTGCCCGCGAAGTGCAGCCATGGCGGCGGAATAGAAAGGCGTTTCACCAGAAGCGGCTGGTTTTTGTGCCTTTAGCCACAAAGCTTCTTTCTCGTAGCCCATTCGAAGAACTTTCAAGGCTTGAAGTGCCTGCGGGTATTGGCAGATCTCGTTGTAGGCCATAGCCATCACCATCAAAGATTCAGGCGCGAAAGTGGCCCGAAGGCCGCCGGCTTGAAGGCTCGCTGCAGCTCCAATCGTCTCTCCGAAACGCTCGCTTTGTAAGCGAGTCCACGATTGCTCTTCGATCGCACGGGCGAGGAGATTCGAGCTTCTGGAAATGGTTTGCTGAAGACGTGCGGCTTCCTCGTACTTTCTGTTGGCGTAGAGAAGTCGGCTCAAAATCAGGCGGATGCTGTCGAACTGTTTTTGGATTTCCTGAGGAAGCCCTGGTGTGCTGAGCAGCGCCTGCCCCGAACGAATCGCTCCTTCGGACGCGCCTGTTCGGACCGCATAGCGAAACTGGGCAAGTTGGGTCCAGGCGCTATCTGATGGGATTCTGGGGAGGATCTTCTGGATCAAAGTCTCGGGCGCCCGAAGAACCAGATACGCCGTCGCGCGTGCAAGATTCTCTTTCTCGGAGTTGGTTTTGGCGTCCAGGGTCAGTGAGAGAACTGCTTCCGCACTTTGTGGGTTTAAATTCAATGTAGGTTGGATGGTGCGGATTTGATTCAAGCATCCCAGTGCTGCTAGGCGAAGCCTGCCTGGCTGAGTGGGTGACTCGAGGAGTTCGGTGAAAAGTCGGTGCGCTGAATCCAGTTGATGTGCGCGGAACAGGGTCAGTCCGATCCAGTAATGAGAAATCGCCTCTTGCTCGGGATCGTGGCTAAAGTGTTGCCGGATGGCCCAAGCCACTGAGAATCCCTGTGGAACGGAAAGTTTCCCGGCTAGGAAATTCTGAAAGTCAGAAGAATCCGCACCGACGAGCTGGGGAACTGGGCTCCAGGTTTCACCGCTCGTACAGGCGCCGCTGATGTGGCTTTCTGCGCGGGCGACTTGGGAAATGAGACAAAGTCCTAGGAGGGCTTGATGGATGTGTTTCATCTCATTCCTCCTTGGGTCCGCCGAAGAACCAATTCACTCCCAAGGTAATCGCATGGGTGAAGTTTGTCCGGGCGCCCAGGTCTTCGCCAAGCCGCGAGGGGATTTCCTTTTCGCGCAGGTGCTCTCGGTAGACCATCATTCGATAGTCCACCTGCAGGGCAAGGTTTCTTCCGAGAAACATCTGCTGGCCTAAACCTGCGTGCCCGGTCAGGCCACTTGGGTAGGAAGGATTCTCGAGGAAAGTGACTCCGACTCCGCCGAGAAGGTGAAAGTCGTAGTGGATGATGGATTTTCCGAGAACCGAGAGTTTTCCGTAGATGGGGCTGAAAACGGCCTCAGCTCCGACGTAACCTTGAGGTTCGTTCGTGCTCGCTTTCTTTCCGGTTTGTTCCAAAGCGCGTCGAGCGGAGGAGCCTGCGGCGATGGATTTCCATGCGAGGGTACGAAAGCCCCAGAATTCGCTGAAAGAGTAACCCAGCGTGAGCCCACTGGCATGGGTCGATAGGAAGGGATCGGAACTCAGGATGCCGCTCTGAAAGCCCAGGTCAAAGCGCTTGGCTTTGCTGTAGCGTCGGTTTTGAACGACGCCCATTTCGGCTTCTTTCCCTTGAGCCCAGTATTTTTCTTGGAGCTTCTCGACGTCGACTTTTTCCTCGGCATGCGCAAGCCACGGAAGCAGGGCCACGAGGATTCCAGTTCTTTGAAAGAGAGTCATCGGTCGAACCTCACTTGCCCAGGGTTTTGAAGAGGAACGGATAGTTCACAGCGACATCGACGCCCCCTTTGGTGCGAGGGAACTGCCAAGTTCTGAGTTTTGCGATCACGCACTCGCCAAGTCGGGCGTCGCTGAGAGTGCTGAACTTGGGCTCTGCTCGTGTGACCCGACCTGTCGCGCCGATCGTGAAGGCCACTTGAAGCTTTCCTTCGATGGTGGAAGCGCGAAGCATGGCGGCTTCGTAGCAGTAGCGAATTTCAGAAAGGTGGCTGTGGATCACTTCTCCGACCTCCTCCTTGGTCAGCCCTTCCTGGACGACGGGATCGGGTAAAGTGAGTTGTACCGGGGTGCGGCCTTGGCCCGAGATCAAGGTACCGGAGGCGGATCCGTAGCCTCCCAAGCCATTTCCAAGACTCGCCACTTTCACACCGACTGTGGTGCCGCCCCTGCTTGAAGGGAAAGGAGCCGAGAGGGTTGGGCTCTGGGCGAGTTGCTTCAGGAGCGATTGACTCGAGCGAAGGGCGCTCTGCTGAGCGAGCTGGGGTGATTGCTTCAGGGCTTGAGCCAATCCGCCGGAAACCAGAGACTGAGTCCTTTGTTGAAGAGCCTGGGCTTGAGCAATCACCGATCCTGACTCATTTGCCGAAGGGCCCTTGGCGGGGGCAGGGTTACCCGCTTCCATAACGAGTTTCGCAAATTGCGGCGGGATGGTTTCAGTGACTTCCTGAGTGGGAGTTTCAAAAAGTCCTCCCGTCGCAATCGCGAGAGCGAGCGTCACGCTCGAGGCGAGAAGGGCCTTCTTGAAAACTCGAACTTCGGAATCTGCCCCCGTCTCAACGCGGGGATTCCAAAGTGCTGCCGCCTGGGCGGCTTCCTGCCACTTCTGAGTGCCTTTCGCTTCGATTCGAGCCGACTCAGGAAGTGGGGAGGTCCGGGAAAGCTGGACCACGACTCCTGAAGGAAGTCGAATGGCGCCCTTTTTGAGTGAGTGGATTTCTAGTTTTTCAGCCTTTTGTCCGGGGGCGGGGAGACGCACCAAATGGCCCGATGGGCGCAATACGTGCTGGAGGGGCCAGTCCAGGGCGAGGGTGGAATGACCGTCCCAAAGGAGTATTCTTTTTTCGCCGCGCCGACCTTGAACGGTCACCCGGTGAGTCGGATTCCGGAAACTCATGGCTGGTACTCCAGCTCGCTCATGAGCTCCTGAATTTCAGAGCGGAAGCCCGCGCGCTTTCGGTAGAGGTGAAGCTTCTTTCGTTTGCCGCGGGAATCGCCAACCTGGCTCAGGCTATCCAGAGGCCGCTGATTCACACCTTCGACTAGAGCGTCCTCGAAGTCGATCTGCTTTTCCCGCCGGGGCTGCGTTGCCGCAGAAGGGGTGGCTGCCAGAAATGCCGCGAGCCAAACCAGGTACTGCATGTGTTAAGACTATTTAACATTACTAAAATAGTCAAATTATTGGCTGGCGGATAATTCCCTAATCAAAGCGAAGGCTTCCGCTTCAGCTCCAGCGGTCGCAAGAGAAGCGGCATGGATGACTTGGATCAGGCGTGGCGAAGTTCCGGCTTGCTCCGATAGCCCTCGGCCCACGAGCGCTTGGAGCGGGATATTTCGGCTTCGAAAGGCATCGAGCCATTGGCTTTGCTGGGAAAGCAGAGGCTCAAGGGTGGTCCAGTAATCCATGCTTTGGAAGCGACTTTGGACGCTCACGGCTTCTGGATCCGAATGAGAAACACTCCCTTGCTCGGTGAGTTGCTGGGCCTTGGCCAGCACGGGCCCAGAGATTTCCCGAATTGAAGCGCGATAGGCTGACTCATCGTCTGCCGACAGCCCTTTCGGGAACGGAAGCTTTGCAATTCCCTCGTGGAAGTCACGGTAGAGGAGAGCGGTGGAGCGGAAGATTTCTTGGTGCAGAGCCTGGCTGGGCAAATTTAGAAGCTGTACCGCTGCGTTTTCCCAGTCCCGAATCGATTCGATTCGGTGAATGAGGGATTTCGTACTGGATCGAAGCGGCGAAAAGCGCGCAAGCTCCTCGCGAGAACGCTCCACGGTTTTTGGGAGTGCGACGCGGAAGTGGTGGAGCAGCTCCAGCTGCTCGAGTGGCTCAAGCGCTTTCCAATTCTTGCCGAGAATTCGCAGCGCTCGATTGATCTCTGGGTAGCTGAGTGATTCGGAGTGAAGGACTAGCCAGCCGGCCCAAAGGGATCGTTCCGGGCGCTTTTCGTCTTTCGCGCGACTCCAGGCCACTTTGAAAGTGAGGCGATTCGAAGTCTCTGAGAGAGCCATGAGAGCTTCGACTCGGTCACACAGGAAAAGTGCGGATCCTGTGCATCCCTTCGAGTTCTCGATCCAGTTCTGCAGCTCCTTTCTTTGGCCTGCAGCCCAGATCAAAGTCAGAGCCTGTTGGAAGGCGGCGCTCTTTTCGACCTCAGGTGAGCTCTTCAGCCAAAGTAAAAGCGAGTCTGCCGCTTCTGAGAAGCGAAGTTCGTCTTTTGCGATTTGAGCGCGCAGCAAAAACGCATCGGATTGCGTCTTTTGAAGGAGGGTATCCTTAGCAGAGTCTGGGCTCTGGGGCGGAATCTTGCGAAGGTGTTCTAAGGCCAAAGAGCGATCACCCGAACGGACTGCCTTTTGGGCAGCGATCAGACGCGCCCGCCCAGACCATCGCGAATGGGGAAATCGGCTCAGAAATTCATTCGGGTCACCTGTAGTCTCGAGCTCTTGGATCCAAGCATCCTGAGCGAGGGTTTCTACTTTCTTCTTTTCATCCGGGTTCAGTGTGAGCGAGAGCACATGGAGCGCGGCCTTTCGAGTCTGCGACCAATCTTTCGAGGCAACCCAGGAATCTAAAGTGAGGGCGAGAGCTCGCGCGCCGGTTAAGTCGCTTGGGTTGCGCTCGTAGAGTTTTTCCAGTCGAGTTCGTGCGCTCGCGCGTTGGCCCAACGAGTAGAGAAGGCGCGCGCCGTTCCACGCGACTTCGCGAATTTCTGGACGATCCGGGAAAGTGGCATCCAGGGAGTCAATCCAAGACAACCATTCTTGAAAAAGCGCTTGATTCGCTTTCGAGATTTTCCACTCCTCATTTTGAGTGGGATCGGCGGGCTGAGGCATCTCGGGGACGGCACCTAAAGCCTTCAACTCGGAATAGCGGGCACCTAGTAAGAGAAGGGTCCCCGTGACTTTAGTATCTGCGTCACGACCGTGTTCGACCTCCCAGCGGTAATGAGTGACTGACTCGGAAAAGGCCTGACTTCGAAAATAGGCATCCCCCAAGCTTCGGTGAAGTTGAGCTAGTCGAAATGATTCAGGCGGCGTTACTTCTAAGAGCGTCAATAAAAGTGAAATCCTGGGACTTTGATCGTGAGAATCGAGGGGAAGATTCTGTGCCGTCTTTGCCAGGAACTCAGTGAGGCTTTTTTGCGCGGGTGAGTCGGAATGGATTTTTTGGAGCGGGACTACCCACTTCAGTGCTGAACCTAAGCGGCTCCAGCGCGAATGGTTTACCCCGTTCTCGATCCAGTTCGAAAGGATCTCGGGCGCTTCTGCGCGGCGGGACTCCTCTTTGAGAAATCGGACTGACCAGGATTCCAAGGCGTCATCCATCTGGTGGGAGCGCAGAAGTTTGGCATAGCGAAGCGCGACTTTTCCAAAGTGGGGTCCACTTTCTAAAGAGTGGAGTCGCTCCCAAGCGTCGTTCAGTTGAAATCCAGGCACTTTTTCTTCGTTGGCTTTCAGGACGAATCCCGCACTGTCGAGAAGGAGGTTTTCCCGGAAACTCTCCCCAGGATTCGACTGTCCATGGCGCTTCACATAATCGAGCGCTGTTTCGTAATGCCCTAAGTTCATGTGAGACCAAGCGAGCCGGTACAAAGCAAAGGGGTAGCGCTCTTCAGATGTCCTCTGAATCTGCGGTTCCAGAACCTGAACGGCCCGTGCATGTTCATTGGCCTCTGCCAACAGTTCAGCCAAGGAAAGGGCTGCGGAAAAAGCCTCTCTCGATTTCGGGGACTCTTTGAGGAGAGTTTCGTACTCCTGTCGCGCCCTCTTTTTTTCGCCCAGATCTTCTTGGATTCGGCCTCGCTTCAATCGGACCTCTGCGAGCCTCGATTCTGGGCAGCCGGTTGTCAGGATCTGTTCCAAATTGGTCCAAGCCTCAAAAAGGCCCTGCTTGTAAGCTTTTTTGGCCTTCTCTGAAGAGTCGGGAAGCTGGGAAGAACCATGGAGGATTCGAAACCGAAGGTCGGTTGCACCGTCCTGAAGTTCGGCCAGTTTGAATCGGTACTCGAGTGCCAGCGCGCGGTCCTTCGACTTCTGGATCAATGCTTCGGTTCCCCGGATGGCTTTTTCCTGCGCAAGAAGTGCGATCCGGTCGATTCCCCGATCGAGGGCCTCTCCGGCAATAGCGTTGCCGCTGGAGAGAATATAAACGAGGCTAAGGGCGAGCGCTTGGATCTTCATCGCTTATTCCTTTTGAACCACTGCGAGGCGGAAGTCGGTGAAACCGTTTCGAGCGGCAGCGCCGAGGATCTTTTTGAGAGTTCCGTAAGGAATGCGCTGGTCGGCGACAATCACTACTTTTCCATCGGTTTTGACGGATGGATTTGCGCGCGCAATGGCTTCCTGCCGGCGGTGTTCGACCCCGAGCGCTTTCTCGAGGTCGCTTACGCTGAAAGTCTGCAGCCCTGTGACCGGACGCCCTTCGACGCTCACTCCCTGCTGTGAGACCTCGATTTTCAAAGCTTCGACGGACTCTGATGTACGCTGGGCCTGAGCCAGTTTCAGACCTTCAGACGGCGTAATAGCAGTGGCTCCGCTTTGGGTGCTCTTCAGGAGAAACACCAAGAGAATCGTGAAAATATCGGCCATCGAGGTGATTTGGAGCTCCATCTCGCCATGCAGGGCTCGGCTCTTCTTTCGGAACAGTCCAGTTTTTTTGAAAAGTGCCATAACAGCAGATCCTCTCGGTTCGGCCTAAGTGCCACTCAGTTGGATGACCGGAATGGCTAAACGGAGTCGGTCCATGGCCTGAACCACGGCTTGGTATTCGACGGCATCGTCGGCCTCAACGGTAGCCGTCTCGAGCTCAGGATGGTTCGTCTTCCATTCCTTCGCGCGCGCTTCGAGTTCCGTGACAGGAAACCGAGCCTTTTTCCCAGAAAGCTCAAACTCAAAAGCCTCTCCCAGACCCATCAGGCGAACGCGCAGGATCGCTCGTGGATTCTGCTGCGTACCTGTTCCAGCGCGCTGAGCGGCTGCTCCGGCCTCGAGGAAACCAATCGACAGAAACGAGGCCGTTGCGAGAAGAAACGCGATCAGGACCGTGAAGCAGTCGATGATCGGCGCTAGATTCAGTTCGAAGTCTTGTGACGATCCTCCAGGAGCCCGCATTTTAGAGGTCCTCGCTCAAAGGGTGCCCAGCTTCGGCTTCGCCATAAAAACGCTGCCGAAGAAGGTCGAGCGACCGAATGGCGGCTTGCTCAGTGAGAGCGACCAACTGATTGGTTCGGTTGATGAGGAAACTAAAAGCAATCATGCAAGGAATCGCGACTGCGAGGCCCATCATGGTTGCGTTCATAGCGCTCGAGATGCCGGCTGCGAGGGGGGCTGACTTCTGCTGCGCATCGGCATGTCCTACGGCTTCAAAGGAGTGAATCAGGCCTGCAATGGTTCCAAAGAGCCCAAGCAAGGTGGCGACGTTCGCAAGAGTGGCTAAGAAACTTGTCCGCCTCTGAATTCCTAGAGTGGCTTCACCCACGGCCAGCTCAAGGCCGTTTTCAATGAGCGCTTCCGGCTGATGGGCGCGAAGGAGAGCACTCTTGGCGACTTTGGCTTGGGGCTTTTCGGGGAAGCGGTCGCAGAGGGCCACGGCTTCTTGCAACTTTCCCTCGCTGACTAAGATCCGGATTCGGTCAAAGAAGCCGTCCGCGTCTTTCAGAGGATAGAGGTGAAATAAAGCGCGCGAGCGTTCAAAGATGATGGCCAGAGCAAGTGCGCCTGCGATGAGAATGGGCAGAAAGTGAATGAGGTTCGTCATGACGGGGGTCTCCTTCGAGTGGGGGGGTTACTCAGAAAAGCGCGGTTGGTAATTGATCAGGATCTGGTCCGTTGAGCTGAATGCCAGCACGCGATCGAGGTTGCTCAGAGTCAGCGTTTTTCCTTGAATGACGTATTCGGAAGCAGGAATGAGGAAACTTGATCCGTCGGCATGCAGGACCTTGACCTGCATGTCCTCGCTGCCAGTCGGTTCGCGGGTAAGCTGAAAAGTGGCCTTTCGTTCGACGATGGCGCGACCAATGGCTTCCAGGATCGGGCCATAGTCAGTCGAACTGAGGTCCATCTTCACGGCGGGCCGACCGTTGACCGCAGCGACCCGGTCGGCGAGGTCAAGATAGCGGTCGCCTCGGTCGACGGCTTTGGCGCGGATCACACCGGCGGCAAGATCCTCGGTGTCGCGAGCACTTTGCAAAGCTTGAATGGAGGCGAGACTCAAAGGGGTGATCACTGAGACAAACCAGGAAGTCGATGGGCCCTGCGAAGAGTCGAGAGTCGCGAAGAACTGATCCATCTGAGTGTGAATCTGGGAAACGGGAATGAGCTTCTGGCTTGGAGCGCAGATGCTGGGAAGCAGGTCGATGCCATCGATCTGTTTCTTTTGGCATTCCTGTGGGTTTCCATCGGCACCAAAAGTGACGGGGCTATAGGTGCAGCCGCTGGCGCAGCAAGTCGGTGAAGCGTTGCCTCCGTTCAAGGCTTGCAGGGTAGCAAGATCGCAGCGGTAGCCTGTGTTCGGACGATAGGTGTTGAGCTCTGCAGCTTGGGTCGGATCGATCACGCTTTGATCGTCTTCATCTGAAACAAACAGGATTCCTCGGATCGAACCCGGTCGGAAAAACTTCGTCGAAGTGTTTTCATTCCATTTCATCAGGGAGAGAACACTCTGAAGTCCCCGTTCCGAGCCATGGCCTGCCGATCCGGTGGTGACGTTGATTCGAAAGTCGTCGACCAGTTGCCGGATCCACGTTTCATCGCCCGCGACCCCCGTGGGCGGCTGCGTTCTCAGGATCGCCTTTCCGCTGCGGACCGTGTCGTTCTGAACGGTGTTCACGCACTGAGTGAGAGCACTTTCCCCTAAGCTCGCATCGGGGCTCAGACAGTGCGAGGTGCCTACTTGCGCGCGCGAATCTCGGGTTTGGCAGTGCGGACGGCCTCCTAAGAAATGGCGAGTTGGGAAATCTTCCGTGCAAAGCCCTGCAATTGGTCCGTCGTGAAGTCCGGGCAAGAGGCGCGCAAAATTCACGCTTGCGTCCGAGCTGCCGTATGCGAACCAGGCGGGGACCAGTTCTCTGTAGCGGAGGCCGCTACTGAAGCGCCCATAGTTTGCGCCAGGGGTCAGGTTCATGAGGCTCGGAGCCCACGAAGGGTTCTGCCAGCTCGAAGCCCGACTCTGAGCCCAGGCGCTCGTGTAACTTCCGCTGATGGCGAAGCGGTCGAGGTATCCCATGTAGGCCTGCCCTTGGGCGTCTACGCCGTTTCGAAAGGCGGGGTCGGCTAGATAAGTGTCGGTGGTGATGACGGCAACCTGGATGTCCCAAGTGGGCTTCAGGTACTTTCTGGCAAAAGCCTCAAAGCCTTGTCGTAGGTTCTCTTGGGTCACATCCATGGACGCTGAATTATCGACCACCCAGAGCAGATCGACCTGCGTGTTGACCTCGAGCTGGGAACTGAAGACTTGCTCTTGCTGAGCATAGCGAAACGCATTGCTGAGTTGTCCGGTGCAGCCGGAGAAAAGGGCCGTGCCGGCAAGAATCCATCGAGCGTGAGCGAGTTTAAGTCGAGCGTGAGCGAGTTTAAGTCGAGCGTGAGCAAGTTTAGATCGAGCGTGAGCGAAAATGAGCGGAGCGCGAGTGTACTGCATAAGGGAGCTCCTTCGTTACTGCTGTGAAGCGAGCTGTGAGGAAGTAGGATTCGCTTGCGGCGCGATTTGCCAACCTTTGTAAATCTCAAGGTCAGCATGGTCAGCTAACTCATGTTGAAGCTGCTTTTCGAGTGAGCTGAGTTTGGCTTGTCCCTCCGCAGCTGAAGGCGAGTCCCAGCCTGCTTTAAGATCAGCCTCATCCACACCGAGTGCGCCTAAAACTGCGTCTTTTGGCCGCGAGCACTTCTTCGTGCAATCGTCCGCCGATGCAGGCGTGCAAACGGTGACGAGAATCTTCGAGTGAGGACCCGCATCGGGGCCGAGGAGGAGTCCCTCTTTCGTTCTCTCATGCGCGACCGGGCGACCGTCGACCCGCACACAGGTCGTGATTTTCGCCGAAAAAGACTGCCAATCCATTTTCAGGAAATTCCGGTGGCGCAAACACGCCTCGCCGTCGGAATGGCTGGCGTCGGGAGCATGAAGAAACCGAAGAACGAGCGGCTGATGAGAAGCCGCGTCCTTGCTTGCAGGCGTAACCGAGCGAGACTCGCTGGCTGTGAAGGGGGCGGAACCTGGCAGGGGAGCCCTGGGGAGGGCAGGGGAAGTTTGGGCCAGGTTCCGCTCGAGGGCCGAGGGCCCTCGTTGAGAGTCGGTAGGTTTTTGCTGGAGGCTCACTAGCCACGCCACCGTTGCGGTGGTGCTCAGGGCAACCGAGGCCAGATACAGAAGGCGACGAGTGCGAGGCGACATAAGTTTGACTCCTTGCGTTAAGACTAAGGAACAATCTTAAGAAAGACAAACTTTTTAAATTCGGACTAGGTAATCATTCGAGGTTGTTGAGGATTTTCGGCGTTGGTTTCAGTTCTTTTGAATTGCTTAAAGATGTTTCTCGTTGGTGCGCGCTAGAGTTATGGCTTGGAGGATATCTTTATGGTGTCTAAAAAATTCGCTCGTTCTGCCTTGTCCTTGGGCCTGATTGGACTGTCCTTGTTGAATCAAGGTTGCGCCAAAGGATCGGGCGTCACTCTTCAGAGTCGCGGCTTTAACGTGGCGCAGGCGAATTTCTTTGAACATCCGCTGCTAGCCATTCGCGACTTCTTCATTCCGAATGCGCTGGCGGCAGGCACTTTTACCGGGATCAAATTCTGCATCACCCAGATGAAACTTGAAGCCGAAGACGGGAGTTCCATCAAAGACGAGGAGACCGATTCAGATCTCTTTGAAGCCAAATTAGGCTGGGTGGATCTCGGAAATGGAAACGTCAACGTGTCTTGGGGTGATGTGCCCATCCCTCATGGAACGAAGTTGAAGCGGATCAAAGTCGAGATCCATAAGGACGAGGAGCTTTGCGGGGTTCCTTATTCAGCCACTTTGACCACGGCTTCAGCGACTCGGAATCTGACGAAAGATATCGAGATGAAGTTCTCTTTCAGCACCGCAAAAGAGCTGAAAGAAGGCGACTCGGTCACGGTCTCGCTTGCGAATCTCGTCGCCCAGTTTGAGGCGGCCGAGTCCGCAGGGAAACTGAACGATTCGCAGATCACTTCTTACCTGGAGAACTACGCAAACGGTTCAGATGACCGCGCGGATTGAGACTCCTGCAGGAAACCCAGTGACGGATGGACTGGCTCCAGGAACGTGACCTGGAGCCAGCTCATCACATATGAAGGGGATGCCCAGCTGCCACCATCGCGGCTTCCTTGATGACTTCCGGAAGCGAGGGGTGAGCGTGGGATGAGCGCGCGAGGTCTTCGACTGTGCCGCCGTATTCCAGGACCAAAACGCCTTCGTGGATCAAGTCTCCCGCGCGGGGGCCAACAATGTGCATGCCTAAGAGCGCGCCGGTTTCGGCGTGACCGATGACTTTCACGAAGCCTTCGGTATCTTCCATGGCCTTGGCGCGGCCATTGGGCATGAAAGAGAAAGAGCCTGCCTTATAGGGGATGCCTTTTTCTTTCAGCTGTTCTTCGGTGTAGCCCACCGAAGCCAGTTCAGGATGGGTATAAACGACGCCTGGAATGGCTTCGTAGAACACATGGCCTGCTTGGTTCTTCATGATTTCAACCGCAGCAATGCCTTCTTCTTCGGCTTTGTGAGCGAGCATTGCGCCGCGAACCACGTCGCCAATAGCGTAAATGCCAGGAACTTTCGTTTGGAAGTGGCTAT
>JACCEB011107816.1_pt1 | contig 28621 bp, 30 predicted proteins | sample 7454761 | NCBI WGS metagenome assembly JACCEB01 (sample SAMN15323454, study PRJNA562643) | freshwater metagenome | isolation source: river surface water | place: USA:Blue River Watershed | collected 2017-08-18
CGATCACCATACCGACGCGATTTTCCTTGTTCTTAATTTCCTTCGGGACGCCAACGATCATTTGAGTAGCTCCTTAAGAGGATTGGACCTTGAGGCCGTCATACGCCAGGCTCACGCCCTTCGGAAGACTGGGGTGGGACCGAGCGTAATCGAAGTCGTGCCCGAGGTGAGTGAGGTAGGTCCTTTCGGGTCTCACTTTCTCGATCACGGCCAGCGCCTGTTCCAGATTCAAATGCGTTCCATGTGGGGTCAGCCTTAAGCAGTCGAGCACCAACACGGAAAGCCCTTGGAGCCGTTCAAGCGATGTATCCGGGATATAACTGCAATCCGTAACGTAGGCAACGGAGTCGAACCTAAAGCCCAGACAGTCTTGGGTGCCGTGCTTGACCGGAATGAGCTGTACCGGAACGCCAAGAACATCAATGATTTCAGGACTATCGGGTAGTTCCGTGAGGTCGAGCTGGGGGATGCCGCCGCCTTCTTGGGGGCCAGGCTGAAAGATGTAATCGAACTTGGATCGCAGTTCCCGGGCCGTCCAAGCATTTCCGAATACGGGAATGCGCTGCTTTTGAAGAAAGTTGAAGCTTCGAAGTTCGTCGATTCCGTGAACGTGGTCAGCATGCGGATGAGTGTAGAGGACCGCATCCACGCGTTCGATGTCGGCGCGAAGCGCTTGCTGGCGAAGGTCGGTCGAAGTGTCGACGAGGAAACTCTTTCCTTGGGTCTCAATCCACACCGAAGCACGCAGCCGTTGATTCTTGGGATCCGGGGAAGTGCAGACCGCGCAGCGGCAGCGCAAGAGGGGGACGCCAGTCGATGTTCCGCAGCCCAGGACGGTGAGGTGGACCATGGGCGGAATCTAGCGCATAGTCCGGCCCCTATGAAAGTCCTCGTCACAGGTGCCAGCGGGTTTGTCGGAAGCGGCTTGATTGCGGAGCTGAACCGCCGAGGCATCCGGCCTCGCGCTCTTCTTCGAAAAAGTTCTGCGGTGACGAACCTGACGGGGTTGGAGTTTGACCGCGCCGAGGGCTCGCTCGGGGACGAGGCCTCGTTGCGGACTGCAGCTCGCGGCTGTGACGCCGTTTTTCACGTGGCTGGCGTGGTCACCGCGCCTTCCGAGGCCGAGTTCCTGGAGCATAACGCCGTGGGAGCCGAAAGGCTGGCCCGAGCCGTGGCCGAAGAGTGTCCCGGGCTGGGGCGCTTCGTGCTGGTGTCGAGCTTGGCCGCTGCGGGGCCTGCCGGGCCCGGCGCTCCGCGTACGGAGGGCGAGCCCGAGGCGCCGGTGTCGGCCTACGGACGGAGCAAGTGGGAAGGCGAGAAGCGAGTGCTGCAGTTCAGTCAGCGCATGCCCGTCACGGTCATTCGTCCGCCGATGGTTTACGGGCCGCGCGATCAGGCCACCTTCCTTTTTGTCAAAAGCGTGAAAGGGCGATTGGTTCCGGCTTTTGAGAAATTTTACAGCGCCATTCATGTCGATGACCTGGTTCGCGGCATTGCCGACGCAGGACTCGAGCCGGGTCGAGCCTTGCCCTCAGGAGAGCGCCTTTTCCTGACTCGCGATCAAGTGTTCAGCTACGCCGAGATGATGAGTGCTATCGGAGACTGCTTGGGGAAAAAGCCCATCGCCTTTCCGCTGCCGTTCTCTGTCCTAGCTGGGGTGGCGTGGGGATTGGATGGCTTAGGGAAAATCACGGGGCGCACTTATCCACTGAATCGCGACAAGCTGAATGAAATCCGCCCCGATCATTGGACCTGTTCCGGAGAGAAAGCTCGGAAGCTCCTCGGATTTGAAGCCAAGCACGACATTCGTTCGGGCTGGGCTGATGCCGTTGCCTGGTACCGAAGCGCGGGCTGGATCTGATTTTTGTTCAGACTGGCTGAGGCGCGGTGGCTTCACTGACTCCCGACCAGCAGCGCCCTTCAAAGGTGCAGCCAAAATCGAGCGCCACTCGCGGGGCGCGGATGTTGCCGATCACGCGACCCGTACCGCTAACCGTGACTTTCCCGGTGGCCACGACATCGCCCCGGATGAATCCATCGATGGTGAGGGTGTCGGCTTGGATGTTGCCTTCCACCCATCCCGTTTCTGCAATCACGAGATGGCTCCCGGGAGCTGCGTGAACCTCGCCAACCAATGCGCCATGAACGCGCGCGAACTGCTCGAAGCGGATCTTCCCTTCGATTCGCGAACCTTCCGAAATCAAAGTGAGTCGGCTTTCGGAAACCCAAGCTTCGGATTTCATTTTGCGCCTCCAGGAGAGTCTCCAGCCGGGCGAGCAGGAACTCCGACTTTCTCTTCGTAAAGCAGTTTTCCTGCCTGGCTCAGAATCATGACGGTGACTTCCGTGAAAGTGTCATCGGCATCGAGCGGGCCGAAGTCGGCTTGAATCGGACGCATGCGGCTGACTGAGAAGAATTCGCCGCGAAGGGGGTTGATCAGCGACTTGGCTTGGTTCGTGTCGAGAACCCCTTTCGGGTAGGCCATGAGCGTATCGGGGCCACGCGCGAGAATCACGATTCGTCCCTGCTGGTTGCCTCCATCGTCGGCAATGTACTGAATCGCCGATCGCACTTGAAGCGTGCGACCTTTCCACGAAAGCTGGGGCGAACTCAAACGGAAGTTCAAGCCAGTCGGAGCTTGTGATGCAGAAGGAGGTGCGGTCGGCAAAGCAGGCTGCGCAATTGCGACCGTGGGAATCGGTGCAGGTACCGGAGCGTTCGTTGCGACCACGGGTGCTGCGGCTTGGCTGGGTGCGGGAGCAGGTGCTGCGACCGCGGGCGGCTGAGTCGGCGCCAAAGAAGTGACACCCTGAAGCGCGGTCGGATCGAGCTGAGCCAAACGGTTCTTGATGGTTTGATTCTGTTGCTCCAGCTCCCGCACGCGCTCGGACTCGGTCCAGTGGTAGCGAACGCCCCAATAGGTCGCAATTCCCAGCGAGATTGCGGTGATGCCGATGGCACCCCCGAGCATCCAACCCAAACGGGTGAACCAGGCGACTGGCAGCTCAAACGAGCGCGACACCAGATTGTCCTTCAGGACCAGAACGGTGACGTGCGCGTTGGATTCTTGGCGTTCCGGCGGCATGGCTTTGAAAACCTTAGCGATTCGGATGGGGGGTGTCAACTTGCGGAGGACTTTGGCCGATAGGCACATCGATGAAGTTCATCTTCCTCAATCCCCATCCTGGGAACGATGCAGTCTGGATCGAGTCAGCGCGGAAGCGCGGGGACATCTGTATCCAGGTGTCTACTCCTGCGCTTGCCGCTCAGGTGCTGCGTTTCCACGGTCGTTCGGTGGATTTCGCGATCATTCGCCGCGAAGGCCCCGGCGGAGAAACCGATGAGTCGGGCCTGGAGATGCTGGCCCGTCTGAAGCAAGATCCCGAGCAGGCCGACCTGCCGGTCATCGTTGTTTCGAGCTTCTGGAATGACTCCGATTTCATCGAACATCAGAATCGACCGGAAGGGGCGCACGCTTATCTGAAGTACCCGTTCCAGGAAGCCCAGCTCTACTCGGTCCTGGAGCGGATGTTCGGCGCACAGTTACGAGTGGGGGCGGCCGAAGTCTTGGTCGACGCGGGCCACGATTTCCTCCTCGAAGCGGTCGAGTCGATTCTTCCCGCAAAGGCTCAGCGCGAAGGAACTTCGATCCGGATGGAGATTCCGGAGTTCCCGAAGCCCCAGTATTCGGGCGGCGTCGCGCAGCCTGCTCCAGAAGTCTCGGTTGCCAGAAAACCCCAGCGCGTGGCCTCGACGACCACGAGCGCTTCCGTCAACCTGGAAGCCGAAGTGGAATCTCCGCAAAAGCCGGTGGCTCCGACGCGCACCAAGGCGCCAGCTGCGGTCGCTCCAGAAAAGCCTGCGAGCAGTGAGGTCGTCGAAGACGAGTCCGTCGCAGCGCCGGCAATCCTGAACGTCGAGACGCTCGACCAGGGCACGGGCTTCTCTGAGTTGCCGCGTGAGCAAAGCGGTATCGACCAGCTTCTGGCTGACAGCTTCCCTTACCTGTTCCAGAGCGGTCGCCCCAAGAGTCCTTCAGAAGTAGCGGCCGAGATCATGAAGCATGCCTCCGGCACTGCTTATGACTTCACTCAGCCTGTCGGCGATGCGGTGGTTCCGGGTGGAGCCCATCACTCTCTCGACATCGATACGTTGCGGAAGTACTTGTTCCTTCGGGAGCAAGATGTGGCCGCACTGTCGACGCAGCTGAAAGCCGTTCGCGAGCAGATGGAAGCGCTTGAGGCGAATCTTCACGAGGAGAAAGCCCGCAACGCCGAGCTTGAGCACACGATTACAGAACAAGCGGGTCGCATCGCCGGCTTTGATCGCGAACGCCAAGAGGAAATGGATCGATTAGAAGCACGCCTTCAGGAAGAGCGCGAGGAAAGTCGCCGGCGCGCCGAGGAAGCTCGAGTTCTTAATCAGCGAGTGAAAGAAGCGGAAGCCGATCGGGTGCAGTTGAAGAGACGCGTACGGGACGATTTGATCCGAGCCGTACTTCGGGAGCGCGAGAAGAGCAATCGGCATGAAATCCTGAAGCGGGATTTCGAAGCTCAGCTGGCTTCCCGGATGAACCTCATTACCGAGCTGAAACGCAAAGTAGACACCTTGGAGTTCAACATGGACTTGGCCGAGGAGCGCCTTCAGCGCGAGAAGGAAAACAACGCCAAGCTCAAGCAGAAGCACGCAGAAGCCCTTCGGGCGCTTCGCATGGCGGGTGGGTTTTTACAAACCGCAGACACTCAGGAATCTTCTGAAACTTCGACCGAAGAGAGCGACGGAGCAGGCGCAGCTTCCGACGACGACTCGGGCTTTCAGGTGGCGTGAGGACCGCAGTGGCTTCACCTCGGGTACTTTTGGTTCAGCCCGATCCCCGTCAAAGCGAACTCTGGGCGTCTTTGATTCGCGAAGTGGGTGAATGTCAGATCGACGTGGTGGCTGATGCCGAGACCTCGTTCGAGTGGCTGGCACGAACTGATTATCAGCTTTTGATCCTGGGCGCCCCGGTCGATGCTTCCGAGCTCTTGCTCAGGCGCGTCGAGGCGGTTCGCCGAAACAGCCCGGCTACGGCGGTCATCGTTGTTTCAGAGCGCCCTACCTTGGAAGAAGCCGTCGCAGTCATCCGCATCGGCGCCGAAGATTACCTTGCACATCCGTTTCCGCTCGATGCGTTTCGTCTTTCAGTGAAGCGAGGCCTCGATCGAAAGCTCGTTCTGGGGCAGGACGGAGTTGCTGGGGCATACTTGGCCTTAGTCGACACCTGCCAGCTCATTTCGGGATTGCTCGATGCCGAGCGAGTGCATGGGGTGGTGCGAAGTTTTCTGATGCGAGAGCTTCGGGCTCGTCATGCATCCATTTATCGATTGGTGAACGGTAAGCCCGAACGCCTGGGTGACGCGATTGGACCCAGCAGTGCGGGCGATCGCGTGTTGGACGAGGTCTTGGATCTGGCGGTCCAAGCTGTTGCAGTGTTGCCGGGTATGGCGAGCGCGGCTGAAGGCGAGCGCTTGATTCCAAAAGGCGCGCTCTCGCCGGCTCTCTTTGTTTTTCGTTATCGTGCTTCCGATGGCACGGACTGCTTCTGCGTCGGTCTCTCGCCGGAATCACCTGCCGATCCTTCGACCTTCGAGAGTCGCCTTCGGCTTTTGCGAGCCCAGCTCGAAGTGACTTTCCGAAATATCGAGCGCTACCAAGGCGTAGAGAAGCTGGTTTACACCGACGAGGCGACGGGTCTTTACAACACCCGCTACCTTTACTCGCTTCTCGAGCGCGAGATCGATCGTTCTCGAGCCGAAGGACAATCGTTTGCGATTCTTTTCGTGGATGGCGATCACTTCAAATCGATCAATGATCGATTTGGCCACCAAGCCGGCACGCAAGTTTTGAACGAACTCGGTGGGCTCCTGAAGGGCTGGGTCAGAGCGCACGACAGCGTGTTCCGCTACGGAGGCGATGAGTTCGTCGCGGTCTTGTCGCGCTGTAACTGGTCAGTTGCGCAAGCGGTTGCCGAGCGCATTCGCCAGGCAGTCGAGAAGCACGCTTTCATCCCGGAGCGAAGCGAGCCCATCCGGCTCACCGTTTCCATCGGAGTGGCTCTTTTTCCAGATCATGCCGATTCGGTTCGGGCGGTCATCGATACCGCAGACCATGCGATGTATGCCGCCAAGCGGACCACGCGAAACAGCGTTTTCATGGCTGAAATGCCAGCTCGAACTGAGAAGGGGACTTCATCGTGAGTGAATCCCAAGCTTCCGCGCGTCCACGCTACAAATTAGTCGTCAGTGATTTTCACTTGGGTAAGGGGCGCCATTTTCGTGATGGCTCGCAGAACCTTTTGGAAGACTTCGTCTACGATCGCGAGTTCGCTGATTTTCTGGATTATCACCGCTTGGGTGAGTTCAAGGACGCCGAAGTCGAAGTCATTCTGAACGGGGATTTCCTGAATCTCCTGCAAATCGATGATTGGGGAATCCACACCCATTTGATCACCGAGCGTGCCACGGCGCGAGCCGTCGAGAGGATTGTCAAAGGGCACCCCGAGGTATTTCAGGCGCTTCGCCGCTGGGCACTGACTCCAGGGCACACGATCGCTTACGTCGTGGGGAATCATGATGTGGGGATGCTCTGGCATGCGCCCCGCCGCGCTTTCTCGGCAGCATGCGGGGCAGAAGTGGCGTTTCACGATGTGTCGTACGAGTTCGACGGCGTTCACGTCGAGCATGGTCAGCAGTATGAACGATTTGCCCGAATCAACATGGAGCGTCCTTTCATCACGAAAGGTTTGCCCGAGCCGGTGCTGGACTTGCCTTGGGGCTCTTTGTTTGTCGCGGTGCTTTTACCAGGAATCAAACAGGAGCGGCCCCACGTCGATAAGGTTCGTCCGTTTCGTTCTTTCCTTCAGTGGTGCCTTTTTAACGACCCATGGTGGGGCCTGCGGACGGGCTTCCGAATCCTTCGCTTTGTCCTCGAGACCATTCTCTTCAAGTCTCGCTTCCACATCCGGCACGGCGTGGGAGCGACTTGGAGTCTTCTGCGGGAAATTTCGCTTTATCCCAGCTATGACCGCATCGCGTTTCGGATCTTGGAAGAATTTCCCGACATCCACACCGTGATCTTCGGCCACACCCATGTGCTTCGCTACCGGCAGTGGCACGAGGGCAAAGAGTACTTCAATGAAGGGAGCTGGAACGAAGTGACGGTCCTGGAGCTCGGAGAATACGGAACTCGAGTTCGCTTTACCTACGCTTTCATTGATTATGGCCAAAAGCTGGAAGACGGAACCTATCGGCCCAAAACCCGGTTAAAGGAATGGAAAGGGGTATGGCGCGCAGATATTGAGGTCCTGACTTGATTCCGATTCGTCTGTCCTCTAAGTTTTGCAGATGAAGAAAATTCTCGTCATCCCGGCGCGCTTCAACTCCTCGCGACTTCCCGGCAAGCCCTTGGCCGATGTAGTGGGGAAACCCCTGATTCAGCGCGTTTATGAGCGAGCTAAGCTGGTGAAGGGCTTTGATCGCTTGGTCATTGCGGTCGATGATGAGCGTGTTGAGGCGGTCGCGAAGTCCTTCGGAGCCGAAGTGATGATGACCGACCCGAATCTGTTGTCGGGCACCGATCGTGTGGCTGCCGTGGCCGAGAAGATCGAAGGCGATCTGTTTGTCAATTTTCAGGGCGATGAGCCCCTCTTGTCGCCCCAGGCCGTCGAAGCCGCGGCAGACCTGGTGGCTTCGGGCAAGTTCGGAATGGGAACGGTGATGACCCCTATCCGGGCCATGGAAGAGCTTTGGGCCCGGTCGGTGGTCAAGGTCCTCGTCGACGCCCAAAATCGGGCGCTCTATTTTTCGCGTCTCCCGATTCCCTACGGGAAGGTGTCTGGCCCGGCTCCGGGTGAGTCCTTCATCTGCCGCAAGCACCTCGGCGTCTATGCTTACGACCGCGCGACCTTGTTCAAGGTGCGGGCCCTGCCAGAAGGAAGATTGGAAAAGGCGGAGCGACTGGAGCAGTTGAGGGCCCTAGAAGCGGGGATCCCCATTGGGGTGGCCGAAGGGGACTTCACTTCCATCGGAGTGGATACTTTTGAGGATCTAGAAAAGGTCCGCAAGCACATCGCCGCTTTTGGTGTATAAGAAGGCCCCGATGGCCAAACAGAAAAAGTACATCTTCGTCACGGGCGGCGTTTTGTCGTCGATCGGGAAGGGAATCGCTGCGGCTTCCATCGGGATGCTGATGGAGCAGCGCGGCATTCGCGTGACCATGATCAAAATGGATCCCTACTTGAACGTGGATCCCGGGACGATGAGTCCGTTTCAGCACGGAGAAGTCTTCGTTCTCGATGACGGCGCCGAGACCGATTTGGACTTAGGCCATTACAGCCGCTTTGTGCAGTCGGCGCAATTTACGCGGAAGAATAGTTTCACCACCGGCCGGATTTACGACACCGTCATTCGCCGCGAACGAGCAGGCGGGTATCTGGGGAAAACCGTTCAGGTCATTCCGCACATCACGGACGAAATTAAGCGTCACATCCGAGATGCAGCCGAAGGATCGGACCTCGCAATCGTCGAAGTCGGTGGAACCGTCGGTGACATTGAAGGCCTTCCCTTTTTAGAAGCCATCCGCCAGATGCGTGCGGATGAAGGTGCCTCGAATGTTCTGTTTGTTCACCTCACTTTGGTGCCGTTCATCGGCGCGGCTGGTGAATTGAAGACGAAGCCCACTCAACATTCGGTCAAAGAGCTTCGCGAAATCGGCATTCAGCCCGACATTTTGCTTTGCCGCTCGGATCGCGCGCTTCCCCAGGACGTCAAAGAGAAGATCGGCTCTTTCTGCAACGTTCCGGGTGACCAGGTTTTCAGCGCGAAAGACGTTTCGTCCATCTACGAAGTGCCTCTCAGCTACAGCGAAGAAGGTTTGGACGAGAAAGTGGCCGAGCGCCTCGGCATCTGGAGTGGCCGCCCCGACCTTTCGAAGTGGCAAGCCATGGTCGAGCGGATTCGAAATCCCAAAGGCGAGCTGACGATCGGGATTGTCGGAAAGTACACCGACTGGCGGGATAGTTATAAATCTCTGTCGGAAGCTTTGGTGCACGGTGGGGTTGCCAACGACGTTCGGGTGGCGATGGTTTACATCGATTCCGAAGAGCTCGAAAAAGGCACCAACTTGGAACTGCTTCGTAAAGTCGATGGCATTTTGGTTCCGGGCGGATTTGGTGAACGAGGCGTTGAAGGAAAAATTCGGGCGGCTCAATTTGCGCGAACCGAAGGCATTCCTTACTTCGGCATTTGTTTGGGGATGCAGATCCTCGTCATCGAGTACGCGCGAAACGTCTGCGGCTTGAAGAAAGCAAATTCGGCTGAATTTGCGCCAAATGGGACCGAGAACGTCATCGATCTGATGGATTCTCAAAAAGCGGTCACTGACTTGGGCGGTACCATGCGTTTAGGCGCTTACCCCTGTCAGATTCTGCTGAAATCGAATTCAAAACCCACGCGGGCGTATCAGGCCTACGGCAAAGAGCAGATCACCGAACGCCATCGCCACCGGTTCGAGGTTTCTAACGCTTTCCGGCCTGTCCTCGAAGAAAAGGGGCTTCTGGTCAGCGGACGGTTCAAAAACCAACAAACGGGCGAAGAGCTCGTCGAGATGTGTGAGCTTCCCTCGCATCCTTGGATGCTGGGTTGTCAGTTTCACCCGGAGTTCCTGTCGAAACCCCTTCAGCCGCATCCGCTTTTTGCAGCTTTTATCCGCGCTTCGAAAGAACTGGGTAAGGGGGCGCAGCGGCCACTTCCGGGGATCCAGCTTCCTACGACCCACTGAGGCATTTCTTGAAAACCTCTGCGAGCTCGGGGTAGGTATCGTTCATGACGAAGCTTGCTCCGATGACTTTGATTGCGGGTCCTTGTGTGATCGAGGACGAAGGTTTGATTTTGGAAGTCGCTCAGGAGCTGAAGCGCCAGCTCGAAGGCCTTCCGCTTCGCCTCTATTTCAAAGCGTCTTTTGATAAGGCGAACCGCACTTCGATTGAAGGTTACCGGGGGCCTGGGATGAAAGAGGGCTTGCGCCTTTTGGATCAGCTGAAGTCCAAGACTGGCCTGCCCCTTTTGACGGATTTTCATTCTCCCGATCAAGCAGAGCCCGTCGCTGAAGTGGTCGATTTTCTCCAAGTGCCGGCTTTCTTGTGCCGCCAAACCGACATGATTTTGGCGGCTGGCCAAGCCTGTTTGAAGCACGGTGCTCGACTCAACGTGAAAAAGGGTCAGTTCTTGGCCCCCTGGGATGCCAAAAACATCGTGGGTAAAGTTCGCGAAGTAGTTGAGATTCAGCGTCGCGATGGAAAGCTGAAGTCCGAGCCGGATCCGGATTGGTTCTGCCTCACCGAGCGTGGAACGAGCTTCGGCTACAACACCCTGGTGGTGGACATGATTTCCTTCCAGGCCATGAAAGCGTTTGGCGCCCCGGTCATCTACGACGCCACGCACTCGATTCAGTCGCCGGGAGCAGGCGCGGGCGGCAAGTCGACGGGCGGAAAGCGGGAATACCTGGAAGTACTGGCTCGAGCTGCCATGGCAGCAGGTGCAGACGGCTTGTTCATGGAATGTCACCCGCGTCCGGCGCAGGCTAAAAGTGATGGACCCAATGCGTTCTATCTCGAGCACGTAGGGACCTTCGTTCGGCAGCTGCTGAAAATTCGGGAAACGGTTGCCGAGATGCCCAAACTTTTGCCCGAGGCTAAAGCCTGATGCAGAATGGGAGGTATGCATCCCTCCCTTCCTTCGGTCTCGACCCAGCAGCACAAGCTTCTTGAAACGGCCGATATTCAGGCTCGGTTGAAGAAGATCAAGATCCTCATCCTGGATGTGGATGGGGTCATGACCGACGGTCGTGTTTTCTGGCTCGATGGGCACGGCTGGACTCGCTATTTTCACATCAAAGACGGCTATGGGCTGAAGGTGCTGATGAAAGCGGGCATCCAGGTTGCCGTGATTTCAGGAGGCGATTCCAAAGACGTGCGAACGCGGATGGAGTTCCTGAAAGTCCCCCATGTGTTCTTGGGAGATGAGAACAAACTCGTGGCGCTTGAGAAAATTCGGCAAGCAACCGGCTTCACCCACGACCAAATGGCATTCATGGGCGATGAGCTTTTCGATATCCCGGTGCTGGAAAAAGTGGGTTTTGCCGCCACCGTTCCTCACGCGGTTGAGCCCGTGAAAGCCAAGGTGCATTACATCACCGAAGCTCAAGGCGGCTGGGGAGCGGTTCGGGAAGTGGCCGATGCGATTCGCGACGCCCAAGGGCTGTCAGCTCCGGTCTGACCGTTCCCGGTCGGCCACCATTGACCGTCCGAGCGCCTCGATCGAGTAGGCCGCTCTCCCGTTCGTGGAAGGGTTCCACTGGCAAGAAGCCAGGTTCTTCGGTTTTGTTTTTTGTAACCATTTGAATCGATGGGGATTTTTTTAGATTCAAATACGATCTTAAGTATCGTATATTAGTTCATAAGGATTTGAACTTTTAACGCGCAGCGCTCTGATTTCTTGAATTCGGACCTGAAATGTCGTAATTGAGGCGGGCTGTTGGTTTTACCATGATTAAACTCAATCGGACTTCGGAGTATGGCCTGATCGCTTTGCGGCACATTCACCGCAAAGGGGTGCTCGATCCAGGTGGCGTGACGAGCGCCCGCGAGATCTCGGACACCTACGGCTTTCCTTTTGAGATCACCGCCAAGACGCTTCAGCGTCTGAAGGATAGGGGCCTCATTCATTCGGCTCAGGGCTCGCGCGGCGGTTACACCCTTCAGCGTCGGCTTGAGGAAGTGACATTGGGCGAATTCATCGACTTGATGGAAGGCCCGCAGTCCCTCGTTCAGTGCGCCGCCTCAGGGCATGCTTCCGGGAGTGAGGCAACCAGCTGCGAGTACTCCAGCCGCTGCGAAATTCAGTCCCTGATGAGCGATCTGAATCGTCGCGTGAATGGCTTCCTTTCCGGAATTTTTCTTTCTGAACTTTCCTCTCCCAGTACCTCGCAACCAGCAGTCACTTCGGCTGCAAGCGCAACTCGACAGGACATTGCATGAAAATCCCCGTTTATTTGGACTACCACGCTACGACCCCAGTCGACCCGCAGGTCCTCGAGACCATGCTGCCTTACTTCACTCAAGTTTTCGGCAATGCGGCCAGCCGCAACCACGAGTATGGCTGGACTGCGGAAGCTGCAGTCGAAAAAGCACGCACGCAAATCGCTGCTTTGATCGGCGCAACCGATAAGGAAATCATCTTCACTTCGGGCGCTACCGAGTCGAACAACTTGGCCATCACCGGCGTGGCCGAGATGTATAAGGACAAAGGCAAGCACATCATCACTTCGGCCATCGAGCATAAAGCGGTCTTGGATACCTGCTTGGCGCTCGAGCAGAAGGGCTACGAGATCAGCTACGTCCCGGTCGATTCGACGGGTCGTGTGGATCTGGACGAACTTCGAAAGCTCATTCGCCCGGACACGATTCTCGTGTCCATCATGTTTGCCAACAACGAGATCGGCTCGATCAATCCCGTAGCTGAGATCGGAAAGCTCTGTAAGGAAAAGGGCGTTCTCTTCCACACCGACGCCGTGCAAGCCGCCGGCAAGGCCGAGATCGATGTGCAGGCCCAGGGCATTGATTTGTTGTCGCTGACTGCGCACAAGATTTACGGTCCCAAAGGTGTGGGCGCGCTCTACGTCCGCAGAAAAGGTCCACGCGTTCGCCTCAGTCCGATCGTCCATGGCGGCGGTCACGAGCGCGGCATGCGCTCGGGCACTCTGAACGTTCCCGGAATTGTGGGCTTCGGTAAAGCCGCCGAACTGGCGAAGAAGTACCTTCCCGAAGAAACCGCGCGGGTGAAGCGCCTGCGCGATCGTCTTTGGGCAGGCATCCAGGAACAACTGGATGAAGTGTATCTGAACGGTCACCCTGAGCATCGGTTGCCGAACAACCTGAACGTCAGCTTTGCCTTTGTCGAAGGCGAGTCGTTGATGATGGGCATGAAAGAATTGGCCGTTTCGTCGGGCTCGGCCTGTACTTCGGCTTCGCTTGAGCCCTCTTACGTTTTGAAGAGCATCGGCGTGGGCGAAGATCTGGCTCACACTTCGATTCGCTTCGGTCTCGGACGCTTTACCACCGAAGAAGAAGTCGATTTTGCTCTGAAGAAAGTGGTCGCGACCGTCCGTAAGCTTCGCGATCTTTCGCCCCTTTACGAAATGGTCAAAGAAGGGATCGATCTGAAGTCGATCGCTTGGACCGGACACCACTGATTCTTTTCCCAGGAGAAATTGCCATGGCCTATACCAACAAAGTCATCGACCACTACGAGAACCCCCGGAACGTCGGCGCCTTGGATAAGAACAAGGAAAACGTCGGAACGGGCTTGGTAGGCGCTCCCGAGTGCGGTGACGTCATGAAGCTTCAAGTCGAGATCGACGAAGAAACGAACGTCATTAAAGACGCCAAGTTCAAAACCTTTGGTTGCGGTTCGGCCATTGCGAGCTCTTCGCTGGCCACCGAGTGGATCAAAGGAAAGACCATCGATGAAGCTTTGGCTATCAAGAACACCCAGATCGTCGAAGAGCTTTCCCTTCCTCCGATCAAGATCCACTGCTCGGTTCTCGCTGAAGACGCCATCAAAGCGGCGATCGGTGATTACTTGAAGAAAAAGGAAACCAAGAACGGTTCCACGGGAGGGGACAAAGCATGATCGTCATCAGTGACAATGCCGTGAAGGAAATCCGTCGGATTCAGGAAAGCGATCCCGCGAATTCGAGTGGCTACGTGCGAGTGCAAGTGGCTGGCGGTGGTTGCTCGGGAATGAGCTACAAGCTGGGCTTTGAAAACGAGCCTCCGAAGGACTCGGACAAGGTGTTTGAGCGGGAAGGCGTTCGCGTGGTCGTCGATGCGAAGAGCTATTTGTTCCTGGCCGGCACCGAGCTCGATTATTCGGGCGGCTTGAACGGCACTGGATTTACTTTCAACAATCCCAACGCCAAGCGAACCTGTGGTTGCGGTTCCAGTTTCTCCGTCTGAGCGTTCGTCCGCTCAACTGATTGCTTCGGCCTCGTGTCAGGCCTGCGGCTTGCCTGTTTTAGGCGAGCTCGCTCCGCATGCTTGCGCCCAGTGCGGAGAACCTCAGCCCGTTCAAGTCAGCGAGGGCGAGGATTTTTTTCAGTCCTTGGGAGTGCCGAGATCCTTTCGGTTGGAAGTCTCGGCCCTCGAGAAGCGGTTTTACTTTCTTTCGCGCTCGCTTCACCCCGATCGTTTTGCGCAGCGCGGGCCTCAGGCTCTGAAGTGCTCGATCGAGCGAATGAGTCTTCTGAATCGCGCGTATCGCGCCTTAAAGGATCCGCTTCAGCGGCGCGAGCACTTGCTCGAGCTTGAGGGAATCTCGGGGAAAAAGACTCCCCAAGCCGTTCCTCTCGATCTCGCCGACGACTGGTTTGAGCTTCAGGACGTCGTGATGGAAAGTCCCGAGTCAGCGCCGCAGCGGCTTCAGGATTTTGTTGCTCGCTTGAGCCGGTTGAAGTCCGACCGAAAGGCGCGTGTCGAGTCGCTCGAGCTGCGTTGGGAAGATTCTCAGAAACCAGGAACACCGCCGGATCGCGAGGCACTTCAGCTTTTGGCTCGTGAGTTGGAAGCAGGCGCTACTTTGGCTTCGCTTGAACGGGACGTCGCTCGTTTGGCGAACCGCTTGGGAGTGAATTTGGGGAAATCAGAATGAGTTCGGCAGGAAAATCCCCCATCATCGGAATTGATCTGGGCACCACGCACAGCTTGGTCGCCGTTGTCCAAGACGGCGTGCCGGTCATCTTGAAGTCGCGCGAGGGAAAGACGCTCCTTCCTTCGGTAGTTCACTTCGAAGACGGGCAAGCGGTGATGGGATACTCGGCCAAGCGCCGCAAAATCACGGATGCATCGAATACGGTCTTCTCGCCGAAGCGCCTTTTGGGGCGAGGCTTTGAGGATCTCAAGGAATTAGCTTCGCGATTGCCTTATCCGGTTGAGCCAGGGGAAGGCGTGGCAAAGATCCGAATCGGAGGCGTGACAACGACCGCGCTCGAAGTTTCTGCCATGATTTTGGCCGAGCTCAAGCGGTCGGCCGAAGCGGCCTTAGGCTGCTCCGTTCAGCAAGCAGTGATTACCGTGCCTGCTTACTTCAACGATGCTCAGCGCCAAGCCACGCGCACTGCGGGCCGTCTGGCGGGACTTCAGGTTCTTCGAATTCTCAACGAGCCCACCGCGGCTGCTTTGGCCTACGGTTTGGACCGCAAGCGCGAAGGCACCATCGCCGTATACGATTTGGGCGGCGGCACATTCGATGTGTCGATTCTGAAGCTGGAAGACGGAATCTTTGAAGTTCTCTCGACCAGCGGGAATACCGCACTGGGAGGCGACGACCTGGACCGGGCGCTTGCCGAGCGATTCGCCGCTGAAATTCTGGCCGACACGGGCGTGAATGCTCTGGCGGGGCAGGGCGGAGACCTTCAGTTCTGGGCCCAGCTTCTGGAGCGCGCCGAGGAAGCGAAGATTGCGCTTTCCGCAGTCGATACCGCTGAAGTCAGCATCGAAGTTCCAGGCCGAAGTGAACCTTGGCTCCGAAAGGTCACTCGGCAGGAGTTCGATGCTTTGGCCCGACCACTGCTCGCACCGACGGCAGAGGCTTGTCTTCAGGCGCTTCAGGATGCGGGCCTGAGTCCCAACGATCTCACCGATGTCGTTCTCGTGGGTGGGCCGACGCGCCTCGCGGTGGTTCGTGAGACCGCACGCTCCATTTTCGGTCGCGAGCCCAATGCTTCGGTTCATCCGGACGAAGTCGTGGCCCTGGGAGCTGCGATCCAGGCCGACATTTTGGCGGGCAATAATCAGGACCTTCTCCTCCTGGATGTGGTGCCCTTGACGCTGGGGATTGAAACTTACGGGGGCCTCATGTCGCCTCTGATTGCTCGGAACACTCGCGTTCCGACGGTGGCGCAGGAAACTTTCACGACTTACGTGGACAATCAGACGGCTGTCGACATCCACGTGCTTCAAGGCGAGCGCCAAAAAGTCGAAGAGAATCGCAGTCTCGCGCGTTTCAAGCTTCGCGGAATCACGCCGCTTCCGGCGGGCTTGCCCCGAGTCCAAGTGCAGTTCTTGATCGACGCGGATGGAATCCTGCAAGTGTCGGCTCGCGATCTTCGGGACGGAACCGAGCAAAGCATCGAAGTGCGCCCGAGCTTCGGGTTGAGTGACGCAGAAGTTGAGCGGCTGCTGAGCGATGGACTCGCTCACTCGAAAGAAGACGAGAATTTCCGAGCCTTGGTCGAAGCGCGGGCCGATGCCGAGCCCATCCTTCGCGCTTGCGAGCGCTCTCTGGATTCCGCTCGGCGATTGCTGAGTGATTCGGATCTTCAAAGTCTCGAGGCTCGGATCTCGGCGCTTCGTACTGCCATGGGTGGCACTTCAGCCGATCCGATCCGCCAAGAAGTCTTTCTTTTGGATCAGGCCAGTCGGAAGCTTGCCGATCTGCTCGTACGCGATGCGGTCAGCACCGACCGCTAAGCCCTGAAACAGTTGAGAGTCGTTTCATTCGGAGTTGATATGCCCCAGGTCACTTTTCTTCCCATCAACCAGGTATGCGAGGCCCAGCCAGGCGAAAGCATTCTGGACGTTGCCATTCGAAACGATGTTCCCTTGCAACACGCTTGCGGTGGCTTCTGTGCCTGCACGACCTGCCACGTGATCGTTCGCGCAGGAGCTGAGAATCTCGCACCTCCCGAAGAGGCGGAAGAAGACCGCTTGGACGCTGCCGATGGGGTGGGGCCTCAGTCGCGCTTGGGTTGTCAGGCTCAGGTCCGAGGCGACGTCACCGTTGAGATCGTGAACATCGACGGTTGATCTCGGTTGACGCCGAGGGTGTCAGCCTACTGACATCGACCCGCCAACGTTGACCCGTGTGCTGAGCACGCGCATCCTTAGAGGATGCGCTTGTCTCGTTGGACCGCCTTGAGTTGGACTTTTTGGGTCGCGCTCGGCTCATTTCTTATCGATGTCAGGCTCGGTCAGACGACTGAGTCGCCAGAAGTTCACATTCACTCTCTCGATCCTTCGGTCGATATCCGTTCACTCGAAGGTCCCGGCGTTCGGCTTCATCCCGCACCGCAGACTTCGCCTCGTCGCCAGGGCGGACGTAAGCAGTCGGAACTTCCTGTTCGAAGCGAGCGCGACGCTCTCCTGGCAAAAGCCGGTCTTACTGAAGCGGTGAAGGATTGGGATGAGCTTTCACGCGATCAGCTTTTTCTTCGCGCTCAAGCTCTCGAACTGCAGCGCTTCAAGTCCCTTTACCCCGATCTTCCTGGATCGTCGCTAGAGCTCTTTTCCAAGGCCCTTCGGGGGACGCGTTGATGCGGGGCGCTTTGCTTTTTCCGATGCTGGTTTCACTTTGCTTTTCCGCTCAGGCCTTCGCGCAGGAAAAGAGCGCCATTCTTTTTCTGAATTTCAATGACGCAAAGAACGAGATTAAGCACGTGCGGGCGGCAGCCGAAGCCCGAGGCGAGGAACTCGTGGTGATTCCCGAAGAGGGAAGTGATCCCAAAAAGGGCGCCTACTTGAATCCGAAGTTCTTAACGCGTGAGCTGAAGAAGCTCGAGGCCACGGGAGTGAGTGTTTCCTCGATTATTCTATCGGGCCACTCCGCAGGACCTCAGGGTTTCTTCGGCACTCAGGGCGAAATGACGCGAGAGGAGCTCGACGAAGCCTTTCAGTCGGCAGCGAATATGAAGAAAAATATCCGCGCAGTGCATCTGTTCGGTTGCTATGCGGCGGCCAAGAGTGGCGTGAGGCTTTGGGGTGCGCTTTTTCCGAAAGCGAAGTTGGTTTCTGGATTTCATGGCTCTGCGCCAGGAAGCCGATCGGGAGAGGGCTACTATTCCTTCATTCAGGACCTTCTGAAAAAAGAAGGAGAGTTTTTGAAGAAGCTCGATACGGACGAGCTCAATCAGAAGTTTCGAGAGCTGAATTTTGCGTTGAAGATGAACACCGCGCTTTGCTCGGGTGGACGCTATTACGTCGACTCCAAAGGAGTCGTGGATCTTCGGAATCACGCCGTGAACTGTCCGGATTCCGAGATTCAGAAGCTCAAGGAAGGGCGTCTTTCCGTTTTCCTGAAGTACCACCTTTGCTCAGAGACGCCCGATGTGCCGAAAAGCACCCAAGCCTCGGACCTTCGCAGCTATTATTCTCTCGCCAGAAAGTATCAGCACTGTACCGCCGAGTTTCGCGACTGGCAGATCCCGTCTCCTGACCGGGTTTTGAGACTGATCTTCTTCCGAAATGTTCTAGCGAATTTTCAGGAGTACTTCTCGGAGTCGCTTGGTGAACTTCCTGCCTCCATTCGGAGCCTTCAAAAAGCTTTTCCTGCCTTGGGTGATCTCGAAATACCTGAAGATCTGACCCTTTTGACCCGGAAGCAGGTACGCGACTTGAGCGATCAGCTTCATCTTTTCATGATCGATTCGGTCGAGAAGGTCAGGAAAATGAACTCAGGAACGAAGAAGAGAGCTCTGATGAAGGACATTCAGAAGCTAGGCCAGATGCACTACCGGATGCTCAATTTCCTGGTAGGGACATCGGCCGCTTGCGTACCGATGAATTGGATTGAACCTGAGGCCTCTCGAGGCCAGCTCTCGAAACCGCCTTCCGAAGGTGGCTGTGAGTCGGAAGAGGGCGCGTGATGGGACGGCGGCAAGGTTTCGCGTCTCGACTGGTGGGGTTCGTGGGAGTGCTTTGCAGTGCTCTTTTTATGCACCTACCCGCTTACGCTGACGGCGCTGCAAGCTTTTCGTTCCGCTTAACCGGAGAGCCCGAGACGCTCGACTGGAACAAGGCGAGTGGGAACGTCGAGACCAACCTTCTCACGAACCTGATGGAGGGGTTGGTCGGATTTGACTCCAAGATGAACATCATTCCCAAGCTCGCTCGTTCCTGGGAGGTCAGTCGTGACGGTCGTGTCTATACGTTTCACCTTCGTTCGGGCGTTCAGTGGAGTGATGGAGTTCCCCTTCGTGCTCAAGATTTTGTGTTTAGCTGGAAAAGGCTGCTGAGTCCGTTGACCGGTGCGCCTTACGCGTATTTGCTTCAGGACATTCAAGGTGCGGAAGCTTATCGGCAGGGAAAGAATCCTGATTTCGCATCGGTCGGAGTCCGTGCGCTGAACGACAGCACTTTGCAGGTGAAGCTCGAGCGCCCGGTGGCGCACTGGCTCAACATTCCTACTTTCTGGGTCACCTTCCCGATGCGGAAGGATGTGGTGGAAAAATCAGAAAGCACTTGGGCGCGACCGGGTCAGATCGTGACTCTCGGTCCTTACCTGTGGGAGTCCTACGACATCGATTCCAAGCTCGTTTTTCGCGCGAACCCTCGGTACTGGGGGCAGAGGGGTAATGTCCAGGAGGTCGTGGCGCGCATCGTCCGCGATGACGCCGAAGCCCTTCGACTTTATGAGGCTGGGAAGCTCGATTACCTAGCGGGCTTGACCTCGGTCGACTCCGAGCGATTTCGCACGCGACGTGACTTTCGCTCCTTTCCTGCCCTGAAAACCGCTTACCTGGGGTTCAGCGCGAAGCAGTATCCGGTCAGCGATGTTCATGTGCGTCGGGCCGTGGCTCAAGCGATCGATCGTCAAGGGCTGAGAAAGATCCTCGCAGAAGGCCATCGTCCGTCCGATTCTTTCGTACCTCCGGGAGTCCCGGGCTTTGATCCTCAGGGAGGCCTTCCCTACGATCCCGTGGCAGCTCGCAAAGAGCTTCGGTTGGCAGGACTCGACCCTGCGCGGCCTCTTCAGCTCGACCTTCTCGTTCTCGGTTGGGAGAAGCAGATCCTGATCGGTCAATTCGTGCAAAATGAGTTGAAGCGCAATCTGGGTTGGGACGTTTCCCTTTCAGTTTTCGATCGAAAGAACTTTCGTGCTCAGATGGAAATGGGAGGGCGGCCCCTTTTTATTGGGATGTGGGCTGCCGACTATCCGGATCCGGAAAATTTTTTCTCCATCTTTTTGAAGGATTCCGGAAATAACCGCTCTCGCTGGGGCGATGCGCGTTACGATCAATGGGTGAACCTGGCTCGCAGCTCGAAAATTTCAGCTGTTCGAAAGCGGGCTTACCAGAAGGCACATGAGTTGCTTCTGCGGGACGAAGCAGTGCTGGTCCCGCTTTATCACGAGGCCAATCTCGGCTTGGTTCGCGATCGGGTGCGAGGCCTTCGAGTCAATCCATTGAGTGTCTTAGAAATTCGGGAGATTCAACTTGTCGGACCTTGATGCTTCTTTATCCCGCCTCACTCGGCAGATCGGCCAGGAGTCTTCCATGCATCGCGCTCGATTCGATCGAGCTGCGGTCGAAGCTTTTGGAAAAGCCGTTTTGTGGGAACTTCCGGGCGAGGTCCCACCGAGCTTTCTGACCCGTTTCCGAGAAGGCGAGTTCGAGCTCCTGGTACGCTTAGGCGTCGAACTCCAGCAGGTGCTTCATGCCGAGCAGGAGTACCGTTGGCTCGCGCCTCTGAAGATGGATTCCGAGCTCGATCATCGAGCTCGCTTGGCCGACGTATTGAGTAAGGGTGGGAAAGGCGGGCGGCTTACTTTCCTGAAGTTTGACTCCGAGTACCTCGATCCCGTCACCACGCGCGCTTTGGTTCAAAGTCGAACCGTCATGGTCATTCGGGAGGCGCCTCAATGAGTCAGTCTCAGGTGGGTGAGACCGAGGCAGGGTTCCCGGATCGCGTCTTAGCCCCCGTTGAGGCCGGGACTTTGCGTGCCTACGCAGAAGCTTCGGGAGATCCAAATCCGATTCACTTGGATGAAGCGGTCGCCAAGCAGATGGGGCTTCCGGGGATCATCGCTCATGGAATGTGGGTAGCCTCCGTCCTCACGAGTCACGTTCAAGTTACATTCGGAAGCGGGGCGCGTCTTTCGCGGATGAATTACCGATTCAAAGGGATGGTCGAGCTAGGCGAGGCGCTGACCTTGACCCTGCGCTGGAGGCCAGATCGCGACTCTCCGGAAGGTCGCGCGTTCGAAGCGCAAGCGAGAAAGCCCGATGGAAGTGTCGCTTGCATTGCCCAAGGCGAGCTTCATCGCTCGTTCTGACAAGCGTTGCCCAGTCAGACTTTAGGCTGGAAACTCGACCCAGCCCGAGGCCACGGGAAACCCGGCGGGAGGTTTTCGGCAACGTCCGGTCGACGCGAGGAGTGCCGTGAAAGCGCATAAGAAGGCATCGAAAGCGGCGAGGCTAGTCGAAAGCTTTCTTAAATCGCGATCATAAATAAAGACTTCATGCTCTTCGGTGAGCGCCTCGAGGATTTGCATCCTAGCCTGCGAGCCCGCCTCCAGATGACGGTAGGAAGCGATGGTCCTTCGGCTGAGCTGGAGGGATTCAGAAAGCACCGAAGTGGTGAGTTTGGGAGAAGTTTCCAGAAATCGAAAGCCCGGGAGGCAGCGCTGAAGGAAGTTCATCCGGGCCGTCAGCGGTGCTTTAGTCCCGCCTAATGCCTCGTCTACTTCGAAACGGGCTGCCTCGGGCAGGTGAGCCACGATCTCGTGGCGAAGCCAGAGCTCGACCGGTCGCTGCGTGTAAGGCGTGATCTGTCGGAGTCGAGCGGGTTTTTTACCGGTGCCCCGGCCAATTTTTCTGGAGTAGGTACGCATCCAACGGGTGGCCGGATGGCTGCACTTTCCTGGAGCACGACACGTTTTTGAGCTGCAAGAAAGACAAGGCGGAAGTGTCAGGGGAACGTTCACTCCGAGCCAAGTTTCTCCGCCCCGAGGGAGCGGAGCTCGAAGCTCGTTCAAGAGCTCGATCAGCGCTTCGTCAGGCGATTGGTCTTCGCTTCCCGAAAGTCGGTCGTAGACGTCGAGAAGAAAGATCTTCCCTTCTCGTGGATAAAACTCGATGGCCGCAAGCGCGGTCCGCTCGCTTTTCGCCCCGGAAAGTTCCAGGCCGAGAAAGCGGCGGGCCTCACGCACGGGCCACCTTGATCTCCAAGCCCCGAGCGACGGCTCGGAAGGGCAACTGCCGAACTCCGGTTGCGGTGATCTTCTTCGTGATCCGCGCCTTCAGTTCGGGGTCACCTGAGGGAACAAAGACAAAGAAGCACCCGCCGCCGCCCGCTCCACAGACTTTCCCCGCAGGTGCGCCTTCTTTGCGAGCGATCTCGAAAGCAGCGTCCATTTCAGGAGTCGAGATTCCTTGAGCGAGGCCTCGTCGGACGTCCCACTCTTGAGTGATCGCGCGTCCTGCGGCTTCCCAGTCACGAGCGACCAATGCAGCCTCAAGGGCCACGGTGGCGTCCGTGATTTTTTGGAACTGATTCCGCACGTCGCCTTGCTTGTCGATGAACGCTTTAAATAGCGCCCAGTTATTGATTCCCGAGTTGCGGCTCTGTCCCGAATAAAACAGGAGCAAGCGGTGCTCAAGTCCAGCCAGAATGCCGCCCGGTAGCCAGGCGCGGTCGTGTTTTCCTGGATTCCAGCGAAGGGCTTGTAAGCCACCAAACATGGCCCCGTAATAGTCTTGCAGGCCGGCCGGCACTTGGATCACCGTCGTCTCGATATCGCGAACGATATCGATGAAAGCTTCTCCTTCGGTACGCGGGTCGATCACCGCTTTGCCTTCTGCCGTGCTGCGCGACCAAGAAGCCAGCGCTCCGACCATGGCGACAGAAAGAGCCGAAGAGCCGCCCAGGCCTGCGCCGGCAGGGCTTCGGGCTTTGGTGACCATTCGGAAAGAAACCCGAGGATCATGGAATCCCGAAGCGATGCGCTTTTGCGTGAATTCTCGCAGCAGCTTCCAGTGCAGGATCAAGGACGGAGGTGGATTGAACTGACCCAGCGAATCCCAGGTCATTCTTTCCTCGATACCTTGATCTTCGCTCTTCAGAACCACTTCACCCGATTGGTCTGAAGTTTCCGAAGGGGCTTCGAACTCTTCGATGCGGGCTTCCGCGAAAAGATCGATTCCGAGGTTCAAAGTGAGCGGACTTTTCAGGAAAAGGTAGAGGGGCCAGATGTCCAGCGTCCCGCCGGCCAGATCGATGCGAGTCGGGGCGCGCGATTCAATACGTCTCATCTCAGTGGTCATGTTCGAAGGTCCCCACATAAGGCAGGCCTCTCAGCTTGCCGGCGTAATCGATTCCGTAGCCCACCACGTACTCCGAGCCCACTCGGAATCCGACGTAGTGCGGCTCGATTCCATTTCTTTGGGCTTCGGGTTTGACCAGAAGGCCCACGGTCTTGAACGAAGCCGGGCCTCGCGCCAAAAAAGACTTCGTCAGGTAGTCCAAGGTCAGCCCTGAATCCACGATGTCTTCGACCAAGATGACGTGTTTGCCTGCAATCGGCTCGGCCAGATCGAGCGTGATTTTCACCTCACCTGAGCTTTCGGTGCGGTTCCCGTAAGGCTGAAGGCCCAGAAATTCGCAGTGGATCGGCATGTGCAGGTGGCGAATCAGATCGGAGAAAAACGGGTAGCTGCCTTTGAGCACGCAGATCACCGTGATCTCCTGATCACCGAAGTCGCGCGTGATTTCGTGAGCGAGCTCTTTCACTCGCTTCTCGAGCTTCTCTTGCGGGATCAAGACCCGGGGCTTTTTGCCTTCGACCGATTTGGAATCACGCGTGGGCATGGATCGTTTCCTCCCGTTCCATCAGATTGGGCTCGTGGCAGAAGCGGCAGCGCGCTTCGTACATTTCTTTAGCGCCGACTTGTACTCTCGCTGCGGAATCTCCTTGCAGGCGCTGGCTGCGGGAAGCGGCGGCTCCACACACGACGCAGATGGCTTGAAGCTTGGTCACACTTTCCGCTACGGCCAACAGGCTGGGAATCGGACCAAAGGGGATGCCTCGGAAGTCCATGTCCAGGCCCGCGCAGATGACTCGCACGCCTCGGTATGCCAAAGTCTGAGCGACTTCGATCACGCCTTCATCGAAAAACTGGACCTCATCGATTCCGACCACGCGGGTGTTGGGCTCGACACGGTCCAGAATTTCTCGCGAGCCACTGACCGGCTGGGCCAAGATCCGGTTGGAGTTGTGGCTCTGCACATGATCCGCGCTGTAACGGTTGTCGATGGCGGGCTTAAAGACCTGAATCTTTTGTTTGCCGTATTGAGCCAATTTCAAACGGCGCATCAGCTCTTCGGTCTTGCCGCTGAACATGCTTCCGCACACGACTTCGATCGATCCTGGCATTCGTGGGAACATGTTTTGGACTTATCAGAGCGTCCGAATTTTGGGTATGGTTCTGAGGGGTTGGGTTGCGCCGCGTCAGAAAAGAGCGGTAGATTTCAGGGCCCCGAAAAGCTACAGCCCGGGCGCGGGGCACAGCCCATCATCTGCCGAAGGCCTGGATGCGCGCCGTAGATTCCCTGGATCCGGCTCCGGGCCGAAGGGTAAGAGCCGGTCAGGTTCTCGAGGAAGGGGACCTCCCGGTCACAGAGGTCCAAAACCGAGTTCCGAATCGCTACGCGGAGCCCTTCACCGTCCAGCTCGGGGCGGGAGGACCGAATGGCTTCGTGGACGGCTTGGGAGGCAAGCCAGTCCGAGAAGGCTTCGGCCAGCTGGTCGTGTTCCTGGCATTCAGCTCGGTCCCGATGGAGTTTGACGGTGCCCGATCGGATCAAGCAAGCGCTGAGCCGGTCGTAGGAGGGGAAGGAGCGATTGGCGGCTCGAAGCTCACAAGGATCAATCGAATGGCCGAGCTCGTGAGCAAAAGTTGCGACCCAGTTGAACCAGGAGTTGACGGAGAGCAGATAACCCCCGCCCATACGGATCCTGCGGGTGCCATCCCCCTTTTTTTCAAAGTAGACTTGGGTCTCGGTCAATAGGCCGGGATCCTCAGTGTAGGGGTGATCTGGGGTCGGAAGATCGAGCTGGACCGAGTGAATCGATGCTTTCAGGAAATTTCGCTCGTCCGGGCTCAAATCTCTCAGGTTTTGCTTCTCAAGAAAGCGCTCCAGAGTTCGTCGGGTCCACTGAAAGGCCTTTTGAAGGCGAGCCACACGTTCGGGAGTGTAGATGGCTCGGACCAGTTCTCCCTGCTGCTGGGGTTCTCTCCAGTCGGGATGGTCCTCTTGAATCTTTTCTAGGATGGCTTCGGCTTCCGTTTCCCCATCCTCGTCCCGTCCCACTTCGCCGGTCAGGTCGCGACGGACGGTTTCGTCATCGCACACCCACGAGTGAAAATCGGCGCACGCTTGAGGCGCATCGACCGAAGGCTGGGGGGCTGGGCCGAGCCAATGGCCTGCTTCCAGAGCCAGCCACGCCAGGATCAATCCTGGAAGGCCGGTGGTCCGAGCTACTTTGCGGAAAAACAGCTTGAGCTTGCTCAAAAAAGAAGGCTCACCGTTTTCAAGAAAAGAACGCCCATCACGAGCAAACCTGAGAGGAGAACCGCCAGGAACAGAAGTTTCGGAAAGAGTGCGATCACCAAGGCTCGAAACGTTCCGATTCGATAGACTTCACGAACTCCGATGACCGTCACCACAAGGATACAGATTCGAGAAACGGGGGTTCCGATGACAGGAATCGCCGCCAGGATCGCAGGCGCCATTCCGAAGGCAACCACGCGAAGCGCGGTCGGATAGTCGATGGTGTCCGGGGCGCCTGCTTTCCCTGGCGTGACCAGCCAACGAGCACCGAGATAGACCCAGGCGGAGTGAAAGAGCAGGGAGACCACTCCAATGAGGGGAGCGGCCAGTACGGCACCCGTGCTCCAAAACCATTGCATCAAGCGGTCGCGCGCTTCCAGGATGAGCTCCGTCTGGCCTGGATGATCCACGTCGGCCACTTCGCCTGCGATCCGGAACATGTCGTCCATGCCTCCAATCACAAACCGCCCCAAAGCGCCTTGCCACAGGAACTCCACGACCGATCCGAGCCAGATGCCCACGAGTGCAAAGGCCAGGGGCCCAACGACGCTGGGTCCTCGGGGCATCGCCCGAAAAAACAGCGTGGGGCGGGTCAGGATGTTCCAGACGTCGTGAAAGTAGCGATGAATCCAGTCGGAAGCAGTCGAGCTGGGGTGAATGGAAATCGTGTCAGGAGTTTCCGCTTTGCTGGGGCTTTGAGGAATTTCCATCCGGAGCCTTTCCCGAAGTTTGAGCCGGTGACTGGAAGGCGTCTCGGCGTTGAGGGAGCATATCCCAGATGGAAGGGTCTACCACGAAGACTTCCGAGCGCTGGGAGTCGAGATCGCGCGCAAAAAGCTGGTCCCCCTTTTTCCAAAAGCGGAGGCGTTTTTTCGGGACATCCTGTGCGTCAGCTAAGCGCAGCAGAATACCGGTTTCTTCGCCCGAAGGGATCTTCGCGCCAGTGAGAAACTCGCGGATCCGATTGCCGGAAAGGCGGTCCAGGAGCTGCTGCGTCTTGTCTTGACTCAGGTCCGCCCCGCTCAGGGTCAAAGGATCTTTCCCAAGCGCTTTGCTTTCAAAAACAAGCTTCTTCACGGCAAAGCGTTCCATCGAGGTCAGGAGCTTGGAGAGGCGAAGCTCGGAAAGACCCGGATTCAGCCGATCCGAAGTGGACCCTTCGACCTCAAAGACGGGGTCGGCTTGGGAAGAAAGCACGTAAGCCTGACGCTTCTCGCCTTTCCCTTTTTCTTGGAAGCGCAGCTCGGTTTCTTTCCCGGCGGTGTCCTTCAGGATCAATGTCAACGCGGTCTGGGTGCCTTTCAAAAACGCCGTCGCGGCGGGAGCCGTGCGACTTTCGGCAGCAAACCGAGTGGCTTGAAGCGCGGTGGCGCTGGCAACGATTCCGTCCAAATTCTCGGGGTCGCCTGGGAGGGTTTCCGTCTGACCAGCGCGGGTGACCTGGAGATCCCACTGACCCGGCTGTTTCTTCGAGGCCACGACGGACTGCTTCTCGCTGACGATCCGGACTTCAGAGACATCACTGTTCTTCAGAGTGGTGATGCGTTTGTTGCGCCACCAAGTCAGATCGTGGGTGAACTGAGCGCGAACTGAAATCGGAACGAGCAGCACTTGGGTTTCTTGACCTTCGATCAGTGCAAACACAGAGTTTCCGAGCGGATGCGGTTCCCCGACCCAAAGTTGACGGGCTGAGCCGTTTGCCGGCACCACGGTGATGGAGTTTCTTCGTCCTGCGTTCCGATCCTCAAGAGACAGTCCGTAATCCTGAAGGAGCGCTTTTTGTTTCTCGGGCTTGTCTTCGGCCAAGGAGATGGTTTCCGTGCGATTCAAGTTCGCGACTGCCGAGAGCAGTGCGTTCACGTTGGAATCGTCAGCGCTGAACTTTCCGGGTGAAGTCAGTTCCCAGCGAGATTGGTCCCCTGGCTTGCAGAACCCGGCCGAGACGTCGAGGCACTGGAAGCTTTGGAGAGTTTTTCCGATCTGAAGTTTCACTTCAGCGACGGCTTGGTTTTTCAGCTCGAAAACTTTCCCTTGCTCGGCTTCTTGTTCCTCCTGCGCTGGGCGGTGCTTGTACTCAAGCCAGATCGCGAAGCTGCTGACTGCGAGCAAGCTCGTCGCGAGCAGAAGGGGCTTCTTCCAGTTCGGAGACGTCAAGGCTGGGGCTTCGTTCATGATGGAAACTCCTCAGTTACAAGCGGCGACGACGGACCCAAACTCCCACGCCAGCCAGAGCCGCCAGTGCCGGAGTCAGAACCACTGAAATCCAGAACACGAGGCTGTTTTGCTTGGCCGAAAGCTCGATCTTTCCTGGGCCCTCATCCCGGGTTCGAATCGAGATCAGGCTTTCATCCTCCAGCACCCAGCTGGCTGCATTCAGGATGAAATCCAAGTTTCCGCCAAATCGGCTGAACTGATTCGTGGCGAAGCCCGAGCTTCCGAACACCACCAGCCGCGTATTGCGCGGGGCTTGGGAGTCCTTCAGTTTGCCTTCAACGGCAATGGCGGTGCTGAGGGGACCTTGCTTGTCCACGCCCGCGTCTTGCCGAACTTGTCCGCTGGCAATTTGAGCAGGGCTCGTTTCACCCCAGCTCTGTGGGGTGGTTTGAGCGAGCCACTGCACGTTCATGCCGGCCGGAGCGCCCGAAATGATTTCGAGCGGGCGAGCGATCGGGAAAGTGCAGTTCTGTTGGAAGTCGCGCGTGATGGGATTGTCCTTCGAATAACTCACCAAGAGCGGCGCTACGGCATCGCCCCCGAACCGCTGAGAGACCGGATCGACAATCAGGGCTTGCACGGGTCGTACTTGCCACTCGTTCAATACAGCGAGGAGTTCGGGCGCGGGTTCTTGGCCCTTCAAGTCGGCATCGAGTGCCACCACGGCGCGGCCACCGCTGGCCAAGAAATCGCGAATCAGCTTCACTTCGTTGGCGAAGAAAGCTTTGGTCGGTCCGACGATAGCCACTGCATCGCACGTCTCGGGCAGTTTGCCTTCCGTGACCAGGTTGATTTCCCGGGTTTCGTAAGACTGATCTTCAAGCGCCTTTTTCACAGACTCCAGGCCGTCGGCTTGGTTTCCGGTCAGCGACTTTTCGCCATGGCCCGTGAGCGCGCAAAGCGTTTGTTTTTTCGAGCGAGTGAGCTTGATCAGCGCGTTCGTGATTTTTTCCTCGGTGGGTTCTTCCACTTTGGTTTCACGATCAC
>JACCEB010352071.1_pt1 | contig 28598 bp, 31 predicted proteins | sample 7454761 | NCBI WGS metagenome assembly JACCEB01 (sample SAMN15323454, study PRJNA562643) | freshwater metagenome | isolation source: river surface water | place: USA:Blue River Watershed | collected 2017-08-18
CGGCAGAAGTCACGGTTGCCGTTGACGTGTCTGAGGCGCGCGAGGTACCGCCCGTGGTGGTGGGCATGTCGCCAGAAGACATGGCGCAACGAGACGCCGAACAATTTGCCAAAGGCATGGCGCAAGCACGCGAAGAGGCGGAAGCAGCGTTGCAAGAAGCCGTTGAAAAAGCCAAAGCCGAAGCGTTGGCACAAGGCATTGAACAGGGCATGTCGCAAGGTTTGGCGCAAGGCATCGAACAAGGCAAGGCCGAGGGTTTGGCTTTGGGCAAAGAAGAAGGCTTGAAAGAGGGTCTGGAACAAGGCATTGCACAAGGCATCGAACAGGGCAAGGCCGAAGGTTTGACCCAGGGTGAGCAGCAGGCCCGCGAGGCAGCAGCTGAAGAAATGCGTGCGCAACGCGTGGTGTTTGAAACCGCTGCGACAGAACTGCATGCCTTGATCGAAGACCCGAAGAAATTTTTTGAACCCCTCAAGCGTTTGGCACTGCATGTGGCAGAGCAGCTGGTGTTGGGGGAGTTGCAGACATCGAGTGCCGCTGTGGAGCGCTTGGTGCAACGGTGTTTGGATGAGCTCGATCACCCCGTGCATGGCGCGGTGGTGCTGGAGTTGAATCCCGCCGACAAAGAGCGCTTGCAGGCGCTCGGCTCGCCAGTGATCAAAGGCATGCGCTTAGAGGCCATGCACGACATGAAGCCTGGCAGCGTGCGCGTGTTTGCCAATGACACCGTGGTGGAAGACTTGGTCGAGCACCGATTGGCGAGTTTGGCCAAGGGCTTGCAAGTGGATGAGGATGCGTGGCGCGAAAAATCGCCGCTGATGAAACCCGAATTAGAAGTTGAAGAGAAAGCGGAGGACGACGATGTTCATTCCTGACGTCATCAATACCTTGTTGATGGGTTTGATTTTTATGGTCGTGATCGTGACCATCGTGCGTCCGTTTGTGCTCAACCTCGTGGGCAGCGCGGTGTCGAACAGCGACATGCAAAAAGCCGCGGTGGATGCGGTAGAGCGCGAAATGATTCGCAAAGCCGAGTTGTTTGAAGCGCAGCGGGCCGAAAAAATCAAATACCAAATGTTGTTGTTGGAAGTGCCCAACAAGCCCAAACCCAAACCTGTGTTCGAGCCCGATCCAGAACCCGAAGTGGTGCCTGAGCCCGTGGCCGAGGTGGCCCCAGAGCCCGTGGAAGAACTGCAACCCGAGGTGGCAGAAGAAGCGGTGGTGGAAGAAACTGTTGAAACACCGGCTGAAGAAACAGCCGAAGTCCCTGCTGAAGAAGCCCCCGAGGCCGAAGCCGAAGCTGTTGAGGAAGAAGAGGCGTTGGCTGAGGGGGAAATTGAAATTCGTGAAGGCGAGTCCTTGGCTGAAATCAAGGAACGCATCCGCAAAGAACAACAAAAGGCCAAGAAGCCAACCATTCCGCCCGAATTGCTCAACAGTGCCAACAGTTACGAAGACAAAGTGGGTGTGGTGCGTATGGTGGTGCAGACCGACCAAAGCCGTGTGGCTGCCGTCATTCGCGGCATGATTCAAGTCAAATAACAAAGCCCCTTCATGCTCGACTTTGCCAAAGAAGTTCAAAGCAGCTTGCCCAAGCTGCGCACACCCGAGCCGCAACGCAGCGGCACGTTGGTGCGCTTGGTGGGCTTGACGCTGGAGACGCGCGGCATCATGGCGCCTTTGGGCGCGTGTTGCGAAGTGATCGGCCAAGGTGGCCATCGCGTCGAAGCCGAAGTGGTGGGTTTCAACGACAAAACCTTGTACCTGATGCCGTTCACCGACCCTGTCGGTGTGGGCCCCGGTGACACGGTGCGCGTCATGTCGAATTCAGGCCAGGTGCGTTTGGGCAATGAATTGTTGGGCCGTGTGATCGACGGACGCGGTGTGCCGATCGATGGCAAGCCCATGCCCCATTTGCCAGACCAACTCAGTTTGTTGGGCTGTCCACTCAACCCCATGGAGCGTGGCCCCATCGTTGATATTTTGGATGTGGGCGTGAAAGCCATCAACGGCGCATTGACGATTGGCCGCGGCCAACGCATTGGCTTGGTGGCCGGATCCGGGGTGGGTAAGAGTGTGCTGTTGGGCATGCTGACGCGCTTCACCAAAGCCGACATCGTGGTGATTGGTTTGATTGGCGAACGTGGCCGCGAAGTGCAGGCCTTCATTCATGAATCTTTGGGCGAAGAGGGTTTGGCCAAGACGGTGGTGATTGCCGCGCCGGCCAACGTGTCGCCTGTGCTGCGCCTCAAGGCCACGCACATGACGCATGTGATTGCCGAGTATTTCCGCGATCAAGGCAAGAACGTGTTGATGTTGTGCGACAGCTTGACCCGCGTGGCGCACGCGCAGCGCGAAATTGGTTTGGCGATTGGCGAGCCACCCACGGCCAAAGGTTATCCCCCTTCGGTGTTTGCTTTGCTGCCCAACTTGATTGAGCGCGGCGGTGTGGGCCGTCATGGCCATGGTTCGATCACGTCGATTTACACCGTCCTTGCCGAAGGCGACGATGGCAATGACCCCATCGTGGACATTGCACGCGCCTCGCTGGATGGCCAAGTGATGTTGTCGCGCCGCTTGGCCGACCAAGCGCATTACCCCGCCATTGATTTGAATGGTTCCATCTCGCGTGTGATGCAAACCTTGGTCAGCCCTGAAGAGTTGAAGCAGTCCAACAAGCTGCGCCGCTTGTGGTCGGTCTACCAACAAAATGCCGACCTGGTGCAGGTGGGCGCGTATGACGCGGGGTCCAACCCTGAACTCGACGAGGCCATTCGCATTCGCGAACAAATGGTGGACTTCTTGCGCCAAGACATGGACAAGGGTGAAGACTACGCCATGACGCGTAACCACCTGAGCCACATCCTGTCATGAAGCCCCGTGCCGCATGGCCGGTGCTGGCCAAGAGAGCCAAAGAAAAATGCGACGAAGCGCAGTCTGCGCTGCTCAAAGCCAAAGAGCGTGTGACGCAACTCGAACAAAGCCGCGCCCGCATGATCACCTTGTATGACGACTACGTGGTGCGTTGCAAAGAGGCCGAAAAACGCCCGCACAGCATGTCGGAGACCTTGAACTTTCGCGGGTTCATGCAGCAGCTACAAGGCTTGGTGACGCGCGTGGACGTGGACATCATGGACGCCAAGCACGCCGTGGAAGTGGCGCGCAATGCGCTCAAGGCGGCAGAGAAGAAACGCATTCAAATGGACACGCTGGTCGAGCAAGACCTGAAAGCTGTGCGCGACTTTCATCGCAAGCGCGAACAAAAAGAGATGGATGCTGCGGGCGTGATGCTCTACAACCTCAAGCACTGATCCAACCCGCTTGCAACCAATGCCAGTAGTTGGGCTTGAAGGCCCAAGGCAGCCAAGTGGTGGCAGTTTCTGCAGGAAAAAGCTGTGTGGTGAGGTGATCGTGCCAGGTGTCTTTGGCGCCGACGCTGGCCAATAATTTTTGTGAAAACGCGGGGTCTGTGCCGCGTTTGGCGGGCACGTGGTGTGACCACACATTCAACCCCGCAGGCAACAGGCGCCCATCGGTGGGACCCGACCACACATCGTGCAAGCTGCCCCAGTGGCGGCCTTTCAAACGGGTTTTGAGTTCTGCCAACTCGCGCTCCACCCGCACTTCGTCGCGGATGCGGTAGCGGTGTTGCCCCAACACGTTGTCAAACCAAAGACAAGCTTGTGGGTGTTGCGCCAACAGATCGTCCAAGGTTTGCAAGGCGTCTTGTCGGTGGTGCTGCAGTTCGATGCCTTGGGCAATCAGGCGTCGGCCATGGCGCCAGTCAAACAGCCAAGGTGCCAGCGGGTCGATGTCGTAAGCGTCGATGCGCTTGAAACGACGGAGCCAACTGTGGGGCATCATCCAGCCGGCGCTGCCGCCGATCAGCAGCAAGTGCTCGGATTGGGGCGTGACGTTGGCTAGAAATTGCTCAATCAAATGCAGCGTGGGCTGCCAACGGGCCTGCGCGTAATGTGCGTGCACATGCCAGTTCAGGCCCCCAGTGCCACCCGCGTTGAGCAAGTCACGCAACACCCCCATGGACTCAGCAGACCCAGCGCATGATTTTAAAAATGGGGGTGTCTGGCGGCACGGGTTCAAAGGGGCCAATCACGCCTTCGGTGGAGAGCGTTTCTCCGCTCAGGCGAACCCCGGTGTGGTACGACAACGAGAGCGTTCGCACTTTTTGTTCTTTGCAATCGAACTCCATTTGCATGCGGGTCGATCTGAATTGCTTGCCCGTGGGGGTGTGCACTTTGGGATCTCGGTAGTCAAGCAGGGTCCAGGCTTTGTGGTGTTCGCCGGCATGGGTGATGTTGTCGGTGTCCACATAGAAGGTACCGATGTCGAACAAGCCCACGGCGGTCCATTGGGCGGCTTGTGTGAGGTGGCTGGTCAGCATCAGACTGACCAAGAGCAGGGGTTTGAGGTGTCGCATGAAATAACTATAACGCCAGCCAGCCCTTGGCACGCCCCTTGCAATACCCCTAGACACAGGCACGTTCAGTGTCAAAAAACCGTCATGCGCACAGGGAATTCATCATGCAAAGTTTCGATTGGGGTCAATTCATCGCCAGCACCTTCAGTGTGTTGCTGCTGCTGTGCGGCGCCCTGTGGTGGGTCAAGCGCAACAAGGGTTTTTCGGCCATAGGCGGTGAGCCAAAACGCATTCAAGTGCTCGAGGCCTTGCCTTTGAGCCTCAAGCACAAGATGGTGCTGATTCAGGTGGACAACCAACTCGTGTTGGCCAGTGTCAGTCCTGCCGAGGTGAAGACCTTGCATGCCTGGACGCAGGGAGAGCAGCATGCTGCGTAAGCCCATCACCAAAAAAATTCTGTACGTCATCTTGGCGCTGTTGCTGCTGGCTTTGGCAGCTTTGCCCATGGTGTCGCACGCGCAAGGTATTCCGTTGGTCAACGTGACGGGTTCTGGTAAGAGTGGTCAGCAATACAGCATGAGCCTGCAGTTGCTCGGCTTGATGACCACGTTGACGCTGTTGCCGTCAATGCTGTTGATGATGACGTCGTTCGTGCGCATCATCATCGTGCTCTCGATCTTGCGCCAAGCCATCGGTACCTCACAAACACCACCCAACACAGTGTTGGTGGGTTTGGCCTTGTTTTTGACGTTCTTCATCATGTCGCCCGTGTTTGAACAAGTCTACAAAGAAGCTGTGGGTCCATACATGAACGGCACCTTGGACTTTGACAAAGCCTTGATCAAAGCCGAAGTGCCCGTGCGTGATTTCATGACCAAGCAAACCCGCGAAGACGACATTGCCATGTTCATGCAAATTGCCAACCGCCGCGAATTGCAAGACGCGACGCAAGTGCCTTTCACCACCTTGATGCCTGCCTTCATCACATCTGAAATCAAGAGCGCCTTCACGATTGGCTTTTTGATCTACATCCCGTTTGTGGTGATCGATTTGATTGTGGCCAGCGTGCTGATGTCCATGGGCATGATGATGTTGTCGCCCATGATTATTTCTATGCCCATCAAGCTCATGCTGTTTGTGCTGATTGATGGTTGGACGCTGTTGATGGCCTCGCTCGCCAACAGCTTTGTTTTCTAAGGAGTTCAGCATGGATAGCGCAGCTGTTGTGGATTTGGCCCGTCAAGCGCTTTGGATGACGATGCTCATCTCTGGCCCCTTGTTGGTGGTGGGATTGTTGGTGGGTTTGATCGTGGGTATTTTTCAAGCCGCCACGTCGATCAACGAACAAACCTTGAGCTTCATTCCCAAAATCTTGACGATGGGTTTGACCTTGTCAATTGCCGGTGGCTGGATGATCAACACCATGGTGGACTACACCAAGGGCATCTTCACCCGCATTCCCAGCTTGTTCATGTAAACACGCTTTGTCATGAACGCCTCGCTCATTGAAATCCTAGACAAGTTTTTGGTCGTCATTTGGCCCATGCTTCGCTTGTCGGCTTTCTTGGCGTTCACGTCTATTTTTTCGATCCGTGCGGTGAACATGCGCATTCGCATTTCGCTGGCGTTTGCGATGGCATTTTTTGTCTCGCAACAAATCGAGATTCCCAAAATTGACCCCGTCACTGCCGATGGTTTGATGGAGATCTCGCGCCAAATTTTGATTGGCTTGACCATGGGCTTGGTCTTTCAAGTGGCCTCGGCTGCATTGGTGGTGGCAGGCCAGGCCATTTCAGGCTCGATGGGTTTGTCGATGGCCAACATGGTCGACCCCAACATGGGCAACGTGCCGGTGTTGTCGCAGTTGTTCAACATCATGGGCACCTTGATCTTTTTAGGCATGGGTGGCCATTTGATTGTGTTTGGCTTGGTGATCGAGTCTTTTAAGTTGATTCCTATTGGCCAGGCTTTTTTTAGCCAGGACATGTTGGGCAAGATGATCAACTGGAGTGCCATGATGTTTTTGGGCGCGTTGCTGATTGCACTGCCCGTCATGATGACCCTGCTGTTCATCAACATTGGTTTGGGTTTTGTGGCGCGTGCTGCACCCAGCTTGAATATTTTTACCGTGGGTTTTCCTGCGCTGATCTTGACGGGTTTCATCGTCATGGTTTTTTCGATGGGCAACAACGTGGCCCGCATTGACTGGGTGTGGACGCAAGCATTCATGATGCTGCGTTCTTATTTGGGAGGCTGACATGTCAGAAGAAAGCAGCCAAGACAAAACCGAAGAACCCACGGCGCAGCGGCTCAAGAAAGCCCGTGAAGACGGACAAATTGCGCGCTCGCAAGAACTGGCCCCAGCGGCCATGATGGTGATTGCCACCTTGTTTTTCACCATGATGGGTCAGTTCATGTTCTCCAGCATGAGCCACCTGTTCAAAACCCAGTTGCAGTTTGACCGCAAGATCACCGACAAAACTGAGTTGCTGCCCGCTATTTTTGGCAGCTCGATCGTGGACGGCTTTTTGATTGTGTTGCCTTTGCTGGCCATTCTTTATGTGATCGCCATCTTGTCGACCACCTTGGCGGGTGGTTTCATCTTCTCGCCCAAGATGGTGCTGCCTAACTTTGGCAAGCTCAACCCGATGTCGGGCCTGGCACGTATGTTCGGCATGGATGCCTTGATCAACTTGGGCAAAGCATTGGCCAAGTTTTTTGTGGTCGGGGCCATCTTGTTGGTCTCGGTGATGAACAACTTGCAAGACCTGACGCATATTTCGCAAATGGATTTGCAGCCTGCCATGACCTTGGCGGGCAACATCATTGTGGATTCATGCTTTTGGCTCAGCTTAGGGTTGGTCTTGGTGGCATTGGTGGATGTGCCGATCCAACGTCATCAGCTGAACAAAAAACTGAAGATGACCAAGCAAGAGGTCAAAGACGAAATGAAAAACTCGGAAGGTAGTCCCGAGGTCAAAGGTCAGATTCGTCGCCGCCAGCGCGAGATTTTGAACAACAAGATGATGAGCAAGGTGAAGGACGCAGACGTGGTCATCACCAACCCCACCCACTTCGCGGTGGCTTTGTCGTACGACCCCATGGGTGACGGCGCACCGCTGTTGGTGGCCAAAGGGGAAGACGGTTTGGCCGCACGCATTCGTGAAGAAGCCAAAGAGCATGGTGTGTACTTGTTTGAAGCGCCTTTGCTGGCTCGCGCTTTATACTTCACGACCAAGCTGGATCATCCGATTCCAGAGGCTCTGTACCACGCGGTTGCGCAGGTCATTGCTTATGTGTTCAGCCTGAACCAGTCTTACGGTCGTGGCCATGATGTGGTCAAACCCACACCGACCGTTCCTGACGAAATGAAGTTCGATGCGAACGGCGTTTTGATGAACTCTTAAGACCCAAGTTGAGCCCGCATGACAGACATTTACCAAAGCCCCGGTGATCGGTTGCGATTTGAAATTCTGCTGAAGTCCTTGACTGAAGGCAGTATCAACCTCGCGGTCTTGAGCGACCACGATCAGGTGCTCGATTACTACGGTCACTTGTTTGAAGAACGTTTGCGCTCCAAGGGTGAAAGCCACATCGAGTGGTGCAACTCCACCAACTCCGAGCGATTGGTTCAACAGTTCAACGAAATCTTGTCTGAGATCACGCTGGATCAAGCGCTCGAAAAAGACAAGAAACATGCGCCGCGTCGTTTCTTGGTGTTTCGCGACTCGATCTTGATGCAAGATTTTGAGTTGCAACTGCTGGCCCGTTTGGTCAATGGCTTTCCGGCTGGCAACATCAGCATTATTTTGTTGATCAACAGCGCAGGTAACTACAAAAGCAAAATTGAAGCCTTTGGCAAAAACATCTTGCAATGGGAAGTTGAAACCGAAGCAGGGGCGCCCAAAAACAAATTGACCGATTGGGTGGCCAGCACGCCAGATCCTGAGCCCGTCTTGGTCGAGCCGACTTTGTTGCCTGACCCGCCCACACTCAGCGAGGAGGTGACGCCTGTTTCCAAGCTGCTGAACTTGCCCACCAAAACAGCTTGGCGTGTCCCGGGTTTTGGCAAAAAACAAGAACCGCAGATCGAAGCCGAGCCTTTGCCCGCATTTGTGCCGCCCCCCGTGGCTGCTGCACCCGTGACGTCAGCTGCGCCTGCCGCCAACACCGATGTGCTGCGCGAGCCGGCTTTCAGCCTGCCTGATCCCACCATGGCCGCACCAGCCGCACCTGCGCAGACCGACGTGTTCAAACGCCCGGCGCGCAAATCACCTGCGGGTTGGATTTTGTTGGTCTTGCTGATGTCGGTGGCAGCTTTCGGCATGATGTACAAAGATTGGGTCTTGCAAGAAGCCGAGGCCATGAAGAAATATTTGCTGCGAGGCACACCCGCCGCGCCAGCGCCCGAGGAAGCGGCCAGTGCAGCCGCAGCAGCGGCTTCTGCCGCCAGTGCGCAAGCCTTGGCGACTGCCGAATTGGCGGCCTCCGTGGCTGCCGAGGCCACGCGCGTGGCCAGTGCCGCCGAAGCGGCGGCCTCTGCCGCCAGTGCAGCAGCTTCTGCCGCGGTGGTGACGCCAGAGCCTGAGAAAAAAGAAGCAGAGAAGGCCGAGAAGAAAGCGGCCGAGAAGCCTGCCGATGACAAAGATTCCGACGAGGCGTGGGTCAATCAATTGCCCGCCAATGGGTATGTGGTGCAACTGGCCGCGATGGACACGCAAGACGAAATGCGCAGCTTCCAACGCAGCAATGCGGTCTATGCCAAGGCCCGCATCATGCGCACCCGACACAAAGACACAGGCAAACGTTTTTATATTTTGGTGGCCGGCCCTTTTGAAACCAAAGCTCAAGCCGATTCATTCATGCAGTCCAGTCCTTTGCTGGCCAAGGGTTGGTTGCGCAGCAGCAAATCCATGAAAACCCAATTTACAAAGTCTTGAGGTCAAGGTCAGGAACGCGCATATGAGCCACGAACACGATGAAACCCACCCTGCGGGGAGCGATGTGTCTGACGAAATCAAGTCAGAAGCCTCACCGTTTGAGCCTGGTTTTCAACCTGAGTCGTTGCCCAAAATTTCGGTGCCTGACATTCCTGAAGACGCAGTCGGCTTGAGTGCCGAGGCGCTGGCGCAAGTGCCCACCTTGACTGAGCAGGTGGGTGACACGGCAACGATCGACACTGTCAGCGAGCCGGTAGCTGACGAAATTAATTCGGAAGTACTCACAGAGACCGAAATTATTCAAGAGGCGCCTGTTGAGACCGATACAGGGGGTGAAGAGCTCCATGTGCGCATGGACAAACTGACGGACCAGATTCAAGCGCTGAACGCGCGGCTGGATCGGCTTTCAGAAAAAATACAGATAGAGGTTTGATCATGGCGGAAGAACAACAAACTAAGGACGAGGCAGAAGTACCTGCTGCCGAAGCCCTCGTGGATGTGGCAGAAACAGCTGACCGCCTGACTGAGATCGCCTCTCAATCGCTCGACAGCAACGAAGTGGCGCGTCAAATTGAAGAGCTCACTTCGGTGGTGTTGGACTCGGCAGAAGTGTCCACACGCTCCGCATCGATTGCTGCGGATGTGAGTGCCACCATGCGTGCCGTGGTGTCAAAGATTCAAGAAAACAACCGCCGCAACGTGATGCACTCGCGCATCATGCTGGGCGCTTTTTGCGCATGTTTGTTGATTGCGATGGGCATTTTCTTTGCCATCACCATGAAGATGACCAAGTCGATCAAAGAGCTCGACACCATGGTGTACGCCATGGCCAAACGTGTGATCGAAGTCGATGCCAGTTTGACGGCCATTGGCAAAACCCATTCAGACTTTTCAGAAATCACTGACAAGCAAGAAGAAGTCATCACCACCCAAACCCAAGTTGCCAAGCGCTTGGAAGAAATTGGCAAATCGATGGCTGCTATGCCTACGGTGGTTGCGGCTGAAGCCAACAAGTCGAGCGACTTGAAATTCAAAGACATGCAAAAGCAGCTCAACGGCATGGAGAGCAAGCTGCAGTCGTTTGACAACAAATTGCAGTCGGTGGCTGACAAAGCCACATCGCGTGCGCAACCGCCCGCACCTGCAGCGCCCCAAGGTCCTAGCACCCAGGTGTTGCTCACAGAAATTCAAAAGCTCAAGTCCGACTTGAGCGCCGGTTTGCAAGCGCGTGAACGCACTCAAACTGCTGCAGAAATGAATGCCGCGAAAGCCATTGAGAAGTCGGTTGAGAAAGCGGCCTCGGCTTCCTTTGAAGCGCAAAAGGCCGCCGACAAAGCGGCGCAAGCAGCCAAGCTCGCGGGCGATGCCCAAAAGGGCGCAGCCGATGCACAAAAAGCGGCGGCAGCTTCTGAAAAGGCATCTGCAGCAGAGCGTCTGGCTCAGCAAAAAGCAGCGGCTGAACGTGCAGCGTTGATGCGCATGCAAGAGAAATCACCTGAGCAAATTGCGGCTGAAAAAGCAGCAGCCGAAAAAGCGGCTGCGGCACGTGCGGCCAAAGCGGCCGCCGACAAGGCAGCGGCTGAGAAAGCCGCCGCTGCTGAGCGTGCGGCTGCAGAGAAAGCGCGTGCTGAAAAAGCCGCAGCTGCCGCTGCTGCTGCGATGCCACCTGCCGTGCGCGAGAAACCGATTCAGTACCCGCGCGTTCCTGATTAAGCTTTTATTGCAAAGCTGTCAGCACCGACACAAGCCCAGTCGCTGAACACGGCGGGCAAGCCGCTGATGTCGGCTTGGAGCAAGACACCCGGTGCCAAGGTGTCAACCAAATCTGACAAATGCTTGGTTTCTGTTTCACTCACGCGTCGCATGATGTGACGCGGCGTGAAGTCGTGCGGGGTTTGCAAGCCTGATGCTTGCATCAACTCTTGCAAAGCTTCTAAGGTGTGGGTGTGGAAGTTGTGCACGCGTTCAGCTTTGCTTGGCACCACCAGAGCCATTTGCCGCTGAGGATCTTGCGTGGTAACGCCTGTGGGGCAGTTGCCGGTGTGGCAGGTCTGCGCTTGGATACAGCCCAACGCAAACATAAAACCGCGTGCACTGTTGCACCAATCGGCGCCCAGGGCTAAGGCGCGCGCCATGTCAAAGGCGCTGACGATCTTGCCGCTGGCACCCACACGAATTGCGTCGCGCAAGCCAGCACCGACCAAGGTGTTGTGAACCAAACGCAAGCCCTCTTGCAAAGGCATACCCATGTGGTCTGAGAACTCGAGTGGTGCTGCGCCTGTGCCCCCTTCGGCGCCATCGACCACGATGAAGTCGGGTTGTATGCCAGTCTCCAGCATGGCTTTGACAATGGCAAACCATTCCCAAGGGTGTCCGATGCACAGCTTGATGCCCACGGGCTTGCCTTCGCTCAAAGTGCGCAGTTGTTGCACGAATTGCATCAACTCTGCAGGCGTTGAGAAGCTGCTGTGGGCCGAGGGCGAGACGCAGTCTTCACCCACCATGACACCGCGTGCTTCGGCAATTTCTTCGGTCACTTTGGGGCCAGGCAACACACCGCCGTGCCCAGGTTTGGCGCCTTGGCTGAGTTTGATCTCCACCATCTTGACTTGGGGAGAGCGCACGTTTTCCACAAAGTGCTCGGGACTGAAGTGGCCTTGGGCATCTCGACACCCGAAATAGCCTGAACCAATCTCCCAAATGAGGTCGCCGCCATGCGTGCGGTGATGGCGTGAGATCGAGCCTTCGCCTGTGTCGTGTGCAAAGCCCCCCATCTTGGCGCCGAGGTTCAAGGCCAACACGGCATTGGCGCTGAGTGCGCCAAAGCTCATGGCCGACACATTGAAGAGACTGATGTTGTAGGGCTGCGTGCAGTCTTTGCCGCCGACCTTCACGCGAAAGTCATGGCCTACCAATTCGGAGGGGGCAATGGAGTGGTTGATCCATTCGTAACCAATTTGGCGCACATCGAGCTGTGTGCCAAATGGACGTTTGTCCGAAGCCCCCTTGGCGCGGGAGTACACCAAGGTGCGTTGTGCGCGTGAGAAAGGTGAGGCCTCGGTTTCCGACTCTAAGAAATACTGACGAATTTCGGGTCGAATGGTTTCGAGCATGAAGCGCAAATGCCCAATGATGGGGTAGTTGCGCAAGATGGCATGGTGTTGCTGTTGCAGGTCATACAAGCCGACGATGCTGAGCACTAAAAAGATCGTGGGCCACCAACCACTCAGGCCCATCACACCTGCACCCAGCAGGCTGAAAATCAACAGCACCACCGAGGCAATGAACGCTGTGTAGCGCACGGGATAAATCTGATTGAGTTTGTCCAGCATGCGCGTCGCTCCTTGACTGATGGGGTTTATTTATACGGGTTGAGTTTTGCAGTGAGTTTGGTTTGTGCCAGTGCAGAAACTTCTGCGCGCAAGCGTGCCGAAGTCAGTTGCTGGTCTGCCGCGTGTTGCACATCGGCTAAGTGCGACAGAATCGTGCCCCGCAAATCGGCCAAATCTTGGTCGAGTTTATGCAATCGGTCTTTGAGTTCACGTTGCAGGGCCATGCGCTGGGTGAGCAAATTCACTTCTGCGGCAATGGTGCGCCATGTTTGTGTCAATTCATCACTGGGCGGGACGCGCAGTTGCTCAAACAGTTCGTGAATCAGGGGATCAAAAATTGGCGAGGCATTGGGCTCGGGCGCATCAGGCGTCTCGGTCAACGTGGGCACGTTGTCAGGCACGGCGTGCGGTTGCGGTGCATGCACGGCCTGCGGCGCCTGTTGCGTGTGGGATTGCAAGATTTGATTGACTTGCCCCCAGCCGTCTTCAGGTGTGTATTGCTTCAGCCCTTTGAAGGACAGAAATTGCGGTTCCATGCTCATTTACTCATCACACCCATGGACATGCGTTTGAGAAACTGAGGGATGCCCATGGAAGAGACTTGTGCTGCGGCTGGTGTGTCCGCTGCAGGGGCGGTCTTGTTGAGCGACTCGTCGGGACGCACTTTTTGCATGCGATGGCGACCCAAGATGGAGTACTGGCTTGACAGTGTGGCCGTGGCGCTGAGGGGGGTGGTGCGCTTCAAGCCCGTGGTCACGACATTGGAAAGGCTGGAGCCACGCAGTACGGGCGTCGACAAACGTTGGTTGCCGATGGTTTGACGCATGCTTTGGGCAGACTCGCGCATTTCGCGTGCAGCAATCACTGCTTTACCGAATTCATTGAACGAGGCGCCACAGGCGTCTTGCAGATCCATCAAGTAACCGCGCTCAAACATCTCGCGCGCGGTTTGTGCTTCAAGCACAGGGGGCGCCAGCATGAAGCTAACCGGGAAGCGTGTTTTTGAAAACACATCGCTTCGCAGTTGCTCAGGTTGAACACGCGTGGGGCAAACCAGCAAGGTGGGGGGCGTGTGAATGGCTGAGTCGAACACCCAGCGGTGGCGACTTAAGAAACCCGCCGTGGCGGCCAATTCAATTTCCGACACCGACGTGGGAACGATGACCAAGTCGTACTCAAACATGAGCTCGCCCGCGATGGAGTCCGTCCATGTCAAGTCACAAATGACGACTTCGGTGCTGCTGGCTGCGCGGCGCAAATGCAAGCGTGCATCCAAGATGGGGCGGTTGCCGCCTTGATCGAGGGGCAATACGTGATGCTGCACCACCACACCAATGTTGGGCGCGCGCGTGAGCCAAGTGCTGGAGGAGCCATGGGTGTCAAAGTCGATCAAGGTGACTGTTTGACCTTGGCGTCGGAAATAAGCGGCCAAGTTGGCGGAAACCGTGCTTTTGCCAACGCCACCTTTTTGACTGGTGACCAAAATTTTGAATGTAGACATCATTTTTCCTCCGTGCTGATGAAGCAGCACTCGACTTCTTTTTGTTTTCGAAACCCGAAATTTCTAGCGGGGAATGGAATTTACATGGGTGTCGAACCTTTGGTCAATGCCTTGCTAGCCGCATAAACATTGGCGCTTTCGTTGTATCGGCATCAATTTGAATACTTTTAGTTTGATTCATCAGCGTAAAAGAAACGTAATTAAGAAGGTTATCTATGTCTTTGATTTATAAAAGAATTTTTAAAAGTGTCAAAAAAAACAACACTTCTTCGGTGAAGGGGCGTCCGTTAAAATAAAACAGTTAACTTTTACTATCTAAAAAACTCACATGTCCAAACGTCTTTTCTCTCTCTTGTCTGTCCTGTCCATGGCCTTGTTGTCTGCTTGTAGCTCGACCAAACTCGACAACAACGTCTCCGATGCCAAGTCTTCTTCGCCTGTTTCGGCGGTCGCCTCTGTGGTGGCTGACCACTTGAATCCCAATAGCCTGATTTCTAAAGAGCGCAGTGTTTACTTTGATTTCGATAAGTTCGACATCAAGGCAGATCAAGCTGCGGTGGTCGAGCGTCAAGGCAAATACTTGGCATCGAAAGCCGGCTTGAATATCCGTGCAGAAGGCAATGCCGACGAACGCGGTGGTCGTGAGTACAACTTGGCACTGGGTCAAAAGCGTGCAGAAGCTGTGGTGCGTGGCTTGAAAGCCTATGGCGTGAAAGACGGCCAAGTGGAGCCTGTGAGCTTTGGCAGTGAGAAACCACTCGCCACGGGTCATGACGAAGCAGCATGGGCGCAAAACCGCCGTGTTGATTTGGCATACCCCAGCAAGTGATGGGTTGAGACACCGCCGCGGTTGATGAAACTCAACAGCGAATTCATCACAACACCACCGAGGGCTTCGGCTTCGGTGGTGTTGTTACGTGATGCGCCGCAAAAAGGGCTGGAAGTCTTTTTGTTGCGTCGTCATACGGCTTCGGCTGTGTTGGGCGGTGCTTATGTTTTTCCTGGCGGCAAGCTGGATGCGGCTGATTGCGACCCTGCTTTACATGCTTATTTAGACAAAGATCCGCAAGTCTTGCTGCAAAGCTTGGGTGAAGCTGATTTGGCGCACAACACCGCCACTGGTTTGTATGTAGCGGCGGTGCGTGAGGTGTTGGAAGAGTGTGGCGTCTTGTTTGCGCAAGCATTGCAGGGCACCGATGTTCACGACGCACCGCAGCGTCAAGATTGGCAAAAAAGATTGCACGCTGGTCAAACCTTGCTGGATTTGTTGACGCAGAAACAACTTCGCATCGACACACTGCAATTGGCGCCTTGGTCGCGCTGGATCACACCGATGCAGGCCTCGGTGACGAACAAGCGTTTTGACACACGGTTTTTTGTGGCGGTGTTGCCTGACGGACAACACCCGGTGCACGACAACATTGAAGCCATTGACAGTGTGTGGCTCTCACCACGCGAAGCCCTGACCCGTTACTGGGATGGCCAGTTACCTTTGGCGCCGCCACAAATCATGACCTTGGTGGCGTTGCAAGCGCACACCCATACGCAGCAGGTGTTGAATTTCGCGCGTCAGCAAACGCCGCCGCTGATCTTGCCCGAACCGTTTGATGATGAGGATGGTGTGCGTACCTTGTGTTACCCCGGCGATGCACGGCATTCTGTGAAGCAGCCTGCAATGCCAGGTCCCACACGTTTGCGTTTCGTTGCCGGGCGATTTGAGCCTGTGGGTGGATTTCAGGAATTTTTATGACGTCAAAATCAATGTTTGATTTGCAGGGAAAAAAGGGCTTGGTACTCGGCCTGGCCAACGACCACAGCATTGCTTGGGGATGTGCAAGGCAAGCCAGGGCGATGGGGGCAGAGGTGGTGGCTTCGTGTTTGAACGAAAAGGCCCGCACCTATGTCGAGCCACTCACCCAACCGCTGGGCATTGATTTGCAAACTTGCAATATTGAAACGCCCGAAGACCTCGAGAAGCTGGTGAGCCATGCGGTGTCAACCTTAGGTCGTTTGGATTTTGTGATTCACTCCATTGCCTGGGCGCCTCTGGAAGATTTACACGGCCGCGTGATCGACAGTTCCAGCACGGGCTTTGCGCGCGCCATGGAGGTGTCGTGTCATTCATTTGCCTCGTTGGCCAAGTTGTGCGCACCGCACATGAGCCAGGGGGGCAGCATGGTCACCATGAGTTACTTGGGCGCGGATGAGGCTGTGCCGCATTACGGGTTGATGGGGCCGGTGAAGGCTGCGTTGGAATCGTTGGTGCGCTATATGGCGATGGAACTGGGACCACAGCGTATTCGTGTGCATGCGGTGTCGCCGGGGCCGATCTTGACACGCGCTGCATCTGGTATTGAAGCGTTTGACGAGTTGATGCAACACAACATTGCCAAGGCGCCTCTGGGCCGTTTGGTCACCCTAGAAGAAATTGCCAACCTCACCACCTTCTTGTGCACCGATGCCGCGAGTGGCATGACGGGACAAACTATTTATGCAGATGCCGGCAGCCATGCCGTAGATTGAAGACGACCATGAACGACATCACAGAAACCACCAACGACCCCAACAACGAGTGGCTGGAGAACTACCCCTACGACAGCATCGTGGTGGGGCAAGTTGCGCGCTTGGTGCGCACACTGACCTTGGCCGACATTCAAGCGTTTGCCGCTGTGTCGGGTGACACCAACCCTGCGCACCTCGATCCCGCCTACGCCAACGCCACCTTGTTTCATGGTGTGATTGGTCACGGCATGTGGGGCGGCGCTTTGATCAGCAGCTTGCTGGGCACGGTGTTTCCTGGTCCGGGCACGATTTACTTAGAGCAAAACTTGCATTTCAGCCGGCCTGTGCGCATTGGCGATACGTTGAATGTGAGCGTCACCTGCACGGCCAAGCATGACGAGAAAAAAACAATCGACCTGGACTGCGTGTTGGTCAATCAAAAGGGCGAACGTGTGCTCTATGGTGTGGCCAAAGTGATGGCACCGACCGAGAAGCTGCGTATGCCGCGCATCCATGCGCCGCACATCAGCCTGTTTGATCCCGAGCAACGGCATGCCAATTTGTTGGCGCTGGGTGCACATCTGGCACCTGTGCGTTGTGGCGTGGTGCACCCTTGCGATGCCGATTCGTTGCAAGGCGCTTTGGATGCCCATCGCGCAGGTCTGATTGAAGCGGTGCTGATTGCGCCAGAAGCAAAATTACGTGCCGTGGCCGCTGAGGCGGGTATTGATGTGACAGGCATTGAAATCGTTGGGGTCTCACACAGCCACGAAGCCGCTGAGGTCGCAGCGCAAATGGCTGCGGATAAAAAATTAGAAGCCTTGATGAAAGGCAGCTTGCACACCGATGAGTTGATTCATGCCGTGGTGTCGCACAAGGGTTTACGCACGGGGCGGCGCATGTCACATGTGTTTCGTTTTGAAGCACCGATGTACCCCAAGCCGTTGTACATCACCGATGCTGCGCTCAACATCGCGCCCACCTTGGCCGAGAAGGCGGACATCGTGCAAAACGCCATTTTGTTTGCACAGATCATGGGCGTGGCTGAACCCAAAGTGGCGATTTTGTCGGCGGTGGAAACCGTCAACCCCAGCATTCCTTCCACACTCGATGCCGCAGCCTTGTGCAAGATGGCCGACCGAGGACAAATCAAAGGCGGCTTGCTCGATGGCCCCTTGGCGTTTGACAACGCGGTGTCCACACACGCCGCAGAAATTAAACACATCGCCTCGGCGGTCGCAGGCAAGGCCGACATTTTGGTGGCGCCTGACTTGGAGTCGGGCAACATGATGGCCAAGCAGTTGGAGTATTTGGCTGGTGCTTCTGGGTCTGGCGTGGTGTTGGGGGCGCGTGTGCCGATTGCCTTGACCAGCCGTGCAGACACCGCCACCACGCGTAGCGCGTCGGCTTTGTTGGCCAAGCTCATTGCGCACCACTACCGCACACACCCCGCATGAGTATTCTGTCTGTCAACGCAGGTTCTTCAAGCCTCAAATTTGCGCTCTACCCCATTCAGGGACAAAGCATCGGTGAGGCAGAAGTCACGGGCAACATGGAGGGCTTGGAGCCCGCGGGACAACCCCGCATCAGTTGGCGGGTCGCAGGGCAAACGCAAGCGTCGGCTCCCGTGGTGGTCGCGAATTCCGCCGATGTGTTTGACGCAGCGCTGAGCACCCTTAAAGATTTGTTGCGTGTGCAGTTTGCACACTTGCAGGTGCAGGCGATTGCACACCGCGTGGTCCACGGGGGCGCTTTTTTCAACAGCAGTGTTCGTGTGACACCTGAGGTGCTGACGCAATTGGCCACGCTCAATGCGTTGGCGCCCTTGCACCAGCCTCACAACTTAGCAGGTGTGCGTGCGTTTGCAGACACCTTTCCCACCATCGTGCAAGTGGCTTGTTTTGACACGGCGTTTCATCGCACCTTGTCACCGCTGGAAACCACGTTCGCCATCGATCGTCAACTGACCCAGCAAGGCGTGCGACGCTATGGATTTCATGGTTTGTCTTACCAATACGTGAGCCAAGTGCTGGCGCGTGAGGTGCCGCGTTCTGCGGGGCGCATGGTGATGGCGCATCTAGGCAACGGCGCGAGCTTGTGCGCGACACATAGGCATCAAAGCCAAGCCACGACCATGGGCTTTTCAGCCTTGGATGGTTTGATGATGGGGACGCGCAGCGGTGCACTCGACCCCGGTGTGTTGTTGTATTTGATGGAGCAGGGCTGGGACCACGACCGCATTCAAAAAATGCTCTACAAGCAAAGTGGCTTGTTGGGCGTCTCGGGCGAGAGCGCGGACATGCGCACTTTGCGCGCCTCGGGTTCTGAGGCGGCACGTTTTGCCACCGATTTGTTCGCACACCGTGTGGTGCGCGAGGTGGGCGCATTGAGCGCCTGTATCGGCGGTTTGGATGTGTTGACGTTCACAGGCGGCATTGGCGAACATGACGTCGTGCTGCGACAGCAAGTGGCGGATGCGCTGCGCTATTTGGGTGTGCAGTTGGATCCTGCACGCAATGCAAAAGCCCTTGGCGAGCGGGTGAGCGCCATTCACGCCGACAATAGTGCAACAGAGGTGTGGGTTGTTCCTACCGATGAAGGCCGCGTCGCCGCACAGGATGCGCTTGCATTTTTGTGAACCAAGAAAGAACCACCGCGTGACGATCAAAGACGCCATGAGCTGTTTCACCACCGGCGTGACCGTGGTGACAGCGCATACCCAAGGGCAAGACTGGGGCATGACTTGCAATTCTTTCAATACCGTTTCATTGACGCCGCCCATGGTGTTGTGGAGCGTTCGCAAAAGTTCTATGAGCCATGATGCGTTTGTCAACGCGGGTGGCTACATGGTCAATGTGCTGTCGGGTTCACAAAAAGAGCTGGCACTCAAGTTTGCACAGGGCACCCAACAAGAGCGATTTGCCAATCAAAATTTGGAGCGCGGTCAGCAGCAGCATCCGCGTTTTGAAGGTGTGTTGGCTTGGTTTGATTGCCGCTTGGCGCAAGTCGTTTCTGCAGGCGATCATGACATTTTGATTGGCGAAGTGCTCGACTTCGGCATGCAGCCCGGACGCGGTTTGGCCTATGCGCAGCGCAGCTTTGGCGTGGTGGCTGACTTCGAGGACTGATGCGTTTTTGGTTTACAATGTCGCCCTGATCGGTGGTATAGCTCAGTTGGTTAGAGCGCAGCATTCATAATGCTGATGTCCCAGGTTCAAGTCCCGGTACCACCACCAAAATAAAAACCCACAGTCTTTTGGCTGTGGGTTTTTTCTTAGGTGTATCCATTAAAGTCAGTTTTATAAAAGCGAGATCGAAAAACACGATCGAGACACATGGAGGTCAGGCCATTGGCACAACTGAAAATCGCGCGACAAGATCGAAATCTTGGCAATTATTCATACAAGCAGTATTTGTATGAAAAGTACCGGGTCTCGTTTTCAAAGAAAGAACTTTGCTTTTTCTTTCGCGGTCAAGCCTATCAACTGGATGCGTTGATGCCCGTTTTGCATCAGATCGAGCAAGACAAGCGTGACCTCGACCATTACGTCACTGTTCTTTTTGTGTTCATGCTGACACTGGGTTACTGGGCGGTTTACACCTTAGATGCCTACCTGCAATCTGGCCTATAAAAATCAAGGCCTGTTTTGGTGCAAGTGCACCACCGATTGAGATTTTTTACGAAAGCGGATGTTGAGCATTTCCACGCCCAGTGAGAACGCCATCGCGAAGTAAATGTAGCCCTTGGGAATGTGGTGATCCAGGCCTTCTGCCATCAAGACCACACCCACCACGACCAAGAAGGTGAGCGCGAGCATTTTGATAGACGGGTGGTTGGAGACGAATTCACCAATACCTTTGGCGAACAGCATCATCAAGCCGACCGAGCTGATCACCGCTGCAATCATGATGGCCACTTCGTCGACCATACCCACTGCGGTGATGATGGAGTCGAGGGAGAAGACCAAGTCGATGACCATGATCTGAAGAATCACGGCAGCCATGGTGTTGCCAGCTGCGCTGCTGCTGTGACCTTCCTCGCCTTCGAGTGATTGGTGAATTTCACCGGTGCTCTTCCAGATCAAGAACAAACCACCGAGGATCAAAATCAAATCGCGACCCGAAATCTCTTGGCCAAAGACCGTGAACAAAGGTTCGACCAAACCCACAATGATGGACAGCAGCAGCAACAAACCGATGCGCATGAACATGGCCATGAACAAGCCAATGCGTCGTGCAAACTCCCGTTTGTCAACGGGCAGTTTGTCAACCAAGATGGAGATGAAAATAATGTTGTCGATGCCCAGCACCAATTCCAGTGCGGTCAGCGTGGCAAATGCGATCCACGCTTGTGGGTCAGTCAACAGTTCCATGTGTGGCTTTCATTAAAGGATGGGCACATCCTAGCCAAGGCCTAAAAGTCCATCATTTGTAGGTATTTAGGCTTGAGGCAGATTTATTGGTGTTTGAATTGGGCGGGGCGCTTATTGACAAACGCGTCCATCCCTTCTTTTTGGTCGGCAGTCGCAAACAAGGCGTGGAACAAACGGCGCTCAAACATCACGCCGTCAGCCAAGCCGCCTTCGAAGGCGCGGTTGATCGACTCCTTGGCTGCCATGGTGGCAATTTGCGAGAAGCCACAAATCATCAGGGCTGCGCCCAAGACTTCTTCCATCAATTTGTCCAGCGGTACGACGCGGCTGACCAAGCCCGCACGTTCGGCTTCGGTGGCGTCCATCATGCGGCCGGTCAAGGCCAAGTCCATGGCTTTTGATTTGCCCACCGCGCGTGGCAGACGTTGTGTACCGCCGGCGCCAGGGATGATGCCGAGCTTGATTTCGGGTTGACCGAATTTGGCGTTGTCGGCGGCGATGATGAAGTCGCACATCATCGCCAATTCACAACCGCCACCCAAGGCAAAGCCGCTGACGGCGGCGATGACGGGTTTACGAATGCTACGAATGGTTTCCCAATCACGGGTGATGTAGTCGTCTTTGTAGACATCGGCAAAGGTGTAGGTGGCCATGGCACCAATGTCGGCACCGGCGGCAAATGCTTTTTCGCTGCCAGTGATGACCATGCAACCGATGGCTGCGTTGGCATCAAAGGCTTTGAGTGCTTGGCCGAGTTCAATCATCAAACCTGCGTTCAAGGCATTGAGCTGCTTGGGGCGGTTGAGCGTGATGACGCCCACTTTGTCGGCTTCGGTGTGGACGGTGATGAATTCGTAGCTCATGCAATAACTCCAGAACAATTGAAAGAAGGAATGAGAAAAATTGAATCAACTATAGAGCCAGCCAGCGTTTGACTCGCTCCGTGTTTTCGATAGACAAGCGCCATGTGCTGTGCGTTTGGTCGCTGGGCAGCGTCAACGGCAGTTGCAGCAACTGGCGATCGCGGCTGATGAATGCTGTGACCTTCTTGGCAGGGCCGGCATAGAGCAGCACGTCATCTAACTTTTGCAGCCGCCAAGCCGAGGGCTTTTTGCCTGCCAACGCGATGCCCAACCATTCGTCACCGGGTGCAAAGCCTGCACGGTGTGCGGCGCTGCCGTTGAGCACTGTCTTGATGTGCACACCATGGTCTTCGCTCACGCGCAGGCCCAAACGCTGAGCCAGTTGCGCAGGGTCGTGGTGGACGGTTACCCCGTGCGAGGCCAGGAGTTGTGGCAAGGGGAGATCGCGTGTGCCGTGCACCCATGCTTTGAATTCTGACGCCCATGAGCGGCCCGTGAGGTCTTTGAGAACAGCCAACACATCCGCTTCAGTCATAGGGCCTGCGTGGCAGCGCGTCCACAAGGCACGCATGACGTCATCCAAACACAGCTGATGGTTCTTCACGCCATGCAAGCGCAGCGACAAATCCAAACACAAGGCCACCAATGCGCCTTTGGTGTAGTAGCTCACGGTGAGGTTGGGGCTGTTGGCGTCAGGACGGTAGTACTTGGTCCAAGCTTCAAAGCTTGATTGCGCCACACTGTGCACATGGCGACCTGGCGTTTGCAGCACTTGGTTGATGGTCTTGTTGATCAGCTGCAGGTACTGGGTGTCATCGATCAAGCCCGCGCGGCGTAGCAGCAAGTCGTCGTAGTAGCTGGTGAAACCTTCAAAGAACCACAAGAGTTCGGTGTAATTTTCTTGCGAGAAGTCGTAGCTTGCCATCTCGGCTGGGCGCAAGCGTTTCACGTTCCAGGTGTGAAAGTATTCATGGCTGATGAGCCCCAGCAAGGTGGTGTAACCCTCGCTGGTTTTGGTGTCACCAATGCGGGGCAAATCGGCACGTTGGCAGATCAGCGCGGTGGAGTTGCGGTGCTCCAAGCCGCCATAGCCACTGGCCACAGCATTGAGCATGAATACATAGTTGGCATGTGGGATGGCCGTACGTTTTTTGCCGTGCCAAAACGTGATGGCTGTTTCACAGATTTTCTGGGCATCGCGCAGCAGACGCGCACCATCGAACGCGGGCGTTGCACCGGCCACCACAAAGCGGTGTTCAATGCCACAGGCCTTGAATGTGCCGGACCAAAATGTACCCATTTCGACAGGGCAATCGACCAATTCGTCGTAGTTGGCGGCCACATACGTGCCAAATCCTTGGCGGTCGGTTTGCAACGGTGTGAGGCCTGTGGCGACCTGCCAAGGGGCATGGCTGGCATGGGCGTTGAAAGAGGCTGAGACCAGTTCCAGCTGATGGGGCACTTCTGTGAACCCCTGCACTTGCAGGCACAAACTGGTGCCGTTGAAGAAGCCGCGTTGGCCATCGAGCCAGGCGGTTCGCACCGAGTCGTCGTGGGCATGCACTTGGTAATGCAGGGTGAGGGCTTGGTCGGCCTGGCAGTCGATGACCCAGCTGGATTTATCTTCTTGGTGGACGGCGACGGCACGTGAACCTTGGCGCGCAGAAATGCCTGTGATTTGTTTGGCAAATTCGCGCACCATGTAGCTGCCGGCAATCCACACAGGCAAGGACACGCGTTGGCCTGCCGCGGGGCGCGCAATGGTCAGGGTTACGCCATACAAGTGGGCGTGCAAGTCTGCGACTTCAATGCGGTAGTGCATGGTCTTAGGTGGCGGCGGCGCCCAACAGGCAAGACAAGACGGACACCACGGTCAATCGAAAACGCAGCGTCATCCAATCGCGCAACCCTGCTTCAGGCCAAGTTTTGCGGTCCACCAAGTAGCAAGCGATCAACAAGAAGCCCAGCAAGGGCAAGCCAGCGTAGGCAGGCATGATGACGGCAATCCAAGACACCAGCGAGGGAATGACGCCCCACACCATGTGCAGTTTGCGTTGAGGGGCGTTGTGGCGCAGACCAATGCCCCAGTGGATGCCACCCAAAAAAGAGGCAATGGTGGCGCCGTAGGCGCTGAGCGCGATGGCCACAAAGGGATGCGCCTCGGGCGTGACGATCCACATGAACAAAGCCAGCACCACAAAGGGAATCAGGCCTGCGTAGCCTAGGCGTTCAATCAGTTGGCCCGCATCGCTGTCGGGGGTGATGGGGGTGTAGACCATGGTTATTGACTCGATGTTTTGCTGGCATCTGCCAGTAGTTTTTCAATTTGCGCGGCATTGATGGCGCCTGGCACACGCGAACCGTCTTGCGCGATCAGCGTGGGCGTGCCGGTGATTTTGTATCGGCGACCGAAGTCTAAGTTGCGGTCTATGGCTGCGGTGTTGCATTGTGCGGGGGCGGGTGCGATGTCTTTTTGCATCAGCTGTGTCCATGCCGCAGCGGGGTCTTTGGCGCACCAGACGTTGCGTGACTTCTCGACAGAGCCAGGGCCGAGCACGGGCATCAAAAACAGGTACACCGTGACGTTGTCGACTTTCGCTAAATCACGCTCAAAGCGTTTGCAATAGCCGCAGTTGGGGTCTTCAAACACGGCCAGTTTGCGTTTGCCATTGCCGTGTACCAAGGTGATGGCATCTTTGAATGGCAGGGTGTTGAACTCAATCGCGTTCAGTTTGGCTTCGCGTTCTTCGGTCAAGTTGCGTTTGCTTTTGGTGTCGATCAAGTTGCCTTGAATCAGATAGTTGCCTTCTGCATCGGTGTAATAAATTTCGTTGGTGCTCAGGCGCAATTCAAAAATTCCAGCCAGCGGTGTGCGCGTGATCTCTTCGATCTTGGGAATTTGTGGAATCCGATCGCTGAGGTTTTTGCGAATGGTGGCTTCGTGGCCCTGGGCCCAGGCGCTGGAGGCACTGAGCAGCCAAAGAGCCGCAGTGCAGAAAAAACGGTGTGTGTGTGACATGTTGGGGGTGATGGAGTTTGGATGGTGGGCGGCGGTAAGCATCAGCCCATCGCTTGTTGCATGGTCCATGTCTTGGCAGGGGCAAGGCTGTTGAAACTGTTCATGCCCCAATTGCGCAGGGCTTGTACGCCCGCATTGGGATGCGCAAACAGCCGTTGTAAACCGTCGCAGGTCAGCCAGGTGGGCATCATGTCGGCTTTGCGCGCACGTTCGTAGCGGCGCATGAAGTAACGGTCGCCCACACTGCGCCAGTAATCTTTGGCGTCGCGGGTTTTCAGCACATGGGCCAATTCGGCCACATCGGCCAAACCCAGGTTGAGTCCTAAGCCCGCGAGTGGATGAATGTTGTGGGCGGCGTCACCCGCCAGTGCCCAGGCGCTGCCGTCGGCAAAGTTGCCGGTCCAGCGATTGGCCCGCGCCAGTTGGAGTGGCCACATGGCGCGTTCGCTGGTGAGTTCAATGTTCCCGAGTACGCCATGGCTCGCATCTTCGAGTACCAAGGCAAAAGCTTCGGGGGTCAGTGCCAACATGCTTTTCGCGCGCTCGGGTGGCAGCGACCACACCAAGCTGGCGGTGTCACCATGCACGCCGCCCATAGGCAGCAGCGCCAAAATCTCCAAACCGTGTGTGCCTTGTGTGAACCATTGCAAGGCCTGTTGACGGTGTGGCGTGCTGCATCGCACACGGGCGGCCACCGCATGTTGTTCGTAGGGCAAGACCTCAAAGTCCACCCCGAGCTCGGCGCGGGTGGTGCTTGCACGGCCTTCACACACCACGGTCAAGGCCGCAGATTCAGGTCCGCTGAGGGGGGTAATTTCTGCTTGAAAACCCACGGCTTGCGCCAATTGCGCTTCCAGTACTGGCACGTCGACGATCCAAGTTAGGCCCTCGGGTGTCGGGCTTTCAAAGTGCGTAAAGCCGCCCGCATCGCCCCACACCCGCATGTGTCGCACGGGCGTGGCGTGCGTTGCATCTGGCCAGCAACGCAATTCAGACAGTAAGTCGCGAGAAGCGCTGTTGAGTGAGTAAGCCCTAACGTCTTGACTATTCGGGTGGGCTGAAGTGACCAAGCCCACGCGCAGTTTTTGGCGGGCCAATAGCAAGGCCAAGGTGCGTCCCACCATGCCATCGCCGCGAATACAAACGTCCAGTTTTTGAGACATGCAGTCGATTGTAGGAGGGCGGCACAATGCCGCATGACGTCTCCCTTTCAGCCCTTCCCTTTGCAAGCCCAAGGCGCTGCATTCCCTGCGCATTCATCTGCTGAGTTTGAAGCCTGCATTGCTGCCTTGTGGGTGTTTCCTGTCAAGTCGTGCGCGGGCATTTCGGTGCAGCATGCGGAGTTCACCGCCACGGGCTTGGCTCACGACCGTGAATGGATGGTGGTCGATGTCGGTGGCGACATGGTGACTCAGCGAGATTTGCCGCGCATGGCACTGATTCAGCCGGCGTTGGTGTACTCAGGCCCAAACTTGACTGAGCTGGTGTTGCACGCCAGTGGCATGGCCGCTTTGCATTTGCCCTTCACGACGCAGGGGCGCTCAGTGTTGGCGAGAAATCAGTCGGCTTGCGCTGAGGCTCGGGTGATCAATGTCCGCGTGTGGGACGACCAGGTGCCCGCCTTCGACATGGGAGACGCCGCTGGCCAATGGCTGACCGAGTTTTTAGGCAGCAGCTTAGGACCCTTGCGTTTGGTGCGCTTTGATGACAATCACCAACGCCCCAGCAACGCCAAGTGGACGCAAGGTTTGTCATCGCGCAACCAATTCAGCGATGGCTTTCCTGTATTGGTGGCGAGCACTGCGTCGTTGGATGAACTCAATGCGCGCTTGCAAGCCAAGGGCGAAGCAATGGTGGACATGCGACGCTTTCGTGCCAACGTGGTGTTGGGGCATGTGGATGCGCATCGGGTCGGGGCCGATCCCATCAACGCCCACGACGAAGACCGCCTGGGAACCATCACCATTCACGCCCATGTGGCGGCAGGGGGAGATGCTGTCCAGCTTCAGCCCGTTAAGCCTTGCCCCCGTTGTCCCATTCCCAATATCGACCCCGATTCGGCACAAAGCCACCCCGCTGTGAGTGACACCTTGCAGGCCTATCGCCAAGACGCACGTGTGAATGGTGCGTTGACCTTTGGCATGAACTGTCTGCCCGTGGCTGGCATGGGGCAAGTGCTGCGCGTGGGGCAGCGCGTCAGTGCCGACTGGGCCTTTTGAATTGAATTGCTGTAGCCGTTAGCGTGTAGGGCTAGGCACAGGGCGCACCCACTCGCGCAAGATACCGCCACTTTGCACGCTGCCTGTGCTGGTGCCTTCGTTGCGAACGCGTGCTTCGCAGTCCGCGCGGTCGTCACCCTTGAACACGCGGCATCGTTTGAGTTGGTTCTTTTCAAACAAGTTGGCTGTGGTGTCGCTTAGCAGGTTGCGCTTGGCTTCGGCCAGGGCGTTACGGGCCTCGAGGCGACAAGCAGCAAGGTCTTGCGTGGCTTGCTGGGTTTCACATTCCGCCATGTCTTGTTGGTAGCGGAGTGTGAGTTCGTCTTGAGGTTGCGCCTGTGCGTTCAGGCACAGACTGGCGAAAAGCAGTGCTTGCGCGGCGAAAGAAGTGGTGCGAAAAACGTTGAGGTCAATGTGGTTCATCGGAGGGTCCCAGGCGAGTAACCCGCCTCATTACAATCTACACCAATTACAAGGATATTTTTATGAGTTTGAAATGCGGCATCGTGGGTTTGCCCAACGTTGGCAAATCCACCCTGTTCAACGCCCTGACCAAAGCGGGCATTGCGGCCGAGAATTACCCCTTTTGCACGATTGAACCCAACACCGGCGTGGTCGAGGTGCCTGATCCACGCTTGCAGCAGTTGGCCGAGATCATCACGCCCGAGCGCATCGTGCCTGCCATTGTGGAGTTTGTCGACATCGCGGGTTTGGTGGCCGGTGCCAGCACCGGCGAAGGCTTGGGCAACAAGTTTTTGGCTCACATTCGTGAAACAGACGCCATCGTCAACGTGGTGCGGTGCTTTGAAGACCCCAATGTGATTCACGTGGCCAACAAGGTTGACCCCATTGCTGACATCGAAGTCATCCAAACCGAGCTGTGCTTGGCCGACTTGGCATCGGTAGAAAAAGCCATTCACCGTGTCAGCAAAATCGCCCGCTCAGGCGACAAAGAAGCGGTCAAACAAATGGCGATTCTTGAAAAATGCCAAGCTGCATTGAATGACACCAAGCCTGTGCGCACCATCGACTTCAGCAAAGAAGAGCGCACCGAACTCAAGCAGTTCTTCCTCATCACCGCCAAGCCAGCCATGTTTGTGGCCAACGTCTCAGAAGATGGCTTTGAGAACAACCCCTTCTTAGATCGCCTCAAAGAATTTGCCCAAGCGCAAAACGCGCCTGTGGTGGCGATATGCGCCAAGATTGAAGCTGAGTTGTCTGAGATGGACGACGCAGATCGCTTGGAGTTCCTCAAAGAGTTGGGCCAAGACGAACCTGGCCTGAACCGCTTGATTCGCGCGGCCTACGATTTGTTGGGCTTGCAAACCTACTTCACCGCAGGTGTGAAAGAAGTGCGTGCTTGGACCCTCCACAAAGGCGATACCGGTCCACAAGCGGCCGGTGTGATTCACACCGACTTCGAGAAGGGCTACATCCGCGCACAAACCATCGCGTTTGAAGATTTCATTTC
>JACCEB011508647.1_pt1 | contig 28582 bp, 25 predicted proteins | sample 7454761 | NCBI WGS metagenome assembly JACCEB01 (sample SAMN15323454, study PRJNA562643) | freshwater metagenome | isolation source: river surface water | place: USA:Blue River Watershed | collected 2017-08-18
AGCTCCGAAAAACTAATAGACTTGGTTAATAAAGGTAAATTTAGAGAGGATTTATTTTATAGAATTGTTGGATTACCTATAGAATTACCTAAATTAATTGAGAGAGATAATGATGTGATAATTTTAAGTAATTATTTTATTGAAAAATATTGCCAAGAAAATAAAATTGAGCTTAAAAAACTAGATTTTGAAGCTATAAAAAAATTAAAATCACATAATTTCCCTGGTAATGTAAGAGAACTTAAATCCACAATAGAATTAGCATGTGTATTAAGCAACAACAGTTTAATTACCAAAGATGATATTCAATATTACCAACCAACAAAAAATAAAATAAACTTAGATGAAAACAAAAGTTTAGACGAGGTTACTGCTGAAATAATACAAAGCTCAATTTTAAAAAACAAAAACAATGTTAGTTTAGCTGCTAAAAAACTACAAATATCTAGAACAAAAATCTACGCTTATATTAAAAAATACAATATATCAATTAGTTAATATATATACCTGATTACAAATCAAAATTATACCTCATCAAAAACAAGAATATGAAAACCAAGCATTACCTTGAAGAAGAACTCTTTTTGCTAATTAAAAAAAACAATGAAGTTTTTGATTTTATTCAGGATTTTGCATTAGACGGTTTATGGTATTGGGACTTAGACAATCCTAACAACGAATGGATGAACAAAAAATTTTGGCTTACTTTGGGTTATGAACCTGGAGAATTACCCTACTCGCCAAGCTCATGGAACAAATTAGTATACGAAAAAGATTTAAATAAAATTAACAAACAAGTTAACAAATACTTAAAAAACCCCGTTGGTTTATTTAATTCTACAGTTAGATATCGACATAAAAACGGAAGTATTTTATGGATTAAATGTTATGGTAAACTATTTAAAGATAAAAACGGAAAGTTTAATCGATTTTTAGGCGCACATCAAAACATTACAGAACTAAAGCAACATGAAATTAATTTAGAAAAATCAAATTCGATAGCCAATATTGGTTTTTGGGAGTTTGATATAGAAAATAAAGAGTTTCATTTTAATAAACAAGCTCTAAGAATTATAGGAATTAGCTCAGGTAAAAAAATAACTGCTCAAGATTTATTATCAAGGATTTACAGAAAAGAAATAACTGTTGAAATACTGAAAAACATAAAGGATAGAGCTAAAAAAACTGATATTGAATTTGAATTTAAAGATTATAACTATGAATTTAAATGGATAAGATTAATTTTTACTATTGAAAAATTTAATGATAAAGTTAAAATTTTTGGAACAATTCAAGACATACACTTGTTTAAAAAATTAGAATTTGATTTATACTTAAAAAACCAAAAACTAAATAGTATTTTAAATGAAATGAATGAAGTTGTTTGGAGTATGAATTTAAAAAACTCGAAACTTCAATTTATCACTCCAAATGTTTCTGAACTTTATGGTATGCCCATGAATTATTTTGAAAAAAATTTTAAAAACTGGGAGATTTTTGTAATTGATGAAGACAAACATATTGTAGATAAAATAAATAATGACATAAAATACATAGGATATTTTAATGAAAAATACAGAATTATAGATGCAAAAGGAAACAAAAAATACATTAGGCATCAGGGTAGAATTATATATGATTTAAATAAAAAACCAGATAGAATTGATGGAATAATTATAGACAGAACACAACAAGGTTTAGCAGAACAAAAATTACTATATGAAGAAAATTTTAGAAACCTATTGTTAAATATTGCATCCAAATTTATTGGCATCAAACTGGATCAAATTCCAGAATTAATTCAGGATTCACTTCAAAAAATGAGTGAATTAATTGGGGCCGATAGAGGATATGTATTTGAATATAATTTATTTAATTTAACTTGCTCCAACACTTTTGAATGGTGTAACAAAAATATAAACCCTGAAATTGAAAACTTTCAAAACATACCTATTTCAACTTATTCAACAATCTATGAAAAGCAATTAAACGGAGAAAATATATTTATAAATGATGTGTCTAAACTTGATGACAATGATATTTTAAAACACTTGTTAACCCCTAACGGAATTCAATCTTTATTACTTATTCCATTAATGCATAACAATAATTTATTTGGTTTTGTAGGATTTGATTATTTGAAAAAATTGCATCAAACAAGTAATGAAGAATTACAACTTTTAAATTTATTTGCCAACATGTTATCTAGTGTTTATCAAAGAAAACTTTGGGAACACAGACTGGTGCAACAAGAAGAAAAATATCGAAACATTATTACTAATATTCAGTTAGGTTTAATTGAAATTGATGAAAATTTAAATATTGTTTTCGGTAACGATGTATTTAAAAGTATTTATGGAATTGATGAATCTCTAGATAATTTGACATTTTTACAATTTTTAGGCGAAAAAAATAATAAGATAAAAAATAATTTAAAAAAATTAACTAACGGTAAATTATTTGAATTCAGAATTTTAACATTAAAAAAAGAAAACAAATGGATATTAATGTCCTTGGCTGAAAATCAAAATAACAAAGGCAAACGAAATGGATATATTGCATTATTTATTGATATTACTAACCAAAAAAACACTCAAAAAGACTTAATTGATGCTAAGAAAAAAGCAGAACAAGCTGCTTTTGCTAAAGATAATTTTTTAACCAACATGAGTCATGAAATAAGAACTCCTATAAATATCATGATTGGTATATTTAGATTATTAAAGGAGAATCCTCAATCGAGTGATTTAATAGACTGGATTAAAAAAGGTGAAGGGAATGCAAAGTATTTATTATCTATAATAAACACAATTTTAGATAAAAATAAAATTGAACAAAGTGGGGTTATTTTAAATTATCAATCCTTTTATATTAAAGACATTTGTAATTTAATTCAAGATCAATTTATAGAATTAGCTTCCGAACAAAATAATAGTTTTAAAATTGATTTTAATTGCTCATCAACAGAGTTGTACTCCGACCCCATTAAAATACAACAAGTATTAGTAAATTTATTATCCAACGCATTTAAATTTACTAAAAATGGAAAAGTGAATTTAATTGTAAAAGAAACTGAAAACAAGAGTGATTACAATACAATTTATTTTGAGGTTAACGACACAGGCGTTGGAATAAATAAAAAATTTTTAAAGGAAATATTTAACAAATTTACACAAGAATCCAACGATTTGAATATTAATCATAAAGGCTCTGGTTTAGGACTATCTATTGCAAACGATATAGTTTTGAGTTTGGGATCGGAAATTAAACTACAAACCGAAATAAATGTAGGATCAAAATTTTATTTTACTTTAAAAATCAAAAAAAACATACAGAATTTATCGGATTATAACAATAAAAATTTAACGAACAATAATTTAAGTGATAAATTAATAAAAATTTTATTGGTTGAAGACAATGAAATGAATAGATTTATTGCTAAACAAACTTTGAAAAAAATTAACTCCAAAGTTTGGGAAGCCAATAACGGCTTAGAAGCTTTAAATATAATTGGTAAAGAACAATTTGATTTAATTTTAATGGATATTAAAATGCCTGTAATGGATGGTATTACCTGTACAAAACACATTAGAGAAAAATTAAAATTAAAAATACCTATCATTGCATTTACAGCTAATGCTTTTAAAGAAGATAGTGTAAAATATAAAAACTTAGGTATTAATCATACCATTATTAAACCTTATGAAGAATTTGAATTAATTAATACAATTAATCAATTAACTCAAACAAATACTTTATACGACCTTAGTTTTGTGTACGATTTAACACAAAATAACCAAGAATTAATTAATGAAATGATAGTATTGTTTTTTAAAGTTACTAACGAAGCTATTGTAAACATTAAAAAATCTATAAACGATAAAAATTTAGAATATTTAAAAAAGGTTGTACATAAATGCAAAGCCCCTTTACACCAGCTTAAAGTTGAAAGTACATACCATTCAATTTCTTTTATAGAAAAATTTAAAGGAGATAAAATTACTAATGAAATTATAAACGAATGCCAAAATATTATTTCAAATATCGAAAATGTTAGGCAAGAACTTGAAAATACTGGCTATAAAATAAAACCTTATTAAATTAAATCCTAAGCACAAATATTAGTTTCTGATTTAAAATAAAAAGCGGGAAAATCCCGCTTTTTAGTTTTTTTGTAACAATATGGTAATTTAATAAATTAATCTTCATAAGCATCTATAAAATCCCAAATTGCATCTTCAATCGCATCATACAATTCGTTATTTCCATCATTATTTCCAGGGTAAATTTCGATTACACCATTATTATTTTCATCTTTAGCACCCGATAAATCCACACCACCGTTATTTTTGTTGAATAAGTTGGTTAAGTCGAACGATACAGTAATAGTTTGGTTATTATTATTGTTTATAACCAATTTATTTTCAAATTCTTTCTCAATTTCAAACTCCTCGTTGGTCCAAAAAATAAATTGTTTACCATCAATTGTTCCTTTAATTTCAATTGATTTTTGATAAATTGAGGAATTTGGATTTTCATTATAATCTAACTCAAACTCTATTTCATCATAGGTTCCGTTTGGTAAGTTTACCGTTTTGGAAATTGTTTTTTGTAAAGCAACCCCATCCTTTAATAAATTAACCTCAAAAGGTCCTTTTAACTCTACATCAGTTGCTAGTGAGTCATTTCCTTCATAATAATCATCGTCATAATCCAACTCAATTTCTTCAACATTAATTAAAAAACTCGATAAAGCTACATTACTTGATGTTGATTTAGCAGGAGCATAAACTGCTTTAAACTTAACTGTTTGCTGTATTGATGTTTCATCATCTTTTTTACATGATGTAAAAGATGCCATAAACAATAAAGCTAATGCAGAATTAATAACAGAATTTGTTTTCATAATTAAAAAATTTAAAGTGAATATTTGATTAACAATTAAAAGACGAGAAACTTTAAAAATGGTGGGAATAGTAATGAAAAAAATTAATTAAACACATAGTTTATAGCAAAATTTAAACTGTTAGAAACAACAGTTGTTTTATTTAAATCCTTAATAATTAAGTTATTTCCTTCGTAAATATTATGTAAACTATAATTAAAGCGAAAAGATGCTTTTAACACAATTTTATTACTTAAAGAGTATTGAATTTGATAACCTAACATTGTTCCGTAATCGAAATTTGAATAATCATTTATAACATTCGATATTTTATTTGCAAATTGTTTTTGTGCCATTTGTAAATTGGATAAATATGCTCCTACTAAAAAATTACCTGGTAAAAATTTAGGTTTAAAAATATACATGGTTTGTAAAGTTGCATATTGTAATCTAACAGAGGTATTTGTAAATGTAGCGTAAATATATTCTTGATAATTTTGCCCAATAAACGATTTCCAATAAAATTCAACACAAAATAAATGTTTATCCAATAATTGAAATGTAGAATTTATTCCCCAAGCTCGATTTAATGTAAACAATGTATTATTTAGCTTATTAGGATCAAAACCACTTTTAGTTTCATTATTTAACAACCATGTATTTTGTAAACCGTAAATTAAGCCAACGTCAATAATCTTGAACTTAGAATTTTTAGATGCAGTATCTGATGTATTTTTATTTTTTAATTTTAGTTCGGATACAAAATCAATATCACTAGATATATGAGTTTGTTTATCCGTTAACGTATCTAAGTTTAATGAATCTAAATTTTCTTGATTTTCAAACGAGTTATTGTTAAACAATTTCAAACTACTTTCATTTGTATGTGTTTGAGAAGTAGATGTTAATTTTTGCGAATAAAAATCCATTTTATTTAAGTTATTAATCGAACTATTTTTAATTTGATTATATAACACAATGTTTTTAGTTGTTTTTTCGGGATTAAACTTATTATTTACAAAGATTAAACGATGTTTTTCAACAAAATTAAAGCTATCGTAAATAGTTTTTGGAGTAAAAAGAAAAAATATCAACAAAAATTGAGCAACTAACGAGAAATTTATACTAAAAACATGTTTTTTTACAACATTATTTTTATCTAAATCCGTTTCAATTTTATTCCAAACATCATTAAAATCCAAATTATCTTCAATAGCTTCCCAAACCTCATCCTTAGATGAAGGTTCCTGATTATTTAACCAGTCACGGTATTTATTGTCAAAATCTCCTATAATCATAGATGTTTATTTTGATAATCGGTTAACCATGATTTCAAAAGAGATTTTGCTCTTTTATATTGCGATTTTGATGTTCCTTCGGTAATATTTAACTGCAAGGCTATATCCTGATGTTTAAAGCCTTCAACAGCAAATAACGTAAAAACAATACGCGCACCCTCGGGCAATTTATTGATAAAATTTAACACAACATCATTATGGATATGTTCAAAAAAATTTAAATCAGTTTCTTGCTCATCTTCTATCTCCTTGTACTCTTCGATAAAAACTAATCGTTTTTTTTGTCGGTAATAATCAATTGCTGTATTTGTAACTATTCTTCTAATCCAACCTTCTAGTGAATTTTTACAATCATAATTTTTAATATTAGAAAAAACCTTAACAAAAGCATCTTGTAAAATATCTTTTGCTTCTTCTCTGCTACCAGTATAAGACAAGCATATTTGAAACATTTTTTTAAAGTATTTTGCATACAATTCTTTCTGAATCAATCTATCATTCAGTAAACAACCTTCTACAAGTGCTTTGTCTTCCATTAATTATTTAGTTTCTAAAATAAAAGTAGTGGATTCCTCAATTCGGTTAAAAATGTTGGTATATAAATTTGTGTTTATGTATTTGTTTATCAATATATATTGTTTACCATCAATAACTCCAACGAAAGCATCGTTTAAAATTGTTGTAGAAATATTACTAAACCAATAAGAAGGATTAAAAATAATTTTTGCTTGCATAGGTATATCCTTACTTAAGGAAAGCTTTTGATTATCTAAAGTATTTTTGGCAAACAAATTAAAAACATCTTCATTATTTAAAACAAAAACAACATATTTTTCTTGATTATTTAAAGTAAATTTTCCTTTAAAATAAAATGTGTTTTTTGTACTTTTATTATATTCCTCAATAATCTCTCCTAAATCTTCTTGTAAACTTATTACATCCTCCTCATCGTTGAAATCCTCTAACCAATCGTTAATTTCCTCCAATAAATCTTCATCTTCAGGATTATTTACAAAATTTAAATTAAATAATAAGGTGTTGTAAACACCCTCTGGAATATTTAATGATTCGGAGTTTGAATTTAAAAGATTAAATTTTTTATTCCCCTCAAAAACTCTTGTAAAATTAATATTTTCACCTACTTCTCTTACTCCTACTATATCTATTTTCGAAAGGTGAATATAAAATTCTTCATTAGTTAAATTTCCATTTAATATAGGTTCCGAGTTGGATTGTATAACAAGTTCTACATCCACTGGTGCATTATTTTTATCCCTATTACAGGATGAAAAAAATACCAAAGCACATCCTAAAAAACATGTTTGTATTACAGTAAAAATTGTTTGCATAACTTACTTTTTGCTAAAGTTTATTATAAACGAATTGGAGGTTTACAAAAACAAGACGAATGAAGTTTAAAAAAGTTGTAATCCCACTTAATTTTTTAAATAATTAATTAAAAAACTAAGGATTTTAATTGCAGAAATTTTGATGCAAAAAAGGACAAATTGTTTTTGTTTTATATCAATTTATTAAGAGTAAAATTCCTAAAAGTTTCCAGAAATTAAAACTTTTAAGAATTTTAGATGTTTTAAATTACCAAAACTTTTATTTTTTGATAAGTTTTAGGAATTTTAAATGGTGTAAATTACCAAAACTTTTTTATATATTTACACCTAATTAAATATATTTTACCATAATGCAATATATTGTTAGAAACGAATATTTGGATAAACTATGGGTTTTAAGGAATCAAAACCTAATAAAAGTGATAACTGGTGTAAGGCGTTGTGGAAAATCAACCATTTTAAATCAGTTTCAAAAAAGAATCTTGGAAGAAAATCAATTAAATCCAATTGTATACATAAATTTTGATGTGCCCGAATTTCGTTTTTTGGCAGAAAAAAGTTGGAAAGATGTGTATGAGTATATCGAAAAATCATTAAAACCTAACGCTAAAAATTATATTTTTTTAGATGAAGTACAAAATGTTGTAGAATTTGAAAAATTATTAGAAGGTTTATTTGTTCATCCCGATATTGATTTATATGTAACAGGATCAAACGCTTATTTATTATCTAGTGAATTGGCTACTTTACTTACAGGCAGAGCATTTGAAATTAATGTACTGCCGTTTTCCTTTGCCGAATATTTGTTGTTTACCCAAAATAATTCCCCTATTGAAAAATCGTTTGCGCATTATTTACAAACAGGTGGTTTCCCAGAAGCTATAAAACTAGCGCATACAGGAATAGTTTATTCTAATCAATATGTTCAAAGCGTTTTTCAAAATATTTATCAAAACGATATTCAAAAACGTCATAAAATTTATAATGAGGAAGCATATTTAAGAGTTGTGAATTTTTTAATTGATTGTGTAGGCTCATCGGTATCGGCTACAAATATTGCCAATGTTTTAAGTGCCAATGGATACAAAACCAATCATAAAACAATTGCAAATTATATTTCAACTTTAGCAGAGGCTTATATTTTTTATAAAGTAAACAGATATGATATTAAAGGCCGACAACATTTAACATCGCTGGAAAAATATTATATGGTAGATTTGGGTTTACGAAATGCTTTGTTAGGGAAAGAATTAAGTGCAGATATGGGGCATTTATTAGAGAATGTGATTTATTTGGAATTAATCCGACGAAATAATCAGGTTTGGGTAGGTAAAATAGATAATTTAGAAGTTGATTTTGTAGTACGCACCCCACAAGGTTTTACTCAATATATCCAGGTTGCACAAACGGTTTTAAATCCCGAAACATTAAATCGGGAGCTTAAACCTTTTGATAAAATTGCCGATCATCACGAAAAAATATTAATCACAATGGATTACCATGAGGGAGCTTATAACGGCATTAAACAAATAAATGCTTTAGATTGGTTACTAAACCAATAAAACACTGTTGTGATTTATACAATCAAATAGTTGTTTGGCTGCTGCTTCAATGGTTGAGTTGTTTTGGATAGTAACCAAATTAGGGGCGCTTACTTTAAATGCGGTGGCGCGTTGTAGGCGTTGCTGTATATCTTCTTCGGTTTCTCTGCCACGTTCGCGTAAACGTTGCTCCAATATTTTTGCATCTGCGGTAATTAATACTACTTGCATATCGGGATATAATTTTAATGCGGTAGGCAAATAGCCGCGCGAGCCATTTATTAGCACACTAAATCCTTTGCTTAAATACAAATCCAACTCCTTACCTATGCCGTACATCAAGCCATTTCCGTCCCAATCCAAAGCAAACAATCCGTTTACTTTACGTTTGATAAATTCTTGCACACTAAGCTCTATATGATTTTCGTTTCCTTCCTTTGCGGGGCGTGTGATATAACGGTGTAAAAACACCATTTTTATTCCGCCTTGATGCTCTCGACAATAATTTAAAATACTATCTTTCCCCACACCTGATGGTCCGATTACATAATATAATTTTGCTGAATTTTCCATGTTAAAACATTTCGGTTTTTTGCTTTTTTAAAGCTTTAGAGATAGCTTTACTTACTGCACGGTGACTGTTTTGCAAAGCGATTTCTAATGGTTTTTGTTTGATGTATTTTTGTACAATAAAAGTTCCTGTAAACAAATCCCCTGTTCCGCCCATTATGCAATTGTGTTTTGGAAAATGCAAAGCAAATTCCTCGTGTTGGGTATGCACGTAAATTTCCTGATGAATTACATTGGGAACACTGGTTACAATTAAATTACAAGAAGGAAATTTTTGTTTAAACAACGGTAGTAAGGTTTCCATTTCTACCTCTGCATCCGCATCAAAATTTAACAACAATTTTAGCTCGGTAAAATTTGGAGTAGCAAAATTGGCTATACTAACCAATTGTTGCCAAGCGGGTAATAAATTTGGATCTACATACCACTTACCATTATCTCCCATAACGGGATCAACTACTATAGCTATAATACTGTTTTTATAATCGTTGTAATTTTGTAAAATATCTTCCACTTGTTGTGGGGAGCTTAAATAACCTATGTGGAGTATTATTTTTTGTTCCTTGGATTGTGCGATTTTTAAAGTGCTTTGTAGTATTTCCGCTAAGGGTAATTCGAATTTTTGATACAGAGGATTGTTGGTTAAGGCTGTAAATAATGCCGATGGAACTGGTAAAATATATTTACCGTATTTTGCCAACAACAATTTTAAACTGGCTGCGCCATGAATGGCAAAACTGGAAACCGAAATTATTTTATCTATTTTCATTTGTTTTTTAATGGTGTTTATGAAGATTATCACCACTCCGCCCTATCGGGCACCTCGCCTCAAGGCGAGGAGTTGCAAAGCGTGAGACAAACTTCGTTTTAATTTTTAAAAAATCATTCATGGCTTATTTAAATATTTAAAAATTAATACAACTCCAACATACAACTTACGCCCAAATGATCGCTAGGATAATTGCCGTTGTTATCTGCCTGATTATACACAATCGTAGGGTGATTGAGTTTAAACTGATTGCTTTTGATAAAGATAAAATCAATTTTTTTTCGTTGATTTTGTTTATCCAACGGACTTGTACCTTGGTTGATTTGAGGGAAATTTTTAAAACAATCCTCAAACCCTTGGGTCATTAAATATTGCAATTCGGGAAATTCAATAAGGGCGTTAAAATCTCCCGCCATAATTACGGTGGAAGCTTTGCTTACTTTATCGTTGGATAATATAGCCTGAATTTGATCCAATCGCAAATCGTGCGCATCTCTAATGTGAGATAAATGTAAGTTAACCACTATTATTTTATTGCCTAAATACAGTATTTCCAGCAACTGCGCTTTACGTCCGCCATCTGCCTCGTTGCTTGGTAAAATAATTTCCCAATGTTTTAATACGGGTAAATGTGTTATGATTGATAAACCAGCCGAAGAACTTAAATTTTCACCTTCTATTTCCCTATTTTTCAATCGGGCTTTCACCATATAAAAAGGTTTACTGCAAAAACTTGCAATTTCTTTTACGGTATTATAAGCAAAGTTTTCGGTAGAAAAAACCTCCTGTAAAAACAAAATATCAGGGTTTAAAGCAAAAGTTTGTTCCTTGCACAATTGTAAACGCTGGCGATAATTACCATCGTTTTTCCAAGTATTTAAACAAGCTAAAAGCATAGTTTAGTAAATTATGCCTACTGGTTCGGCAATTTCTTTTTCGGAGTATCTACTGCGTTGCACCAAATTACCATTTACCATAACATTGCTAATTGCACCGTAATTGTTTTTAATCCCAAAACTTACTAAATCTGCTGTTTTTCCCTCTTCTATACTTCCTAAATTATGCATTTGTAAATAATCAGCCGGATTTTTAGTCATGAGGTTTACCGCATAACTAGGGTTTACACCTTCGTTTAGCATTTTAACCAAACTGCCAATTAACGTTGGAAAATGGTAATCACTACAAAAAATATCTACTAAATTTTCGTTGATAGCATCCACACACGATAAGTTACCACAATGCGATCCACCACGATAATAATTAGGTGCGCCCATACACACAAACATACCTAACTCTTTAGCTTTACGTGCCGCTTCAATTGTTGTAGGCATCTCGGATAATGTAGCTCCAAAATGTTTAGCTTCTTCCACATGGAAAATTGTGGTATCATCATGGCTACCTAATGCAATACTATTGGCAAAAACTTTTTGTATTGCACCACGGTGATTGATAGCGCTGTTTTCTTTTACAATTTCTAAAACAATTTTTTCGGCTTCCTCCAAGCTCACACCCAAATGTTTAGCACGCATTTCGATAGCTCTGGATAGTGGGAACTGACGAGCGCCTGGGATATTTTCGTTATAAACTACAATTTTTAAATTTTTAAGCTCCAACATTGCCTCTAAAGAATCTAAAACCGCATCTGTATTAGGATCTAAACGAGCATGAATATAATGTTTAATTAATAAATCGCTACTTGCCTCATCAATAGCTTTTGCCAATTGAATTGCCTGATTAAAATTTCGAGATTTATCTTTGTTTTCGGCAAAACTAATGGCGCTAAACAAAGAGGTTATACCACAAGAAACCGCACGAGCATCTAAATAATGCATGGCAAAAGGAACTGGAAACTCCGCACTCGGACGAGGGTGAATTTCTTTTTCGAGATAATCTGAGTGGATATCAATAATTCCAGGAATTAAAAACTGACCATCTAAATCAATTCCTTCCGAAAATTTTTTGTTTTTAATCACCTCAACAATTAAATCGTTTTCAACCACCACCGAACCTAAAAAATTTTGGTTAGGCGTTATAACATGCGCATTAGTAAAAATTTGAGTAGCCATAAAATTTATTTTGGCTCAAAAGTGCAAAAGCGATATTAGGATTGTGTTTAGATTAAAATAAATATTGGCTAAAAATTTACAATTTTCACAATTTAACCTGAAGAGTTAGGAAAAAACTGCGCATATCGGATGGCAAAATTCCGGGGCCAGGATAACCTTCGGCGCGGCGTGTAAAATATTTTTCGTTTAGTAAATTATTTATACTTCCTTCAATAGTAATTTTTTTATAACTATAAGCTAAAGAAATATCCATTACATTGTAACTAGGAATAATTCCCTCCACTGCTGTAGCGGTGCGAATAGCGTTGGTTGCATCCGAAAAATGTTGATACACAAAACTGTGTTGTACAGAACCACGATAGTTTTTATACTTAAAACTGGTTCCACTTCTTAAAATTACTGGAGGTACCATTTCTACTTTTTTGTTTAAAATGGAATTATCTTCGGTATTTATATATCTTGCATCTACGAAACTAAAGTTGGAGTAAACATTCCACTTATAATCTTTATTGTAACTTGGCTTTAATGCTTTTAATAGATTAAATTCTCCAAAAAATTCTACGCCAATATTTCTGGCATCCGATATATTTCCTCTAAAACGGTAATCGTTATACAATGGCGGTCTATCGGCACGTAAAACCTGACCAATTTTGCCGTTGTATTTGAGTAAAAATGTGGTAATTTCGAAATTAAAATACTCGTTTAATTTACCTCTTAATCCCAAATCGGCGGTGTAACCAGTTTCATCTTGTATATTTTCATCAATTACAAAATTTGGATTTACAATACGCAAATCGCTAAAATTAATTGCTTTATAATTTTGCGAAAAATTGGCATACAACTCCATTTGTTTCGCAAATTTATAACTGGAACCCAAACCAAAAATTAAAAAATCGCGCGAGCGTTTATCGTATTCATCAATCCGGTTATCCACAATTAAATTACCCGCACCATCAAAAACCCTTTGTTTGTAATAACCCTTGGATTCTGTTTGAATAAATTCGTAACGTACACCAGGTGTTAAACTAAAACGATCGTTCAATCGAATAATATTTTCGGCAAACCAGCTGTAGTTTTTACTTGGAAAAACATAATTAGAGTTTTCTAAATTTTCGGGATTTAAATACACAAAATCTGCCCCACTACCACTGTTTGCATCGCCTTGTTTTCCAGTTGAAAAGCCTTGATAAATTCGCACACCTGTTAAAAAAACTTGTTTTTGTTTTCCAATTGTATAATCTTGCATCCAACGCGTTTCATTTCCAATATTATTAAATTCTCCTTCAATTAAGGTTCTATTTCCTCCAAAATCTGCCACATGAATGCGCTCCAAATTTCCTAAAGCTCTTCGGTTAGCCATTAAAGCAAAAGTGCGCGAATTGATTTTAGATTTTGGTGTAATTTGGTAAGTTGCGCTAAAAGCAAGTAAATTCCAATGTACATCAAACCAATTTCGCGAACGGAATGATTTGCGAATATCTTCCTCGAAATTTTTATCCGTTAAGCCACCCGGTTGTTGCGCTAGGTAATTCATATTGGTATAATCCAAACTTAATTTAACTTTTGGATGCGGCGTGTAATTTATATTCGCGAAAAAATTATGGTAATTAAACCCACTATTTTCTCTAAAACCATCGCCTCTTTTGTACTGGAAATAACTGTAATAATTTATTTTTCCTTTTGCGACCGTTCCGCCAATGCTATTAAATGAATTTAAAAAATTCCACGAACCTAAAGTTTGTCGGGATAAAACCTCAATTTTTTTATCCGCAGCACCCTCTTTAAATTTAAAATTCACCATACCGCCAAACTGCGTTCCATATTGTAAAGAAGCCGCACCACGCACAATTTCAATTCGTTCCAAAGCCTCAATTGGCGGTGTGTAATAACTTTCGGGATAACCCAAAGCATCTGCCGAAATATCGTACCCATTTTGGCGCACATTAAAATTTGCACTTCTATTAGGCGATAAACCACGCCCTCCAATTCCCAACTGCAAACCTACGCCATCACTTTCCCAAATATTTAAACCTACAATTTTCGCAAAAACTTGTCGGGCGTTATTGGTAGAAACATTTGCATCCACATTTTCCAAATCCACCACCTCTGTTTTTTTACCTTCATAAATTCCAAAACCATCTACTCCATTTAATTTAGTAGTTCCAAAAACCGATTTTCGTTGTCCGTCAATCACAACAGGATCCAAATTGGTAGATAAAACTTTTAATTGAATAGTAATATTTTTTTCCCTTTGATTTAAATCTACCCAAACTGTATCCGCAGATTTATTAAAAGCAAAAGCAACGATTTGGTATTTTTTAAAAGGCAAAGCAGCGAACTCGAACTCACCTTTATCGTTAGAAACTACTGCCGAATTTACTTCATGAATTAGGACTGTTGCAGCAGGAATAATTTGATTATCAGTATCCGTAATTACACCCCTCAACACACCTTTATTCCCTTGCGCAAGCAAGTTAAAACAAAGTACATTCAGTATCATACTTAAAAATAATTTATTCCACAACCCTACCATCTTCATCGTATTGTATAATCCATTTTTTGGGTGCAAAGGTATCTTTTTCTTTCATTAAATCCACCTTTGGGTTAACAAATAATTTACTTTGATTTGCATTTAAAGTAACATACACTTCGGCACGAACTTGGGGTTTTTGCATTCCTTTTTTTGCATAATGTTCGCCTAAAAAATGTGCAAATTGCAAAATCATATCAGGCTGAAAAGCCATTTGTTTTTCCTGATGGCTATTTAAAAATTCACTATTATCCACTATTCCTTCTCTTCCTGTAACGCCATCTTTTACATAAAAAAATGCCGTGCCTGCTTTTTCCATTAGCATTACCCGCCAACCATATCGATATCCTTGCTCGTGCCAAAACAAATTCCCTTTGTACAAAATAAATCTCCATGGAAACAACAACTGAAACACTACATAAGGCAGTAAAAATATTAAAACCAACTTTTGCTTTTTCGGAGTCCATTGGGTATTTTTTGCTGCCACAGTAGGTATAAAAAATATTTTTTGAAGGACACTTAAAAACTTATTATGCCAATTTTGGGAAAAATAAATGGTTGTTATTCCTATCATAACTAAAGGAAAAACACCAATTTGAAATAACATTCCTGTAATTACATGAAAAACTACTACGGATAAATAAGCTAATTTTCGGGTGGGTGCATACAACAACAAAAACACAATCAAACAATCGTAAATCATCCCAATCCATGCGAACAAATGTGGTGTAAAACTAAGGGTGAAAATTGGGCCAATAATGGGCAATTGATCATTGGCTGGTAACCAAATTTTTAAAGGCATTGCTTCAATCAACCAAGTATAATTAATTTTTGCCAAGCCAGCATATACATATAAAAATGCAATTTGAATTTGAATAATTAAAATACTCCATCGAGGAGTTTGAGATTGTGTATTACCGTTAATTAAGGAATGTTGTGCAGGTAAAATACACAATAGTAAACACATTAAACTAACAAAATAATAATGATTAAGATAATAAGTTAAATCAATTAACTCCGTATAAGTAAATAAGATAAATAAAACAAAAGCTGCAATACGGTAAGCCCAACCATGTAAAACAATTATCCCAATAGCTGCTAAAACCATTATAATATGAATGGTGTACATTGCCCTAACACCCATTGGTTCAACAAACTCGAAACCCCAATATTTAAAATGGAAAATTGGTTGCGTGTAATGATCCTCAATCCAACCCAAATACATAAAGCGCAAAGTGCTAAAAACGAGTAAAACTCCAAAGATTAATCTAAAATTAATCAAAGGAGTTGCACCTATAGGTTGTATTAAATATGTTGTAATTTTTTTAATCAAACTTTTTAATTTATCTAGTCACCATCTCCACTACTAAAAGTTATAGCTATTCCTAAAACCGAGCTCATATCACTTTTAAAAAATCTGGTATGTTTTTGCAATTCCAATCTAAATTCCTCAACAGTCTCGGGCTCGTTATCCATTAAATATGCTAAAGAATTGGTGCGTGGTATGGCGTTAAACTTTTCTTTAATCACCAACCATTGTTCTTCGGTGGATGAAACTAAGGATTTGCCTCCTTCAACAGAATTCACATAATCTTTAAGTGATAAACCATTTTGCACACCTTGTTTGTTTTTACCAAAATAAATATACTCAATAGCTTTAAGGTGTTCGGCTAAAATTTCGGTGCTTTTACCCGAGTAGAAAGCTTCAACTAAATGTGGTTCCGTTTGTGTTTGACCTGGACGTTTCCCAAAAGGCAATTCAATTTTTGAATTTTTAATAGATTCAAAACTTTTCACAAACTCGTTATACAATTGAGAAGTGCTACTACCTACATCTGTTCCATTATTTTTAATAAAATCGTTGTTATATGTTCCGTTCCATGCAGTTACAACATTATTTACTTTAGATTCGATGTGATTGATTAATAAATTCAAATATTCTTTTCTTTTTGTATCGTTAAATAAGTTCACTATTTCGGAGTTGGTTCCATCGAAAATTAAATATTCTATTGCTAAAAAACCTCTGGAATCTCGATTAAAATCGTTAAAATTTGGAGCTGCAATTGCAGTTGCAATCTTAGTTTCGGAAACAGGAAAGGTAGCTATTTCCTCGGATAAAGCTCTTGTTAATCCTAAGGCACCAGCGGGACCAAAGTTAAAGGCATTACAATATTGCCAAGCTTTATATGCAGCTAACCATTCATTTTGTAAACTAACTAAATTGGTTTCGTTAGGCGTTTGGGTAAAGTTACTAATACTTGTTTTTAAAGTAGTTACACTATTTTGTAAATCTGTAAAGTTGGGTTTTATTAAATTATTCGCATAATTTTCTAACATTTTAGAGCGGTTAAAATTATCGTTTTCTTCCGCAGTGCGTTCACAAGATGCAGCTCCTAAAATTAAAATCAAAGATAAAAAACTTAACAATCTCATTTTTAACATTTTAAAATTAACTTAATGATTACAATTTTTCAGTTTGCAAAATAACATTTATAATTTTGCTTAAGCAATACCATTTTTGTGGTATGTTAAGTTATAGTTACCTTTACATATATGGGAATACAAGATAAAATAGCTTTAAAACTTGCTATTATAAAAAAAGTTAAGCAGGAAATTGCTGTTTTACAATATGATTTGCAACAGTTAAAAATTGGTTTAGAAAGTAAAAGTAGTGCGGGCGACAAACACAATACCGAACAAGCTATGCAACATTTAGAGGAGGAAAAAAAGTTGCAACAATTACAACTGTGGTTAAATCATGCACAAATTTTACAACGCATTTTGGATACTGCTTGCGAAAATATCAAAATTGGTGCTTTGGTGCGCACAAATTTAGGTTGGTTTTATTGTAGTATTCCTTTGGGATATTTTGAATTTAATAATGAAAAAATCATGGTTTTATCGCCTCAATCGCCTTTAGCTAAAGCATTTAATCAAAAAAAAAATGGAGATACTGTATTGTTTAATCATAACAAATATGAAATTTTAGAGGTGATTTAAAATTGAATTATAATCCATTATATTTATTTTAAATATGAATTTTTATAATTCATATCTATTTCAAGTTCAAACATCACTTTTAAACTAAATTAATCTATTTCACGCAAAATACGCTAAGAATTTTCGCAAAGTAAAAAGAAGTAAAAATCTTTGCGTTTACTTTTGCGATCTCTGCGTGAAATGAGTATTCTTAACCAAATCTGCAAAAAAGTATTCATAATCAATTAAAATACGTTTTTGTCGGCATTCGAAACAAAAACCTAAACCTAATTACTGAATAAATTCTTGTAAATGATTTAAAAGAGCTGTTTCCAAATCTTTTTCTTCAAGTAATCCTTCCGATTTTAAATTCAGAAAATCAAAAGAATAGATGTTTTTAATAGCATTTTGAGGTAATTCTGGAGAAATTTTATCCAACAATTGCTCTTGAGCAAGTTCATGATTTGCAGATAATCCCACACGCTCAAATGCCATCGTATTTATTTGTCTTTTGAGTTCATTTACACTTGGAGTTGTATTTAAAATACATAATTCGTAATAAGTGCGTTTAGTTTTATTTTCAATTTTAATGAGCTCAACAAAATGTGAAAAAGAGGTTCTTTCTATCAAATTGATAAAGTATTTTTGCGATTTATTAAAATCAATTTCTTTTTGCGCGAATTGGTCAGACTGCGTCTGACTAATTACAATCGTTTCATTATCAAGTGTTTGAAATTAGTCAGGCAGTATCTGACGAATGTTAACTGGAAATTGTAATGCAGATTTCGAATTAACAACACATTGTAAATCTGGATAAACAGCATAAAACTGCCTAGAAAGTTTTAAATTGGTTTCACAAAACTTTCACAGTCATTCTATTCGCAAGTTCCTTCACAATTCTTTCCCCATACTTCGCCCTATCTTCTCCTTTTAATTCAAACTCAACAATATAAAAACCAATCAACCAATTTCTAATGGTTAAAGATACATTAACTGCTTTAATGGCTTGTTGTTGAAAGTGATGATGCGTTTGTTCTATTACGCTAACTAAATTATTAAAATACATTATTTTATAAATTTAAAACAAAAATATAATTTTAAATTTAAATAAAAAATAAAAATAAATAATTGTTTAAAAAATTAATCTACCTTATCGCCAATAAAATTAGGATGAATTTGAATAAAATATAAATTGTGTTGTGCACGGGTAATGGCGGTGTACATCCATCGCAAATAACTTTCGTCGAGCATTTCTTCAACAAAATATCCCTGGTCGATAAAAACATCACTCCATTGACCGCCTTGAGCTTTGTGGCAAGTTATAGCATAACCAAATTTAACTTGCAAAGCATTAAAATAAGGGTTTTTCTTTATTTCTTTTTGTCGCTCATCCCTGTTTTTAATATGCTCATAATCGGCTAAAACATTCTCGTACAACAATTTATTTTCGTCGGTTGTTAAAGCAGGGGATTCACTATACAAAGTGTTTAATAATATTTTTACTTCAAATTGCAAATCAGGATTTTCTGGTAAAATAATCGAACAATTGGCAAACCTAAAACCATATTTTTCTTCATAGTTAGACACTTTTTGCACCTCAATCATTTGTCCGTTTGCAATAAAATCCAACTTACCTTCATCTCCCAACCAAAAATAATTGTTCTTCACCACCATTAATTGGTCGCCAGCCGACACCTCTTCCTCTTTAAATAAAATTAAATTACGAATAAACTGATTTAACCTATTCGCCTGTTTGTTACTTCTACACAAAATTATCGTTTGCGCTAAACCTTTGTATTGATAACTCAACTGTAATTGTTCCTCAATTTCAAAGCCTTTTAGTATTTTAATATCGGTAAATTTTTCGGTTATTAACTTAGGATATTCTTTATTTTTTGAAATAAAACTCCTTACCAAACTGGCATTATATAAAATACCTGATTGTAAAGATTGCCTTGTAATATCGGTTAATTCAACACAATCACAATACAATTTGTATTTGTAATTTAAAAAATCGGGATTTAAAGCATTGCTTCTAAAAGTTCCTACTGGTGGTAATTGAGCAATATCACCCACTAAAATTAATTTACAATTGTTACCACTATACACAAACTGTATTAAATCATCCAATAACGAAGCGCCTTTTGTAGCAAACGAACCGCCTAAACCACCACTATCTGCAATCATCGATGCCTCATCTACAATAAAAAAAGCATTGCTCAACTTATTTTTTTGTAAAGTAAATTGTATTTGTCCGTTTTGATTACTTTGAAAATAAATGGATTTATGAATAGTGTAAGCGGTTTGTTGGCTATAAGCCGACATAACTTTGGCAGCCCTTCCAGTAGGTGCCATTAAAAAAACTGAATGATTTAAGGCTGTTAAATAATTTACAAAACTGGCTATTAAAGTAGTTTTTCCGGTTCCGGCATAACCCAACAATACCAAAGCCGATTTAGGCAAGCGAGAAACCAGCATATTTTCTAAAGTAGAAATTGCTTTTTGTTGAGATAAAGTTGGCTGATGAGGAAAAAAGTTTAGTAACAAGTATCTATTTTTTAACAAAAGTAAAGGATTTTTGTGGCTAAACGATAGATAAATCGATTATCAATGTTAACAAAATATTAATTTTATGATTAATCGATTAAAAAGCATAAAATAAATTGTATTTTTGGCGTCGTATATTTTCAACATAACATTATGGCTCAAAAAATTCTTTCGTCAATCATAATTTTAATCGGTATTTTAGTAATAATTTTTCCTTTTACAGGAGGAAAAGACGCCTATTTTATTGGAGATAATTTTTATATCAACATTAAAGATTCCGTTGAATCCAAGTACGAACCGTATTTAACTAAATTAGCAACATCTCAACGTACCAAACTAACATTTCAAGAGAAAAAAGAATTACGTGAATCCTTAAAAAAACGTGGAGATTCATTAGAATTGGTTGCTATAACAGTTGCAAGAAGCAATAGTCCTGAGTTAATAAAAAAAGTAAACAATGCTAAAAACGAATTAAATAATTTGATTTTTACAAAAGAAGCAGAAATTGATGCAAAATATAGTTTTGATAATTTATCGGATGCCGAGAAAAATGAAATTATTGGAAAACTTAAGGATTCCATTAGCACAAAAGATTTTATTGTAATTTTAGCAAATGAAGCTTTTAATCCTAATGATAGTGAAGAATTACCTGTAATTAAATTCGAGGATATTAAAATCAAAAAAGTACACAAACAAACTCCTAAACCTTTTATTTTTAGTGGTTTATTAATTATTTTTAGCGGTTTAGTTTTATTTTTATATCATTTAGGTATAATTCCGTTACAAATTAAAGCAGTTAAAATTTCCATAATTATTGTTTTAATTGTTTTTGTAAGCGCAGGAGTTTCGGGAATTTACACATCTATAAACGAACGCATACAATTTGAAAAACAATTAGAAAAAAGAACAGATTTTGTTAAAAAGAGATTAGGTCACATTAGAGCAATTCAGTTAGCTTTTTTTGATCAAAAGAAAAGATACTGTAGCAGTTGGGATACTTTAACTCAATTTGTAAAATTTGGTGAGGCAGAGATTGTGAAGTATTTAGTGAATAAAGACGACTCCGCAGCAGTAAATCGAGCAAAAAGAAACAAACAAGCTTTAGAAGAAATTGTAAAAGTTTCTGTAAGCGAAAAACTTTTTAAAGGACAAACACCTTTTAATTTAGACTCATTAGCATATATTCCTTTTACCAAAGAAAAGTTTGATATTAATTCGGGAACAATTGAAAAAAATAACCGTCAGATACATGTTTTTGAAGTAAAAACAAAAATTTATACCTTTATCCAAAATCTGCCGTATGTACCGGAAAACTTCGATAAAACTAAAGTTTTAATTTTAGGAAGTATGCTGGAGCCTACAACGGAGGGGAATTGGTAAAAAATGGAATGGAAAGATAAAAGTTGGGATAAAAAAAACATATCAAAATACAATTTAGCTGTTCAAATTTCTACTTCGTATATTCGTTTAGCTAATTCTGATGCAAAAAGTAATAAAATCATAGCTTTAGCTCAAGTTCCTTTTATTTGGAACAACGAGTTTGTTGCTGATAAATTTGTAAACGCAGTCCAAAGTAGCGGAATTCCAATCAGTAAAAAATATGCTAAAACAAATTTTTGTATTGAAAACGATTGTTTTACTTTAATGCCTGATGCCTTAGTGGCTAATGACAATCTTACAGATATTTTAGCTATTAACGCCAATATTCCAATAAACAATACCGTTCAAAAAGATGTATTTAAAACCGAACAGATTGCATTAATATATAGTGTAAATTCGCAGTTAAAAAACTGGATTAAAACACATTTCCCAAGTTCAAGTTTAAAACATTCGTGTTATTATATTTTGGAAACTTTTGTGCACAAAATAAACAATGTAAACACCAATATTTTATTGTATTTACAATCCACAATATTATATATTTTGGTAGTAAAAAACGGAAAAACAATTTTATTAAATACCTATTACAACACTAATTCAAACGATTTATTATATTATACCACAGCTGTTACGGATGCTTTAAATATTCCTACAGATGATTTTAATCTATACATTAGCGGCGAAATATCAAAATCAGGTGAAACTGTAAATCTTTTAAAAAATTATTTTACTAAATTTTATTTTATCGATAATGCTTTTAGTGCAAATTTACCATCGATAATTAGCGGAAAAGAAAATCACTTTTATGCTCTAATTTTTAATCAGTTGTTATGCGAATAATTAGCGGAAGTTTAAAAGGCCGTAAAATTATGGCACCAGGAAATTTACCTGTTCGTCCAACTACAGATGTATCTAAAGAAGCTTTATTTAACATATTAGACAATACATATGAGCTTGAAGGATTACGCATTTTAGATGTTTTTTCTGGCACTGGAAATATTAGTTTGGAATTTATTTCGAGAGGTGCTACAGAGGTAATTTCTATTGATGCCAATTACAATTGTATTTCTTTTCAGAAAAAAATAATTAAAGAACTAAATGTAAATAATTTACATTCTTTTAAAATAGATGCATTTAAAGGGATTGAAAAAGTAAAAGGAACTTTTGATATTGTTTTTGCCGATCCTCCTTATGATTTTCCTAAAACTAATTTATTACCCGAGTTTATTTTGGGAAAAAATTTAGTAAATCCAAATGGAGTTTTGATTATCGAACATGGTAGAGATACTATTTTTAACAGCATAAAACCTAACGAAACCCGATCGTATGGCAAAGTAAACTTTTCGTTTTTTAAGGTTTGAGTAATGAATTTCACGTAAAGTAACTCAAAGGTTAAATAACAATTAAATATGGAATTAAATCTTTTAAACACCTGTCAGGTTTCGAAAACCTAACAGGTGTTTAAAAGCAAAAACTTAACAATCTCTTTGCGAAATCTCTTTGCGAACTCTGCGTAAAAACTTTGCGAACTTTGCTTGAAATCTCATCGAACTTTACTTTAAATCTTATTAAATTAACTAAATAAAAAAGATGGTAAGAATTTCTTCCAACCATCTTTAATTGTACAATTGTTAATTAATAATTATCTGTTTTGAGAAGAAACCCAATTGGTTTTAAAATCTTCAATTTCCTGAGTGCTAAAACCGTAAATAGCTTTTAACTTATCTATAACTTGTTGTAATTTAGGTAATTCTGTAACTGGATCAGTAGCAAATTTATACACTGTAGCTGTTCCTGTAGCAGGAGCATTAAACAATACTAAAATTTCATCAATCTGTGTATCTGTAATTTTTCTGTAGCTTTGGTTAATAGTTTTTAAACCATGAATAAATCCAATTCCTTCGCAAATAGCATGTAAAGCACCTCCAATTTGAGCTTCAGTAGGATTTGTTCCACTCAATGATGAAATGGGTGAATGGCAATAATTTATAACCGTTGCAGCATTAATTTTTTCCCATAACAATTGGATATCTTTTAAAGCTTTATTTTGCTCATCTTGATATTCATCTCCAGCTTTAATCGCAGCTTGTAAAGTTATAAATGCAGTTTTGATTCTTGAATACAAACCATTTCCATCATTTTTATCTCTTCTGGCACCATAATTTGCCATAGCTCTATCTCTAATATCTGCCGCAACATTGTTAGATGCCGAATTTGCAAAAGCTGGTTTTGCACCAAAAATCGCCACCAACTGATCTACAGTTGCTAAAGTAATTTCACCTTGCATTAATTTAACCGCATGGTTATATAAAGTAGCATTAAACTGTCCTTTTTCAACCAATTGCTCTATTTCTAAACCATTTTCATCAAACAAATACCCGCCGTAAGTACCTCCTTGATCTCCATCTGCCGGAGCTTTGGGAGTCCAAGTTGTTCCACTAGCTTTTGCCAATTCATCAAACCAACCATTTGTACCTTCTAACTTTCCTTTAAAATATGATGTAATTTCAGAAGATAATGAAGGTGTTCCAATTGTAAACAAATCATCTAAATCGGATTTTTCCACAGTATTTGCAGAATTTCTACCTCTTTTTGCTTCATCAGTTAACGCTGTTAATTGTTTAATTAAAGCATCTTGTGAAACAGTATTTGCATTAAAATTTGTTCCATCGTAAGTAGATGGGATTTCTAATTTTGCTTTTTCTTTTTCTTCTTTTTTACATGATGTTATTGAACCTGCTAATAAAAGCGTTCCTAAAACAATACTAATTTTTTTCATTTAAAATTTATTTAAAGTTAACGACACAAAGTTATTTATTGTGTATCCGCTCACAATACCATTTTTTTGGTATTTAAATAAAATAAATGATTTAGAAAAGATGAATTAGCTGAATTGTATACTCAAAATTGCGATATCATCTATCATGGGCTGGTTGTTTTTAAACTGCTCCAGTTTGTAATTCAGTAAGTTAATCAACATCTGTGGCTGTGCAAAGTTGTTATTTTGCAACAAATCAAACACTCGGTTTTCGCCAAATTCTTCGTTATTTTCATTTTCAACCTCGGTTAAACCATCGGTATAAGCCAACAAACAACTCTTGGGTTCAATAGTAATTTTTTCTTCATTTAAAAAAGGTAACTCATCCAACATACCCAAACCAACAGTTCCTTTTTGTAAAATTTGCAACTGATTATTTTGCTTTAAAATAGGCGGATTATGTCCGCAATTAATGTACTGTAACTCTTTATTTTGTATGTTGTATACCCCTATAAAAAAAGTAATAAATCGTTCGCCTTTAGCACTTTCGTTTACTTTTTGATTTAAAATAGAAACAACATCTTTTAAATTTTTTTGATACTGAATTACAGCGCGCATATTGGCTTGGAAGTTCGACATTAATATCGCAGCAGAAATTCCCTTTCCACTCACATCTGCAATACAAAATGCCCACTCATTTTCGTTTACTTTTACAATATCATAATAATCTCCGCCAACTTTTTGGTGACTTTTATAATAACCTGCAAAAGCAATTCCAGGAGTTACCGGAAATTTTGTAGGCAGCAACATACTTTGCATTTCACTCGCCAATTCCAACTCCTTTTTAGTACGCTCCTGTAAAATTGCTTGTTGAGCCAAACGCTGATTTTCGATAGCAACAACAATAATATTGGTAAAAGTTTGGATGAAATTAAGATGTTTAATCAGCGGACTCACACCGTTTGCCTCTACAGCATCCCCAATAAGTAAATATGCAATGGCTTTGGTTTGATGATAAACGGGAATTACTAAATCAAAAGCACTTAAAGCTTGATTGGATTTAAAATTCACCTCCGAAATTTCGGTAAATTGTATTAATTCCCGTTCAACATCAATATCAATTATATTTTTAACACCGCAACTTAAAGCATTAGTCCATTGTTCGTTAAAAATAAACAATGCTAGTTTTTCTATTTTTAATTTGGCTAAAGTATTTTGGAAAATATTAAACAAATCCTCCCTACTTAAATTATCGTTAATAGCCAAGGAAACATCCAATAAAGCATTTAATTTTAAATCCTTTATCTCAATTTTTTCTTGTGCTCTTTTTAACGATTTAACAGCCATTCAACTATTTTTTCACACGCTCTACGTACGAGCTTGTTCTGGTATCCACTTTAATTCTGTCGCCTTCGTTCACAAATAAAGGAACTCTAATTTCCGCACCTGTTTCAATTTTTGCAGGTTTAGATGCATTGGTTGCAGTATTACCTTTAACACCAGGCTCGGTGTAAGTTACATCCGCCTCAATAAACGCAGGTAATTCACAAGTTAAAACTTGTTCATTTTCTGCTCTTACCAACATTTCCACATTCATTCCTTCTTTTAAAAATTGTGGCGAATCAATTAATCCAACCGGAATACTTATTTGCTCGTAATTTTCATTGTTCATGAAATTGTAACCTTCCGCATCGTTATATAAAAATTGATATTCTCTTCTTTCAATTCTTACTTCGGTAATTTTAACACCCGAATTAAAAGTGTTATCAATTAATTTTCCGTTATCTAAACTTCTTAATTTTGTTCGCACAAACGCACTACCCCTACCAGGCTGTACATGCTGAAATTCAACAATTTGGTATAGTTTATCATTAAATTCTATACACATTCCATTTCTAAAATCTGCTGTTGTTGCCATATTTATTTTTTTTGCAAAAGTAATATTGATTGGCTAAAGTTAAAAATAAAAATACAATTAATTGATGATATGCATAACTATGTAATAAATCTTACATCTTGGTTTGCTTTATTGATTCCACGGGATTGTACCAGTAATTATTTCAAAAAATAAATTAGCTCTCACAGAAATCTAAGACTAACACAGATTTTATAGATTTAGATATTTTTTATTACACTGATTACGTTACACTTAACAGATTTACACAGATTATTTTATTTTCAATAAAATTTAAAAATTAGATTTAAGGAATCTTCAAAAATTGATTTCCAAAAAAACGAAGTTTTTGATTCTGTGAAATCTATCAAACGTAGTGGAATCTGTGAAAAAAAAGTATGAAATAAAAAACTCTGTGAATATCTGAGTGTTCTGTGAGAAATTGATTTTAGGTATAATCATGGGGAATCGGGTTTGCTTTTGATTTTTTTAAATAATATAGATTAACTAGACTACTAATATTTTTTTGTTTATTTTTGCCAACTTAAATTTATATAAATGCATTCATTTATTCAGAATATTCGCTCGGTTGTTTTAAAGGCAGGAAATAAAATTTTAGAGGTGTACAACAACGCGGAATTGTTTGCTCAAATTAATCAAAAAGAGGATAATTCCCCTGTTACTTTGGCGGATATAGAGAGTAATAAAATAATCGAAAAGGCTTTAACGGAATTATATGATTACCCAATTGTATCCGAAGAGGGAGAAAATATGGATTATGAAACGCGTAAAAACTTTAATCGTTTTTGGTTGGTAGATCCTTTAGATGGCACCAAAGAATTTATCCACCGCAATGGGGAATTTACAGTTAATATTGCTTTAATCGAAAATGGTTTGCCCATTTGGGGCGCTATTTACGTGCCGGTTACACAAACTTTTTACTTTGGAATTTCTGGCGAAGGTGCTTTTAAACAAGTGGGGAACGGGGAATTACAATCGATTTTCGCTCGTAAAAATTCCGTAAATTTAATTGCTGTGGGCAGTAAATCGCATGATAAACCAGAGGAAACTAACTTTTTTAAAAGTGTAGGCGTTAGCCAAATTGTAAGTGTGGGTAGCTCCTTAAAATTTTGCTTGATTGCCGAAGGGAATGCTGATGTATATTTTAGAAGCGGTCCTACCATGGAATGGGATACTGCTGCAGGACAAGCGATTTTAGCTGCTGCAGGCGGACAAGTTTACAAGGATTTAAAGGCTAAGGAAGTATTTACTTACAACAAACCCAATTTATTAAATGGCTCATTTTTAGCCATTGCGAATACTCATATTTTAAAATAAGTTTTATGCAAAATCATATTTATCCTATTAAAGATACTTTGTTACCCACTTCGGAAAAATCGAAATTATTGGGACATAAAGGTGTGGTGATTTGGATGTTGGGGTTGTCGGGCTCGGGAAAAAGTACAATTGCGCGTGCTGTAGAAAACGATTTGCATCAGCATAAAATTCATACTAAATTATTGGATGGTGATAACTTACGCACAGGTATAAACAATAATTTAAGTTTTACAGATGCAGACAGAATGGAAAATATCCGAAGAGCGGCGGAAGTAAGTAAATTGTTTGTAGAAAACAGCGAAGTGGTGATTTGCTCGCTGATTAGCCCTACCGAAGAAATTAGAAATATGGCTAAAAATATTATAGGTGCCGAAAATTTTAAGGAAGTTTACATCAACGCTCCTTTTGATGTTTGTGCACAACGCGATGTAAAAGGTTTGTACAAAAAAGCCTTAGCTGGCGAGATTAAAAATTTTACCGGATTGGACTCTCCTTTTGAGGAGCCTAAAAATCCATTTGTAGAATTAAAAACTAATGAGTTATCTTTGCAGGAATGTAAAGATATTTTGGTAAACAAAATTTTAGAAATTATTAAATTATAATACAATATGTCTAACTACCAATTAAGTCATTTAGATCAGTTAGAATCGGAGGCGATTTTTATTTTTAGAGAAGTAG
>JACCEB010257973.1_pt1 | contig 28540 bp, 31 predicted proteins | sample 7454761 | NCBI WGS metagenome assembly JACCEB01 (sample SAMN15323454, study PRJNA562643) | freshwater metagenome | isolation source: river surface water | place: USA:Blue River Watershed | collected 2017-08-18
AAAGCCGGAACAATTGCCAAAGAAAGAAAAGACAATAAAGCGATCTTGATCAAAAAAGAGTTAATTATTTTCATGATTGAGCAGATTTATTTAAGGCAGAATTGCCTGAATTTGGGTGGAATAGATGGAGCGAAAGATAAAATTTCGATATTATATTAATATGCAATTATTGGGCTGTAATATGCAATATTTAATCTTTCAGAAAAGAAAAAAACCGGCTCAATTTTGAATTGAATCGGTTTTTTTATTTTAACAGAATGTTTGAGAAGCTAAATCTTGCTCTAGGTGGTTGTTAATGTTACTGCAGTCTTGCAATCTGTTGCTGTTCCGCCACTAATTGCCGCAACAATTGATGGAGCGCCAAACATCGCGGCAATACCGGCGGCAACACCAATCATCAAACCCCAAGAAACTTTTCCAGTAAAGAAGCCGATGCCAACAGAAATTATGGCAAAAGCAGCAAAAGCTTTGCCAGCACTTCCGGTGATTATGTTAAGAGCGCGACACATTGTTCTGCTTAGCGTGTTGTCCTCGGTCGTGTCTTTAACTACAGTTGTTTCTTCAGCGTAAGAATCAGAAGCTGAAATTATAGCCAAAGCCGGAACAATTGCCAAAGAAAGAAAAGACAATAAAGCGATCTTGATCAAAAAAGAGTTAATTATTTTCATAGTTGAGAAGATTAATTTAAGGCAGAATTGCCTGAATTTGGGTGGAATAGACGGAGCGAGAGGTAAAATTTCGATATTATGCTTAATTATTCAAGAAAGAATTTGCTCTTTGTTTTTAAAATTTGAGCATTTTTAAGTTTCCATTTGGCGGTTTTGCCAAAAACAAATTTGACAATTACTAAGTTAAAATTAGCTTGCGCCACCCAATTTTGGCTGCCATAGCTCAGCGGTAGAGCACTTCATTGGTAATGAAGAGGTCGGAGGTTCGATTCCTCTTGGCAGCACCATCTTTTCCTCTCTCTCGCCCCCATCTCTCATCTTATCAAGCCACTCTTTTTTATTTTTCATGAAGAAAGCTTTTATTTTTGCCTGTTTTTTTGTCGTTTTGAGTGCGAATTGTTTTGCAAAAAATATATTTATTTTGGCCACGGGCGGAACAATTTCTGGATCTGCCGAATCTGAAATTGAGTCAAAATACAAGCCTTCAAAAATTGATATTAGCCAAATTGTTAAATCGGTGCCAAAAATTGATAAAGTTGCTAATTTGCAGGCGGAGCAGTTATTGCAAGTTAGTAGTCAAAATATTAGTGGCGAAAATTGGATTGAGATTGCAAAGCGAGCGGATGAAATTTTGAAAAAATCAGAAATTGATGGTTTGGTTATAACTCACGGAACCGATACAATGGAAGAAACGGCGTATTTTTTGCATTTGGTTTTAAAAAGTCAGAAACCAATTGTTGTAACTGGTTCAATGCGACCCTCTAGCTCGATTAGCGCTGACGGGCCGTTAAATCTTTTTAACGCCATTTCTTTGGCGGCAAGTAAAAAAGCTTTTGGAAAGGGTGTTTTGATTTTGATGAATGATGAAATTTTTAGTGCGAGAGATGCGGTAAAAAAGCATTCAACGAATGCTGCGTCTTTTAAATCAAATGATTTTGGCTCAATTGGTTTTGTTAATTATGGTAGGGTAGAAATTTATTATCAGCCTTTGAGGCTTCATACCAAAGATTCGGCTTTTAAAGTTAAAGATTTTGATAAATTGCCAAAAGTTGACATCATTTACGCCCACTCTTCTAGTGACGCCAATATTGTTGATTATTTAGTTTCGAGTGGATCAAAAGCGATAGTTGTTGCAGGAGTTGGTGATGGAAATGTAAATGACGCAACTTTGGCCAAATTATCTTTGGCGCAAAAAAGTGGAATTTTGGTTGTTAGAAGCTCAAGAGGCGGCTCTGGATTTGTTGAGCCAAATGCGGAAATTGATGATGAAGAATTTGGCTTTGTTTCTGCTGATAATTTAAGTGCGCAAAAGGCAAGAATTTTGGCTGCGTTAGCTTTAGGCAAGACAAATGATGTAAAGAAAATCCGAGAATTTTTTGCGAAATATTAAAGCTGCATTTTAATTAAAAAAACCTCCAAAATTTTTGCTTTGGAGGTTTTTTATTTTGGTCAATTTTTTAAAGACGATATTTCTTAAATTGATTTTTAAGAAAATAAGTCGCTCATTTTTTTGAAAAAGCTTTCAGTTTTTGGATTGCTGGTTTTGTTAACCATAATTTTATCAAGCTTTTGCAGTAAGTCTCTTTCTTCGGATGATAGTTTTATTGGGGTTTCAATATTTACTTTAACATACATATCTCCTCTTCGGCCGCCTGAATTTATAACGCTCATTCCTTTTGATTTTAAGCGGAATGAATCTTGGTTTTGGGTGCCTTCGGGAATTTTTATATTCGTTCTTTCGCCATCAATTGTGATAATTTCAACTGCTCCCCCAAGGGCGGCAGTAGTGAATTTTAAAGGTATTTCGCAATGAATATCATCACCTTTTCGGGTAAAAAGTTGATGTTTTTTTATCGAGACATAAACATATAAGTCTCCGGCTGGGCCGCCACGAGTTCCAGCTTCTCCTTCGCCACTTAGGCGAACTCTATTTCCATCTTCGATGCCAGCTGGAATTTTAACCGAAAGAGTTTTGTTTTTATTAACTCGCCCATCGCCTTTACAAGTTTTGCAAGGATTCTTTATAACTTGACCAGTGCCAGCGCAAGAGGTGCAGCTGCGTTCAACAATAAAAAATCCTTGTTGTGCGCGAATTTTTCCGCTGCCGTGGCAGGTGCTGCAGTCGGACGGCTTTTCTCCATTTTGCGTTCCACTTCCTTTGCAACCATCGCATTGAGTTGCGATTGAGAATGAAATTTTTTCATTTGCGCCGCGAAAGGCTTCTTCAAGAGAAATTTCGATATTGTAACGAATGTCAGAGCCGCGTTGAGCAGCATTTCTTTTTTTGCCTTGACGATTTCCGCCTCCAAAATCGCCAAAAATATCTGAAAAATTGCTAAAAATATCGTTAAAATCAAATCCATCAAAACCGCCATTTTGGCCGCCGCGACCACCGCCACCCATTCCGCCGCCAAAAGCGTCATGACCAAATTGATTATAAGCGGATCTTTTTTGATCATCTTTTAGAACTTCGTAAGCTTCTGTAGCTTCTTTAAATTTTGCTTCTGCCTCTTTATTTCCGGGATTTCGATCTGGATGATATTGCATCGCCAATTTGCGATAAGCTTTTTTTATTTCGTCGCCAGAGGCATTTTTAGAAATGCCAAGAATTTCGTAATAATCTCTTTTGCTCATTTTTAAATTTAGTAATTTTCGGGTTTTGCCGATTTTTATTGAAAAAGTTTTTTAAGCGGCGCGTTAATTAGTTTGTAAAGTGCCTTTTACAAGGAGGCCTGATTTTGTTTGTTTTGATTGATGAGCCAGTTCGTCATTTTTTCAAAAGCTATTCCGCGATGAGAAATTTTTTCTTTTAAATCAGGGTCAATTTCGCCAAAAGTTTGGGTCATTTTTTCTTTGATGAAAATTGGATCGTAGCCAAAGCCTTTATTGCCTCGAGGTGGAAAAGTTATATCGCCATCAACCCTGCCTTCGAAAGAAATTTCAAATCCATTATTGGGATCAAATAAAGATAAATTGCAGATGAAGTAAGCTTTTGAATTTGTGGAAATTTTTGCAGAAATTTTTTCGAAAGCTTTGGTGAAATTTTTTTGTCCAAATTCGTCAATTGCAAATCTTGCCGAATAAATTCCCGGCTCTCCATTCATTGCTTCGATGCAAATTCCAGAATCGTCAGCTAAAGAAATAATTTTTGTTTTTTTAGCGTAATATTTTGCTTTCAGTAATGAATTTTCAGCAAAAGTTTTTCCTGTTTCTTCTGGCTCGGGAATGTTTTTATCAAAAGTATCAATTGCTTCAATATTAAGGCTTTTAAGCAATTGGGATATTTCTGAAAATTTACCGCGATTGTTGGTGGCGATAAGAATTTTGTTGGGAATTTTGAAAATCATGAATTTTGGGCAAAAAAAAAGGCGACCCGAAAGCCGCCCCAAAAAATATTTGGAATTCTTTTTATGCAGCTGAAGTTTCTGCTCCTGCTGCCGCTTCGGCCGCTGCCGCCGCCGCTTCTTGTTCTTTAGCTAATTTTGCTGCTGCTTTTTTCTTTAAATTAGAGCCTTTTGCTTTTGGTTTGTAAGAAGGGGTATATTTATTTGCGCCTTTTACACCAATAGAAATTAAGAATTTTGCAACTTTTTCAGTTGGTTGCGCGCCCACAGAAAGCCAGTATTCAGCACGCTCTTTGTCAACGGAAATGCGATTTTCTTTATCGTCAGATAAAAGTGGATTGTAAGTGCCGATTTTTTCCAAGAATTTTGAGTCCCTCGGAGAGGTTGAGTTTGTAACCAAAATACGATAAAAAGGCAGGGCTTTTCTACCGCCACGAGATAAACGAATTTTTAACATTTTGTTTAGATTTGACTTAAATGACTCTTTGTTAGCCGCTAAGAGGAGGCGGCGCAAACTATTTATCAGAATGTTTTTTGCAACTTATTTTTAGTTAACAATTGATCGCTTTCGCTTATTTTTTTATGAGCGCTTGCAAAACTTTCTGAGTAAAGTTTTTTTCTGATTGTCCGCAAGAAATGTTTCTGCTTGAGGCGTCGGCGGCGGCGAATTTTGTTAAGATTGAAGTTGAGCTTCCTGAGCCATAATCTTTATCTATTGCTTGCGCCGCAGACATGTAACTTAAAATCATAATTGAAGATTGGTCTTTTTCCAAAAAGCGGCACTTATCTTGAATTTTAATTGCTAAGGTTAGGTTGAATATTTCTGCCGCAGGACGGCTTAAATATTGTCCGTAGGAGGCGTTTCCGGAATTTTGTTTATTAAAGTTTTCTGCAATTTGAAAAGATTTGTTGATCAATTCTACGCTGGCAGCGTCGCAGCGATTCTTTTTTACGCGCTGAGCAATTTCGCTGTTGATTTGCTTGACGCTTTTATCTTTTAGGTTTGCGGCCATGATTTGATTTGCCGCTTCAAGGTTTTTTCTAAATTGATTTTTTTGCTCGCCAGAAAACACAAAGCAGCTTTCGTTGCTAAACCATCCAGCAACGATAATCATATGTTCGGCAAGTTTTCTTTCGGAAAAATTTTTACTGTAGTTTTGGGCAAATAAATTATTTGGCGCCAAAACCAACAGAATAAAAATTACTAGCTTTCGCATCTATTCAGGGTGATTGAGGCTCTGGCTATTGGGTTTGTAAGGTAAAAATTATAGTCTTTTTCGATGATTTCTTGAGGTGGATTGGGGTTGGAAATTTCTTCAGATTTGCACCAGTTTGCTTTTATTTTTGAGTCGATTTCAAGATTAAATTTTAAAGCTTCTGCTAAGGCAATTCTAAGTTCAGAAATGTTGGTGAATCCGAGATTGACGCCGCATTTTTCAGCTAATTCTAAAATAATTTGCCAATCATCTTTTGCTAAATTTGGAGCAGAAACGGCTTTTGTAGTTTTTTGAATTCTTCCTTCCAAATTTATGTAAATCGCATCTTTTTCACTATAAGCGCTACTTGGTAAAATTACATTTGCCGCATGGGCCCCTTTATCGCCGTGACTTCCGATGTAAATTACAAATTTACCTTTTAAGGCTTCAAAATCAAAATCATCATCAGCCCCAAGTAAGAAAACTATTTCTAAGCTTGGATTTTTTAGAATAGATTCAATTCCTTTTGGACTTACAAAATCAAGTTCAAGGCCGTTAATTAAGCCGGTTGATTTTGCAAGGAAGTTAAAGCCATTCCAGTCATCTTGAATTAAATTAAATTTTTCGGCTATTTTTTTGGCACAATCAATAACCCAAGAGTTTTCATTCTGGCAAATTGCGTCTTGGCCAAGAATTATCATTGGTTTTTTGGCGTTTTTTAGAATCTGAGAAAAATTGTGCTTTTCGTCCAATATATCTTTCAGTAAAGAGGCGTTAGATCCAAGTTTTTCGTAGTTGTAAGTGAGGTCGGAATTGCAGCCAATGGCAGCAACTTTTAATTTTTTTGATAAAAATCTTTTTCTGATTCTAGCATTGAGTATTGGTGCGTCTTTTCTTGGATTTGCGCCAATAATTAAACAAGCGTCAGCCTCTTCAATTCCAGCGATAGAGCTGTTAAAAATGTAAGAAGCGCGATCAGAAGAGTTGATTTTTTCATTGCCAAGGCGGCATTCAAAATTTTCAACCCCAAAATTTTCTAGTAATTTTTTTAGGGCAAAAATTTCTTCGAGAGCTGATAATCTTCCGCTAAAGGCGGCGATTTGCGATGGATTTATTGCTTTTATTTCTTTGGCTATTTCTTCATAAGCTTCATCGAAAGATACCTCTTTAAATCTTCCTTCTTTTCTCATGTAAGGCCTGTCGATACGCTGGTATTTAAGTCCGTCATAACAAAAGCGGGTTTTGTCAGAAATCCATTCTTCGTTAATTTCCTCATTTAGGCGTGGTAAAATTCTCATCACTTCATTGCCTCGAGAATCGATGCGGATATTGCTGCCAACGGCATCCATAACATCAATTGTTTCGGTTTTGCGCAATTCCCAACTTCTGGCTTTAAAGGCATAAGGTTTTGAGGTTAGGGCGCCAACTGGGCAAAGATCAATTATATTGCCAGAGAGTTCGGATTTAATATTTTTTTCAAGATAAGTTGTAATTTCCATTCCTTCTCCGCGATTAGCGGCGCCAAGCTCAACTGTTCCGGCGATATCTTCAATAAATCGAACGCAACGAGTGCAATGAATGCAGCGAGTCATTTGAGTTTTAACTAGCGGGCCCATATTTTTATCTTTTACGGCGCGCTTATGTTCATGAAAATGACTTTCCCCTTTGCCGTATTGAAAAGCTTGATCTTGTAAATCGCATTCTCCGCCTTGGTCGCAAATTGGACAATCAAGAGGGTGGTTGGCGAGCAAAAATTCCATTACGCCTTCGCGGGCTTTTTTAACCATTGGGCTATCAGTGTGAATTTTCATGCCGTCTGCAACTGGCATGGCGCAAGATGCCACTGGCTTTGGCGGCATTCCCTCAACTTCCACTAAGCACATTCTACAATTTCCGGCAATTGCCAGCCTTTCGTGATAACAAAATCTTGGAATTTCTACATCAGAAATTTCACATGCTTGTATTATTGTTATTCCGTCTGGAACTACCGAGGTCTTGCCGTTAATTGTAATATTTGCCATGATATTAATGAATCTTGCAGAAAAAAGCGTTCTTAAAATTGTAAGAACGCTTTTTGTTAATGTTTAAAGAATTTTTTGGATTTTTTAGAACGGAATTTCGTCATCATGCTCTTCGATTGAAATATCGTTACTGCGAGATTTTGATGATGAATTTGATGAAGATGAGTAAGATTCGGAAGAAGAGTTTTTGTCTCTCGAATCAAGAATTTGCAAGGTTGAATTGTAGTTTTGTAGCACGATTTCTGTGGTGTATTTTTCAACTCCTTGGTTATCGGTCCATTTTCTGGTTTGGAGAGATCCTTCTAGATAAAGCTTGGTACCTTTTTTAACATAATTTTTTACAATTCCAGCTAAGCCAGAAGAGAAGACGACTATGCGATGCCATTCGGTTTTATCTTTTTTTTCGCCGCTATTTTTATCTTTCCAACTTTCTGTTGTAGCTAAAGAAAAATTTGCAATTTCGCGACCATCATTTGTTGAGCGAATTTCGGGATCTTGCCCAACATTACCAACTAAAATAACTTTATTAATCGACATTTAGGAACCTAATTTTGAATTTTGGGGATTTTTGTGGAGCGAAGAGTTTGTGACGAAATTTATGCGGATTTTGTCCGAATAAATTTTTAATTAAAGCAACCTAAGTTAGGTACAATAATTGCGTTAAAAACTAAAATTAATGCAAGAAGACTCAAGGCTAAATTTAAAAAAACTATTGGCTCTTAAATAAAAGCAAATGATCTTTATTTAAGCCTTAAAACAAACTTTTACAAAATGAAAAAATTAATCAAAATTTTTACTTTTCTAACCTTAATTCTTACTTTTATGACTGAAGCTCAAGCACAAAAAAATATTGACTTAGAGAATACTCTTTACATCGATTTGCAATATGGTCGAGTTGTAATTGAAATGTTGCCAAAAATTGCTCCGCAACATGTGGCAAGAATTAAAGAATTAGCTCGTCAAAAATTTTATGATGGCATTGTTTTTCATCGCGTAATTGAAGGATTTATGGCGCAAACCGGCGATCCAACTGGAACTGGAATGGGTGGTAGTAAACTTTCTGACTTGAGGGCTGAATTTTCTGACGAGCCTCATGTTCGCGGAGCTGTTTCAATGGCTAGGGCGCAAAATCCAAATAGCGCTAATAGTCAATTTTTTATTGTAACTTCCGATTCCAGATTTCTTGATAATCAATATACCGTTTGGGGTCGAGTTATTAAAGGAATGGAGTTTGTTGATAAAATTAAGAAAGGTGGTGGTCGAGATGGAAAGGTTTCAAATCCTGATGTAATGATTAAAGTTAGAGTTGCTGCGGATGCCAATGGAAAATAATTCTGTTTACGATAAAAATAATATTTTTGCTCGCATAATTCGTGGCGAAATTTCGGCTCATAAAGTTTATGAAGATGAATTTGTTTTGGCTTTTAATGATATTTCAAAAGCCGCACCAATTCATGTTTTGGTAATTCCGAAGGGTGAGTATGTTGATTTTTGTGACTTTACCGCCAAAGCCAGTGGCAATGAAATTTCTCATTTTTTTGCGAAAGTTAGCGAAGTTGCAAATCTTTTAGATGTTGGCGAGAAGGGGTTTCGTTTAATTTCTAATAAAGGCTCTGATTCTCACCAAACCGTTCCACATTTTCATGTGCACATTCTGGCTGGAAAAAAATTAGGGCCACTTCTTTCAAGTAATAATTTAATGAGGTAAAAATGGATAAAAAAATGCGCGAATCAACTCTTCTAGTGCACGCTGGAAGAAGTCCAAAAGAGCAAGGTTGGATGGTTAATCCTCCGATACATCAAAGCTCCACTATCGTTTTCCCAACACTTAAAGACCTAATTTACGCTGAGCGCGGCTATTCAAATAATGATTTAGTTGAGCCTTATGAGCTAAAATATGGTCGTTATGGAACGCAAAGTAATTTTTCTTTGGAAAGGGCTATTGCTGAGCTTGATGGTGGCTATAATTCTTTCGTAACATCTTCAGGAGCGGCCGCTGTAAATACTGCATTAATGGCATTTTTGAAGCAGGGAGATCACATGCTTTTGGTTGATAGTGTTTATTCCCCAACTCGTGGATTTGCTGAAAAATTTTTAAAAAAACTTGGCGTTGAAACAACTTGTTATGATCCAGCAATCGGCAAGGATATAGAAAAGTTGATTACAAAAAATACCAAAGTGATTTTTTTAGAAAGTCCTGGCTCGTTGAGCTTTGAAATACAAGATGTGGCAGCGATTACAAAAATAGCCAAAAAACATGGAGTTGTAACTATAATAGACAATTCTTGGGCTAGCGGAATTTATTTTAAGCCTTTGGAGCATGGGGTTGATATTGTGGTTACGGCTTTAACGAAATATATTAACGGTCACTCGGATGTTATTATGGGCGCAATTACCGTTCAGGAAAAGCATTATCGCGTTATGTATGAGGCTTTTAGATATATGGCGGTAAATGCAGCTCCATTTGCATGTTATCTTGTTCAGCGCGGTTTGCGTTCAACAAAATTGCGCATGGATCAATGTTTTAAATCCGCTCTTGAGATGGCGAAATGGCTAGAAAATAGACCAGAGGTGGGAAAAGTTCTTTATCCAGCATTAGAATCTGATCCGAATTATAAGCTATGGAAGCGTGATTTTACTGGCGCTGCCGGCTTATTTACGGTTGTTTTGGATCGCAAATATTCAAACGAATCTTTGGCTAGAATGTTGGATAAATTGCATTATTACGGCATGGGATATTCTTGGGGCGGCTATGAGTCTTTAATTCTTCCTATTGATCCAACGGAAATAAGAACGGCAACAAAATGGCCTTATTCAAATAAAACCTGTTTGCGAATTAATATTGGTTTGGAAGATGTTGAGGATTTAAAAGATGATCTTGAGGCTGGATTCAAAAGGCTTCGCAAATAGTTGATATATAAAGCCAATGGTTTTTCGGCATCGTCTTCTTGAGAAGAATGATGTTACAAAAATAAGTTAGTGATTGTTTTAATTTTATAGAGCTATCGCAAATCCACAGTTTTTGTTAATTTGGATTTGCGATAGCTTTTTTTATAAATACTCCGCTTATCAAATTTCTATTAACCAATATCTGATTTGATGGTGCTAAGGATTGATAAATGGTTTTGTGTTGTTTTTGTGAATTAAGCGTCGTTCAAAAAGCTTTTAAGAAGTTTTGATCTTTTTGGATGTTGCAACTTTTTCAAAGCCTTGGCTTCAATTTGACGAATACGCTCGCGAGTAACTGAGAATTGCTTACCAACTTCTTCCAAAGTGTGATCTGTAACCATACCAATGCCAAATCGCATTCTTAAAACGCGTTCTTCTCTTGGAGTTAATGAAGAAAGCATTTGAGCGGTAACTTCTTTTAATTTTGAGTGAGAAGCAGCGTCGAAAGGTAAAACCGCAGTTTTGTCTTCAATAAAATCACCCAAAACGCTGTCTTCGTCATCCCCTGAAATTGGAGATTCTAAACTTACAGGATCTTTTGAGGTTCTTAAAACTTTTCTAACTTTATCAACTGGCATTAAAAGCTTGTCGGCAATTTCTTGTGCATCTGGAGTGCGACCAAGTTCTTGGGTAAGTTGGCGCGAGGTTTTTACGATTTTGTTGATCGTTTCAACCATGTGAATAGGGATGCGAATAGTTCGAGATTGATCGGCAATTGCGCGAGTTATGGCTTGGCGAATCCACCAAGTTGCGTAAGTTGAGAATTTGTAGCCGCGGCGATATTCAAATTTATCTACGGCGCGCATCAGGCCAATATTTCCCTCTTGAATTAAATCAAGAAATTGCAGGCCGCGATTAGTGTATTTTTTGGCAATTGAAACAACTAAGCGTAAATTCGCCTCAATCATTTCTTTTTTTGCTTTCAACTCTTCTTCTTGACTTCGGCGCAAAATGTTGATCATCACTTTAAAATCAGGGATCGATAAGCCCATGATTTTGGTAAATTTTGATATTTTTTGTTGAATTTGGCGAATTTTGTCGCCGTCATTTGTGACAAAATTTTGCCATTTTTTGTCTTTTAGTTGTGAAATTTTACTTATCCATTTTTCACCTTCCTCAACTCCGGCATAATTTTTTAGAAAGTCAGATTTATCAATTCCGTAATTTTGCGAAGCTCGCAAAAGTTCAATTTCGATATTAACAAGTTTTTGTTGGGCTTCGTAAAGCTGCTCAACCAAAGCTTTTATGAGTGAATCGTTAAAGCTAACTTCGATGCATAATTTTTCAAAATCGTCTCTCAATTTGGCGATTTCTTTATCTGTTTTGATTTGCTCGTGGGTTTTTTCAGAAGATTTATCGATGATTTTTTGGCATATTTGCGCAATTCTTTGAAACAAATCGAGCATTTTTGGCATTAAAATTCGTTCCATAGAAACGAAAGAAACAACGCTTTCATCAATTTCTTCTAATTCATCATCTTCGAAAAGCGATTCTTCCGCCCCTTCAGCGGCGCTATCAACTTGCTCATTTATGATTGAGTTTAAATCTTCTTCGCCAGAATTTTCGGCTTGTTGATCGCCATTTTTTATCATTTCCTCTAGTTCAGAATTATAGGTTTCATCAATTCTGATTATGTCGCGAAGCAAGATTGTTCCGTTAGCCAAGCCGTTGTACCACTCAATGAAGTGGCGCATAATTATTGGGCTTTGATAAAGTGATTTAACGGTTTTATTGCGACCTTCTTCGATGCGCATTGCGATTGCCACTTCGTCTTCGCGAGTTAGCAATTTTACGGTGCTCATCGATTTTAAATAGGTTTTTACTGAATCTTCGCTGCGCTTCTGGCTTTTTTCTTCTTCTTTGGCGGCGAGATTTTCTTCCATTAATTTCTCAAGATCTTCCTCTTTTTCGATAATCTGAATTTTGAATTCAGTTAAAATATCAAGAATTCGATCTAGTTTTTGCGGATCCATTTCTGGATCTATATTTTCGGTAATTTGTTCGTGAGTTAAGAATCCTTGGGTTTTGCCTAAGGCCAATAACTTCTTAATTTTGTCGGCAATTTCATTTGAAAGCTTTTTGCCTTCATTATCTTTTTTTTGTAAAGCAGATCTAACATCTTGAATTAGTTGAAATTTTTCAGCTAAAGCAATTGTTCTATCGTTTGCCGCTGGTTTTATTTTTTTTGGTTTTGGAGTTTTTGGAGTTTTGGCGGCTTTTGCTTTTTTCTCAACTTTGCTTGCTTTTGAAGCTTTTTTTACTTCTGGCTTTTTTGTAATTTTTTTCTCAACCGGTTTTGCTTTTTTTGGCGTTTTCTCAACTTTTTTCTTGGTTACAATTTTCTCTTTTTTTGTCGAAATTATTTTCTTTGGCGCAGTTATTTTTTTAGTTTCGGCCGCTTTTTTTGTTGTTTTCTGATTTTTTGCCGAAGTTTTTGTAGCGGATGCTTTGATCGGTTTTTTTGGTTCTGGTTTTTTTGCTGCGGTTTTTTTCTTAACTGCCATATTTCCTCTTTAAATTATTTCTTGCTCGAGCGTAAGAATTTTTTGCTCGAGAGATGTTTTATATTCAAAAATTTTTTTGATTTTTTGATTGGTAATTGCGGTTGGGTGGGTTTCGATATTTTCTGCTTCGCCTAGTGAATCTTTGTATTGCTGATCCACATGAGTTAATAAGTCCTTAAGAAGAAGGATGCGGAATTGGATCAGCGCCGATTCTGAATTTTCGCAACTAATGCTGGCGGCAATTTTTCGAATAGCGGCAATATCAGAACTAAACTCAGAACTTTCAAGTGCAGAGATTGTATTTTCATTGTCTTGTGCTGCTTTTTCAATAATCAGCTCTTTTAGGCCGGTTAATTTTTCATTGGCAAAACTTAGTTCAGAAATATCGCAATATTCATCGCGAAAGCTTGAAAATGTTGGGTATTTTAGAAGAAATGCAATTATTTGTTTGGCCAAATTATCGCTTAGATTTTGATTTTTTGGGTAAATTTTTTGCGATAAATTTTGTGAATTTTTTTGCCCTCGGCCAAAGATAAAAAGCGAGTCACGAAAAAATTGAGAAAAATATTTTTTGGAAGAATTGTCTTTAATTAGCTCAATCTTTTCGTTTAAAAAGCTTTCAATTTTTGCTTTATTTTCTGCAGAAATTTTTTGTTTTTTTTCCAGCTTTAATTCAAGTAAAGCGAAATCAAACAAGGCTTGAGAAAGTGGGGTTGCGTCAAGAAAAAGCTTTTCAATTTCTTGAGCGCCAAATTCTTTTACAAAATCATCGGGATCAAGTTGGTTGGGTAAAATGCAAAAAGAGATATTTTTTTTGGCGCTAATTAAAGGTAAAGAAACCTCGCTAACTCTTTTGGCGGCTCTAATTCCAGCTGAATCGCCATCTAGGCAAATAACAATTTTGTCAGTAAGAAAAAATAATTCCTTTAGATGTTCGCTACCTAAAGCGGTTCCAAGTCCAGCAACAACATTTTCAAGGCCTGATTTAAATAAGGCAATTGCGTCCATATAGCCTTCAACTACAACGACATATCCTTTTGAGAAAATTGCTTTGCGAGCCAGAAATGAATTATAAAGAGTTTGGTTTTTTTTAAAAAATTCCGTTTCGGCGGAGTTTAAATATTTGGGCAATTCGTCGCCAATCGATCTTCCGCCAAATGCAATAACGCGATTTTTTTTGTCAGTGATTGGAAATATTACGCGATTGCGAAATTTGTCATAAATTTTGCCGCGATCGCTTTTGCCAATTATGCCGCAGCGCAAAATCTCATCTTCGCTAAAATTTTGGGAGCGCAAAAATTCGCCCAATGATTCATAAGAATTAGGAGCAAATCCAATTCGGAATTTTTTTGCTATTGTTGAATTTAGGCCGCGTTTTTTTAAGTAATTCCGCGCCTCAAAGCCATTTTCTGTATGTAGATTTTTCTCAAAAAATTGCGCCACTTTTTCGAGAATTAAGTAGTCGCGTTCGATTTTATTTTCTTTAACCGCATCAATTGGTTTGGCTTGCGGAATTGGAATGCCGAAATCTTCGGCAATTTTAATTACAGCTTCTTTGAAATTTAGACCTTCGCTATCAATTACGAAGCTTATTATATCGCCGTGGGCGCCACAACCAAAGCAGTGAAAAAATCCTTTTTGGTCATTAACAGTGAAAGATGGCGTTTTTTCATTGTGAAATGGGCAAAGTCCCTGAAATTCGCTATTGCGACCTTTCAATTTAACCTTTTTGCTAATTATTTGCGAAGGAAGAACTAGAGAGCGCAATTTATCAGGAAAGTCTTTCTCAAAAATCATCAAAATCTCTAATAATTATAGTTCCAAGCTAGATCGAAAAAGGTTATAACTAGTGCAAATGCAACCGGAATTAATAAGTTATCATCGATTTTAATAAGACTCGGACGAGCTTCTAACATGGTGACGCAGAAAGTGGCAAAAAATCCAAAAACATAAAACCATAATTTGCAGTCAAAATAAATTCCGCAGCCAATTAAAATCATTAGAGCGCTTATAAAGAAGGCGGCTGAGCCAGCTTTTGATTTTTCAAAAAAAGGAGCGCTTTTAATGCTTTTTCCAATCAAAGCCGCCAAGCCATCGGAAATTGCTAAGATCAAAAAAGACGAAACCACAATTTCTTTTTTAAAGAGCAGGAAGTTGATGCAAACCGCAAGAAGCGCATAGCTTAAGCCAGAGAGATTATTCGATTTTTTTTCATGTTCGCGCATGATTGGTCCAAATATCTTTAAAACTATTTCATTAAGTTTGTGAAAATTTTGGCGCAAAAAGTCTATTCCAACTACTAATAGAGCGATTGGAGCGAATAAAACCAAGCTTTGCCATTTGCCAAGTAGGCAATAAGAAATTGGAAAAATTATGAGCAAAATATGAAATGATTTTCGCTTTAATTCTTCGATGAGATTCATAATTACTGCGCTTTTTGGTCTGATTGTTTTTCGTAGATCACCACTTCATTTTTGCCAACATATCCAAGAATTTTTCGCGCTTGTTCGTCCAGTAAGTCGATATCAAGAGAATTTGGATCCATTCCTTTAACAAGATTTTGTCGGCCATTCATTTTGGCGATTATTTCTTTTTTAAAGTTTTCCTTATTTTTTACTTGTTTAGAAAGGTTCATCATTTCAAACAAACCCTTACTGCCAAAAATCATAAAAAATAAAAAATAAAGAATTGCCGCAAAGACACTAAAGTAGGCGATAAAAAGGGATTTTCTGATTTGATGTTTTTGTACCAAATGATAGAGAAAATTTCCCTGCATTTTATCCTCTAAAAACAAGCTCTTTTGCCGCTAAAACGATATCATTTGTTTTAGGTAAGGCTAATTTTTCAAGATTTGCCGCATATGGCAATGGAGCGTCAACTGAGGCTAATTTTTTTACGGGAGCGTCAAGGTAATCAAAAGCTTCTTCCATTAAAATTGAGGCAATTTCGCTACCAATTGAAGCGAATGGAAATCCTTCTTCAACGGTGATGCAGCGTGATGTTTTTTTAACTGATTCAATCAAAGTTTCTCGATCAATTGGGCGAATGGTTCTTAAATCGATCACCTCAGCACTAATTCCTTCTTTTGCTAATTCTTCGGCTGCTTCAAGAGCGTATTTTACCACAAGCGAAAAGGCGACAATTGTTACATCGGTTCCTTCGCGAAGAATTTTTGCTTTGCCAATTTCCACAATATGATCCTCGTCATATTCTTCTTCAAAGCTGTATCCGTAAGTTATTTCATTTTCGAGAAAGACTACGGGATTTCTATCTCTAATTGCTGCCTTTAATAAACCTTTTGCATCAGCTGCGCTGTAAGGAGCAACAACTTTTAGGCCGGGAATTGATCCGTACCAAGCAGCATAACATTGCGAGTGCTGAGCTCCAACCCTTGCAGCTGCGCCGTTCGGGCCGCGAAAAACTATTGGGCAAATAACTTGTCCGCCTGACATATAGCTGGTTTTTGCAGCTGAATTGATGATTTGATCAATTGCCTGCATTGCGAAGTTGAAAGTCATAAATTCAACAATTGGCTTTAATCCTGTGAAGGCGGCGCCAACGGCAATTCCAGTAAAGCCGTGTTCGGTAATTGGAGTATCGATAACGCGCTTGGCGCCAAATTCAGCAAGTAAGCCTTGGGTTACTTTGTAAGCGCCGTTATATTCCGCGACTTCTTCGCCCATAACAAAGACTTCTGGCGTTGTTCTCATTTCTTCGGCCATGGCCTCGCGAAGCGCCTCGCGAACGGTAATTTTTCTAAGCATTTTATTTATAAATTTCGGTTAAAAGTTCTGATTCGTCTGGTTCGGGACTGTTTTTGGAAAATTCAACAATTTCATTAACTTGCTCTTTTACTGAATCTTCTATTGATTTTATATCCGATTCTTTAGCGATTTTTTCGCTTAAAATATGTTCGCGAAGTGAATCAATTGGGTCTTGTTCTTTTTTGCAATTTAACTCTTCTTTTGAGCGATATGTTGCTGGATCTGACATTGAGTGACCGCGATAGCGATAAGTATCCATTTCAACAATCATTGGACCGTTGCCGCTTCTAACATAATCAACGCATTTTTGACCGTCGCGAATAACATCAAAAATATTCATGCCGTTAATTTTTACGCCGGGAATGTTGAAGCCAATTCCGCGCTTGTGAAGTTCGTCAATTGAGGATGCGCGCTTCAAAGATGTTCCCATTGCGTAGTGATTATTTTCGATAATAAAAAGTACGGGAAGATCCCATAATTTGGCCATATTAAAGGCTTCATAAACTTGGCCTTGATGAGCTGCGCCATCGCCGAAATAGCAATAAGTTACATTATTTGTGCCGCGATATTTATCGGCAAAAGCTAGTCCAGCTCCAATCGGAACTGAGGCGCCAACAATTCCATGGCCGCCATAAAAATGTTTTTCCAAATCAAAAAGATGCATTGATCCACCTTTTCCTTTTGAAGATCCGTCGCGTCGACCGAGCAATTCGGCCATAATTTTTTTAGGATCAGATCCAACTGAAATCATGTGGCCATGATCGCGGTAAGTTGTTATCACTTTATCGCCATCAATCATTGTGGCGCGCATTCCGGTGGCAATTGCTTCTTGACCAATATAAAGATGGCAGAAGCCAGCTATCAGGCCCATTCCATAAAGTTGACCGGCTTTTTCTTCAAAGCGTCGAATCAGCAACATTTCCTTGTAAAAGGCGAGTAATTCTTGTTTGGAAAATTCTCTTTCTTTGGTGCGGTTGTGAGAAATTTTTGATTCAGATTTTTTAGACATTATTTGCGAGGATAAGTTAAGTCGAAATCGCGGTGAAATTGACGAAGGCGGCGCGTTGTAATTTTGCGATAATTAAAAGTCAAACCAAGGCCAGAACCTTGTCAGATATTGGCTTAAAGCTTATGAATTTGAAATTAACTTTTGGTAATTGCTCCGAGCAAAGCTCTGGAAATTAATCCATTCAGAAACTCTCCAATTGCTGGTCCGCCTTCAATAACGGCGAAGGCTAAAATTGCTAAAAGCGAGATTATGATTAGATATTTTGATGCGGTTTCTGCCACCATTTTTTTGAGCAATTCAGCATTATTTCTTTGTGCCGCCTTGTTGTTGGAAAGTTTTTTAGCCTCTTCCAGTTGCTCTTCCTCAGTTAACTCTTCTTCTTGCCCTGACTTGTTTTCAACATTTTTTTTTGCATTTGTTTTTATGTTGAAATTATTTGTCGCAAGTGAGGTTTTTTTTGTAGATTTTTCACTGATTTGCTTTTTCATGAAGTTAAAAAGCGCGTCTTTTTGTTCTGGCATTTTAATGTTTAGTTAGAAGTTGCAGAAGCTCTTAATTTGAAGGTAAAATTCGCTTTCTGAAAGCTTCGATTTTAAGATTTGAAGAGGATGATCATTTTAAAATTTCTATCCAGAAATTAAAAATTAAAGCAAACGCAAAAAACCAATCTTTTAATAAAAACTCAAGTGATTGAATCCTTTTTAATTCAGCCGTTTTTGGCGATTTTTTTTATTGCCATTTCCTCTTCTTTATTGGGCGTTTTTACTTTATGGAAAAAAATTTCTTATTTTGGCGATTCCTTTTCTCACGCTATAATTTTGGGTTTTGTTTTGGGGGCAATTTGCAATTTAAATCAATTTTGGGTGGCAATAATTTTTGTAACATTTTTTTGCGGCATTATTGCTCTAATTTCTCGCAATGAATATTTTTCTCACGATACAATAATCACAATTTTGTCATATTTTTCGGTGGCTTTGGCGATTATTTTTAGCGGTCTTTTCCTTAATAATTTCAATATTGGAACCTATATTTTAGGTGATGTTTTGGCGGTTGAAAATTTTGAAGTTGGCGCGCTTGGAATTTTGGCGGTTCTGATTTCTGCATATTCCTTTTTGTTGTTTGAAAAAATTTTACTGACGCAAATAAATCAGGATCTTGCCAAAATCGCTGGCGTAAAAACCGAAATATTGAATTTTTCTTTTTTGCTTATTTTGGCAGGATTTATTGCTTGCGCCGTCAAAATCGCGGGCATTTTATTGATGACTGCATTGCTGATTATGCCAGCAGCTATTGCCAGAATTTTTGCAAAATCGCCGCAACAAATGATGTTTTTATCGCTACTCGTTTCAATTTTTGGTGCAATTTTGTCTTTTGCGGCTTCCAGCCAGTATAGCGCTGCAATTAGCTCGATTCTTGTGGTAATTTTTGGAGTAATTTTTTTCTCCAGCTTTTTTGTGCAAAAAATAATTCTTAAAAAATGATCAACAATAAGACCGCTGTTATTCTCTTTAATCTCGGAGGGCCTGATAAAATTGAGTCAGTTCAACCTTTTTTATTTAATCTTTTTAATGACAAGGCGATAATTTCTTTGCCGCAGCCCTTCAGGTTTTTTTTGGCAAAATTAATTTCTTCGCGCCGTCGGGAAAAAGCGCAAAAAATTTATCAAAAAATAGGCGGAAAATCGCCATTGCTGGAAATAACGATGGCGCAAGCCGACAAGCTAGAAAGAGAGCTTTCTTTTATCGGTGATTTTAAAGTTTTTGTAGCAATGCGTTATTGGAAGCCTTTTGCAAAAGATGTGGCGCAAAAGGTTGCTGCTTATAATCCAAAACAAGTAATTTTATTGCCACTTTATCCGCAATTTTCTTCAACCACCTCCAATTCTTCGATTCAAGATTTTATCGCTAAATTTCTTGCGCAATATCCGCAAAAAAATCCGTTAGTTAAGATAGCTTGTTGTTATCCAGATCAGCCGGAATTCATAAAAGCGCATGCTTTTTTAATTAAGCAGGCGATTAGTAAATTTAAGCAGGATGATTTTACAAAATTGCGCTTTCTTTTTTCCGCTCATGGCTTGCCCCAAAAGATTATAAATGAAGGCGATCCATATGTTTTTCAGGTTAATAAAACTACCGAAAAAATTATCGCCAAACTTGCTGAAATTGTTGAAATTGAGTCCAACAAAATTGATTTTTCAGTGTGTTATCAGTCAAAAGTTGGTCCATTAAAATGGACGACACCAAGCCTTGAATATGAAATTAAAAAAGCGGCAATTGATAAAAAAATTCCTGTTATAATTCCAGTTTCATTCGTTTCTGACCACTCGGAAACTTTAGTTGAGCTTGATATTGATTTTAAAGAGATGGCAAAAGATTTGGGAATTTCTGATTTTATTCGTGTGGCTGCATTAAATTTGGAAGGAAATTTTATTAAAAGTTTGGGCAAAATATGTGAATCGGTTGCTTCTGGCTCGCAAAATCAAAATCACGCCGTTTATTCTAACGGTGCAGCTGTAAGAATTTGTCCCAAAGAAATGAGGTTGTGCTTCAATCCAAATCCTTGTGAATCATGATTTCTATTGATGTTGAGCTGAAAAGTAAAAAGTGGCTGGCAGAGAGAAATCCTGAAAAAATTGTGACGGAAATTTGTAAAAAATTGATTCCTTTAACTGAATTAAAAAAAATTTTTGTTAAAGATTTTGAGCTTGAAATAGCTGTATCATTGGTTTCGGACGCGCAAATTAAAAAAATAAATCAGCAATTTCGTCAGAAAAATAAGGCGACAGATATCCTTTCTTTTCCAGCGCTAGATGAAAATATTATTCGTCAAATTGGCTTAAAAAAAGCGCTAAAAGGTCAAAAATATTTATTTCTTGGAGATGTGGTAATAGCTTACGAGACTACGCAAAAAGAGGCTTTGCAGCAAAAAAAATTATTTAAAAATCACCTCACGCATCTAATCTTGCACAGTATTTTGCATTTAATTGGGCATGACCATGAAGTTGAAGAAATGGCGGATAAAATGGAAAAAGAGGAAGTTAGAATTTTACAAAAGTTAAAAATCAAAAATCCTTACGAAATAACAAAATAAAATGGACAGCAAATCGGAAAAAAAAGCGCAAAATTTAATGGTTAAAAAAGAGTCGCCAAAAAGGTCAAAAAAATTAATCAGTTTTTTTGTAAATTTTTTTGGCAAGAAGACCAAAAAATCTTTTTCATCGGTAATTTCTCACCTTTTAGACGATTATGAAAAGGCCGGATTGATTGGCTTAGAAGAGCGAAAAATGTTTAAAAATATGACATCTTTTGGTGATAAAAAGGTGGCCGCAATAATGACTCCAAGATCTGATATCATTGCAGTTAAGCATGACGCTTCTTTGGAAGATTTAAAAAAAATTATTACCAATGACGGACATACTAGATTGCCGGTTTTTCGTGATAATTTTGACGAAATTATTGGCTTTGTTCACAGTAAGGATTTGGCAAAATTTTTATGTCGCGAGAATGCTGATTTCCTGTTAACTGAAATTTTACGCAAAATACTTTTCGTTCCTGGTTCGATGCGTTTGGTTGAGTTGATGTTGCGCATGAGAACCTCGCGAACTCATGTTGCCATTGTTCTTGATGAGTTTGGTGGAGTTGATGGTTTTGTAACAATTGAAAATTTAGTAGAAGAAATTTTTGGAAATATTGAAGACGAGCACGATCTTCCGTCGGATAATTCTTTTTTTCGGATCAAGAAAATAGATTCAAAAACTTTGCATTTTGGGGGAAGGGTTGAGATTGAAAAATTTGAAGAAATTTTACAAAAGTCGGTTCGCGCGGATGGTGACCAATTTGAAACCGTCGCTGGTTTTGTGATGCATCTTTTTAAGCGCGTGCCGGAAATTGGTGCCGAAGTTAAAAAAAGCGGTTTGAAATTTAAAATTATTGATGCCGACGAGCGCTTGGTAAAGATGGTTGAGGTTGTAATTATTGGTTAATTTTATGAATAATCTTAATAGCGCCGCAAAGAATTTTCCTGAAATAGATCTTGGTGAAATTTGTTTGCGCGAAAAGCAAGAAAGTGATGTTGCTGATTTTTATTCTTATTATTCTGATCCAGAAGTAAGTCGTTTTATACTTTGCGAAATGCCGCGCGACTTAGAAGAGGCTAGAAAAGAGCTGCTTTATTGGAGAAATGTTTTTTATCAAAATGACGGGATTTATTTCGCAATTTGTGAAAAAAAATCTAATCGAATGATTGGTTCAATTGGTCTTACCGGATTTAATTCCTATCAAGCTAGAATTGAGCTAAGTTACGATTTGAACAAAGAATATTGGAATCGTGGAATCGTTACTAAGGCTGCAAAATTTTTAATCGATTATGCGTTTAGCAGTCTTCATTGCGGCTGGATCAATAGATTGGAAGCCTTTACCTCGGTTGATAATGTTGCGTCGCAAAAAATTTTATTAAAATGCGGCTTTTCTTTTGAGGGAATTCTTCGTCAACATCGTTACCATCGTGGTCGTTATGTTGATGTTTCTTCTTTTAGCATCTTACGAGAAGACTTGCGTGGTAAGGGTTTTTCTGGTTCGGATCTTTAGAAAAATTTGTTTGACATTTGCTTTGCTGTAAATAGGTTGCGCCGCCTCCTTTCCCAAAAGACATTTTTAATATAAATCTAGACTAAACTTTAGAAGAGAATTTTATGCTCAAAACTTACGCTGCAAGGCCAAGCGAAATCACAAGAAAATGGTGGTTAATAGACGCCGAAGACTTGGTTGTTGGTAGAGTTTCTACAATCATTGCCAACATAATCCGTGGAAAGCACAAAGCCACTTTCACTCCAAATCTTGATTGCGGAGACCATGTTGTGGTTATTAACGCTGAAAAAATTAAATTGACCGGAAAAAAATATGCCGAGAAAAAATATTATTGGCACACTGGTCACCCAGGCGGAATAAAAGAAAGAACGGCTCGCCAAATTTTTGAAGGAAAATTTCCAGAAAGAATTTTGGAAGCTTCGGTTTCTAGAATGATTTCTCGTGGCCCTTTACAAAGAGATATCATGACAAAGCTTCATATTTACAAGGGTCCTGAGCACAAGCATCAAGGTCAATGTCCTCAAATTTTGGACATAGCGTCAATGAACCGTAAAAACAAAAAAGTTAATTAATTATGACTTCTCTAAAAGAAAAAATCATCGAAGCAAAGCTGGTTGAGGTTGAGGCCTCAATAAAAAGAGAGCAAAAAATAGACTCTCTAGGTCGCTCTTATGCAACTGGCAAAAGAAAGAACGCAGCAGCAAGAGTTTGGATCAAAAAAGGGGTTGGTAATATTAAAATTAATGGTCGTGATGCAAAATCTTATTTGAGCCGCGAAATTCTTTTTAATATTGCAAAAGCTCCATTTGGCGCAACTGATTCGGAAAATAAATTTGATGTTGTCGCTACAATTTCTGGCGGCGGCTTAAGTGGTCAAGCTGGAGCTCTTTCTCATGGAATTAGCAAGGCTTTAGTGGCTTTTGATCCATCAAATCATCAAGCTTTAAGAGCTGGTGGCTTTTTAACTCGCGATTCGCGCGTTGTTGAGCGCAAAAAATACGGCTTGAAAAAAGCTCGTAAGGGTCAAACTTATCGCAAGCGTTAATTTTATTCATTGGCAAGTCATTTATGGCTTGCCAACTCATCTTCGAAATAATCCCTCCCTTTCTACCCACCTCCCCTCTAAAAAATGAAAGATTCCAAGGCAAAAAAAGATTGTAGAATTTTTATCGCCTCAGATCACGCCGGCTATAATCTGAAGGGCTTTTTGTTTAAAAAATTATTAAAGCTCGGATATGAAATTATTGATCTTGGTTGCGAGTCTGCAAGCAATTCGGTGGATTATCCAGACTATGCAAAAATTTTAAGTAAAAAAATTGCCAAAGGTGATTATGGAATTTTAATTTGCGGTTCTGGCATTGGAATATCGATTGCGGCAAATCGTTTTCAAAATATTCGAGCTGCACTTTGTAATGAAGCTTCTCTTTCAAGATTAGCAAGAGAGCATAATGATGCCAATGTTGTTTGTTTGGGGGCTAGATTCGTTAGCAATCGAAAAGCTTTTTTAATCGTTGAATCTTTTTTTAATTCTGAATTTGAGGGTGGAAGACATGTCAGAAGAGTCGAAAAGCTTGGAAAATAAAGCTTTAATTCGCAGTTTTGGCAGAATCAAAAGTCGCAAACTGTCTGATCGCAAAAATCATCTTCTTGCTGAATTTATTTCTGATTATGAGTTTGAGCCAAATGGAAATTACGATATTTTAGAGATCGGCTTTGGTTTTGGTGATTTTTTATTTGCAAAGGCGCAACAGAATCCGCAAAAAAAATTTCTTGGTTGCGAGCCTCACATTAATGGCGTTGTTAATCTTTTGTCGAAGATAGAGAAAGAGCCTTTGCAAAATATTAAAATTTCTCGTCAAGACGTTAGGTTGCTTTTTGCCAATTTGCCCGATCAATCGTTTGAGCAAATTTATATTTTGTTCCCAGATCCTTGGCCAAAGGCGAAGCATTTTAAGCGTCGTTTAATTAATCAAAATTTTCTCGATTTAATATTAGCTCCCAAAATAAAAATTGGCGGCAATTTAACAATCGCAACAGATCACGATTCTTATAAAACTTGGATTCTTGCCGAAATTGCTAAAAGCCAAAAATTTTTTTGGAAGGCGCAAGAAAAAAAAGATTGGCAAGTTTTTCCCACTGATTGGGTTGAAACTAAATATCAAAAAAAAGCTGCCTTAGAGGGTAGAGTTTCGGTAATTTTTAATTTAGTTAGAAATGACAAATAATTTGCCGCAGGTTCGTGGAAATTATCGTCAAAATGCCGAACTTAAGACTTGGTTTGGAGTTGGCGGTTCCGCTGAAATTCTTTATCGACCTGCCGATTTAGATGATTTGCAATATTTTTTGCAGAATTTGTCTAAAAATATTCCCTTAAATATTCTTGGCGCTGGATCAAATGTAATTATATCTGATGATGGAGTGAGGGGGGTTGTTATAAGGCTTGGCGGCCAATTTTCTAAAATTTCCGTTGAAGGAGAAAATATTCGCGTTGGTGCTGCCGCCTTGTGTGGCAATGTTGCGAATTTTACTAAAAATTCTGGCCTTTCTGGATTGGAATTTTTTAGTGGAATTCCTGGTTCAATCGGAGGGGCGATAGCAATGAATGGTGGATGTTACGGATCTGATGTTGCTAATGTTTTGATTAGCGCCAAGGCAATTGATTTTGATGGAAAAGTTGTTGAGATTCAAAATTCTGATTTTGGGTTTTTTTATCGGGGAAGCAAAATCGCAAAAAACCTTATTTTTGTTGAAGCGCTTTTTGAGTGTAAAAAATCTTCCGTCGAAGATGTTGCGAAAAAAATTATTGAATTTGGCGAGAAGCGTCAAAATTCGCAGCCAATTCGCGCCAAAACTGGAGGCAGTACTTTTAAAAATCCGGCCACAAAAAAAGCTTGGGAATTAATTGACGAAGCGGGCTGTCGTGGCATGGTTTTTGGTGATGCTGAAATGTCACAAAAGCATTGTAATTTTATGATTAATCGAGGTAATGCCACAGCCTCAGATTTGATAAATTTAGGAAATGCCGTAAAAAATGCGGTTAAAGAAAAATCTGGCATTGATCTTGAATGGGAAATTAAGCTTTTAAAGTAGCTCAATCGCGCTTTAAAAATGTAATTACGCAAATAACCAAGTCTTTTTGCTAATTCTAATCGCATTTTAGTGGCCGCATTTTGAAACGAAGAGAAGGTCATAAATCCCGCCCAAAATCATCATTTAAATTTCTTCAGTTTTCGTATTATTTTTGTTACTGATCTTTGCTAGAGTTATTGTTTTGGCTCTTGGGGTTGATCATTTTTTGAGAATTGGCCTTATTTTGAACAAGAATTTGTCGGGATTAAATTGTTATTTGCTGCGATTATTGCCTTGAGAAGTTGCTAACAACTTCTGTGTAAATTCATCATCAAATTCTGAAAGATCGATTTCATTTGTATCAGGGAGATCTTTTTCGTCCTCAATATCAGGTAAAGTCTCGTTAAAAATATCTGGATCAATATAGTCATTATCCAATTCTGAAAGGTCGATTTCATTTATATTTATAGATTCGTTTTCATGTTCATTATTAGAGGAGTTAAAATCATAAGAAATGGGATCTTTTTGGAATTGCAAAAAGGATTTTAACGAGTATTTCGCGTGCTTTTGTTGGGACTTTGTCTTTTTTGTAGTCTTTTCTGCAAATTTTTCATGAAAGTTTTGACGTAATTTGACCCTTCGCAATCAAGCAATGATTTAAATTTTTCTAGATCATCATCTTTTGGCATTCCTTTGCCAGCTTGCATTCCGGTGATTGAGCTTAAAATTTTTGACTCATAAATTTGCTTAACAAGTTCTGGAGATTTGTAATCAAATGATTTGAGAGAATTATGGTTTCTTATTGTAGAGCAAAGAGATCTTGTCGCCTTCTTGGTCATATCTTCTTTTTCAGCTAGTGGAATCGAATCAATAAGACATAATATGTTAAATAACGACGCTTTGTCGCTTAAAAGAGCATCTAAGATTTTAAAGCTTAAATCTACATTGCTAAAGACGGTTAGCTTATCAATGAAATCATTGGATGAATTACTTGTCTCTGAATAATATTTTTCTTTGAAATTATTTAGATAAATCAAGGTCTCTCCGTTAAATTCTTCCGAACAAATTTCATTTATAAGAATTAAAGCATTTTCCTTATCAAACAGAGGGAGTAACTTGTCTTTAAGCTCATTTGATAAATTCTGTTTCGAGGAGCGCTGTCTTTTACGGTTACTGGGTGATGGGGATGGGGTCTGTTTGCATTTCCAAGGCGTGTTGTCTTTTGCGGTTGTTGGAGGATGGAGATGGGCGCATTTGAGTAATTTTGAATTTTTATTATTTGCTATTCAATTTTGAGCTTAGGAAGCAGATCTTTGCTTTAACTTAAAGCCAGTCACCATTTTGAACTGCGCTATTTTTTTAACAGCCAGCACCTTTCAAATTGATGGTGTAGATATTGATAGTTTTGAGCTTCTCAACAATCAATTTGCCTTAAGTTGGTTAGTTGTTTGGATTGCTCATTTCAAACTCAAACTTTCGAAAAAAATTCCTGCTAGTTGCTCTCTTTTTGACTGTTTTGACAGCTACTAAAGACTTAATTGTAGCTTTAAAATTTTTGCCAAATCATTGCTGCGATATTAACCGCCTTGATCATGGTAAAAAATATTTGGCGATTTTTCTCTTTTGCTTGAAATGAAGACGGGGACTAAAAAGCCTTATCGTTCGATGAATTTTTTTTCGCATTGAGAGTGCTAGTAATCAGCTTGTAGCTATAAGTTTTGTGCTTTAGCAAAAAATAGCTTCGATTTGGTAGTGAGTGAGTTAATGATTGTAAAATAAGCTTCATTTTTCACTTAACCTTGCTCAATTCAATTAACGCAGCCGCTTTTTAGTGTATAATATAATTGTAAATCGCTTTCAAATTAGTATTGAGCTTTTTTCGGCTATTTCACGAGATCACTTGCCAAGTTCCAAAAAGTAAGCAATTTTTTTTCTAAAGTTCGTTTTGATTTACACTAATTATTAAGCGGGGAGTGGTGTTAAAATTTGAGGCGCGACATGGCGTTAAGAGTTGATTTTTTTTTAAATATTAATTTAAGAAATATTTTTATAAAATTACTTGCAAAATAGTTTTTGATTTTAACAATGCTTGCCTCCTTTTCTTTTTAAAAAGAAAGCAGGTCTAATTAAGCCTTTGTTTTCAAAGCCTCGCATAATTTTGAGGTTTTAAAAAGTTTATTAAGAAGCTCATAGTAGCTCTTAAATCATTATCGTTAATAAATTCTGACAGAAGAATATGAGCAAACAAACTTTTCAGCGCACCAAACCTCACGTTAATATTGGAACCATTGGACACGTAGATCATGGCAAAACAACTTTAACAGCAGCCATCACGACATACCTTGCTAAAAAAGGATTAGCTGAAAAAAAAGGTTACGATCAGATTGATGCAGCACCAGAAGAAAAAGAGCGCGGAATCACAATCAACACAGCTCACGTAGAATATGAAACAGCTTCTCGTCACTATGCTCACGTAGATTGTCCAGGACACGCCGATTATGTAAAAAACATGATTACTGGCGCAGCTCAAATGGATGGAGCGATTCTTGTTGTTTCTGCCGCTGACGGCCCAATGCCTCAAACCCGCGAACATATTCTTCTTGCTAAGCAAGTTGGAGTTCCTGCCATCACTGTATTCCTGAACAAAGTTGATATGGTTGAAGATGCAGAACTTTTAGATTTAGTTGAAATGGAAGTTCGTGAGTTACTTTCGAAATATGACTTTCCTGGCGACAAAATTCCAATCATTAAAGGATCTGCACTTAAAGCTTTAGAAGGAGACTCTTCTGAGATCGGAGAAGGCGCAATACAGGCGCTTATGGATGCAGTTGACTCATATATTCCTGAGCCAAAAAGACCAGTAGATCAACCATTCCTTATGCCAATTGAAGATGTGTTCTCAATCTCTGGCCGAGGAACCGTTGTTACAGGAAGAATTGAGCGCGGAATCGTAAAAGTTAACGAAGAAATAGAAATCGTCGGAATTCGTTCAACTCAAAAAACCACCTGCACAGGAATCGAGATGTTCCGCAAACTTCTTGATGAAGGTCGCGCTGGAGACAATGCCGGCATCTTGCTTCGCGGCACAAAAAAAGAAGATGTTGAAAGAGGTCAAGTTCTTTGCAAGCCGGGCAGTATAACTCCTCACACCCATTTTGAAGCTGAAGTTTATGTTTTATCAAAAGACGAAGGCGGTAGACACACTCCTTTCTTCAAAAATTATAGACCACAATTTTATTTTAGAACCACAGACGTCACTGGATCGGTAACCCTTCCGGAAGGCGTTGAAATGGTCATGCCGGGAGACAATGTTAGACTAACAGTAGAGCTAATTGCGCCTATTGCGATGGAAGAAGGTCTTCGTTTTGCAATCCGCGAGGGTGGAAGAACCGTTGGAGCTGGAGTCGTTTCGAAGATTATAAAATAATTT
>JACCEB011470388.1_pt1 | contig 28497 bp, 19 predicted proteins | sample 7454761 | NCBI WGS metagenome assembly JACCEB01 (sample SAMN15323454, study PRJNA562643) | freshwater metagenome | isolation source: river surface water | place: USA:Blue River Watershed | collected 2017-08-18
ACATGCTTTCCATAGCAAAGTTGGTGTGGCGGCGGTAAACAGCCTTCCAGAAAGTTACTGTGGGATCAGCAGTGAGGTAAACGTCTTGAGCGCCATAGGCGACGAGTTGCATAAGAGCACCAGCCATATTATATAATATAGCTCAGAAAATAATTTTATGAAAATAAAATTTTTAAAGATTTTTTAAATAAAAAAAATTCTATAATATTTATTTTTTAAACATTAAAATATACATTTTTTATAATATTTTTTAAATTTAAAATAACTTAAATTAAATTTATACTTTTTTATACTTTTTTTAATAATTTTTTAATTTAAAAAATTCGTTTATCTAAATATATATTTTGTTAATTTTTAATGAATACATGCAACGTTCCAATATCAATTGGGGAATTATTTGATAAATATACAATACTATTGTTAAAACAAAAAAACATTACAGATACATATAAATTATATAATATAAATAAAGAAATTAAATATTTAAAAGAACATATTGATAAATATAAAATTGATACAGAATTATTTGATGAAATGTATAATATAAATAATAAATTATGGGAAATAGAAGATAATATAAGAATTAAAGAATTTAAGAAAGAATTTGATAATGAATTTATTAACTTGGCAAGAAGTGTATATATTAATAATGATAAAAGAGCATTAATTAAGAATAAAATAAATAATTATTTTAATTCAGATATAATTGAAATAAAAGATTATTTTGAATATAATTAAATGGATTTATTGCAACAAAATATGTTACAACTTGCTGAAAAATATGAAAATAATAATGATTTTAAAAGTGCACTTAATATTTATATTAAAATGACACCATATCAACCCCATATTTTAAATAAAATAGGTATGTGTTATTTTAACTTAAATAAATATGAAACTGCAATTAAAAGTTTTGAAAAAATATTACCTCTACTTAATAATCCAATTCCAGATTTATTAAATAATATAGGTTTTTGTTATGGTAAAATTAAAGATTATGAAAATGCTATGAAATATTATATTCAATCAAATAATATTAAACCAAATAGAAATAATTATAAGATATTAGGTGATATATATTTTTATATTAAAAAATATGATTTATCAATAAAATGTTATAACAAAGCGGAAAATAATAATATTGTTAATTATAATAAATGCTTTCCATATTTAGCTCAAAAAAATTTCAAAATAGGTTTTGAATTATATGAGTATAGATTATTAAATAATTATTGTGAACAAACAAAAATGAATGCAAGGGTAGATATACCAAATATAGATTATTGGGATGGTAAGAAGAAATGTTCTAAATTATTAATAGTATATGAACAAGGTATTGGTGACAATTTAATGTATTTTAGATTTATAATAGAATTAGCTTTAAAATACCCAAATATGATAATTGATTATTTTTGTAAAGATACAATTAGACATTTAATTTTACCATGTGTTAATAATATTAATATAATTGATAATGTAATATTAGAATTATATGATTATAAATTATATATAATGTCATTACCCAAAATATTAGAAATAACTAATGTTATTCCAAATAGTATTAATTATATAAAAGTAAATGAAGAAAAATTAGAATATTGGGATAAAAAATTATCATCAATAAATAAATTTAAAGTAGGTATTGTATATAATGGATTATTATCATCTTTTATTGATAAAAATATACCTTTTGAATATTTTAAAAAATTATCTGAACTAAATATTGAATTAATTTCATTAGATAAAAATAATAGTAGTTTTGAAATTGATATTGATAAACCATTTGAAGATACTATTTGTATTTTAAAAAAAATCGATTTATTAATTACTATTGATACATCTATTGTTCATTTAGCAGGTATTATGAATATTAATACATGGTTATTATTAGGATATGGTTCAGATTGGAGATGGTTTGATGATATATCTATTTGTCCTTGGTATAATTCAGTTAAAACAATTAGAATGAAAGAAAATAAACCTTTGTATAATATATTAAATGAAGTTTATGAAAAATTAAGTAATGTTATATGTGTTATGTGAGGTTAAATTATCATAATTTAATTTAAAGCTAATATTAATTATATTAATATAATTAATGTCCAATTTTCGGATAAAAAAAACACCTAAAACACAACATAATATGAAAGACTCTAATACTCTAGAAATAAAACACAGGAAAAAAATAGAACAAATAGAAAATAAAAAAAAATCATTAGAAAAATTAAATCAAACATTAATTAAGATTAATGATGATTTATTTAAAATAGATAAACAACGCGAATTAAATGGCACATTTGATTTAGAAAAAAGGGCAGATTTATTAAATCAAAAGAAAAAAATGGAAGAAGAAATAAATCATATGAATGAAAATATGGATGAAATAAATTATTATGATTTAACAGGTGATTTATTAACAGAGTATTATACAATTAGGGATACAAAACAAATAACTGAAATAAAGAATATATTAGAGTATTTGAAACCTAATTCGAAAAAACAAAATAAATCAAATAATTTAAATGTAAATACTGGATTAACAAAAGCAGTATTATTTGATAAATTTTGTCAAAGAATTGAAGGAATTAGGGTTAATAAAGATGATGGTACAAATAGAATAAAATATTGCGACGATTGTAATGTTGAAAAAACATTAGTTGTTGAAGATTCAAGTTACATATGTCCTGAATGTGGACATATGGAATTTGTTATAATAGATGAAGATAGGCAAATAAAGGAATATTCACCTTATAAACGCATTAATCATTTTAAGGAATGGTTAAATCAATTACAAGCTAAAGAAATAACAGAAATAACAGATGACATATTTCAAAATATTGTAGCAGAATTGAATAAATATAAGAATATAGATATATCAACTATTGGTAGGGATAAAATGCAAGATATATTAAAAAAATTAGGTTATAATAAATTATATGAACATATACCATTTATACTTAATAAATTAATTAATGTTAATCCACCTAAAATAGATAAGGAAACAGAAGATACTTTTATTGAAATGTTTACTAAAATTCAAGAACCATGGGAAATCTATAAACCTAAAGGAAGGAAAAATTTTTTATCATATCCATATATTTTATATAAATTTAGTGAGTTATTGGAAAGAGATGATTTATTAGGTTTTTTTCCAATGTTACAACCACAAAAATTAATGGAACAAGATACAATATGGCAAAAATTTTGTAAACATCTTAAATGGGAATATTATCCTACTGTATAAATATGTGTTATGTACAATTGAAAATCGATAATATTATTATCAATCTATCTACCAGACCATACTTTAATTACTGGTAGATTTAATATATTTTTATCTGTTTCATTTAAATAATTATCATATGTATATTCCCAGGGAATATATGAATGTATAGATCCAAAAATAGATGGTTTATTTTTTAACTCTGGATTTTCAATACAACATAATAAACCAAATATTCTTTCAAAACACATTCTTTTATCTCTACTATCAATATAATCTATTAATTTAAATAAATTATATTTATCTTGTAATAAAGTTAAAAAATCTAATGTAATAAATGACATTGCACCAAAACATCCATACCACATATTTTCATTATTTATATCTAGATATCTTTCAATTAAATAATCGGAATTATTAAGATATTTTAAAAATGATATAATTAGTTCTTTATTATCCCATTTAAATCTTTCAAAATGAAATAAAAATATACATTTGTCATAATTAAAATCAATATGTTTATTTATAAATAAACTATCATGAATAATTACAGCCTTTTTAAAATATTTATTTTTATATAAATAATAATAAGGCAATTGTTCACCTCTCTTAGGAAATTCAGATTTTATTATTTCACAATTTTCCAAGGATACATCTAAATTTTCTAAATATTTTTTATCACTATTATCATCTATTATAATAATTTTATTATTATAATATTTTCTAATATTCTTTACATTATTAATCCAATATTTATTAGTTAATTCTGAATTAACATGTCTTATTATAATAAATCCAAAATCATCATCATTAGTAAAATTATTAACTTCTTTTAATATTCTCAAAGATAATAAACAAATTAATAATATAATAAATATTAAAATTATTAATATATAATTCATTATATAATATATACAAGATAATTATTAAAAGAATAAATATTTACTATATTATATGTCTACTTATCAACGCAAACTTATAACTGGTATTCCCAAAGGTCAAAACTGGGGTTGTTTTTCATTTCTCCGTTCTAAGGATACAAATGATAAAATTACTGTAGTTGGTATCCGTCTCGCAGGTGTTTATATGACACTTGATGAAGCTCAAACTCGCGCTAAGGAAGTTCAACAGGAAGATAACCGTTTCCATGTTTTTGTAGGTGAAATTAATGGTGATTTCCTTCCATTTGATCCAGCACCTAACTCTGAGGCTGCAGGTGAATCTGAATATGCAAATGACCAACTTAATGCTATTATGAAGGGTCATGAAGAAAGCCAAAAGAATGCTAAATTATTTCATGAATTAAGAAAGACCGAAAAGATGATTGATAATATTAGTGAAAACATTGAAGCTCAAAATAAAAATAAGGAAGAGCTTACTCAAAAGTTAAGCAAAGCTAAAACTGTTGAGGAGGCTAAAACACTTACAACCTGCTTAGATAATATTGATGTTCAAATTAAGAATCTTGAGGAAAGACTTAAGGAGTGCTCTACTACTGAAGCTAAATTAAAAGAAGAAACTGCTGGTCTTCAACGCCCAGCAGAATAATTATCCCTCCACTTGCGGATAATAGAACCAAAGGTATTAATTAATAAAAATTGTGAACTTTGATTAAAAGATACATCTATGAAAGAATAAGTTTAATGAATTTTTTCAATAATTAAATTAGATGCTTTTTTACGTTTGGATAATAACATTGTGGGATCAAAGACCTCAATTTTTTTATTCCAGTTTTTGTCATATTTTTTATCATGATATTTTTTGTATTTTCTTGAACCCATTGTAAATGAAGGTGTTTCTTTGGCTCTATACCAAAATACTTTCTCAGTAATATCTTTACTATGTATACGATTATTAATAACCATACAACCAAAATTTTCAGTAAGATCTAAAAATACTTGGGAGAAAGTATTAAAATCAGGGAACATACCTGCATAATGTTCATATAAACGCTTTCTATTATTAATAAAATCTTCTGCTAATAAAAAAATAAAATCAAAATTACTTCTCATTTCGGGTGGTATACCTAAACTAAATTGCATTGTTAAAATAAAAGACATTTTATAATGACGACCATTAAAAAATAATTCAGAAATTTGAGGTTCTTTAACCCAAGTTCCTTTACTACTCATGCAATCATCCATAATTAAAATAAGACGACCGTCCTTTTCTTTCTTTCCTTCCTTACGTCTTCTCTCATTATCATTACTAATTTGTTCTTGGCGTTGATAAATTTTATCTAAAATAGTGCTATTATATTCATCATAAATATATAATTCAGGAATAAATTCAGAATAGAATTTATTAAGCTTTTCTGTTTTACTAATAGCTATAGCATTAGGTATATCACGCATATGAAACAAAATTTCACGAGTTAAATAACTTTTACCAGATGCACGTTTAGCAATCATAGCAATAGTTACGAAGTCAGGCATACTTTTTATATCAAATTTTTTTATTAAGAGACTATTATTTCCATATCTAATATTCTTAGTAGTCATATTATAATTCTATAGATTTTTAAAATTTAGGAATAGACATATAAACGCTAAAATCATCATTTAATGATTTTTTCTCTGGATTTATATTTAAAAAACTATATATAATAATTACAAAACAAATAACAACTATTGGGATTTTAATTATATTAAATATTTTTTTATATAATGGAATTTCTTCTGTTTCCTCTTTTGTTTGTGGATATTGTAACCATATAATTATAATAATTAATAATATTACAACTTGAATTATCATTATAATATGATTTAAAATATTTTATTTTATATCATAATATAATAAAAATGATTATTAATAATCGTATTATTAAATATTTTTTAATTGGGTTAATTGCATTTATTGCAATCCGTTATGTTCCTTCAAGTGCTCTTGATGATTTAGAAATAGTAGCTGTTTCAATGATAATATCAATGGGATATGCAATTATTGATAAATTATTACCATCATATAAATAATCATTATATTTTAGATATTAAGATAGTTATTAAAAAATTTCTCTCTTGATTTCTTCTCAGCTTTTTCATTAGTATTTACTGTATGTTTTATATCACTGTTTGAAAAAATATCTTGATAATTCTCTGCATTATCCTCAGGATTATATGTAACCGTATCAGAATCAAGATCTTTTAAAATTCTATTTTTAATTTCACTATTGCCATTAGAGTTTGTTTTAGTTGCAGTATTATGACTTTGTTTAATTGATTCATGGACTATACGTTTTAATGTTGATGATGATCTTCTATCAGAATGATGTTTGTTTTGCATTTTTTGCATATTTTGCATGTTTTGCATATTTTGCATGTTTTGCATATTTTGCATATTTTGCATGTTTTGCATGTATTGCATATTTTGCATGTTTTGCATCATATTTGGCATCATATTAGGCATCATATTAGGTATAATATTTTTATCAATTGCAGAATGATTATTAACTGTAAAATTATTATTGTAATCATTTGATTCTGTTAAAATATTATTTTCATTAGTTTCATTTCCAGGTTGAAATATATTAGTTCCACCAACCATTAAGTTGTTAGAACCAGCATTCATATTATTTACACATTCTACTTTATTTTCAGGAAAAGGTATCATTTCAGGAGGTTGTTGTAATTGTTCTAAATTTGATTTCATATCTTGAATAATTTCAGGTGGTTGTATTGGTTCTATCTTAACTTCTGGCTCAATTGGTATGTCTAATAATAAGGGCATATTGTATGATTCAAATAAATCAAGTGATTTTCCATTATAAAGTTTATCACCTAATAATTTTTCAAAAATATAACTTAATGGTAACAATCTTCTAATTGAATTTTCAATACTGCATCCAATAATTTTCATAATTTCACAATAATTTTTCTTTTGTTCTAATGATGAATATTCATGATAAAATAAAAATGGGTCAACCCAAAAATGACGTGCACATTCAATATAAATAGTATGAATAAATAATGACATATCAATATCTTTCTTCATTGCTTCTGATGGTTCAATTCCATTGATTAATATATTTAATTTAAAAATAGATTGAATTAATTGAATAATCCATGGATAATCCTTTGTCTTAAGATTAATTCTTTCAATTTCTTTTCTGATAATATCACCATCCCATGATGGAATTGATTTTAATAATAATTGAAATGTTTTTAATATATTATTTTTAGCACATATTTTTTTCGATTCATTATATAAATGCTGAAGTCCTTCTAAAATAATTGGTGTTAATATTTGACATAATAATATAGTATATTCTTTTTTAAGTTCTATCATACATAAAGTATTCATTTATATTAATAATTAGAAAAATTAATTGTAAGATAAAATTTTTAAAGAAATTTAATTAAAATAATTTTTTAATTTAATAATCGTGTTATGCGCGGTTCAATTGTTCTCATAATAATAAATATTTAATTAGGATTTAATTAAATATTTATTATTTTTGATTGGTTTATCCGCAAATGGAAGGATAATATTAATAAAATTTTATTTTGTATATGGAGCTAAATTATATATATCATACCCACGGACCTCATCTCTATCATCTTGTCTAATTGTTTCATCTGTCTTGTTATCTAATGCAGGATTTATAATTATTTTTTCATTCATTTTAGCATAATAAGCATCATCTATTTTTTTATTTGTTAGTTCACCTTTGTTAGTTATACCTAATTCTTCTAATTTTTTATAATATTCTTCTTGTGTATACATTTGTTTAAATTCACTTTCAAGTTGTTTTTTCGCATTATCTTTATTTTTTTGACAGTCTTGTCTTAAATAAGGTGGTTTATTATAGCATTTTGAATCAGTACAACATTGTGTTAATTCAATCTTACGTGAATCATCTAAATTAATAAGATGTTCTCCTTGCTTAGGTGATTGGTGTCTTTTTAAATACATGCCAACTAATATACCTAAGATAAATGATATAATTAATAAAAGAACTATATCTATACTTTCCATTAATTATATAAAGAAATTATTTTAATTACTGAATTTAATTAAATTATTCAATCAAATTATTTATTTCTTTTTTATCTTTAGTTGATAATGTTATAAAATCTATTGTTTTATCTATTTTTAAACATAATTCTAAATCTTTTATATCAAAATCTTCTTTATATTTTTTTAATATATCTAATATATATTGAGTTTGCTTTGTTGATATCATATGATTAGACAATCTACATAATAATAAAATTTCCTCTATTGTTCTTTTACCTATAATTTTTTCTAAATTCATAATATTTTTTTTATTTATATTTTTTAATGATGTTTTATTTAAATCAGCACTAAATTTAATTTCTGATGGTGTTATTTTACGCATCATCTTACTTGATATATAACTTGTATTGTAACATGTATAAAAACCATGAACATCTTGTAAATACCAATTTTGATCTGTATAAATACTTGTTTCAATATTATCACCAATTGAAATTGATTCACTCATATTAACCATTTGTTGAATTTGTTCTTCAAATGTAATTTTATTTTTTGGAGAAACAATTTTTTTATAATAATTTTCATGTATCATTAATGGTATTAATACTTTATCTATTTCATATAATTTATAATTTTTCTCAAAATTATTTTCATTATTTAATAATTCTAATGATGCTTCAAATAAACCTACACTTGTATCTTTAATTATCGATTTATCAATAAATGTTTCAATATCTTTAGTATTTAATGATTTATAATTATAACTATATTCTTGTAGTAAATTTATTAATCTTCTAACATCATATTGTGAAAACAATATTAATTTTTCAATAGCATCATGATTTTTAATTTCTATTTTTTCTTCTTTACAAATTTTTTGTATAAATTTAGTTAAATCATATGATGAAGGTGAATAAAACTTAATTTCCATACAATACTTTTTAAGATCATTTAATAATTTACTATGATTTGTATTTGATATAAAAATTAATGGAAAACTTTTCATTTTGGAATTAGTTTTGAAAATATTAAATACATATTTCTTTTCACTACTTAGACTAATTGATTCAATCTCGTCAAATACAATTGCTATTTTCTTGTTTTCTACTGAATTATTTTTTGATACCATTTTAAATTTTGAAAATATACTATTTTCATAATTATAATAATCATCAAATTCATTTTCATTACCATTTCTGAAATTTTTTAATTCATCTGGATAAATAACCTTTGTTGTATAATTATATTTTTTTAATAATAATTGAATTGTTAATGTCTTACCTATACCATGATAACCACTTATAATAATTGAATTGTTATTATGTTTATCAAATTTAGATAACCATTCATCTATTTTAGAAATTGCTTGTTTATTACCGACAATATCATTAACATCTTCGGGTTTCCATTTATTTATCCATAAATTCGAATTTGAATTAAAATTTGAATTAGAATTTGAATTAGAATTTGAATTAGAATTAGAGTCCATTAAGAATATAATAAATTATTCTTTATAAATTAAAAAATCAATATTTTACAAAAAAATTTTTATAAAAATATTATAAAAATAAATTATTTATAAGATTTTAAATAAAAGTTTTAAAAAATAAATGGATTATAATAAATAAATATATAGAAAATTTTAATTTAAAAATATATTTAAAAACTTAAGTTTAAAAACTATTAATTTTTTTTCTAACATTAATATATATATGTCTCGCAGAACCGCATCAGTTAGATCAGGAAGCACTGTTGATATGGAAGTTTCCAATCTTTTCAAGCTTCAAAACAAATCCCAATTTACAAATGCTCTTTTAGCATTACGTCAACGCTACAAGGATGAAGAACTTGTTGGTAAAATCCAAGATGTCTTCATGCAACGCCACTCATCAATTGTTAAATCAGCCAAGAAATTCGCCATGGCTGTTCGTGAAAAGTATGCCCAACAAAACATTCCTTTCCACCAACTCCTCATGAAGGCTCGTGCTCACGCCAAGAAGCACCACTTAACTGAAGCTGAATTCGCTGAATTCCAACGCATCTACGAACAAGAACTCGCTGGCTCAAACTCAAGCGAAGTTATTGTTCCCATGACTAGCATCATGAAAGTCCTCGGTAACATCACCACTGGTGCTGAAGGCTACTTCAAGGTTGATGAAGCTGACTACCGCAACCTCCAAGAAATCCTTAAACTCAACGATGCTTCAAGACCACTCCACGCTCAAGTTCTCCTCCAAGCCATTCAATACACTGGTACTGATGACCAATTCCTCCAAGGTGTTGTCTTCGAAAAGACACTCCAAAACCCAGGAGACCACGTTCACCCAGTTGTTGCAGCTCTCTTCTTACCCAAGATTAAGACTGTCGATGAACACTTCCTCTACTCCAACATGAGCGGTATCATCAAGGCCCGTTACAACCACACTGCCCTCACCACACGTCCTGACTACGAACTCCTCTACAATTTAATCACTGACCCCAACGACGTTGTTTGTGATACCCGCACACCTGTTGGCGATTTACTTCACCGTTGCAACCTCCAAAACCAACTCTGGAACTCAGTTCTCCACCTCCGTAACGGTCAATACTTCAACCCATCACTCCGTGAATTCATGACATCAGTTGATGTTTGCCGTCTTAACAAATTCGACAACCCTGACCTCGTCTATGGTCGTCATGATGGCACTATCATCAAGCGTCTCTTCAGCGCTTTCTCATTCCGCCCAACAGTTGTTGCCACTCTCCCAGTTGCTAACCTCTTTGCCTACAACCCATACTCACAAAACCTCCGCCCAACTGTTACATCAATCCCAATGATTAACGTTCGTCTCAGCAACTTTGGTGCCACTGCTGCTGCCGCCGCCGTTTCAGCTGGTGTTATGGGTGCTCGCCCCGCCATTAACGCTCTCTCAGCTGCTCTCAGCCAAACCAACCAATTCCTCGAAGGTAATGCCGTTGTTAACCGCCACACCAGCGTTATGTTCTCACGCGAAGTCTTAGTCTTCTACGTTGACCGCCGTAGCTATGTCTACACAACTGGTACCACACTCACCAACCTTGCTCGTTTACCAACATCAATTGCTGGCTTTGAACGCATCAACGACATCTCACTCACATGGGAAGAAGAAATCCCCATTGGTGGTGTTGACCCAGCCACTGGCAAACGTCTTGATGAAAAGGGTGATGTCTTCGAATTCTGCAGTGCTGTTATTGCTGATGTTAACACTACTGTTGACCCATCAGTTGGTGGTAACTATGTTGTTGGTTCATCATCAATTGTTAGAAACCCAGCACATGGTTCTGCTGGTAGCGCTGGTTTTGAATACTACCACTACACACCAAGCACATGCATTTCAAGAAATAGCACCATGCCAATCATCCCCATTGATGAAAACGATTTACCATCAGGCGAACTCGGCTGGAAATCACTTGTTACCCAAAGAGGTGTTATCCTTGTCTATGTTAACCCTGCCTACAAAGACAAACCAATCAGCTTCTAAAAACCTAATGTGTAATTATTTTAATTTAATAAAATTTAATAGTAATATTAAATTTTATTAATCTATTATTATTAATTAAATAAATTAATAAATCCTTGAGTATTACGACCTGCTCTAACTCCGTCTGATATTGGTAAATCCATTGGAACTATACTATTATAATCATTTATAAATCTTAAATAAGCAATTAGTTCTGTTATTGCTGTTCCAAACAATTGTCTTAAGACTTCTTTATTTAATCTAGCCACTTCTTCATCAGTTGGTAATGAATTAGTAATATTTTTAAAATAGATATGTCTCATTGCAGATAAAACAATATGTTTTCTTTGGTGTTCAATTTTAATTCTTTTATTATAGCGCTTAAATGTTTCTTCCATAACCATATCTACTAATGTATTATTTATATAATCAATATTATTATCACTAAAAAATTTATATGATATATCATTTGGTTCAATATTTATTAATTTTGCAACAAAATCTCTTTCTCTATCAGTTGGTTTATAAGAATTATATGATAACATTATATTAATTTAGATATTTTAATTTAGATATATATGGGTAATGTGTAGTTTACAATATTCGTATATAATTATAAATTAATATTGTATGAATCTATTAAACTATCTTTATTTAATCTAAAGTTCTTTTCTGAAATTTGCATTATATTATTTGCATCTGGATGTTCTATTAAACTATGGCTGAAAACAACCTTTGGATATAAGTTTCCATTATTATCTTTTATTAATATTTCTTTTTTCTTTCCATCTATATCTCTATTATATATAACCCATGTATATTCATCATATCTTGATTGATAAACAGCCATTTTACCTGGTAATAATTTAGGCATAACAGTTGGAGATAAACTTGTCTTTTCAGTAATATTTAATAATGTTCCAACACGATTATGGACATATTGTGGAAAGCATTCAACTAATATATCTGCAATTCTTGATTTGTTTGAATTAGATATTTTATCTAATAAATTTAATATATCAATATCAGGAGCAACCATTCCATAATCACTATAAACACCTCCTGATACAAAATTATCTCTCTTTATTATTCTTTTCAAATCATTTAATATTTCTGTATCTATATTAGCTGGAACATTATTTCCGTTATTATTAAATAATGTAGGTGATACTATCTTACGTACATTTGTAACACCATGTGGAGGATTTACATCTGCAAATCTACTATCAATAACTACTAGATGACCAAAATTAGGAACATACATTTCTATATTATTTACAACATATATCCAATGTCCTGTATTATTAGGATCTCTAAATAAATCTTTAATAAATACATTATTTTCAATACTAAAATTTCTAAATAATATTTTCTTTTCTTGCAATACGGCTAATGCTGATACTAATTGAAATAACACACTTCTCCAAACATCTGTTGTGTGAAAACCAGTTGTAATTTGTTTAGCTAATACTCCTGACTTTTCATATGTTGGACTGGCCCATTCAATTAAATTAAATGTAGGTGCTTCAGTTAGAGCTAATACACTAACTTTACTGTCCATAGAAAGATCAAGATTTAATCCAGGATTAGCAACTGATTGTGGCTGGATTGCATTAGTTGTTTTACCAATTAATTTTTTTAATTCATCATTTAAAGAAGTTAAAAATCTATTAATTTCTTTATTATTATTTAAATTTCTTAAAATAATATCTTTTTCAACATGAGTATTAATAACTTCTTCTAGTTCTTTATAATTAATTTTTGATACTCTATCTAATTTATATAAAATCATACTTATAAAATTTGGACTAATCTTTTGTTGTAATATTGTTTCCTTAATATATTTATAATAAGCTAATTCTCTCCAAACATCAAAATTATTACAATCTAATGCAGGGTCAATATTGCAATTTAATGCACCTTTGCTTAACATATAAATTCTAATATTCATACCCATTGATTGTTTTGCAATTTCTATATTTCTTGTATCAGTATTATATCTAACTGGATAAGCACCATTATAAAGTAAAAAATTAATTGGAATATTTTTATATCTATTTCTACCTAATGAATAGGGATTAAATTCTAAAACTTTAACATATTCTAAAATTGACTTTGGTCCAGCTTGAAGTGTCATGTCTTCTCCATCGTGATGTTTAATCATTGAATTTCTTAATAAGTTCATTATTTGCATTCTTTCATAAATATTAGTCATTGTATAAATATTAGGTTCTCCTGGTAATACATCTTGATACAATTGATTAAGTATAGTATGATGTTGTCCTGGTGCACCTAAATTAATATTATATACCTTTTGCAATGGTAATTCATTTGGTTTATTTAATGGGATACCTCTGAATGGAAAATAGTTTGCCATATCTGGAACAAATGCTGGTGGATAAGTTATTTGATTATCAATTGGAATAAATGCAGGATTTGAATATTTAGGATGTGTATGAAGAACACCAGGTGGGATATTTGGTACTGGTTGATACATTTTTTGTTCTGCAATAACTGGTGTTTCAGTTATATTCTTTTGATAAGTAGGTGGTTGAGGTGAATAAGGTCTATTATCTTTACTATGAGGCTGTTCTGGATATTCCTTACGATATTGACGTTCTGGATATTCTTTACGATATTGACGTTCAGGATATTCTTTACGCTCATTATTATCAAATCTTTTTTGAGGATGATGTTCATCTTTCTTAAATGAAGGTGATTGTGGGCTATCTACTTTATATACTTTATTTCTTTTATTTTCATCAAATTGTTTATAATTTTTCTTATAATCTTTATTAGGATACATTCTTTCTAAATATTCATCTATAGGTTCATCTTTATCTGTTTTTTCTGTTGTATTAATTGTTTCATCATTTTCTTCATCGGAACTATCTGAGTCTGATTTATTAGATTTATTTTCTGATATTTGTGTAGATTTAGGTTCATAGAAAACCTTAGCCTGAGGAACATAGGAAGGCTTTTGAATTGGTTTATATTCAGGATCCCATGTTGGCTTTTCTTTTACCTTAAATGGTTTAACATAAGCTGGGTTATTTCTGACTTCTTGGCGCATAATAATAGATGGATCTGTTTTTTCTTCTTTTGATTCTTTTGGTTCTTTTTTGGGTTCTAAATCTCTCTTATAAACATTTTTAGCATCATTAGAAATAAATGGTGCATTTGCTGGTGTTTTAATCGGTGGATGATAAAATGTAGCACCACCTTTCATTTTATTAACTTTTCTTTTACCACTAATTGATGATTTTCTAATTGATGATTTTCTATCATTATAATAATTATCAGCTGACATTGTACGTTCTACTTTAATATTTTTATGGTTTTCTTTTGTAAATTCTTTAAAATATTTATCATCTAATAATTCTTCAGGTACAAATAATTCATCATTTTCTCTTAAATACATATTTTTATTTGTTCTATATTTTTCAGGTATAACTTTATCCATAAATTCCATAGTTTCTTCATCTAAATTATCAACTAATTTCATAAAATTATTTAAAAAATAATGAAGATCGAAATAAGCATTATTATCATCAAAAAATGGAATATCTAATAATTTTTGATTAGGACTTTCTAAATTTGAACCATACATACCAGGAATATTAGATGCAATAAAATTTGTTACTTTAATTTCAAAAGTATTGTTTGAAATATAATAAGTATTATTATTAAACTCATATTTATCATTTTCTCCTTTTTTAAGATAAACATAAATATTTGATGGATTAAGCATATTATGTCTAAATCCAGGATGTGCCTTTTGTAATACTGCTAATGTATGAATTAATTGAAATAATAATTTTTTATAATTACATTCAGATGATTGAATAAATTCACTTAATAAAATGCTTTTAAAAAAATTCTCTTTAACTCTAACTGATAAAATATCTAATATTTGTTCCTTATTTATCATATCAATTATTCTTTTATAAACATCTTCATAAGGTTTAATAATATCATTCATTTGAGAAAATTTAACATCTAAATTAATTATGGGTAATGCAATGTGTTTTGTTTGTTTAGATAAAACTAAACCACTAAGAATATATGAAAATAAACACTCATTATTATTCATATTATTTAATTCATCTAAATTAGAATTAATATCATAAGGAGATAAAAATAATGATACAGATAAATTATCACTATATCTTTTAAGTATAAGATTATTGGTGTTTTCATCGAAATTTATCATCTTAAATTTTCCAGAAAATAATTCTGCTAAAATATCTTCATAATTATCTCCTTCATATTTTATTTTAATATCATCTATAGATATATTTTCTAGATCAATGTTAAAATCCTCTATATTATCTTTATAAGATTTGGAATAAATAAAATCATATAACATATTTATTTTTGTTTCGATTTCGGCCATTTAATATATATATTAATATGGATTTTAAATATTTATTATGATTAGGAATTTATTATTTGCATTACTTTAATCAAATATGCTTCTAGATGAATAATATGTCTTGTTCCTTGTGATATTCTATTTTCAAATTTAGATGTTTCTTCAATTATTTTATATTTTAATTCATTGTCATTTATTTTTAATTTAATTTCATTCATAATTTCTTTAATAATAATATGAAAATCAATATTGGTAATAAATAATTGATACAATAAATCTCTTATTTGTTTAATCAAATCAGGAAAATTTTTTATATTATAATTTTTTTTATTTAATATTTCATCAACTATAACTATTATAATTCTATTCCAAGATGTTGTAAAAGGAACATTAAATTTTTTAAGTTCCAAATAACCATATAATTTATTAATATTATTATTTGATTTTTTAACTATATCAACTATATCAGAAGATTTTAATTTAATATTTTCATTTAATGCAACATTCATTGCAATATTTGTTAATACTTCATCGGATGGTAATGGAACTCTTATCATCAAACACCTACTTTTAAGAGGTTCATGAATTTTAGATAATTGATTAGATACAAAAATAAATTTACAGCTATCTGCATATTTTTCCATAGTTCTTCTTAAAGATGCTTGAGCATAATAACTTAAATTATCTATTGTATTAATTATAACAATTTTATAAAGATGCTTATATTTTAATACATGTAATATTTCAGTTTTTGCATATTCTTCAATTATTTCCTGAATTAAATATTTGTCAAAACCATTATTATTTGGTTCAATTATAATATGATGCTTTGATTGTTTAATCATAATTTTAGTTTTTGTATTACTATAACCATTAATAGTATATTCTGTTTCCTGAACCTCAACGCTTTTTTTTGTAAAAATTTTTTGCAATAAATTATTAATAATAAATTCTTTCCCACATCCATCTGGACCATAGAATAATAAATGTGGCATGTTTGCATATTTCCAATTTCCATTTTCCAAATTGTTTATTATATATTTAAATTCATTATTATTCTGTTTAATTACATTATCTATATTCATATAAATTTGCCTATGTGTGTTTAAAGATTCTAATAATTTATCAACAATATTATATGATGGTAATATATCATTCTTATATTTATCTACTAGAAACATTATTATAATATTTCTATTATTTCTTTTAAAACGTTTGTTAAATCAATTTTTATTTAGAATTGTTATTTATTATCCCTCCACTTGTGAATAATAGAACTATCCCTCCACTTGCGGATAATAAATAATCCGCAAATGAAAGGATAATATTTCATTAGTTTGCAAATGAGAATATAATTTAAAATAATAATAAATTTATATTTAATGGAAATAACAAATCAACCAAAATTTGTTATAATGGGTTATCATGATAATATAAATCAAGTATTAAATAGATTACCAAATAAGAACAAATTACATTATTATTATTTATTAGGTATAGATAATCCTTTTATAGAATATGGATTTTTTTTAGATAGAGAAGATGAAGAAAATAATATAGGTGACTTTAAAATAATTGTATGTCCAGAAGATGGATTATTTAATGTAATTGAATTCAATAATATAATCTTAAAAAATGAATATTTCAAACATACAACTGCATTTATTATGTGTCATAAAAAAACAGATGAATTATTATATAATACAAATAATTTATTAACAAAAGAAATTATTCATATTTGGTTTGATGATAAATGTTCTTTAAATTCTACTAATAATGAATTTCATTATACATTTGATAGTTATGAATGGATAAAAAAAATTTATAATCATCTTGATATACCATATACATCGCCACCTAATTTTGAATGTAACATTCTATAAAAATTAAATCTTATGCAATCAAAGGTTATTCTGGAATTATAAAACCAAAATAAAAATTGATATTAAATATAATTATAAAGTAATTGACTTAAATTATAATGAGATTTGATAATAACACCCAACAACCTTTATTATTACACTATTGGGTTAATAAAAAAATTATAACAAATACAGTAGTTAAATTTAAAAATAATAAAAAGAAATTAGCTCAAAATAAAAGTGAGAAATCCAAGGACGATAAAGATGATAAAGAGGATGATATAGATTTATTGAAATTTATTTCAAATTGGTTTTATAAAACTATAAACATATGTAAAAATAACCTTTGGTTTTTTTTATAACAAGTGAACAACGATTAAAATATACCCATAAAAATTGATTATTAATCTTTTTCATTATTAATTTATAATATTAATGAAAAAGCTTAAATGTACTAAAAAAATTAAAAATGAAACACATACATTTATTCAATTAATTGATAATCTATGTAGTAAATTAAATAAAGAATATGCAAAAAATATGAATAAATTATTAGAAAATATTGCTAAAGGTGAAAAATTAGATATTAAAGAATTAAAAGATAAATATTTAAAAACATTAAATAATTTATCAGATGATATTAAAAATGAAGAAGAAAATGGGAATGCAGATGATGAAATAGATGAAAAAACAGTATCTTTAGAAGAAGATACTAATTCAATTGAAGAAATTATATTTGATAAAATTATATTAGATGGTTCTAATTATTATTATGAAAATAAAGAAAATGGCAAAGTATATGATAATAAATCGAAAATTGTTGGTATTTATAAAAACAATCAATTTATATTAAATACTTGAATTATTCTAAGAATAATTTTATTATTACTAAAATTTGGATATTTTTTATTAAGTTTTTCTTTTATTTTATCTAAATTTTTTGAACTATTAATTATGTTTATAATTTCTTCTATATCGCTATAACCACCTAACAATATTTCTTTATCTTTATTAAATATATAAATTTGTGGAAATGTAGAAATAATATTAGTTTTATATTTTTCTTTATTATTTTGATTAACTACAATTTTTTCAAATTGTATATTATAATTAGTTAACAACTCATTTGAAGCAATTGAATAAGGACAGTTTTCTAAAATAATCACTTTTAATTTATTCTTCATTATAAATAAATTGAGAGATTAATTTTATATACATAAAATATAAAGAAAAAATCTATTTTTTACTAATAATGAAAAATATTTCTGAACTTTCCATGCAAAATAGGCCGGAATATTTAATAGCTGCAGATCTGCAGGTTTTTAGTATTAGGGATACCCATATATATTTAAATTTAGATTCATCAAATATAATAACATATTTTAAAAAAACTTATATTGTTCCAGAAATTTTTATTAAGGATGAAATAGTATTAAATAATTTAGGAATGAAATGGAATGAAACATCATTTGTAAAAATACCAAAGGATATTCATTTATTAGGTAATGTATGGTTAACTGTAAAAATTCCATATTTTCAAATGATAGAAACATTAACATCAACTACTACAACTACTACAAATGATGCAAATGTTAATGAAATGATATTTGATAACAATCAAACATATTTAATAATTTATGAAAATAAATATTATTTAATTCCAGATATGTTTTTAGAATTACCAAATTTGTCTTATAATGAATTTAAATTTAAATTTAGTGAAATTAAAAAATATTTTATTGATTTAGCTACTATTAATATAAGTGATAATACTGATATTATATTTTATTCATTTAATATGAATAATTTTTATGTTCATGATATTATTCCAACTGTATTAAATTTAAGTTCTAGTTATGAAAAATTAACATTGAACAAATTATTAAACGGTAAGGATCATTATAAAAAAAATTTATTAACACAAAATTCATATGATAATTATATAACAACTATTATTGAAGATAACATAATTAATGAATATCAAAATATACAAAAATTTGATAGTACTATTGATAGTAGTTATTATAATTTTATGGCTGATGAGTTTCAAGTATTATATAATAATAAAGTAGATACAACATCTGATGTATATTTAGTTGAGAATTATATTAATACATCAAATGTTAATACAGTTGGCTCAATTGATACTATAAAAAAAAATACTATAACAGAAACATCATTAGTTTATGAATATATTATAACTGATTTAAATCCATCATTTGAAAAGACCTTTACATTTTATAAAAAAATAGCGACTATTATAACAGATTCACTTTATGAATTTACATTAACAGAAACTAATATATTAAATATAACACCTCCTTTAGGACAAAATAAAATTACATATTATTATCCAATATATAAAGTAGATATTACATCATTAAATTTACCATTTACATTAACAACTGATATGATAATTACAACTGCAAATAATTTATCTGTAACTTATACTGTATCTGGAACTGATAATATATTTACAATTAATGACACAACAACAACAACATCATTAGAAAAATTAAAATTAATAATTAATACAAATAATAATACATTAAATGAACCAAATATTAATATAACATTTCCAGATACAAATAATAATGCAGAATGGACTAATAATTTATTAATAAATTTAGGTAAGTTAGATTATAATAAACAATTAGAAGTATTATTATTTTATCAATTTAAAAAAAATTATTTTTCAAAAGAAAGTGTTATTAATAATGAATTATTAACATTTACATCATCTGTTGATAGTATTAAAACATTTTGGATACAATTGAAAACAGTGTCAGATAGATTTAAAAAAAGAAATTCAACAATTGGATTTAATAATAATGAATGGAATGACGAATTCAATAATATATATACAAATACTTTTAGATATATAGACAATATTGAAAATCAGCCACAAGATATTTTTAATGTATATTGTGTTATTGTTAATAAATTATATGATACTCTAAAATATAAATATTTTTCTGAGTTTACCTTTATTAAGTTTTTTTACAATAAAATCTTTAGTTACATGTATCAAAGATATTATAATATATCAAAATTAGAAAATATTACTGATTTTAAGGGATTATTATTTTATTATAATATTGATTTGTTGTATTATATTGATAAAAATATTATTAAACACTACTTATTAGAGTTATTTTACATGGAAAATTTTATTGGTTATGTTCCATTAAAATTAATACCATTACAATTAGAAAGGAATAATATTAAAGATTATATGACAACAGCTAAAACTGATATTAATACTAGTAATAATTTTAATGAATTGAAATATGACAATGTGTATTATTTATTTTCAGGTTCATATTTTTTTAAGAATGATACAACTATTGCAATTAATAAAGAAACTACTAATTATATATATTATAATAGAAATCTAGTAGAATTTCAATTAGTAATTTATATAACTCCAAGGTCATATATTAATGTTGTAAGTTATTCAATTGATGATAATTATGTATATTTAACATTTGATAATTCTATTTACACCAAGAATGATTTAATAGTAAATGGTTTTTATATATATTTACATGAAACAATTAAAATGTCAGTTCCAACTATTTATATTAATGAATCTGGAAAATTAAATTACAATCTGTTAACATTATATGATAAATCAAATGGAACAAATTTATTTAGTACATATAATACAATTTATGTATCAATTCCTACAACATCGGTTATTATAAAATATACACTTAATGGCGAAGTAACAGTTTATCAATCTTATTATAATGGAACTTTATTAACTGGAACATTACCAATTAATTATACTAATTATGATAAAATTGAATTAACATATTATATTTTACCAACAACAACAGTAAATATTTCTAATAGTGATTGTTTTAAAGATATTTTAACCACTTTCCCATTTATTGAAATTAAAAAATCTGCATTGGATGATGTTACTGAAGAACCATTATTTACAACTGGTAATACTATTAGATTAAAACTAATTGATCCAGGTAATGGATATTATGATACTTATATTCAATCAGTTATAAAAAAAACAGATGCAAATACAATTTATTTATATTGTTATTTTAATGGAAATATTTCATCATTTACAAAGACAATTAATGATAATGGTCTTGATGCAGTTATTTATGATAATTCTTATTTACCCAATTTATATAATTATACTTCATTAAATACATCAACATGTGAAACAAATGATTATATATGTCAAAAACCAACAATTATTGCAATGAAAACAATTGGTGATTATATTTATATTATGACAAACTTTCCAAAAATGTTAGCTAGTTCAGCAGGAGGAACTAGGTCATTTCCAGGAGATAACGAATATTTTAATATATATATTAATAACACATCAATAATTAAAATAGATTATTTAGATTGTAATCAATTAATTAGAAATGGACTTAATTTATATTCAATGCATTTTGATAATTTATTATTAAGCGATCAAAAATATATGAGCACTATAAACACAATTGTTGAAACAGAATATAATGGAATTTATGAAGATATTTATAAATTAGTAGTTAATGTTATTGAAACTTCACAAAATGAATATATTAATTCTTATACAGAAATTTTAGATTATGTAGATTCTGGTTATAAATTGGGTAAAACTTTACAAAATATATCAACATGTGCAAAATTATTAAATAACTATACACTTACTTCAAATATATCAACTATTAAAATTGGATTAACAGATACAACTTTGGTTGATTTTGATTCATATACATTATTAGCAATTGGTTTATATAATTTTACAAATAGAGATAATAATTCTTTTACAGTTGATAATACAATTATTAGTGCATTAGGCTATAAATATAATAATTCTACAATGAAAATAATAAATTCACCATGGCATTGTTATAAACCATATGTTAAAATTAATCCAATAATTATTAAATATTTGGATAAATACAGCTCGTATAGTATAAATATGTTAAATAATATTAATAGCAATTTATCAGCTTTAGATATTGTTAATAATAAAAACTTCCCTCAAGAATTTAATAATGAGTATCAAATGAAAGCAAAATATTTTAATCTAACATCTGATTCAAACGAATATATAATTACATCAAATACAATAACTACATCAGAATTTACTCAATTAGGACGCAATTCTTATATTACAAATGCAACAATTGATGGTAAAAAAGTACAAAGTACTGGTCTTACTAATCCTATATTATATTCTACTGAAAAGGTAGACCCTTATAAATATAAACCAGTATATGATAAAACAAAATATGATAATATGAATTGTTATTATAATTTAGCAGGAGCAGTTGCAATTGTAAATAATAAAATTAATAATGATTTTAATTTACCAGAATATATAATCACAGATAATAAAACAATAGTTAAAACAATTAACTATAAATATAAAAAAAATTTTTCTGAAAATTTTTATGGTATTAATTATAACTGTCTTAAAATAGAATTAAATGTACTTGAAAAAATAGATATTGATAATCTAGTTAATTTTGCATTAAATAATATGTATGTATATACATTTACATTAGATACATCTAATCCATTTACTGATTCATCTGTTACACCTACTAATTATTTAGTATCAATTAATTCTCAAACTGGATATTTAATTAATAATAATGGTATAATTACATTATTTATTTGTAAAAATATAATATTTAATGTTGGTACTACTATTAATTATAATATAACAATATTATCAGATAATGGCATTTTTAATGCAGTCAATAATAATACTCAATTATCATTATCATTATCATATTCATCTACTATCTATAATATAAAATCAATAAATATATATACTGAATATAATAATCAAGAATTATCAGTATCTGATATAACAAAAGTTGTTCTTATAGATTCAGATTATGATATATTATTACAAACATATGGTAAAAGTGTCTATAGAATGTTTCCTTCAAGTAATATTTATTTATATTATTTAGAAAAATATATTCAAAACATACGTATGACAATACCTATAAAAGATACTGATAAAATACCTCCATTAACTATTAATTATGAAACAATTTCGTATTATAATCCATTTCAAAGTGTAAGTGATATAACTAATCCTAATAGTTGGTTATTATTTAAAAATAATTCGAATGAATATGAATTCCAATTCAAAGATATTGATGTTACTACATTTGAAAATGGTAATTATGTAGTTTATTATAATAATTCAAATTCAGGAATTAAACCAACTATTTATAAACATCCGGATAGATTTAATTTTCAAATAACATATACATCTAAAACTTTTAATTCAATTGCGAATATTATTACATCTACTACTGATTTAAGTATTGATACAAATTATCCCTATGTTATATCAATTAAAAGTAATCCAGGTAATAATTTATTATATACCAAATTATTTAAAAGTTTATCAACAGATAAAAGGACTATTTATTTAGAACCACAGAGGGATTATATATATACAACAGTTTATTATCAATTAACAAATGGCGGTACATTAAATGCATATAGACCAATTATGTTATCAACTGTTTCTCAAACAATTAACTATCAATTTACTAATACTAGTGTTAATGGTATGGTTTCTTATACTGGTGATAGTTTAACTTATATATTGTATAGTGATTATACATCTGCAAATGCTAATATTAGAATTACTAATATTATAAATACTACTCCTACTGAATATATATCTACATCATTAACTACAACTAGTCCATATATAACAATTGAAAAAACAAATAATGGTGCAGATAAAATATTTGCAATATATTTATTACCAAATAAAATAATTGGTTATGATTATTACAATATGATAGAAATATTTACAGCTTCTAATGAAAAAATTATATTATGGTTATATTTAAAAAAAAATACACCAACTAATATATGCATACCAAGAAGAATTGCTAATTTAGGAAATACTTTTGCATTAACTGAACCATTACATTATGATAATACTACTCAATGGTATTTAAAAAATTTACCTGTTGGAGAAACATATATATTTCTAAATGTAGATGCTAATTATTATACTACAAATTCACCAACTTTTTCTTATGTAAAATTAAATTCTAGTATTACATGTAATATTGATATTAATTCTGATAGTTATTATAATTTTAATGAAGTATTAAATACAACAAATTCAAAAAAAATAGTATCAGATAGTGCTAAATTTAATAAATCATTATTAAAAACGTGGTCATATATTAAATACATTGATACAATTAATGGGTTTTATGTTAATGATTTAACTTTACAAAAATTTGATTATTTTATATTTATTACTGAAGATAATAAAAAATATTTTAATGTTAAATTATATAATACCACAACTGGTATTCAAATGCAATATAGTTTAGATATTGAGAAAGCAGATGTTTATATTTATGATTATAAACCTATTTTTATTAAATATGATATTACATATAATATTGTAAATGATGTTGCTTATGTATATGTTTTAAGAAATAATATGGAAAGAAATGAAATAATTAGAATTGGTTACAATGTTATACAAATAACAAGATGGTCTAATTATTATAATTGTTATATTGGTAATATATTATACACATCATCTTACATAACTATTAATCAGGGTTATTATAGCTATGGTGTATTTACTAATTATTTAAATACTAATAATTTTCTAAAGAATACTAGTAATAATTCATATATATTTTATAAATTCGAAGATTATACACCTAAAGTAGGAGAATATTATATTAAAAATAATGTACTATATAAATATTCATCCCAAGTCACAAATGGTTATATATTTAAACAAAAAGATGGCTGTTATATTGATATTTATTATATAAATGGAGAATGGTATTATGATGATACTTTAGTTAATCTTACAGATTTATATACAATTGTATATGAAGGCCAAACATTGATAATAGATTTGGTGGATGGAAATAATATAGTATTAAAAGAACAACCAGCTATATTACCTGCAGTAGATAAAGTTAGAGTATATGTTCCATATCAACCATTTGAAAATATAAATGCAATTATTAGTAACAATCAATTAAATATTACTTATAATGGTTGGATGGAAATTTATTATAATAATACTTTAAGTCTTGTTAAGATTGAAAATGGTATAATAGACCCAACTTTTATAGTAGATGATGGAGAATATATAATAAGAACAATTAATTTAGATACAATGGATATTAAAAATGATTTCAATAATAGTTTATTAAATATTTATAATAATTCAGATATATCCATTAATACAATATTAAATGCAAAAACATTAGATACAACTTATGTATATTTTACAGCAGATAGTAATCCATTCTTTAAAACAGACGATATTAATTTTGTTTATTATCAATCAATTATTATTAATAATATATGGTATAACATAATTGATATTATCGATAAAAATATATATATTAACGTTAAAGCATCGGATAATATTTTTGTAGACAGTCAAACATATAATGTTATGTTTTCAGCAGGTAATGTAAATAATATTAATTTTATTTCTAATAAACAAATTTTAAGAAATTCTGCTAAAATTGAATATCCAATTATGATGAATAATAGTTCTTTAACCACTCTGTTTAAAGGTAATATTAATTTCACTACATTTAATTTTAATGCATCAATAAATACATCAAATAAAACTCTTGGATGTTCTGAGTTATATAATTTAATTAATTTTTATAGTAATAATAATTATGTATTAAATCCCCAATATTTTTATGAAAATTATATACCAATGACACTTAATACATCAAGTTATGTTTATTCACAGTATGATTTATCAATAATAAAATCAGATAAAAATCTATTATTAGAAGTAACAGAAGATGGTTCATTATTTCAACATTATATTGATATTAGTGTAATAGATTATATAATAACAATTACTAATACAAATACTTTTCAAAATATAAAAACATCATTTTTCTATTTACACAATGTAATTCCATGCAATATAACTAATTATAATAAAATTATATTATTACAACCAGAATATTATATTTATAGACCAATAAATTGTTATGATAGAAAAAAAATGGATTATATATATTTAGTTGAAATATCAATAACATCAGTCGCACCTACATTTAGTAATAATAAATGGAAATATAGATGTAAAACAAATGATTATGATAGTTTAAGTACGTATGAAACACTTCCTTTATATGTAAATGGTAGTAATGCTTATTTGAATAATATAAATTTCGCTGATAAAACATTTGATTTATATATTGATGATTATCAAGAAAAAATTAATAATTTTTATTATTATGGACAATCATCTGTAAGTGAAATTAAACCAATCGGTAGAACTACTAAAAGTGAATATTCAGAAATTACAACATCTACATTAGATACAATAATAGATTTAAATAATAATTATAAATCAAAACAAATTAATAGATTATATTTAAGTAAAGTAGATGTTAATGATATTCTTGTATTTAAAGATACTAATAATAATAATGTAAATTTCGGAGATATTGATAATATAACATATATTGGTAAAAATAATTTAATTACATATTCAACTATTAATACAACTAGTCAATACATATTAAATACAACATATTCTATATTAGATACAACAAGCACATCAAAGTTATACAATATAACAACTGATTATATATTAACTTTACCATATTATTGTGTTATTGAACCAGAAATATCTACAACTGAACCATCATTAGAATTATTTATAAATGATGAAGGTATATCTGTAAAATCAATAGTTGGAGAATTAAAACCATGGAAAGATTGGACGTTAATAAGTACTAGATATAATACAAATTTAATAACATATTTAAACAATTATGCAATTGTTTATAATGGGACTACATTTTCTACAGAAACATCAGCAACAACTTATTTTACAAATGACGAAATAGCAGATAATGGTAAAATTAAAACATTTTTAAAAAGTATGTATAAAAAAAATGGTACTAATTATATAATTAATACAAATGCTAAAAATATATTTAATGAATTATTATTGGTAGAAACATATTTATTTCCAAAATTAATTAATTATTTTTCACAAAGATTTTTCTGGGATGACATTATTAATATTATCACAAAAATTCTTGCAAATTATATTAGCACTAATACTTATAAATGGACTATAACTAATAATATATTATGTATTGAAAATGAATTTACTTTATATCCTGAAAATTTTGAATTAGTAAATGAAAATCCACTACAGTATGTAAGAAAGAATTATTTACCAAAAGAATATACAATTACTTTTAATCTTACAAATACAACTGTTGCTAGAAATGCATCAAAAATAGATACTAATATTGGATATATATTAAATAATTCTAATCAATATAATATAGAAGGTACTAGTATTGATAATATAATTCAAACATTATTATCTTATTCAACTAAAATTAATAATATTAAATCAACATTACCACTTTATTATAATTATATGGATAGCGTTAAATATTATATAAGTAAATTATATTTTGAATTACAGAATGCAAATAATAATAATTTAGGACCTTTATCTGAATTTAATAGGAGTGTTAAATTTTCATCTGCATATCAATATTTTGGTAAATATTATACGAATACATTCAAAGAAAGATATTTTGGTATTAATGG
>JACCEB010476386.1_pt1 | contig 28494 bp, 37 predicted proteins | sample 7454761 | NCBI WGS metagenome assembly JACCEB01 (sample SAMN15323454, study PRJNA562643) | freshwater metagenome | isolation source: river surface water | place: USA:Blue River Watershed | collected 2017-08-18
AAGCCAGCCACCCTTTCGGGTAGCTGACTTCTGTCTCGGCTCTGGTTAGAGCGGTGCGGCTTCTGGCACAGTCACCCTCTGGTCAACTACGACCTTGACTGCCTTAGTGAAACGCTCACGGCAACGGTCAACCAGAATCTGTAGATACTCAGACTTAGCTACAAGGTCATCTGTGCTGTCGATAAGAACTACCGCTTCCATCAGATAGATGGCGGTAGATATCTCACGGACACCAGCTCCGGGTAGGTCACGACCACCTAGTCCGTTGAGCCTTGCTACTTGCTTCGCAGTAGCTCCTCGCATGTCACGGTCGGCGATAGCCTTGGTGATTGCGGCGGAAGCCTCTGAGCGTGTAGCAAACTTGTGGGTAATGCCAAAGCGAGCAAGAGTCTCAACTTGGGCGGCGGAAGGGGAAACAACGACTGAAGTTGACATAATGATCTCCTTATAGAAAGTCAACGAATTAACAAAAAAAAAGAGGCTTCTTGCCTCAAAGAGGGCAAGAAGACCTCAACGGAAGAAAACGAAAGGGACAGCCTTAAACAAAAGGTAGGCTGTAACAAAGGCTAAGAAGATGTAATCGAAGATGTCATCGTTCATGATGTAATCCACATATGCTTCTTATCGAAGTGCTGATGCATCTTCTTAGCTACGAAAACCAACCAAATTGCTCGTAACAACCCGTCACTCTCCATAGCAGAGTGAAAGGCATACACAGCTCCATGTTGGTGAATGTCGTTATAGACTCCGAATACATTTGCTCTCATGTTTTGACTCCTAGTCAGTTGGGAAAAGAGCTGTGAAATCAGTGGGATAGTCACAGCTACACAGACGGGTGTTACTCGAAATAAAAAAAGAGATTCCCGCCTCAAAGAGGGTGGGAATCTCATGTGGTTGGTTTACTGGTGTGCGTATCAGGCACAGAGATGGCTGTGAACCGCATGAACACTGGAGGTACTACGGATTAACAATCGGTAGATACACACGCACACCATCCGTTACAGGTGCTAACACACCCCTACGCTGTCCACGGAGTTGTGACTACGGGTACTGAGGACTCCTATGCTTACCCCTATTCACACGCACATCTTCTTTTTTAAAAGCTCTCTACGCTTCTAAAACAAGTTGACCTAACCTACCCCCTTCGGGACCAAATTAATCGTCTCCTAGGGGGCTTCTCGTGGCTGTAAATTTATTTTTTAAGTTGAAATGAAATCGTTTTGTAGCGGCGTAGCTCAGTAGTAGAGCGCTGGTCTCATAATCCAGATGTCAGTGGTGCGAATCCACTCGCCGCAACCAGACCTCTATGCCTCTAAGAGGCTTATAAGCCTCTTTATATATATATAAATATATATAGAGGTAAAGAGGCTGTTAAAGACTAGAGGCTGTTACAGCCTCTATACCTCTTTTTCTTACTTCGTAAGAGGCTATTACCAGACCTCTTTACCTTTACAAGACTAGTAATGCCTCTTTAGAGGCTAGACGAATTCAACCCTTGCGGATTGGTGGGGCTAATAACCGCCGCAGTTAGAGCATGGAAAGTCTCCTTGGGTCTGGTTCGCCAGATTGTTTCTTTCGGTCTGTGTGATCTAACCGAGTGGTTCCCGTAAGGAACCCCCTCCTCTGGGTCAACGAGGTGGTTGCGGGGATAGGCAGATTAACAACTCACAAGGAAATGTATGAATATTGAAGTAACGGGAATCTTCCCGACTTGCATTGCGCACACACATGTGTCAGATCACGAGGTCATTACTGAGCGAATCATTGATGTCATGAACTCAGTTCCAGAGGGAGAGTTCGGGAATGGCTTTAACTTTTGGGACCACACCAGAGGCGATGACACAGTACTGAATAGTTTTAAGAATGCTTTGTGTGCAGTTGTAAGTAATATCAATAGTCAAGTAGAGCAACGAGATGACATGGCTTATGAGGTCAGTCGCAGTTGGTTGGTGCAGATGCCGGGTCACTACGATCCGCCACATCATCACGCCAGCACTAAATGGACGGCGGTCTTCTACCCTGTTGCTGAAGAGGGTTGCGGGGACTTGTTGTTGCTAGATCCTCGTGGTGGCGTAGTTGCAGAGCGCAACGATGATCGTGGATATACAAACCGAGGCTTTAAGCGTGTTACTCCAAAAACTGGAAGCTTGATTGTTCTTCCGGGATATCTGATGCATATGGTTGAGCCTAGCCCGAATGATGTAAAGCGGATAGCGTTTGCAACCATGTTCAAGGAGTACTCATGTTAATTAAAGATTTACAGAAACTGTTGCGCCGAGCGGAGCCTCTTCGAAATGTAGAGGTTTGTTACGAGTCAGCAATACGAGGTTCGCTTGCGCCTCATCTGGCATTAATCAAAGGGGTTGTGTACATCTATGGAGAAGTACGACAATTCGAAACTGAAATTAACTTAAATGAATTTGAAACAGAGTTCGATGTGTATAGATTGGCAAAGGCTTTGATGTCTTCGTTTGAAGAAGCGGCAAAAGAGATAGCCAAGCAGAATTGAGGAAAACAAAATGGCGGCAAGAAAATTACGAATCACGCACCAAGACGATGTGCGTAAAAAAATCCAATGCACCCAGCTTATCAATCGTTTGATGGGTCACATTGACGGCAAGCTTCAGTTGGCTCCAACGCAGATCAGAGCGATTGAAGTTCTTCTAAACAAGTCATTGCCAAACCTTAGCGATGTGCGTATGGACATGACAGGCAATTCAGTTACCTTTAACTTGAACTTGTCAGAACCTGAAGAGAAGTAAACAGTGGAAATAGTTAACTACCGACCACCCGGCAAGATCGCCGCCCAGTTCCACGCTGACAGTTCGTTTGTCCGTGGACTCATGGGACCAGTAGGCTCCGGCAAATCCTCTACCTGTTGCGTAGAGATTGTTGCCAGAGCTTTGGCGCAGAAGCCGCACACAGATGGCGTTAGGCGTAGCCGTTGGGCAATCATTCGTAACACCTACCCTGAATTGAAGTCTACGACTATCAAGACATGGCAGACTTGGTTTCCTGACAATATTGCCCCCATCAAGTGGGACACCCCTATTACATCCACCATGAACATCGCCGACATTGGTGATGGCACTTCGTTGGAGCTAGAGGTGTTGTTCCTTGCGCTAGACCGAGCGACTGAAACTGGAAAGCTTCGCTCTTTGGAATTGACTGGCGCTTGGATGAACGAAGCGTCAGAAATCCCACGAGAAATTTTTGACATGCTGACACAGCGTGTGGGTCGTTACCCATCCAAGATCAAAGGCGGTCCATCATGGACTGGTGTGATTATGGATACCAACCCACCCGATGATGACAGCTGGTATTACAAGTTTGCAGAAGAAGAAACACCTGACACATGGAAGTTCCTTCGTCAGCCGGGAGGTTTGTATCGTGACGAACAAGGTCAATACTTACCAAACCCTGACGCAGAGAATATCTTTAACCTACCAAACGGTCACCAGTACTACATCAATCAAGTAGCTGGTAAGAACGATGACTGGGTCAATGTGTTCTTGTTGGGAAACTACGGCACGACCGCAGATGGCAAACCCGTCTATCCAGAATGGAAAGATAAGGTTCATGTATCGCCAACAAGGCTTGAGCCGATTCGTGGATTGCCAATCATCTTGGGTTGGGACTTTGGTTTGACTCCCGCATGCGTCATTATGCAAATGACTTCACGAGGTCAGATGTTAATTCTTAGAGAGCTAGTTTCTGAGGATATGGGTATCCGGCAATTCACCAATGAGATTGTCAAACCTGTCCTTGTTAATGACTTTGCCGGATTCTCTAGATTCTCTGCTGGTGACCCAGCTGGAAATATTAGAGCGCAGACCGATGAGCGTACTTGTCTTCAAGAGTTACTTGAAGCTGGTATACCTACCGAGCCAGCTCCGACCAACGATTGGATTCCACGAAGGGAAGCGGTGGCTTACTTTCTAACACGGATGGCGGATGGTCAGGCTGGATTCATCCTCGACCCATCATGCAAGATGTTGCGCCGAGGGTTCAATGGTCGGTATCGATATGAACGCTTACGCACTTCTGGTTCTGCAAGATACAGAGATCGTCCTGTAAAGGATGAGCATTCACATATTCACGATGCACTTCAGTACGCCTGTCTACGAGTTCGATCTGGATTGAACCCAGTCAGGGCTAAAGCTGTGCGTAATAAATCATCAAAGGGATGGACCTAAATGACAGTTTATAAAGAACAGCCACCGGTTGAAGTTGAAGTAGAAATGGAACAGCAAGGCGGCATGCCGAATTCTGAAGCCATTGAAACTGCAATTGTCAGCTATATGAAAGAGTGTTGGGGCAAGGCGAAGTTTGCCAAGAACCATATGACCGAGCGTCTTCTTAAAGCGGAGCGTCAGCGCCGTGGCGAGTACGACCCAGATCGTGCGATGGAAATTGCCCAGACAGGCGGTTCTGATATTTACATGATGTTGTCAGACATTAAGTGTCGTGCCGCCGCATCTTGGATTAAGGATGTAATGATGGCGCAGAACGAGCGCCCTTTCGAATTGCATCCATCTGAAGAGCCACAGATGCCGCCTGAGATCAAGGCAACCATCATGGACTTTGTTCGTGCTGAAGCTGATGAGTTTCTTAAACAAGGCGCCCTCATCCACCCAGAAGCATTTCGTGCGAGGATGGAAGAGGTTCACGAGACGATTAACTTGCGTATTCGTGAGGAGGCACAGGACTCCGCTCGCCGCATGGAAGGCGTGATTGAAGATCAGCTTCATGCTGGCGGATGGGAAAAAGGTTTAGAAGATTTCATTGATGACTTTGTTACATACCCTACGGCAATCCTCAAAGGTCCTACTATCCGTAGGAAGAAGCGTTTGGCTTGGGGTCCTGAGTTCACTCCTGTTGTTGTTAACGATTTTGTTCGTGATATACAGCGTGTTTCTCCTTACGATATTTATCCTTCGCCGAATAGCCAAGGACCTGATGATGGTTATCTTATTGAGCGACACCGTCTACGCCGTGCGGCGCTGGAAGCGCTTATCGGAGTTCCGGGCTACTCAAAAGAAAACATCGAAGCCGCAATAGATCATTACGGTGAAACAGGTTTGCGCTACTTGGAGAATGGTGACCAAGCTCGTGATAACTTGCAAGGCAAACCAAACTCTCGTTTGTACAACGACAACATCATTGAGGCTCTGGAGTTCTGGGGTCCAGTGCAAGGTCGCATGCTCATTGAGTGGGGCATGAAGTCAAAAGATATTGACCCATACAAGGACTACGAAGTTAATGCGTGGCTAGTTGGCTCTTACTGCATCAAGGCAGTAATCAATCCAGATCCTTTGGGTCGCCGTCCATATGAAATTGCTTCTTGGTCAAAGATTCCCGGAGCTTTCTGGGGTACGGCTCTGCCCGAGATTGTTCGTGATGTGCAGACCATGTGTAATGCCGCCGCTCGTAGCTTGGCAAACAACATGGGTATCGCATCAGGTCCACAGGTTGAGGTATCAGTTGACCGTCTTGCTGACGGTGAAGACTTGACCGCTATGTACCCTTGGAAGATCTGGCAAACAACTTCTGACCGCACTGGTGGCGGTCAAGCTGGTGTTCGTTTCTTCCAGCCCAATATGCAAGCTGGCGAGTTGATGAACATTTACTCTACATTCGCAAGGCAAGCAGATGAGGTTACTGGTATTCCGAACTATGTGTATGGCAGTTCAGCTGTTGCCGGTGCTGGTCGTACAGCTTCTGGTTTATCTATGCTGATGGACAATGCGGCTAAAGGTATCAAGCAAGCGATTGCTTCTATCGACCGAGTTGTGCAAGGCGTTGTCAGCAAGTTGTATGTCCACAACATGATGTACAACCCTGACCCTTATATCAAGGGTGACTTCCGTATTGTTGCTAAGGGCGCTCTAGGCTTAATAGCCAAAGAGCAGTTGCAGATTCGCCGTAACGAATTCTTGCAAGCTACATCTAATCCGATGGATATGCAGATTGTTGGACCTGAAGGTCGTAGTTATTTGCTTCGTGAGCTTGCTCGTGGATTGCAAATGGACACCGACAAGATTGTTCCACCGCCTGAGATGCAAAAGTTCAGGGCAGAACAAGCGGCTCGTATGCAACAAGAGCAAATGATGATGGAGCAACAAGCGATGGCTGAGGCTGGGCAAATGCAACAACCACAGCAACTTCCAGCCCCGCAAACTTTAGATGCCGCTGGCAATCCCGCTGGTGGTGCTGATGCAAACTTAATGCAATGAGGTGATATATGGCTACGGCTAAGAAAGTAATGTTTAAAGGTAAAGAATCTCGTAAAGAAGAGATGGCAGAAGCTAAAGCCTTGAAGTCTGGAGCTATCAGCAAGAAGCAATATGTTGCTGGCGAAAAGTCTGAAGGTCACAGTAAAGGTGCTGGCAAGAAAGCTGATGCAATCAAGTCCGGCAAGTTAACTCCAGCGGCATACGCCAAAGGTCATAAGATGGCTAACGGCGGCTACGCTAAAAAGAAAGGTTGCTAAGATGGCAAAACCAGAATGGATGAATCAAAGCTTTGCAAAGTCTGCACCAAAGACACAAAGCAAACAAATCAATGGCGTTAAGGATTGCGGTTCTTTATTCCACAAACAGAAAGTTGCGCACTATGCTGACGGCACTCCGGGCGGAGTATTTGAAAGCGTAGGCAACTTCTTTAAAGATACCTTCTCTGGAGAAGCTCAAGCTCGTAGGGATGAAGAGGCAACCAAAGAAGCGATTACTACAGCTAACAACAAAGGCAGTGGCGACACAGGTCTCTGGGATCGAATCAAGGCTGGAAACATTGATGATCCAAAGAGCGAAGCTTACTATCGCTGGGGCGCTGGTAAAGATAAGGCGGCTGAAGTTAAGGCAAAAGATGATGCAGAGTTTGCGGCTATTGACAAACAATTTGCTGACGCAAAAGCTCCGAAACCAGCCACCACTACAGCTAGTACTGGCAAAAAAGATTTGGGTGAATTTGAGGGTGTTGACGAGGCTATTGAGAAACAAAAGAACATGCCAGCACCAGCTGAGAAACCAGCAAAACAATCTTTCGGTCAAGCTTTCAAATCTGCAAAAGACGGTTCAACTTTTGAATGGAACGGCAAGCAGTATAAGAAAGAGTATGCAACAGAGTCTACGCCATCAAGCGCACCTAAGTCTGACGCACCAAAGACTAGCGCTAACAACACATCAGTTCAAAAACTCGCAGAACAGATTACTGATTTGAATAGACGCATTGATGATCCAAAAGTTTCTGCGCAAGACAAAAAGAATTTTGAATATTCTCGTGAAGTTCTGCGTAAACAGATGGTGGCGAATGCAAGTCGCACAAAGTGATACACAATTCAAACAGAATAAGTTATAGTATCGTATGCTCGAAAAACCTTCACAGCGTGTTTTATCCGCATTAGCAACGCTAGAAGGAAATCCAGATTTTGAGGAAATCAAAGGCTGGCTTTCTGAAAACTTACAGCAGTTGTACACCGACTCAATCAGTACGCAAGATGACACCATGTGTCGCTGGCGACAAGGAGCGGCACAAGTTGTTGCAGATTTTCTTAAGAAAGCCAATACCGCTCGTGAGGTCCTCAACAAGTCACGGTAGGAATAACTCCTACGGAGCGTAGCTCCAAAGGGTCGGCAATCCCCTTGCATTGCCAAACCAAGAATACCGATAGAAAGCAAACACGAATACCTTCGTGAAGGCTCGTATCTGCTCGTCTACGGCTCATGGAGAAAGTAAATTATGGCTTTACCAAAAGCAGTTGAAGCCGCCGAAGCAAAGGCGGAAGAGTTGTATCAATCAATGTATCGTCAGGCTGACGAAGCAAAGAGCGAGCAACCCAGTGAACCAGCTCCCGTTGCGGAGCAAACATCTGAGGAACCTACCGAAGCGCAAGGTATTGAAGTTCCTGAATCAGTTCAACAACAATCTACCGGCTCAAATGATGAGCCACAGGAGAATAAATCTTCTGGTGGCGATGACTCATGGGAAAACCGTTACAAGATTTTGTCTGGCAAGTACAGCGCCGAAGTCCCGCAAATGGCGGCAGAACGGCGTGAACTGCGTCACAAGCTACAGCAACTTGAGAAAGAACTTGAGAACATCAAGAACGCCCCTCAACCAGAACGATTGGTGAAGGATGAAGAGATTGCTGAGTATGGCGAACCCTTGGTAGATTTGATCCGCCGAGCCGCACGAGAAGAAGTAGCGGCGAAGGATGCTCAAATTTCTGAGCTTACAGCTAGACTCGAAGCATTCGAACATCAGTCACAAAAGAGTACTGTTGTTGACTTCTATACAAGACTTGGTCAGTTAGTACCTGACTGGGTGGCGGTTAATGAGAACAAGTCTTTTCACAAGTGGCTTGCAGAGCGTGACGATCTCACTGGTCTTGAGCGACAAGAAATGTTGGCTCAAGCTGAAGCAGAAAAATCGCCAGAGCGTGTGTCTGCTTTCTTCAATGCTTTTAAAAAGCAAACCCAATCCGCAGTGGCTCAAGCCTCTCAGCGTTTAGAAACACAGGTAGCACCTAGTGCCATGTCTAGTGACGGTCCTCCTCCGGGGAAGCGAATCTGGACACGAGGTCAGGTTGCTGACTTCTATGGTCAAGTGCGCCGTGGTGAACTAAGCGATGAGAAAGCTCTAGCCATTGAATCTGAAATTCAATCGGCTTCTCTCGAAGGGCGTATTCGCTAAAGAGAAAGCCTCAATATTTATGAGGTTCTAAAATGACAGTAGCAGTTTCTTCTGGTTATACCCAGTACTCTGGTAACTTTATCCCTGAAATTTGGTCAGGCAAACTCCAAGTTAAGTTCTACAAATCGACTGTTCTAGGCGAGATCACGAACAACGACTGGGAAGGCGAGATCAAAGGTCAAGGCGATAAAGTGCATATCCGCACTATCCCAACGATCACTATCCGTGATTACACAAAGGGTATGAACTTGACTAACGAAGTTCCTACCTCTACTCCTGTTGAGTTGACAATCGACAACGGTAAGTATTTCTCTGTTGTTGTTGATGATGTTGACGCAGTGCAGTCTGATGTTAAGTTGATGGACATCTTCACTAATGATGCTTCTGAGCAAATGAAGATTGCTATTGACGGCGATGTGTTGAGTGGCGTTAAAGCCGCCGCCGCTACCGCTAACAAAGGCGCAACTGCTGGTGCATTGTCTGCTAACTTGAACTTGGGTACTGATGCATCTCCTCGTGCCGCAAGCAAGACAACTGTTTTGGATATCATCCTTGACATGGGTCAGGCTTTGGACGAGCAGAATGTGCCTGAGACAGGTCGTTGGTTGGTTATCCCGGCATGGATGGCGGCTATCATCAAGGGTTCTGAATTGCGTCAAGCTTACTTGACAGGCGACTCAGTAACTCCATTGCGTAACGGTAAGATCGGCATGATCGACCGCTTCACAGTTTATGTAAGCAACAACTTGCCTAAGACTACTGATGGCGACAGCTATGTAATGGGTGGCACAAGCGATGCGATTTCTTTCGCTTCACAAATCACCAATGTTGAAACACTTCGTGCGCAAAGCACATTTGGCAACATCATGCGTGGTTTGAATGTGTATGGCTACAAAGTAGTTAAGCCAGAAGCATTGGTAAACGCAATCGTTGTAAAAGCTTAATTTTGCAGTAGGCTGATTTGGTGGGGCTGGAAACGGCTCCACCATTTTTTTTGAGGAATATATGAAGCAACTACGAAACACACGAACTGGAAAGCTCGTTGTATATGACGAGAAGATTCTTGAGCTTGGGTATTACGAAGTCGTTGATGACCAACCTGAAGAAGTTTCTGCTCCAGAAGAAGTTGTGCAAGAAACTGTAGTGGTTCCACAGCAATCGCCAGAGGAAGTAATCAAGGCGGCGGCACAGAAATTATTGAAGCGCAAGAAATCTGGTGGCGGGATTCAAGAAGAAGTAGCCGCATCAGAGAAGATCAGCATTCAACTTACACGAGGTTAGTTATGAAGGCATCAAACATCAAGCGAGTAAACGGCAAGCTCGTTTACCGTGGCGAAGAATTTGATGGCTTTAACAAACCAAAGAAAGATACTAGCGGAGCTAAGACGAAACAAGTTGTCTTGGCAAAGAAAGGTGATGAAGCGAAGCTTGTGAGGTTTGGTCACAAAGACTACCAAGACTTTACTCAACACAAAGACCCTGAACGCCGAAAGAACTATTTAGCTCGGTCGGCGGGTATCAAAAACAAAGATGGGTCACTTACTAAAGATGACCCGTTCAGTGCCAACTATTGGGCAAGACGAAAACTATGGTGATTTAAATGGCGACATTCACAAACTTAACAGACAGCGCACGAGTGCTATTGAACGATGTAGACAAGGTTCGCTACTCCGATGCGCAACTGTTGGAGTATGCAAATGATGCCCTTGCTGAAACACGGCGTATCCGCCCTGACCTATTTGTTGGAAGCTATACAACCGCTTTAGCAACCTATACAGGTGGGCAGACTGTCCCATTGACATCGGAGTACCACCAGTATTTAAAAGATTTTGTTATTGCTCGTGCTGAATTCCGTGATGACGAGTTCACTATGGACGGTCGTGCGGCGACTTTCTTACAGAAATTTAGAAATGGGATGTTGTCAGCATGAAAACATATGAACAATTTTTAGATGGCGTAATGCCATACACACCGGGCTGTCCTTTGCCGATGGCTATTAATGCCATTCGTGAGACAGTGATTGAGTTGTGTGAAAAGACTTTGCTTTTGCAAAGAGACCACGATCCAGTGGATGTCATCGCAAATATAGTTGACTATGACTTCGACACTCCGACTGGATATCGGGTCTTTAAAATCATGAAGGCTTGGTATAAGGATACTGAGTTAGTGCCAACAGCACCAGACGATATCCTTGACCCAGCTCTATACAACCAGAATATTCCCGGAGTAACAATTTCCAAGGATGCGCCAAGAATCATTACCCAAAAGGACGATGTCACATTTTCTGTGCTACCGGTCCCGAAGGATACTGTTCGTGGAGCAATAACGATGCGTGTGGCATTAAAGCCCACAAGAACATCTACCTCAATTGAGGATTTTATTTTTGAAGATTATGCGGAAACTGTCTATGCCGGTGCAAGATTCAGACTTCTTGTAGTTCCAGCCAAGCCGTACACAAACCCTGAGTTAGCTTTAGCTTTCCAGAATCAGTACATCGCTGGCATGAACCAAGCTCGTCAAAGGTCCTCCCGTGGCTTTGTCCGCTCAAACACTAGTGTGCAATTGCGGAGAATCTAATGGTTGACAAGATTAAATTGGTGCGAAACGACCAGCGCCCACAGCTCGTTCTTTCTCTGACGGATAACAATGATGGCGAACCGATCGATGTTTCGGCTTCGACAACCACCGTTCGAATGAAGTTTAGAGCCAGAGGCGAGCAAACACTGAAAGATACGCTAACAGCAATCAAGCTACCCGGAAAGGTGGCGGCTGATGGCACTATTGATTACGCTGATCTCACACCCGGCAAGGGTGGTCGTTGCTACTTCATGTGGGGGGCAACAACCCTCAACGGGGAAGCTGGTGACTACGAGGGTGAAGTGGAAATCACATTCGCCGATGGTGTTCAAACAGTTTATGACATTCTGAAATTCAAGCTTAGACAGGACTTCTAATGGAAAATCATAGGGTGACTCTACGGGTTGAACTCGAACCCAGTGGGTCAGCCTCGATTAATGCAGTAGAAATCAGGGCGAGCATCGACTGGGTGAGCGCTGGTGTGTACGCCCAAGTCGAGGAAGACCCAAAGAACTTAGCGTTCGGCGCTGTGCCGGGTAACGCTAGACCGACTGTAGAAAATGCGCTCATATCAGATTTAAGTTATCTGTTATTGGCTAAGGCTGTATCTGAGGAAATCACAGTACCAGATGACATAGCAAAAGATGTCGGGAAATTCTTTAGCCAATTTCAAGAAGTTTTTACTGGTGAGAACATATTGTTTCTTGTTCAGTTCTCACGGTTGTTCAGTGAGACAGTCACAGTTGCGGAAACATACTTATCAAAAGACATCTATAAGCCACAAACAGAAACAGCCATCCTCTCTGAGCTGGTTGGCATCTTGCTTGATAAGCCTTTGCCAACGGACTTTGTCACGATGCAAGACCTTATGGGTTTCTTGCATGAGAGAGACTGGTACGAGAAGGTATATACAGAGCGAGCAGATGATGTAGTGAACGCCCTACCGTTCAACTCTGCCATCATCAATAACGGTGTTGGCGGGGATTTGCTATCTTGGCAAGTAGACAAGCCTGTTGCATCAACCATTAGCCAGCCTGATGACTTATGGGATAGGATAGTCTGGTTTGTTCGTGACTACTACTCATCAGTTCTGATGATTGATAACGCCGACTTTAATAGCGGCGATGGTCTAGAGTATTCCTTTGCTAAAACACTAACCGATACACCGACCGTTATCGAAAACATTGTCGTTGGTCTTCTGTACGAAAAGGCGTATGAAGAAATTGTATTGACTGATGTTAGCGGCGACCTTGTCGGAGATGGCTTGCTTGGTCAGTATGCCGTTAACGCATCGATTGGCGGAGAGCGAATTGAGATAGGGTTCTTAAAGACTCTTGCATCATCGTTAGATCCTATAGATGTGTACGATAGGGTTGTGCAGTTCTACAGGGAGTACGCAAGTAGCGTTACTATGGTTGACACTGCCGACTTCAATAACGGAGACGGTCTTGAGTACTCCTTCCTAAAGTCTTTGTATGACTCCCATACTGTAGAAGACCAAATCATTGTTGGGCTTCTGTACGACAAAACCTATAACGACACTATCTATACCAATGTTCGTGGTGACATTCTTAACGAAACATTGCTAGGTCAATATGCAATTAACCAGACGATAGGTGGCGAGTTCTTATCACTTGGATTCATCAAGTACCTTGAGGACAATGTCAATGCTACTGATGCGTATGACAGGGTAATACAGTGGCAGAGAAGCTATACAAGCTCTAATGTCACGATGGTTGACACCGCTGACTTTAATAGCGGTGACGGTTTAGAGTATCAATTTAATAAGGGCTTGCTTGATCAGCCAGTTGTCACCGATGTGATAACTGCCGGTCTTGATCTTATTAGAGAGTACGCTGACACAATCAACATCAACCCTGAAAATGTACCAATTAATGCACATGTAATTAACTTACTGATGCTCAATGACAGCCCCGGCGGGGATCGCTTCTCTTATGTAATGAAGAGCGCAATCTCATCCGAAACGCTGAACGGACCCGTAATTAACACCAATGTTATGAACGGGAACTTTACGCCCTAACGGGGCTTAGATGTAAAACAAAACTCACCCGCTTCGGCGGGATTTCTTTTTTATGGAGTGCTAAATGCAACAAAACCAAATTGAAAATTCTGGTCTTACTATGGTTGGTCGCTTGAAGATCGAAGTATTCGGTTCAGAAGGCGAACTCAAACAAGTTCAAGATGTGCCAAACCTAGTGGTTACAACTGGTAAAAACTTTATTGCGTCACGCATTAAAGATACAACTTCAGCCGTTATGTCGCACATGGCGATTGGTGATGGTAGCTCATCTTCTCCGGGTACTGCTACTACTCCAGCCGCTGGTGATACTGAGTTGGGTGATGAAGTTGCTCGTGTTGCCCTAACTTCAACAACTGTTACCGCAAACGCCGTTACATATACAGCAACATTCCCAGCTGGCACACCAGCCACAGCCAAGTCTGTAGTTGAAGCCGGTTTGTTCAACGCAAACTCAGGCGGCACAATGCTTTGCCGTACAACCTTTGCCGTGGTTAACAAAGGCGTAAACGACACAATGACTGTTACTTGGACTGTAACTGTTTCTTAATTAGGAGAGCGAGATGGCTGTTAAGTTTTCTAACAACGCCTCTGCCACCTTGGCTTCTGCGATCGTAAGTGGTTCCACTACTATTGCTTTGGCTTCTGGTCAGGGCGCTTTATTCCCAACCCTAACGGGTTCTGCTTTTTTCTTCGCAACATTGGTAGATTCAAGCAACAACATTGAGATTGTCAAAATCACTGCTCGTACGGGTGATAGCTTGACAGTTACTCGTGCGCAAGGCGGTACTTCTGCCCGTTCTTTCTCCGCTGGTGATAAGTGTGAATTGCGTGTTGTAGCTGGCGCTTTGGAAGAGTTTTTCCAGCGTGACGGCTCAGTAGTTCCTATTGCCAACTTGCCTATGGCTGGTTATAAGCATACCGGTGCGGCTCAAGGCACAGCATCTGGTGAGCCTGTAACAGCAGAGCGCACCATTACTGCTGGCACAGGGTTGACTGGTGGCGGCGACCTTACTGCTGACCGTACTATTACATTGGCTAACACAGCTGTTACAGCTGGCGCTTATAGCCGTGCCAATATTACAGTCGATGCTCAAGGTCGTATCACTGCGGCATCTACAGGAACAAACCAAGCTCTAGATACAACAAGCAATGTGCAGTTTGCAAACCAGCAAGTCGCATCTCTTGGTGTTGGAACTGGCGCTTCTGGAACTGCTGGCGAGATTCGTGCAACAAACAACATCACAGCCTACTATTCAGATGATCGTCTCAAGACTCGTCTTGGTGGCATTGATGGAGCATTGGATAAGCTTTGCTCATTAAGCGGCTTCTTCTACGAGGCTAATGAAGTTGCGCAAGGCTTAGGCTACGACAAGAAGCGTGAAGTTGGTGTGTCCGCTCAACAAGTTCAAGCAATTCTTCCTGAAGTTGTGGCTCCAGCTCCAATCGATGAGACATATCTAACTGTTCGTTACGAGCGTTTAGCGCCATTGTTCATTGAAGCAATTAAAGAGTTGCGTAAAGAAGTTGCAGATATCAAATCAAAATTGGAGGCTTAAATGACTCTACCGGCATCTGGTCAAATCAGTATGTCGACATTCAACTCAGAGATGGGGCAAGCGTCAAACTATTCCTCATCTTTGAATTGGATCAACGACAACACAAAGTCAGGTCAAAGACCAGCCACCCCAAACATGGGTGGTTACTACAACAAAGCTTGGTATCAAAGAAACCAAGACGGTAACTGTAATAACGGTAACTGCACAAGCAATTGCAACTGCGGAAATATTCAGTGTACTAACTGCTACATCAGCGGCGCTGTAAATTGCGCAAACTGCGACACAAGAAGCTGGTTACAAAATAACTGTAATTGCGCATGTACTTACAACTGTAATACTGGTTCAGTTAGTTATAACTGTCACTGTGATTGCAATTGCAACTGCGGAAACGGATAGGAAATATCATGGAATTTTTATATACACAATCACCGGTCTTGGACTTCACATCTGTTGAAGTTGAAATTGTTGAGCGAGACGAGCCTGAGTTGTCTGGTGCAAATATTAAATACATTAACGCCGAAGGCGAAACGAATGTTTTTATTAGCGCTAAAGCAATCTTTGACAACACTGGCGAGACATCGTTTAAAGACTGCTCCACATACTATGTGGTCTTCGCAAACGGCGGCATGTCAATCGTCAACAAGTTTGCTGAGACTTTTTACACAAAGCAAAATGGTCTACAGTACATCCGATCTAACAATGTAACTGTTCCAGTTCAGATCTACATTCCATTTGCTGGCTCAGACCTTTCTGGTGCGACTATTCGAGTTTCAGGACCCGGTGTCCCAACATTAAATGGTGAAGAGCTTGATGCATCTAAAGAGGTTGAGGCAACGCAAGAAGCCTTTACCGAGTGCCTCTGGAAACTTGTGCCTCGTGTAACAGCTCCAGCATCTTCAGCAAGCCCAGTATCTGTTCAGGTAACCCTTGATGGTCAGCCGCTTCGCAAGGCTGGTGTAAAGGTCGTGTGCAAGACTGCTGACGGCGTTGTCTCTTCCAGTCAAGAAACAAACGCTCAAGGCGTTGCAACATTTACAGCCGACTCTGGAAGCGCTGTTGAGTTTGGATTTAGGTACTACTCAAACATGGCAAGCACACAAGTTCTATGACAAAAATTTATTTTGATGATGTTCCGGAAAACCTTACGGTCAATCAGTACATCAAATCAAAATTGAATTGGTCTGAAGCCGTCAAGGATATTGGTGGAACACGACTTCAAGTCATAAGAGATCCGGTTCGCAAGTTAACCAATAGCGCCGATATCCTTCAAGACATCTATGATGTTTACAGGGAAATTGGCGCAATTAATTGGCAATCAAGAGATTCTTGCAGTCTGTATGGCTTAAGCTTAACTTGCAACAGAAATGCACCAAAAGACTCTTGGAAAAGATGTTCATTCGGAAATCAAAGGTATCAGTCATACGATAACTTTGACTACTATCAGGCAGTTGAAGATGATAAATCTAACAGGCTAAAGGGAGACTATCTCGATAGCTTGTGCTTCCGATTTATGCTAGATGAGGTAAAGAAGAAGGAAAGCTTATTCAACTGTTTAGATATGTTCTCTGTGCCTATCCACAGGGTCACATCAAGAACCATGAACGGGAATATCCTTTACCCAACATTGACAGGTCTTGGCGGGATGCACAGAGATGAGAGTCAGTTTGAGTCCTTAAGGATAAATGTTTGCGTCTCTAACAATGGTGATTTTGGTCTTCAGTACATCGGAGAGCAAGCGAGCTTTCCAGAAGCCGGAGATGTAAATTTTGTTAATACAGATGTTATGCACAGGGCGTACATCAAAACAAGATGCGACTTTCAAAGAACGCATCTAATCATCAATCTATCTCCTTGGCTTGACTTTGATGAGGTTAATGACTGCTGGAGTCCAAATCAGTTCTTTGGCAAGGTACACCCTTTAGACATGGTCAAACAAGGACTAATTTTCAAACAAGGTAAAGCATGATTTTTAAAATTCTCGCAGAGAGAAACTCGAACGATAAGAAAGAGTTTCTGTACGACAACATGACTAACACACTTCAAACCATTGATGGGTTTGTGTTTGAGTACGGCGACATATCTGCGAAGGTTGAGACCCGTAAAGAGTTCACATCCTTCTCTCCATCATCTCCACTGAAAAAGTCAAGAGATGTGAGGATTTTAAAAATTCAGCTTGGCTTATCTTGCAACTATTCGTGTGACTATTGTTCGCAACGATTTGTTGAGCGCCCAAAAGAAACTACTCAAAAGGATATTGCAGACTTCATTGAGAAGGTTAGAAACCTTAACTTCTCAGAAGAGACAGGTCTTAAGATTGAGCTTTGGGGTGGCGAGCCTTTTGTCTACTGGAAGACCATGCGCCCATTGGTGGCGGCATTGCAAGAAGAGTTTAAGGATTGGAAGCGCAAGCCTCACTTTTCAGCAATCACAAACGGCTCAATACTGAACGAAGAAATTTGCGCTTGGATTCTAGAAAACGAGCTATCCATTGCAATTAGCCATGATGGTCCGGGGCAAAGCGTTCGTGGACCAGATCCGTTTGAAGACCCAGAGCAGAAAGCGCTGGTTCTAAATCTATATGCAAAGCTCAAGCCAAAAGGCAAGATGAGCTTTAACAGCATGATGAACTCCACAAACAGTAGCCGCAAGGAAGTGTTTGATTGGTTTGTTAACTTTACTGGCGACCCACAGGTTCCGCTTGGTGAAGGCGCTTTGGTGGATGCTTATGATGAAGGGGGTTTAGCTAACTCTCTTGTTACAAAGCAAGATCACTTTAACTATCGCCGCCGTGCTTTCGCAGACATCTACACCAATGGCGGCAATGTTGGCTTTGGTGGAATCCTCGAAAAGATTGACGGTTGCACTAGAGACATACTAAGCCACAATGAGGCAAAGTACCTTGGTCAAAAGTGCGGCATGGACGATGAGCATATTATTGCGATCGACCTTCGTGGTGATGTTATTACCTGTCAGAATGTCAGCGGTGTAGATATCAACTCCAATGGCGAAGCCCACTTAGGCGGGAACATTACGGACTTTGACTCGATTCAGCTTAAGGCTCCAACACACTGGTCTAACAGGGTTGAGTGTCCAAGTTGTCCAGTTCTATCTGTATGCAAGGGTTCTTGCATGTATGTGTCCGGTCAATTCTGGGAGCAGTCTTGTGCAAATGCGTACTCTGATGCGGTTGCCTTATTCGCCCTATCGTTCGAAAAGATTACAGGTGGCTATATCCCAGTATTTATTGACGGCGAATCGTTGCCTGATGTTAGAAAAGACATCTGGGGAACAATGCTTCAGCACAACGAAGAGCCAAAAAAGAAAGAGTTCCCAATTAAAGTTGTTTCTAAAAAGATGACAACCCTTGACGGAATTCAGGTTTACGAAAAGTCATAACCCGCCTCGGCGGGTTTTTTACTAATAGGATTTGGAATGACGGCAGAAATTCAGCGTGACCTAGGAAAGCACGATGCTCAGATTGAAGCTCTTGAGAAAGACATTCGTGAAATCAAAGAAGACCAACGGAGGATCTTCGAAAAGCTAGATGCAATCAATCAAACGCTTTCAGAAGCCAAGGGAGGCTGGAAGTTATTCATGATAGTTGGCGGAGCGTCAGCGGCGTTTGGCGCATTTTTGGTGAAGGTGATGTCTTTTTGGTGGGGTAGATGAAAAAGTGTATATACAAATGCTCTCTCTTTATAGTAGCTATTGTTCTTGGAGGAATGATGGCTGTTGCGATGGCTCAGTCATCTGATACCAACATCAACTACAAGGGGCAACCCCCTCCTTCTGCAATATCTCCAAGTATGTCCGCATTTAGTCAGGATGTGTGCGCCCTCCCAGTGAGTGGCGCATTCTCTGGTGGCGTGTTTGGAATTTCTGGTGGCACGGTTATTACCGATGCTAATTGCGAGCGAATCAAGCTTGCTAAAACACTCAATGATTTAGGTCTGAAAGTAAGCGCTGTTGCTGTTCTTTGCGAAGACGAGCGAGTCTTTAGGGCGATGCTCAACTCTGGTAGCCCATGCCCTGTGATGGGGTCTGTGGGCGACACAGCGTTGAAAGTATGGTCGGAGATAAAGCCAAATGAAGTTAAGAAAGTTTACGGCGGCAAGCTACCTAATTTTGAGTCTGTTTCTTTGGATGGCGATAAAAAATGATGCAAATGCTCAAGCGTGTTATTGCACGACTCAGTGGTACAACAACGGCACAGGACAATTCACAAACTACTGTAGAGCCAACGCAGACTGCTGGGCTTGCGCACCCGGAGCTTACAGCCCGGAATGGCAACAAGCCTTCTGCGGAACCTACACGCCGCCGCCGCCAACCTGTACAGTCCAGTACGAAACCCAATTCCTCAGTTGCCCAGCCAACCACACGGGGACGATCCAGCAACAAAGAATCAAAACCTGTCCAGACAACCAGTGGCAAGCGTGGCAGACCACGCAAAACAGCTGTGTAGCTTTGCCGCCGAGCTGTCAAGCCAGCTCACAGGTTAAGACTGAAGCGTGTCCAGCCAATTATTCAGGCGTTAAGACATATACAAAAACTTCGACATGTCCAAACCCATACGGAACACCGATATGGGGTGATTGGATGTTGTCGTCAAACACTTGCACACCAAACCCACCGACATGCCGAATATCAACAGAATCACAAACTCTCTCTTGCCAGACAGGTTATACGGGGAGCATTACCCAGATTCGTTCCTCGACATGCCCGGACCCTTACGGTCAACCAATATGGGGAGCTTGGACAACTTCGCAGAACAGTTGCGTAAAGTCTCTGACAAATCCGACAAACCCGACATCTCCGGTGAGTCCAGTCAGTCCGGTCAGCCCAACATCTACCGTGACTGCTCCGGCGCTCTCCACGCAAAGTGTGACAGCGCCAGCTCCAATGCCTATGCAATCACCGGCAGAAGTGCCGGGGGTTCCGTCAGCGCAACCGGAAACGAAGGTCGAGTCAGCCCCAACCAGTTCGGCAACATCAGATGCCCCGAAAACGGAAAGCTCTGCCACACCTCAGTCTGCCGGGACGAGTGCGGGGACTGGGTCAAAGACAGAAACAAAGCAAGACAAGAAAGACGAGAAAGAAACAAGTAAGCCATCTACCAGCAAGTCGCAAGGTATTGGCATTCAACCAAGGACGAAGGGTCTTTCAATAGGCGGGCTAGGACTTGCCGCAACCATTGACATATTCGTAAAGCCGGGCTTGAGGAATCCAGACCTCTTGCCACAACAAACCCTTCCCGTGGAGTTAACAAATGAATTTAGACAGCGCCAAGAAATTCTTGGAGACATTCTTATCGAAGCCACAAGTGGCGTTGACGATTATCTTAACTGGGCTTCCCGCACTGGCTGGGACCGCATATATAAGCATAACCAAATACAACGAAGCGGTTTCGGCGATTGAGGATGTTAGTGAAGCAAAGAAGTCAATAGGCGAGCTAAAGAAACAGGTCGCCGCATTGCAACTAACGGCTGAGAATCTTAGAGAGCGCAACGGCAATCTATCAGATTCAATCATCCGCTCTCAAGAGAAATCATCTGATGCTATTGCATTAGCTAGGGAGACTAAAGCGATTGCAGAAGGTACTGGCAAGGAAGTTAAAGCCGCCCTTCACAGCGTTCGATCTGAAATCGAAGCCACCAATATGGCGTTAAGAAATGAGATGGCTGTATTGCGTAAAGCCACAGTCAATCCATTGGGGAGATAAGCGTGGCTAAATCAGAAAAAGAAATAAAAGCTCTGGCGGCAATCAGCATTTCAATCTTTGCCGCCCTTCTGGCTATCAACACTCTGATGAGCGGTGCGAACAGCTCAAAGATTTTGAACAACACCATTAACGCAAACAACATGTGGGCTTGGTATCAAGCCAAGAATATCCGTCAGGTTGTCTATGAAACGCATGGCAAGGTTGAGGAAGCAAAGCGTATGCAAGCTGATAAAGATGAGCTTGCTGGAAAAGCAAAAGCTTTGGAGAAGGAGCGTGAGGACGCAAGACTGCGTAGTCCCTTCTATACCTACGCTGGATCACTTCTTCAGATCGGCATCGTATTAAGCACCGCCGCAATTCTGGCGATCGCTATGCCCTTGTATTGGGCTTCTTTAATCGTTGGCACTTTAGGCGCTCTTAGCTTTGCTAATGCGTATTTTTTATTCATAGGAGTTTGACATGTTCCCAGTTGGCGCTTTGCTAGAGATAGGTGGAAAGATTCTTGACAAGGTTATCCCAGACCCAGAGGCAAAGGCGAAAGCTCAAGCCTCATTGATGGAGATGCAACAAAAAGGTGAGTTGGCTCAGTTGCAAGCCGACATAGTTGAACAGCAAGAGCTGACAAAACGCCTTGAAGCTGACATGAAGTCTGACTCATGGCTATCAAAAAACATTCGCCCAATGACCCTTGTATTCATTCTGTTTACCTACACAGTTTTCGGGATGATGTCTGCATGGGATATTGAAGTTAACAGCAACTATGTTGAGTTACTTGGGCAATGGGGCATGTTGATTATGAGCTTCTACTTTGGCGGTCGTACGCTGGAGAAGATCATGGACATGAAATCAAAGAGTGGAGATAAAGTAAATGCAACTGACAAATAATTTTTCTCTTTCGGAAATGACCAAGAGTGAGACGGCTCTGCGACTTAACCTACCAAACGACCCGACACAAGAGGTTGTTGATAACCTCAAAACTTTATGTGAAAAAGTTTTGCAACCTGTGCGTGAGCATTACGGCAAGGGTGTCAAAGTCAACTCAGGCTTTCGACACCCAGATGTAAATGCGGCTGTCGGCGGAGTCCGAACATCAGACCACTGCATGGGTCAGGCGGCTGATATTGAGATCCCCGGAGTTCCGAACCATGAACTTGCGGAATGGATTGCAAATAATCTTGATTTCACTCAGGTGATCCTTGAGTTTTATACAAGAGGCGTTCCGGACAGTGGCTGGGTTCATGTCTCGTATGTTCCATCAAATCTCAAAAAGCAACAATTGACAGCAACTAAGCAAGACGGCAAGACGATCTACCTACCCGGCTTGCTTGCTTAATATATGGAAAATAAGAATGGCTGGATTCAAACTATCGGCATTTGCCGGAATGGCTCCTCGTGTCTCTGCGGCATTGCTACAGGATAACGAAGCCCAGAAAGCAGAGAATACAAAGCTATATAGCGGTGAACTGCGCTCTTGGAATAAGCCCGGGGTGTTGTCGCCCCGCCAGCGATTTACATTTACCCCGAAGACAATATTCCGTGGTGTCGGTATTGATAGTTCAGCCATGTATATGGCTTGGGCTAAGGATGTAGATGTTGTCAAAGGTCCAATTAATGATACGGCAGACAACCGAATCTACTATACAGGTGACGGCACTCCCAAGAAGACTAACGCTATCTTGGCGGCTACTGGCAGTCCAGATCTAAATTACCCAAGAAGCTATTTAGAGCTTGGCGTACCAGCCCCGTCTGTATCGCCCTCTGTTGTTGTAACAGTACCAGACAATTTACCGCCGACATTTGCTACTGCAATTGACTCATATGCGGGGATCTCTGATAGTTTCAGCCTGTCAATTTCTGGGACTGCTACCACTATATCGGTTTCTCATAATGCTGGTGTCAGGGTTATACGATGCGCAATCAATGCTGGAATCGCTGTTAACCAGCGTGTTTCAGGTCTTGGTGTTCAGCCCTCGACATTTGTCACCAGAATCATTGTCGACCCAGATGACTCAACCAAATACTTGATTGAGCTTGATAAGCAAGTCAATGAAACTGGGACAAGCAACTACACATTCCAGACTGACAACGCAACAAGAGCTACTAACATTTCAAGGGTATCTGGCAATGACTATGTACAGACGAATGCGGCACAAGCAGAGACAAGAGCATACATCTATACCTATATCTCAGTATTCGGAGCAATTGAAGAGGAAAGCGCACCAAGCCCTGTATCTGATCTCGTTACTGTTCGCTTCGGTCAAATAGTTAGGCTTTCCAATTTTTCTGCTCCGCCGGTAGGGTTGTACAACATTAAGTACATTCGCATCTACCGATCTGTCACCGGGTCAACTGGCGCTCAATATTTGTATGTTGGCGAAATTAAGATTGACCAAACGACATTCGATGACAACATCAAAGCAAGCGGGCTTGGTGAGCCTTGTCCGAGCATGAACTGGAGTGAACCGCCACGGGATCTAAAAGGTCTTGTTGGAATGGCTAATGGTGTTCTTGCTGGCTTCGTGGATAACAGGCTTTACTTCTCAGAGCCATTTATGCCACACGCATACCCAATCTCTTACATGCTGACAACTGAATACAAGATTGTCGGCATTGGTGTATTTGGTGAGTCGCTTGCTGTAATGACTGAGGGTAATCCCTATATCGTCACAGGTACTGACCCATCGTCTATGTCAATGGCAAAGCTTCCACTGTACGAACCATGTATATCTAAGCGGTCTATCGCATCAGACGAGTCTGGTGTTATGTACGCATCGCCAAATGGCATGGTTCTAATTGGTGGCGGTGGCGCTCAAATTGCAACAAGAAACATGTTCACTCGAAAAGAGTGGCAAGTAATAAACCCAGTTTCTGTTCTCGGCAGAATGGTTGATGGCAAGTACATCGGTTTCTATGAAACCTATGTTGAGCCTATACAGCGTGGCGCTTTTATTCTTGACCGCTATATTCAGCAGTCACCACTATCTTTATGCTCATTCCATGCGACAGCCGCTTATGTAGATCCTACTCAGTCGGCTATGTATATCGCTACGGAAAACGAGATTAAAGAGTGGGAAGGCGACTTGCTTAACTCATTACCCTATGAGTGGGTCTCAAAGCAGTTCATTCTGCCAAGACCACTTAATCTAGGTGCAATGCAAGTTGATGCTGACTTTGGCGACATCCAATCTGGAGCTGAATTAGCGGCTCGTGTTGAAGCTCTTAAGCAAGAAAACATTGCCAACTTTGGTCTTGGAGACTTGTTGGGGTCAATCAATGCGTCTCCAGTTAACGGTTACTCATTGAACGGCTCAAGGTTAAAGGACATACCGGTTGATGTTGATAACCGCTATGTGCTTGTCACCGTGATTGCTGATGGCGTAACTAAAGCAACGATGCAGATTAAGAGTCGCAACGCCGTAAGGTTGCCGTCAGGGTTCAAGGCTGACAGGTGGGAATTCAAGGTTAACGGAAACATCCCACTTAAACATGTGAAGATTGCTGAGTCTTCGAAAGGTTTGATTGAACTATGAAGAAGCCATCAATCCCAAGCATCAATGTCAAAGACGGGGAACTCCAGCGAGTTCTCCTTTCTTTGAAAGAAAACGCAGAAATTATTAACGGAACTCGTATAGGTAAGATTACAATGTTAAGTAGCAGTGCTACTAATATAGAAGTAATTGACAAGATTAACGAAATAATAGAACGACTGAATGCCTAAACGAATCATCCACGGACAAAACGACAGGGTCACTGAGTGGGTTAGTCGTCTAGTTCAGGAAGATGATTTTGGACCTTCAGTCTCTATTGGTCTTGAAGAAGATGGACAGCTGATTGCTGGTGTTGTGTACAACCTGTATACAAAGGCTGGCATCAATATGCATGTTGCCGCAGTCCCCGGCAAACGATGGATGACTAGAGAGTATCTGTATGCATGCTTCGCTTATCCATTCCTTACCGCTGGTTGCCATCGTGTAACCGGACTTGTGAGAGAGGACAACCTTGCCGCCCAACGCTTTGATGAACATCTCGGATTTAAACGAGAGGGTTTGTTGCGCATGGGCTGTGAGGATGGAACAAACATGATTTTGTACGGAATGCTTAGAAGTGAATGCCGCTGGCTGGAGATAAATAAATGAGATTGAACGGACATTTCGATATGTTGCCTGAGAACGCTTTCCGAAGCGTCACAGGAAAACATTTCGGTAAATTAATGACGCTAGAAGGCGGTAAAGGTGGCTCCGCCCCTCCGCCAGACACAAACCCCGGCATGATTGAAAATGCTGAGGCGGCTCGTGATGTAGCTCAAATGCAAAAGGATACAGCGACAGAGTATCTAAATTTTGCAAAGCAACAATACGCTGACAACAAAGGCTTCTTGGCTGATATTGCCGCCGCAGAAGCCGCAATGGGACGATCAAACGCCCAAAGAGCTGACGAGTACGCCGCTTATGAGCGTGACACCTTCCGCCCGATGGAGAAGGAACTCATCAATAAGGCAAAGGCATACAACGAAGACGCTATGCGTGAGCGCATGGCTCAACAGTCTGCCGCAGATACCAACGCCGCATTTGATAGCGCCAAACAACAAGCTCTTAGAAACCTAGCCCGTTATGGGATCAATCCGAATTCTGGTCGCTTTGCGGCTTTGAATGCGCAGATTGGTACTCAACAGGCTGGCGCTCTTACTGCTGGGCAGAACCAAGCAAGGATGCAAGCAGAAGGTCTTGGCTACGCTCGTATGCAAGATGCTGTTGCTCTTGGTAAGGGTCTAGCTCCTAACGCATCTACGGCTTACGGTATTGCCATCCAAGGCAATGACTCGGCTTCGAAGAACTCGCAAGCCGGCGCTAATTACATGGGGCAAGCCTACAGTCAAGCTGGCAATCAGCTTGCTAATGCTGGTCAAACATACGGTGTTGCTGGCAACATTTATGGTCAAGAATTCAATGCCCGTATGCAAGGCTACTCTGCACAACAGCAAGCAAACGCACAAAGCTCTGCTGGTTTTGGTCAGTTAGTTGGCACAGGTATTGGTGTTGCCGCAAAGCTTGGCGTGTTTTCTTCCAAGAAAGTTAAAGAGAACAAGAAAGCCATTCCAGAAGGCAAGGCTCTTAAAGGAATTAAGAACCTTGATGTTGAAGAGTGGGACTACAAGAAAGGTGTTGAGGACAGCGGTCGCCATATTGGTCCATATGCCGAAGACTTCAAGCGTGAGTTTGGTGTCGGTGATGGCGTAGGCATCAAACACCAAGACGCAATGGGCGTGATGATGAAAGCTATCCAAGACTTGGATGCTAAGGTTGAACGCTTAGGAAGCCGCAATCAAAGCAAGCCCGTCAAGAAAGCTAACGGCGGCAAGATTCACCGTGGCAAAGGGAAAGTTAAAGGACCGGGCGGTCCAGTGGATGACAAGATCCCAGCCATGCTTTCAAACGGTGAATATGTTCTGCCAGCCGACACAGTGTCTAAGGTGGGTATCAAGAACCTAGACAAGCTGGTTAAGACAACCCATGTCCCAGCAGAACAACAACGCAAATACGGACTACGGAGAGCATAAGATGGGATTCAATTTAGGCACATTCGCTGGCGGCGTATCAAAAGGCGCAAACGATGTCATTGATATGTGGAACAAGATTGACGAAAGTCAGTACCGCAAAGAAGAAGTGGACGAGAAGCGCCGCATCCGTAAAGCCAATGAAGACTTTGCAAAAGATTTAGCCGTACTTCGTGATGAACGAAAGAGTGGTACAGGTCAGTTTGAAGACTTGCTTAATGATGATGTAAAAGCTTCTCGTACTCAACAGCCGGGGATCGCTACTCCGGGCGCTGAACCAGTTCAGCCGAAGACTGGTAGCAACAATCCTCTATTGGATGGTGGTGAAGGGCTTTACCGAAACCAAAAGCTTGCTGACGACCGTTATTACAACAGGCTCGCTGATCTACAGGAGCGCTTGTACTCAGTGATTGACCCATCGAAAGCTGTAATGGTTCGTGAACAGATGGCTGAGTTGCGAGATAAGGATTATGAGCGTGGTCGCAAGACTGCTACTGCCGCCCTACTTTCTGGCGCACCTAATGCCTTGGCTTTGGCTAATCAGGCTTACGGATTCCAGAAGGATGGTCTATCGATTGATACGACTTCAGGCAAGTTTGACCAGAAGGCTGGTTGGTCTGGCGTGAATATCGTTGACAAAGACGGCAAGGTTGTTCAGAGCATGAACCTTACTCGTGATGACATCATGAATTTGTACTTTGCGTCTACCCCAGAAAAGCTTGTTGATTTCAACATGAAGTCACGAGACATGCAGATCAAAGAGACAAAGCTTCCTTTCGAAACTGGTGCGCTTGCCGCCTCTGCCAAAAAAGATCGCAGTATCGGAAATTACTACGATGGCGCAAAAGGTCAGATGGACTCAGTCGCTAACGACACAAGGATTGAGTCAGCGTTCAAGCCATATTTGTCTGAAGGAATCCGCAAAGTTGAGTCTTACATGAGCAAGGACGACAAGGATGCAATTGCCGCTCATAACGCTCAGGTTGAGGCAACAGTTGGTACTGCGATTGACATCTATAAAGATCCAGCTAACAAGGGTAAAGCCTCGGCTGGAAAGATGATGGATGTCTCTCGACAAATTTACGGGATGCAACTAACCAGAAATGATAAGGGTGAGGTTGGTGTTGACTTGTCTAAGTGGAGCGTTCCACAGGACAGCAAAATTGCTTCAACCCATTATGCATACACAGACGGAGCTGGTGGTGTTACCTATGTTCGCAAAGAGAGAATCGATGCGGTCATTGACAGGTTGCGCCAGCAAGCGTCTACATCTTCAAAAAAATAATTTTATAGGTGTTAAATGCCATTGCCATACGGAATTAAAAAACCCGATGAGGATATGATTGCGGACCCTTTGTTTGATGCAAAGGACCCAGTATCCACTGTAAGAAAGATTGGACAAGAACTTAGGCATGCTAAGGATCGAGTTCAAATAGATGTCGGGAGTCCGTCTGGCTCTGGCAACGAAGATGTTGCACCTAGCTCTCCTGTAGAAAAAGGTGCGCTAGGTAAGCCACTAGGTTTTATGTCGCTAGGAAGCGGCTCAAACCCCCAACCGGATGCCGCTGTGCCACAGACTTCTACTGTGGCTCAACCGGGTAGTTCGCTTGGTTTCGTTTCAACAGGATCATCATCCGGGAGTCTTGGGTTTGTAGGCTTTGGCACTTCCAATCTACCCACTGCCGACACCCCTCCAGCTGAAGAACAAGGTTTCTTGGCTGGAGTTGGTAGCGCCCTATTTGAAGGCACTAAGAAAACAGTTAATACAGTTGGTGCGGCTACATCAACTTATGGCAACGATGAAAAAGGTGTGGTTGATTCAGCTACATACGCCAACGAGCTAGAGCGGAACTCTAAAGCTCAAGCGCTTAAAAAGCTTAAAGCTGATATTGCCAAAGACAAAGAAGGTAACGACACCTTATGGGGCGGTATCAAGAATGTGGCTGGCAACATGTGGAGCAATAAGCAAGGTGCTGTTGAGTTTGTTGCCGAACAGGCTCCTAACTCAGTTGTAGCTTTAGGCACTGGCTTTGCTGGCATGAAGGCTGGCTCTATTGCTGGCGGAGCTGTTGGTACAGCATTTGGCGGTATTGGTGCGGCTCCGGGCGCAATTATTGGCGGAACCGTTGGCTTTATAGCTGGTCTTTTTGGCGCTAATACTATTCTTGAAACTGGCGGTAAGGCTCAGGAGAAAGCTTCTGACGGAAACTTCACAGCCAAAGATAGATCTGAGGCGATCTCAGAAGGCACAATAAAAGGCGCAGTTATTACTGGCGTAGATGCCGTTACGCTTGGCGCATCTAAATTCATTATGGGTACGACATCTCGTGCCGTAGAAAGAGCAACCGCAAAA
>JACCEB010202751.1_pt1 | contig 28481 bp, 36 predicted proteins | sample 7454761 | NCBI WGS metagenome assembly JACCEB01 (sample SAMN15323454, study PRJNA562643) | freshwater metagenome | isolation source: river surface water | place: USA:Blue River Watershed | collected 2017-08-18
GAATTATTGTCAAATATTGGTGCGACCTAAGAGATTCGAACTCCTGACCCCCAAGTTCGTAGCCTGGTGCTCTATCCAACTGAGCTAAGGTCGCATCATCTGTCATTACGGCTTAACCCGTCAGAAGGGTTAGTGTGCTGTTCGTCCGTAAAGCATTCTAAAACATATTATTTGCGGCATCTCAGCCCATATCAACTTAATATGTTTTAGAATGCCGTGTATTACTACACGACATGATAGGGTTGATACCCTACCCAGTGATTTTAGTCTCTGTGTTATCGCCACAGATTTCATCCTACTGTCCGCCCATTCTATACATTTTGCGCTGTATTACGGTTCTCGTTACCTATTCACGCTATCTATCAATCCTGAAGTAAGAACTTATCTTTCTCTCGTAACTGATAGATTTTAGCACGGTCAATCTTATTTTGTATCAACTGTGCTACTTGCTCCTTACTTAGAACATGATTGCTAAACCAATCTTGCTTTGTTTCAGAAGTTTTGTATTCTATCTCTTTATCCATTTATTGTCAAATTTTCTTTCCACTAAGTAAAAACCCTGAGAGTCTTGCGATTCCCAGGGTCTTGATAATTTTGTTATGATGCTAACTTGTTACCTCGTCCCCGGGCTATGTTCCTGTGAATCATTTGTGCCACGAATACTTGTTGGATATGCTGGTGCAAAGGATACATTGGCTATCGTTGACCATTGTCCCATATGTTTCAGCAAATTACAAGTTTTATTCATCATAGTCTTTTATTTAGTCCTGGTTGTAAATTAGTGCAAATAACGGTTGTTTTTTGCGCCTTTTCTCAATTCATGCTGAAGTATAGCAGAGTTTTGAATTAATGTCAACATCTTTTTTCAACTACTTGCCCAAACTTCTTTTGTGACTATTCTCACAAAGCAAAGACAGAGTATACGGCATTTATTGATTAGTGTCAACTATTGATGTGCCCAAAATGATTTATGGTGTGCAACTAGGCTATAAATATAGAATGATTGGAAATTCTACTACTCTCAGGGTCGTCACTACTAAACCAGATTCTTCTATAGAATTCTACAAAGATGTTGCAGTTATGAACCATGTTTTAAATGAATACATTCTCCCTAGCAAACTAGTAGCAGTTACACGCAAGGCAGATGACGGGCTTACTGTTACTACTACATTGAATTTTGCATCGAAGGCATGTATGAACGAATTCCTTACAGATCCTATAATAAAAGAGTTTGGCAAGGCAAAACAAGAATACAATATACAACATAATATATCAAATAAAACCGAGGCAGTAAATGAATAGGATCGTCAATGACTTTATATTAGAGCTACCTGAAATAGTAGTCGATGTTGATGCCATATCAGACGAATGGATACAAGCTCATAAACCAGAAAAAAGATTTGCTGTATTAAACGATATACCAAGTGATCCTATACTCAACAAATTTGTAAAATCATTTGATGAATCATTGTTCGATGATAGAATTAAATTTATGATACTTAGATTTGATCCATACGGTGAGTACGGAGCACACGTAGATGCTAGTAGATATACCGGAGTAAACTTAGTAATTCGTGGTAATACTCAACATAGCCCTATTAAGTATTACTTAGATGATGATTTGGCTAACCCTGTATTCGAGTATCAGTATCAGAATTACCCTATATTAATGACCAGTCAACGATATCATAGCATTAAGAACGACCACGATTCAGAACGGATATTGTTTACGATACATTTCAAAACTGATTACACATTCCAAGGAATGAGAGATTCTTGGCTAGCAGGTAACAAAGATATGTTCTTTTCTAAGACTACAGGTTCACTATAAATTTCATCAGTTATCTGTTGCATTCTTTCTCTGAAAGAGTCATACAATCCACTGTTCATAAGATGTATTGAATGAACGGATATGATATTATGCTGTAAAAAATGGTCATACATATCATCGACTAATGATTGATATCTATAAAAGTTTGACAAAAACTTATCAACTTTTTTATTCATCACCCCAAAGAAGTAATATTTGTATATGTAGTTTTTTACTATACCAGTATACCATTCTCTTTTTGTCATGCTATTAGTTGATGTTATTAGATTAGCTTCGGTAAAGTAATTTAATAAAACATCAGGAGTCAGTTCTTTTATAGTACTAGGAATTTGCAAATGTGCGACATACACCTTTTCAATGTTTATCCCAAACTTTTCAATATACACAGGGTCTGACGCAGGACTATTGGGTAACATTTCATAGTAAAAATAATGAGTCTGAAATCCTAACTCAGTGGTCTCTATTAAGTTATAGTCATAATGAGCTAGTGTTTGGCCAGGCAGTCCCCATATGTAATTTATCTTAGATTTAAAGTGACCGGCGGTTTCTGGAAACTCATCGATGAATTCTTTAATCATTACTTTATGCTCAGACCACGGTATCTCAGGTCTATCTAAGTTTGCAATCACAACTGGATCTAAATCTTGCACATCAAATTTTAATTTGTTTTCTAATCCAGCTCTAATCATTTTCTTATACAGTTCATGTGATACATCTTTTTTCACTTTACTTAACTGTAATATAAAACTCTTCGGGCAAGTTGGATGTGTCTCTTTGAGTTTGCACCAGTAATCTACAATCTCAACATCTTGTGGACTTAGTCCTACATTAGGATTAGACCACTGAACCATATGAAATTTTAAATCAGCAAAGAATTCTAGTTCTTGTTGATATGCCGGTCGTTCAGTTGGTGCTAAATTTTCAGGTTTTATTCCCCAAAATCTAACTTTGTTATGTAGCCCTGAACTCCAATCGCAGAATGAACAAGAATACGGACACCCCTTGGTTGTCTCCCATACACCTATGATTGAAGGATATCGTTTAAATCTAGCATATGAATCTTTTCTAAATTTAGTTATTACTTCTTTAATTTCATCTTTGTATGTGAGGTAAGGACTTTTCTTCAATGTGTTCTTATCATTGAACACAGCATGCGGATATACAGTTCCGTTATTAGAAACTATATTTGTTAACTCTACTTGTTTTCCTGCAAGATGATCTAATAAATCTGTAAATGCCTTTTCGCCATCACCGTATACTACATAATCATACCATGAGTTCTTTTTGAAGAAGTCTACATCTTTATGTGCATCTAGTTCAGGTCCTCCTGCAATTATAATTATGTGTGGCAAGCGTTGCTTTATCTCTCGGCATACTGTTTTAAAATATACTTTATTCCAAACATACACGCTGACACCCAAGATATCTACTTTATCCTGTTCTAGCCTATGACACAGGTCATCTAAAAATTCTACAGTGGTTCCCTCACCTGGTTCAGGTCCAATTAATAAATCTTCCGGTGGTAACCAATTATATTGATCTTTACTTAGACTGTTTGTGTCGAAATATAATCGCAAGAAATAATTAACAAAAGAGAAAAATTTTGAATCTTGTACTTTGGGGAAGTAGATACGATATTCGCTTGTTAGCACTTTGATATTCTGCATAAATAATATTTATCTACATGAGATTAATATGAAAACATCACAAGAAATAGTGCAATCATTTATTGACAATGGTTACAAACATATGGAAAATATTCCAAACAATAGAATTTTCTATACTGACAACTCCTGTAGTACTCTTGCTTGGGTAGAAGATAATGTGGTTATCGAATACTATTTGTTATTTCCTAACTTAGAGACACCAATGCACAGTCATCCTTTTGACAATCAAATGATTTTTATTGAAGGTGATTTAACTGCGTATAGACAAGAAGCCGGAAAACCAGATACTAGATTGACTGTAACATTTGCCGAAAGATTAAGAAATCATCTTAGTAAAATAATGCCAGTCGGTGGAGAACATGGATTTACTGTAGGCGAACGCGGTGCTGTAATTTACAATATACAGATTTGGCCTGAATCTGTTAAGAACCCACTGAGTGCTGCCATAGAATATTCTGGCACTTCAATGGGTCCCAGGCACGAAAAACTTGTTACTAAACTTAAATCAATTTAAACAGCTTCTTCGCTGATTATTATTCCAGTAATACCATGTGCGGCCCAGTAAGCATCACGCAAAGTAAATAATCCATTAATCAAGACTGGGTCATTTTTATATTCTTCATAGCTAGCTTGATCTAACCATAATTGTGTAGTTTCAAGTTCTAATTGGTCTGGGCTAGTAGTGACATTCACATGAATACATTTACCTGTATCTCTATATGTCGTTACCCAATGTAAACGAATTTCTTGAGGCGTAATTGGGTCTGCAATTGTATAAAATGCATCTCCTGCGTTTTGTTTAGTAATTTTTCCTGTCACAATGTACATTAGGTTTCTCCTGGTTCTATGTATTTATCAATTATTATCTTCAGTAACCGACATTTTCTTGCTGATATCAGCATATCCCTTGCGTATATATGCATCCGGATAATGACTTCTGATTAGTTCTGCTTGATGTTCCCCTTGTAACTGACCCTTCCATTGCACTGCGGCAGATGTCATTTCTTCTGGATTGTCCCATCGTTGAAATGCTAGAATTACAAATCCATTACCAGTTCCTGCATCAGAATCACCACCGTGATAATTGCCGGCTGCTAACTTAGTAGTAAGACCTCCCCATGTGTGTGAGGTATTAGTTTTAGAATTTGGTACGGGAGGCCAAGTTCCGCCGCCGCCCATTGTCATAGTAATAACTTCCATTCTAGGATGTGAGTGCTTGTAAATGTACATTTTTGGATATTCAATGTAAAATTCAACTTGATAGTGTCCTTTTCTGAATAAACAAATTGCAACTGCATCATCACTGCGTATTACATTTGCATCCCATGGTATCATCATAGGCATACGCTGGTCACAATACCAATCAATAAAATCTTCTAAAGTATTCCAATCATCTGGTATTTGCACATCTTTAAAATAATCTGCGGCATCTATACATTTCCATGTAGGTCTAACAAATCCTTCATCACTAGTTGATTCAGATGTTATATCGTGTGTTTGGTCGTATTCTGTACTAATTCTTAAAAAATTTTCTACACAATACGGATCGCTAAAATACTCAGCAAATGCTTCTTGTGATTCCCAAACAGTAGTTAATTCTATAGATAATTTGTCATCAGACATAACTCGGTTTATACGCACTAACTTTCCAGTGTCCATATATTTTGTTTTTAAATACATACCATATTCTTTTCTAACTAAATTAGATTCAAAAAAGAATGGAATATCGGCACTAGGTCGTGTTTGTTTCTTCGTAATTGTTATCATATCAATTTCCTCATATTATTTATTACTTACATTTCGTGTAATATTTCTGTTCTAAGCTCACCAATCGTTCTGTCAACATATTGTCTAAAAGGCAAACCTTTATATTTTGTTTTCAAGAATAATTCAAATTCATTTATTAGTAGATCAACTTTTTCAAAGCCTGTTTGCTTTCTTCGTTCAATCAGATCAGGATATGTTTCTCTATAGCCTATAATTTTAGTAGAGTTAAATCCTAATTTACCATAGTATTCATCATTCGTTATTTTATCAAACCATTGCATCTGTGTGAATGATATTACTAAACCAGGTGACCATTTGAACCATTCAGCGATACCGAGTCTATTAGTTTCCCTTAGATATTTTGACCAACCGATATCATGCTCCCAACATCGTATTAACCAAGTTCCTTTTTTTGAATAGTCGTCATTAGTTCTTACTCCTGTCAAATCACTAGATCCAAGTATCGGTAATCCGTCTACTAAATCCATAAACTTACATTGCGGCAATGCTCTAGGTCTACATACTTGTGCTAATTCTGATATTTTTTCTGCATCATTTTCATAGAATTTTTTTAAATTGAAATCAATTATAGTATATTCTACATTAAGCAATGAACAAATTGTAATTGCATAACTAACATCATATATGTTATAGTCATTCTCATATCTAATAATATATACTTTAGGATTAGCACCTATCTTAAGATAAGAACGCAATACTATTTCACTATCAACACCGCCACTAAAAAGTATGCTAGGTCTAATATTAGGATAATAATCTAATGTGCTTGATGCTGTTTTCAGCAACTCGTCACTAAAACTTGATACAACACCTTTAAATTTACTATAGGATGTATGTAATGTTTCGTTTTTAAGTTGTCTACCAAATTTAGGACCATCACCGTAATTCCAACTGTACCAGTTGTTCTCGCTCGTGTAAATCATTTCACGTTTTAATTAGCTTTATAATTAATCCAGATATGTCAAATTCCCACCATTTTTGTTGGGTAGTATAACTCTTGGGATACCTATGATGATTGTTGTGCCAGCCTTCTCCCCAACTAGGTAACGCCCATATCCAGTTATTACAACTATGATCGTTTAGATTATATGTTCGATATGAGCCAAGCCATGATTCTTTATGACCAGCGTAGTTAACAAGATTACTCATCACTGCCGCAAGCACAATAGGCATCCAATGCAAGAATATCATTAGATACCATCCACCGATTAGAAACAAAGTTAGACTGTACAAAACTAACAATAGATTATAATATCTATGTAAGAACTGATGATATGGATCTGTAATGAAGTGTTTCATTCTCCATTTCATTTTATCATCTATGGGATATTTTAACAAAAACACACGCCAGCCTGTTATCCAAGGACTATGGGGATCGCCCTCACGGTCAGACTTTAAATGATGCTTTAAATGTATTGCTACCCAAACTATAGAGCTTCCGGTATTTGCCATGCATCCCAAGAAAGTAAAAATTTTAGTGATTAGTGGGTTCGTTGTATAACTTTGATGTGTTAAATTTCTATGAAAAGTTACTACTATACCTAAACAAACATACAAGAAATATCCGAGTATACTTAATCCAATGGTGTCTATTCCTAGACCGTAATAATAGAAACCTAAGATACTACCCAATAGGCTTATGATTAAAAATAGTTGTGTAGTCGGGGTATTACTAGTTAGTAGATGTTTCATGTTTTTATTTATCTTCATTGAATCTGATACTTTCCCAATCGGGTTGATATAGATCATCAATCTTGTGATAAATTACCCATTGTTTGGTATAATTAATAGTTACTGGAAAATCCAATATATATTGACCATTGTAAAACAAGCTACCTGGTTTTCTTTTCTTTTGTATACCCAATCCAGATCGTGCAAAATATGGAATCAATCGTTTATTATAGTCATTAAAGGTTAACGCTAGAGTTTTGTGTCCAGCAGTAGTAGCCCAACTAAGTTGATGAGGCAATACATATCTACCCATGATAAATTGTCCTCGTAATTCTTTATTAAGCCAAGTTCGGACTCCACCTAATACTACATTATTATCAAACTCGGAGACATTTGCACCGGATGTACCTAATATGTTATCCTCATTATCTAACAATAGTAGCATCATCCCATTACCGTTCTTGAATCTGTCGCTAGAATATACAAGATAGGGGAAAGTAGCTGGTTGATTTTCCCAATCATCATGCCACATATTTGCATGACCCGGTTGTTCTTTTTCTGCAAAAGCTTGCTTACAGTAATCTAGGATTATCTCTTTGTGCGTTAGATGGTAGTCATCTTCAAAAATATTTTTTACTTTATACATTTTCAAACTTTTTCTTTAGCTCATCATAAGTTTGTTCAACACATCCTATGGACATTACATACCTAATCTTATCTGAACTAGCATTAGATACTGAATGAAATTTTTTTGTATTAATTAATAGCAATTCATCTTTAACATACGGCGCAAGTAATCGTGTTTTGAAATTATCAGAATAAAAATATACATTAAATTCATCACATTGATCTACTAATAGTATATTAATTGCCGTTTGCCTTACTGAATCCTTGTGTATAGGATAAGTCCATCCGGGTTCATTTTTAAAGAATCCACAACAATGAATATTAAATGGTACTATTTCTTGAATCATATTTCTTAATTCTGCGCTAGCGTCGGATCTACATTGTTTATACTTACTCTCATACCAAATAGCAGAATTTAATTCTTCATATATCCTATCCATAAACTCAAACTGTAAATTTAATTTACAAAAATATTCGCTTGTCATTTTTTTATAAATCCAATCAATATTCCTAATAAATCTATCTCCCACCAACGTTCTCTAAGATTATATTTCTTAGAATCGTTATGATGATTGTTATGCCATCCTTCTCCCCAAAGCAATAAAGCTATGATCCAATTATTTTTACTACAATCATTCGTATCATGATTTCGGTAACCATACTTATGATTAAAATAAACAAATGAATCAATTATAATGAAGGTAAGTGTGATTGGCACTATATAAAAGAAGTATAAAATTTGAATATCTATTAAAGCTAATGCCAATACCCATGTTATAGGAAATAGTACATAGTATTTGTGAATATTAACTTGTGTTCGATTTAATAAATCTTTTACAATATGTCTGTCTGCATGATTAGTGTATGACATTAAATGTGGGAAATAAATTCTCCAACCTTTAATTTCAGGATCATGCGGGTCATTCACTTTATCAGCATATTTGTGGTGTGTTCTATGAATGTGTACCCAACCTAGTATGCTCCCGCGACCTGCAACTAATCCAAAAAAAGTGCATATCCATTGAATGTAGGGATTTTTAAATTCAAAACTATGATGGCTCCAGTATCGATGAAACGCTAAACTTATTCCTATACCGCTATATAGAATGTAACCCACTAGAATCATCAACCAATTGACTAATGTGAAATCAAAATACATAAAACCTAATAGGGTGCTCAATAATGCAAATAATTGAAACAATGATACTTTATTTCCAGTGGCTTCTAAATGGGTCATAAGTTATTTATTGTGAATAAATATCAGCATGATATTAGATAGCGTTGTATCTTCACCTATTAGTTTTCCAAAAGTAGAACCAAATGATTGGGAACGATGGTGGAAGCTGTGGACAACAGAGGCTTCTCCTGCGGTTAAAGTAGTAAAGAATCACAATAGTACAGGAGGTCCTTGGGTAGGAATGAATGTCTATGTTAAGCCTGGAATAGATAATGTAGAGTACACTGGGTATAATATCAAAAATGTCATATGCCCTGAATTATTTCCATCATTGTTTAATAATTTAGATAAGTTTCCTATAGACATTGCAGTTATGCAAATAGTATCTAGTAGATGGCCATCACCGCCGCATTGCGATCATAGTAATCCTAGAGTTAGTGTTCGTAGTTTGATGTATGACAATAATTTTACTCCTACATTCTACTATAATATCAATGGTAGTAAAAAGTATCAGACACTACCAAATGATTCTAATACTTGGATCTATCACGACAATAAACATAAACACGGGTCCGACTATTATTACGGTCATAGTAAACATTTAATTATATACCATGGTCAAATTAAACAAGACTTATTAGAAGAAAATTTAAAACTAAGCACAGCTCAGTATTCTACACATGTCATAAGGGATATAGATGCAGTGTCATAAAATACTTGATATCCCTATATCAATGTTAATCAAAGATATAAGCATGATACCTAGATTACCTATAGGCAAAGAACTTTGGACTACGCATGTTGATCCAAAACTATTTCTGGCCGATGACGCATATAATAAACTATCGACTTTAGGTAAATTGAATGGGCTGATTTTCGAAATGGTTCCTAAGGCGGACAAAAAAAGTATACATATTGATTTAGTGTCAGCTACTTTAGAGCCAGCATGGTCAGGTTTAAATATCATTCTTGAGGGACAAGGTATTATGAAATGGTTTATTCCTGAAAAAGACGGTTATGTAATCACACGAGAAAATCCTAAAATTGCATATAAAGCTTGGTTTAATGATTACGGTGATCCAGTAGACATATGGAGCGTCGGTAAGATTGCATTAGTACGAACTGACATTGCACATCAAGTATGGAATTACGATAATGACAATCGCTTTATAGTTAGTATTAGGTGGAGTAATAGAACTAGTTGGGAAGAGACTGTAGATTGGTTCAATAATAACTTCCCCAGTAGTTAATTATTTTTTACACAAAAATGTTATAAACCCAAAATCAGCATGTATTATATCTACTGCAAAGCCAAGCTCTCTCAATGTTTTTAAGTACCAATCAATCGGCACAGAATGCATTACCCCTATTAAATTCTGCTCTTTTTGTTTAATATATTCTTCACTTACACCGCGACTTCGTTTAAAATCATAATACATATCTTTAACGATATCTGTTTGCAAGCATTTATCACTAAGTATTAAATAACCATTCTCATTTAATGAGTTATATATAGTTGTGAGATATGCTTTTTTATCCTGTACAAAGTGCAATGTCCAATTCATCATCACTAGGTCATACTTATAGTCAGGCAGTGTGTTACTACAAATTACTAGAGATTTGTGCATACCTTTTTCTATCATGGCTATGCTATTATCAACACCCATCACATTGTTGAATCCTGCATTGATAAATTTGCTCATTGTATAACCCAATGCACTGCCCACATCAATTATCTTAGCTGACTTAGCTAAATGTTTAGTTGAAAAAGTTAAGCATTTGTCAATGACAGTATGATAGCTAGGTATATTTGTTTCTGCTTCATGCTGGAATCTTTCTGCTATAGTGTTATCAAAAACCCAAGCTTTCTTATTAACATCAACACTGTCGCCATTAACTATGCCATCTTTTAAAGTCTCTACTTCCTGTTGCCCTCGTGAGTATCTCACAATGTACCGTAATGGGGCTAATTTATTATTTTCAAATTTATGATACAATTCACGGTAAGGATCATAACTTCCTTCAATTTTTTCAGGGAGCAGTATATCTTCTGTTCTAGTAAAAGAATTAGTAGACATTACGATATCAAGTGCATTAAGAGAAATTCTAGATGCAATGCCCTCATAATAATTTTCCGTAGTAACATCGTCTACACTTTTAACCATTGGCTGTGTTGAAGTGACTAATATCTCTCCGTGATTTTTACTTGATGTTGATTCAGGATAATTTATTGTTTCTATTACAATTGCGTCTTTGGTTATTTTACATAGCTTATCAAGTATTGATACGATATTCAAAAAGCAATAAATGACTCCAGCGGCAACAACATAATCGTATTTTATATTTTGTGCTATTTTTTCATCTAAAAAATCTTCAATCTCTTGCTGTACAATTAGAAATTTACTAATATCCCAATATTTGAGTAATAATGCATTGCTATGATTTACATAATAATTTTGTAACTCGACACCGGTATAATGTTTTGCACCATTAGTTAATGCATAGTGTCCCGCGGCGCCAAGCGCACTACCCAAATCTAGAATAGTTTTATTTTCTATTAAAGATTTAGGTAATTGTACTTGACATTTTTTATATACGGTTTCCACTGTAGTGGGGTGAAAAACTCGTGTGCGTCTGCAATCTAAATCAATAAATTCAGTAGCAACTTCAAATATGTTGGACATTAATAATTAAAGAGCAACTTTACCGATAGCATTAACTACTGCCGCAATTCTTGCAACTGCCATTAATTCTTGCGTAGTCATTCCTTCTTTTTTCAATGTGTCATAGTGAGCTTTTACACAAAAATGACATTTACCAATAATACTTGAAGCTAGTGAATACATTTCAAACTTCTTTTTAGATACTCCACCGTGAGTAGCATATGCATTCATTCGTAGACCAGCAGGCAAACCTTTCATTGATTCATCCGCTGCCATTTCAACAAATGGATACCAGATATTGTTTTGACCCATCAATGACGCGGCTGTCATTGCGGCTTCTCGTTCAACTGAACCCATTAACGGACTATTCATTTGAATTTCAAATGCTAACTCACCGTTACCTGCACTAATGGCAGCTGCCAAAGCGCATGCATGTGCATCAATAGGGTCTAAACCACTACGATTGATTACTGCATCAAGATTTAACTTAATGTCTTTAGAATGATCTGGGATAGATTCTTTAACACTGGCTACCCAGTCGCCACCGATTGTAATTGGATTAATTTGATTCATTATATTTTCCTTTTTATAAATTTGAATCTCCGGCGACATGTAAGTCACCTATATATTTTGATATTAAACATTGCTCAAAGCTAGAAAAATTTGATCTAAAAAAACTTTCTTTTTCAAAATATGATAATTTGCGTTTTAAAAAGATATTGTTACCTTTATCTTTTCGTAATAATTCAATGATACTTTTCAGTACAATTGGATTCCATTTTAAAATTTCATCTACTGAATTTAAAAACCATGTCTTCTTATCTAAGTGATATTGATGTGTTGCATATTTTAATCCCGGTAGATCTACCGGATTATTAAAAAATGAAAAATCAACGGGCGTAGTACCATTGCCTAAATGATGCCAAGGTAGTATGATAGTAGGTGTTTTTAGTACATGTGCTAAATGCATAATACCACCTTCATACCCTATCACACAATCACATAACTGTGATATTTGATACATCTTTGATGGAAGATCGATCCAGTTACTATCTAATGTGATGATATCATATCCCGCTTCCATTGCTATGTCAATAATTTTTAAATAATTTTCACGAGGATAATATTTATTTGCAGGATATGATTGTGTTTCAACTTGTTCGACAGTGGTAAATGTACCATTAGTCATAACAATACCTATACATTTTTTAGATTTTGTATCTTCACCTAATTTAAAAGTTTTTCCAAATAAGCTAATTTCATCTCTATCAATATATGGATTAAAAAATTTTCCACCATCAAACAATGTAGTACTATCTAACATGAATAAATGATCTCTATCATAATTAGGATTTCGTATTAGCTTTACTTTTTCTTCCGATATATGTAATGCATCTACTAGGTCTTGAACCCACTGCACTGTGTCTGAATAATGAATTACAAATGGGGATCCTCTATCAATATAATCTAGAGTTGACAACAAACCTATGCCAGTGCCTAGGCCAGGTCCCCATAGATATTCTAATCGTGACATTATATTCATTTAATTACTTGCCTTGACAAGAGGGGCAATGCTCCCTCTTGAGATAATCAAATAGCTCTTGAAAGTTCATTGCCGTTCTCCTTAATTAAAGTGTTTCACCACCGATTGGTCGTGAGCATGGGCATAGTTCACCCGTTTGCAATGCATCTAATATACGCAATGTTTCATCTGGGTTACGACCAACATCTAAATTATTAACTGTAACATGTTGAATAACATTATCAGGATCAACAATAAATGTTGCACGAAGCGCCGCGCCAGCTGGACCATAAAAGATACCTAGTTGTTGTGCAAGTGACATGTCGTCACGGGCTACATCAGCAAAACTCCATGAAGTAGTTTTCTTCAAATCTTCATGTGCATTACGCCATGCTAATTTACAGAACTCATTATCTGTACTTCCAACTAATAACACAGCATCACGGTCAGCAAAGTCACCGTTCAACTTGTCATACGCTACAATTTCTGTAGGGCACACGAATGTGAAATCTTTTGGATAGTATACGATTACTTTCCATTTACCTTCAAAAGACTTTTCTGTAATAGTCTCAAATGCGCCATCTGGTGTGAGTGCGCCGGGCTTAACGCCTGTTACTGCAAAACTTGTGATTTTATCGCCGATTGTTTTCATATTTTTCTCCTTAAGTTAATGAAATTGCTCAGGATGAAAGGGTATCATACTGAACTCTGGACTCTTTTTACATTTTCTATGCGGGCCATAATCTGTATATGAATTTTCAGTTGTTCTTGCTCCACACACGGAGCATTCAAACCATTTTGAATTTCTACAGAATTCTAACATTTCTTCTCTGCTTTTAAATCCGCCGGGCGGATTAGTCGTTAGAATTCTTTTGCCACTTTCATCGACCGGGTATTCTCCGCCGCCCGTTTCGTAAACAGAATTAGCCCACTTGGGTGAATTGATTATATTATAACCTATGGATTTTTCTAAACATACTTTAGAAAATTCCTCTTTGTTATCAGTTTCAAATAGTAACTCAGTATCCCAAAATCTACCGTGTTCTTTGAGATGTTTCCTCCAATTAATCCCGGAACCTGAATATTTGTGATATTCTGTTTTAGTGGTAACACACAAATATTTTAAACCAGTGTACTGGTGAGTTTTAATCATTAGTTTATATTTCATCTCTGTGCCCTACAATTTGGACACACTAACAACAAGTTTGATTCTTCATTGTTATGTGTATTGTCATCTTTGTGTATTACTACCAATGGCGTGTCTTGGTTTTGCCATTTCTCAATTCCACATGTTTCGCATTTATGTCCCCTTATTGATATCAAATATTTTTTAATATATTCAGGAACTTGTCTCCATGCTGTAGATTTTTCATTTTCTTTCCACTGATCTACTAGCATCCTGCTTCTATGTTCTGCCTGGCATTTATTATTACAGTACTTGTAGGTATACACATCACCCTTTCTAGGGTTAACTCTACCGCAATTTAAACATGTGAAACAATTATTCATATCCTAATCTAAAACCTTATAATATTACTTAGTGCTTTTAGATTAAGATTATATACTACTATATTGATTTTTCTATTGTTTTGGGTGAATTACTCGTCAGTAGGATGTAGGCCGTTGCTATGTTTATCTGTAGTTTTTTCTACATCTTGATACATGCGTTTCTCTTGTGCTGTTCGTTCTTTGAATAACTTGCGAGGGTTCCCGCACAGCATGCAACCTGGTTGTCCGCAATCCATAGCATGATGTTTAGCTAAACGGTGAGGTTCTTTGATAGCTTTGTCATGGAATCCTAATCCATGAGCTTTAGCAATGCGTACTTGTCGTGCGATTGCTACATCGTTTTTATGACGACGGCGACTATTTAAAAATTTTGCTGTATCATTTGACATTAGTGCCTCTTTTTGTAATCTTCTACTGCGGCTTTGATGGCGTCTTCCGCAAGGATTGAGCAATGGATTTTGACTGGGGGGAGTGCGAGTTCTTCTGCGATTTGAGAGTTTCGGAGCTCGGCAGCTTCGTCAAGTGTTTTCCCTTTGACCCATTCAGTGACAAGACTTGAGCTAGCAATTGCCGACCCGCACCCATATGTTTTAAATTTGGCATCTGTTATTACTCCGGTTTCTTTATCTACTTTGATTTGTAGTTTCATTACATCCCCGCATGCCGGGGCTCCGACCATTCCTGTACCTACATCATTATCGTCTTTTGCAAAACTCCCAACATTGCGTGGGTTTTCATAATGATCAACAACTTGTGCGCTATAAGCCATGTTTAGTCTCCTGTCTTGTATTTAGTTTAAACCTAAATCTCGATATTTATCTATACAAGATATAGTATATTGTCTCCACTTATCTAAGTCAGATTTAGAAAAATTATTAATATCAATGTCGGTAAATTTGCTTAACTTATTAATCAATATAGACGAATCATCGTGTACTAATTCTTTCCAACTTACATTACATAGATTGGGTTCTAAGTCTACACGATTTTTAATCAGTTTAAGTTTATTTTTCATATCTGCAATCAAATAAATTATAGTGAATGCCGTGCCTTTAGTACTTTCTAGGTGTGTTTGAGTATGGTCAACAATCCATTTTCCGTAATACGCTTTAGATATTTCATAGATATCTTCATAATCATAATAGATGTAGATTGCTTTATTAAAATGTTCTAATAGTTTATCAGCATCAATAATATGACAGGCAAAAAAATAAGGTGTTACTAACGGGACATTGTTTAGTGAATTCGGTTGTAATTCTTTAATTAATTCAAGTTGTTCATCGACAGACACATTTACAAACTCATCCGGCATTGCCATTTCTTTAAAATTATCATGAGTGTTTCCATGCTCACTAAGCAAAATTTTATCTTTAAATTTGTATTTTGCTTTAGTTAAGAAGTAGCCTAAAAAATGTCCACCACTTCCACCTAGATAACCAATTGGTATAATGTCAGTATGCTTCTGATTCATCATCTATTACTATCCAACCTAGCTTTAACAAATCTTCTCGTATTTCATCAGTTACTACACTTTCCGAAACAAACTTCTTACCTTGTATATAATATTCTTGCTGTTCTTTAGTTAGTTGTTGAAATTGGTCGTCATCTAATTCTTTACTATCTCTTATACCACTGCAGTACCAATCAATATAATCACCTTTACCTTGCATATCAGCAATAATACCACCAGCATGTCTCCAACTACAACTCCAGCGTTTCTCGGTTAATATAGGAATAACATCATTTTTAGTAAAATCGTTGTTACACATTGCGGCATATAGATTCTGTGCATACACATCATCTTTGGCTTTATCGATAATCCACTGAGTGGAACGCAGATCATACTCCATGTTATCTTTTTGCCATTCAGGATTTGCGATATTTTCTTCATCCCGTTGGCGAGCTGACTTATAGATATTTAAATAATCTTCTCTCGGCTCTTTGCCTTCTTCTTTACAGCGTTTGACATACCCCTCTTGCTGAAAGGTATGTCGATCTGGACTTTTACTTATCATCTTCTACCTCTATCCAAGTGTGATCACCTAACCATTTAACTTTGCAAATGTATTCATATTCTTCAGGTTTACCAGTAGACCAATCTGTTGGTCCGTTAATACTTAATCTAGTAAACTGTTTTCTATGGTCATACAACAACCAATATGTATTACCATTTGCTAACTGAAAGTTATATACTGCACCGTGAACCATATCAGTCAACTCAAGTCTATGCTTAATCTGTTCTGCTTGTTTCTGTAGTACATTAACTAGTTCCATGATTCTATCATATTCTTGCTTGGCATGCAACCTTGCAACATTAAGCATAATGTCCTTATGCTTTTCAACGGGAACTAAATCAAATTTGGGTCCCGAGCTTTCAGTTGCATAAGGTGTTACATTGCGGTTAAAGAAATGAATCAATGAGCCGGTGCCTGTAGAGTCATAGCTACTAACCCCGTTAGCTGAATTTGGTTTATCAAGCATCTTGTAGATTAGTTTTTTGTTTCTGCTTAGGCTTCTTCTTTACATTAGAGTAAAAAATATGATTACCAATTTTCTTTACTTGTTGATATGGCCATGCGGGTATTACAGCTAAATTGTGAAAGAATAATGTAGATTTCGGCACAACATCTTCATATGCATTATATGCCATAACATCATATGCAATTTCTTTTGCTCTAATATATCCGGGACTGTTTTTATTAGGCTCACCTTTATTTTCACAAACCCAACTAAATTGACATAGTTTAACTTTATAGGTGTCCCCGTATTCATTCTCTTTATCAACATAAGTAGCTTGATATATCACATTGCATGGATTAGAACCAAAACCATGACGAACTCGGTTCATTACTACTCTCGCAACTGCGGCTTGTCCATGCAATGGTTCCCCATTTGCTTCATAGAAAATATTCTTAGCCATACAAGCAAGTTGTTTTGGATCTACTGCTTTAGCTACTTTGGCAACTTCAACAACAGGTTCAGGAGTTTTGTCAAATAGAAAATATCTTTGTTCAGTGTTTGTTAAATAGAAGCCAATTATTAAAATAAGGACACCGGCAACTACCCTTAAAAGTTTATTATAAGTCATAAGATAACTCCTTTAGTTTATCATATCCCAGCAATCACAGTTGCAACGAATTACATCTTCGATTGCTTGGCTAACTGTGTATGTGGATGGTAGTAATGTGTTTGATGTATAGAACGCATTTAAGCTTGCTGGTATTAAATTACTATACCTAGATCCAGCAAATGATCCAGGGAACCCTATAACAGGTGAGGGAATATTTGTACCATCTCCTGCACCACTAGTATATACTACTGCGGCACCGGTATCTACTACTGTACCCAACTGTGTACCATTATAATCCGGATTAGTAACATAATAATTGTTGTTAGTAGTATTATATGTACCATATGGATTTGGGTAAACATTTGCTGTAGCAGTTATATTACCTTCTGCATTAAAAGATGCAATAACCTGACCCAATACTGCAGGTTGCGTTCCGTCTAATGTTCCGTTTGCAATCAATTGTTTATTTTGGGTAGAAGTTAATGTATCATCTATCGTATTATCTAACGAAATGCCTATCTCTGTCAAGCGATTTTGGTTACGAGCTTCACGCATTAAACCCACAATGCTCTGTCCACCAATAGTACTTAAGTTTGCAATTGCTTCTAAAGTTTGTGATTGCATGTGAGGTTGTGTCTGTAGCCCGTAAACAGGTATCAAGTCAGTAAATGATATTTGGGTAGTAGGATATTGTGCTAAATTAGTGATAGGTTCATCTTTTGTTGCATCAGACGGGATACTTACTTGTGATCCAATACTTATAGCCTCTTGTTCTATTGATAATTTTCTACCACTAAAGCTCCAATTTGTATTCATCTGGGCGGCTGTAGTATTATTAGTTAAACCAATATTTAAGATTTCTGCATTAGCGTCATCAATGTAATCTTGTACAATACTATTAGAGAATGATCCAGTACCCGGGGGATAATCAATTGATATTGTAGGTACACTACTCGATGTACCGGGAGTAAAGTTTAATGCTGTTACTCTACCGAAGTTTGTAATATCAGTATCATCAGTACCTATGGTTGCAGTAACTGTTGCTCCGTTCACTGTTACTACAGGGGCGACTGCACCTTCACGCCCATAACCACCACCTGGATCAGTCAATGTGACACCAGTTGTAGTATATGTGCTTATGCCATCATATGTATATTGTATGGTAGCAGTGGCTCGTTCCCATGTGACAGCTAAGTATAACTGTTTGTAAATATTATATAGTGTTGCTGTCTCTAAATTTTTAATCAATCCATCAATATCTAACCCGATGTAAGGTAATCCACTCATGCATCCATAGAAGTCACTCATTGTATATGTGCCGAATGGACCGCTACCTTTAGCAATTAATGGTAAGCCTTGACCTGCTAATATAGTATCAGTAGGAACACTAGTACCGTTGATGGTTAATCCGCTTGTTGTTTCGATATTAGTAACGACTTGTGCGAATTTTTCAATAGGAACATTTTTAATATTTTTAATTTGCAACATTGAAGTTGCAAATGCCCCACATGCTGTAGCAATATCTGAAGGTAATATACCATCTAGATACGAGCCAAATCCTATAGGAAATTTTTGTACTGTTATATTTGCCATATTAATTAGCCTCGTTCCTAAAAGAGTCATAGGCTTTCCCGCCACCTGATGTGTTTTTAGTAGATGCAATAGATTCAACAGACACAACAGTAGGAGATGGTGTTTCTACATTAACTGCTACTTGCGGAATTCCAGCCGGGATTTGTGATCCAATCTGTTCAGTAACCAACGGACTATTCAAATTATTATTAGTTCCTAAACCACTATAGATAGGATAATATGTTTTACTATTAGTTGCAAGTCCGGTTTGCGTGTTATATATAGGAACAGTAAGCGTCTGGTAACTATTCGGGAATAACTTTTGCGGATTTAATAAATCTGCTAATGATTCTAACCCTTGCGTTTTGCAATTTAAAGGAATTAATATTTCAGTTAATGCAGAACCCACTGTTAGATAAAAACAAGCATATAAGTTTTTCTCTTGTTCAATAGTTGGTTGTGTAATATTGTTTAAAATGTCATCTAACTCGTTAGGTAAAATACCAGATGATATAATCGCTAAACTTAGATTTTTAGTAAGGGCGTTGTTTTGTGCTAAAAGCTTTAATAGATTAGAAGGTAGTCCAAATGTATCTAACTGACTTAAATCAATCGCTTTACCTAAGGCTATTAAATCTTGACCAAAAGTTACAGTACTCAAGCTTACTCCGGTAATATCAGCAGTAATTAAATCATTCATATTACTGTAAGTACCTTCTAAGAAGTCTTGTGAATTATTAACTGATAATATAGCTTGATTAGTGTAATCTACAAAACTGCTATCAGAAGTGAAACCTGATAAGAAATCTTTATACACTCCGGCAGCATAACCATCATTGTAATTGAATTCATTATAACCTTGTAGAGCAAACAATCTTACATAACCCCATTGAGTAATTTCTCTAGTGCTAGGACTAGTTCCCCATTGAGGTGCCCATGCTGGATATCCTGACCAATTAAATGATGCCGGTGGTGAGTTACCCAATGCAGGAATAGTAGTAGATCCAATAGTAATTAAATTCTTATAAGTTACACTATTCACTTGCCCCCTAGTGTATGCATCATTGATTGCATATGTAAGTAATCGTAAACATGTACTGTTAACTATTTGTCCTAATTGCGGGGCAGATGATACGCTAGTACTTGTACCAACGAAGGTTGTCATTATAGGATTAATATGTAATCCTATATTTTGTAATAATGATGTTAGTACATTGACACCTAACGGGCTTTGCTTACCTGTAGTACTCATGGGACAAATACATCAGGACTACCTTCAACGATACTATGACCGCAACTGTTTCCTGACCCTACTCTAAGCACCGGACTACCCTCACAGAATACAGTCGGACTACCTGATGTAGTAGTTGCTGCCTTATGAGGTGGATGACCTTTTCTGCTCCATGGTGCATGTGGAGTAATTTTACTAACGTGTAGTCCAACTTGTATTCCGTTGGCAAAGACTGTACCGGCGCCACGAATGATGGCGCCGCCCTCTTGATTCTTATCACCTACACGACTTAGTTTTGCCATTTTATCCTAATACGATTTTCTTATCCGGTACTTTAATACCAGTAGTTGCTTCTAAATACTTCATTCTAACGCTATCGTCAGTTTCTGCATATATAGCAATGCTACTAGTATTTAGCTTAAATTCACCCTTCGGATCTGCGGTAAACATGCTAGGAATCATTTGCATTCCTTGCTGTGTAGGTGCGATAGAGACAGGTTCTTCAATAACAATGAAGTCTCCGCCCGCTTGCGTTACTTTCGCAATGAGTTCTTCTCCTGAGTTAAGTTTAAATGTATATACTGTGTTTGGTTGTAGTGCGATTTGCATTTATGCTGCCTTTGTTAAAAATTGTTTAAGTTCATTGAAACCGCCGATAAGTTCACCATCGATGATAATTTGCGGCACTGTTCGTGCTGACGGAATTGCTTCTAGTAATTCTTCTTTAGTATATCCGTCTCCGATTTTCTTTTCTTCAAACGGGATATCTCTCTGCCCTAATAATGCCTTTGCTTGGTCACAATAAGGACAGTGATATTTACTCCATATAATTGCTTTCATTTTTATTCTCCTTTTAATGTCTTGTCCAATATTTGCATTTGAGTAGGTTTACTCCCATGCCTTCATCATATTCTAATACTGTATCTTTTGTAATTTTATGCTTATCTATTGCTTGTTGCAACTTTTCAGGAATCCAATAATCTATTCCTAAAAAATACCAATAATCATTACTATGATTTATAAACTCATGCATATCTTCTGCATGAAATGCAAACATCATACCTGGTTCTAACGGCACCTCATAATTGTTTATGTTAACTGATATATCAGGTGAGTGTTGTTTAGATGCAGTAAATATATATCTAGTTACATTCGTTTGATAAGGTAAGTTATCTACATGAGCAGAGATTTTACTTCCAGGTGGACAATCCCATACTATCATTCTACCAAACGGGCCTGTCTCTTTATTAAACTCTCTAGCTATTTCAAATAATTCCAATGATTTACTAAACAGTGGGTTATATTCATAACCATTCAATGCTAAATCAATAGTACTTTCTTCATATAGAATATTAAAGTTTCTATTAACAAAATGTAGTCTAACATCATCAAACACACCTTTAGTTGTATTAGTAGGGTCAGTGGTTCTAACCCCATTCTTATCTACACGCCAGTTACTAGCATGATGCCAATGTGGATCAAGTTCTTTAGCCTTTTCTATTTCCTGAGTTATTGTTTCTGCCCACTCAGGAAAATGACATATATTAAATATTTGGGAGGTCATCATAATTAATGCTATCAGACATAACACCAATAACATAGTTAGTTGATTCGTTCTCTTGTAATGCTGTTTGTTTCTTGCTTGTATCAGAATGTTTGTTAAACCATGGGATAGGCGTTGCTTTTGGTGCAGGATTGTTGTATCGTATTCCGATTTCTTTTAATGCATTCACTGCAGTGTAGTCAACAAAATCTTTCAACACAGTAGCATTTAATCCAATAACAGGACCCATCTTGAAAAGATAGTCTGCCCATTCTTTTTCTTCACGGATAACATCCATATATAGTTGATAGACTTCAGCTTCACATTCTGATTTAACTTGTGCAAAACGACTATCTTCTTTTACTACTTGATTGATGAGGTAAGCAGTCCATCCTTTATGTAACAATTCATCTTGTAGAATCAAACTAATGATGTTGCCATTGCCGATGAAGATTTTGTTCTCTACCATCGCTAGACTTGTAGCGAATGATACCATGAAACGGAATGCTTCCAAGGCATAACTAGCATGTAATGCCATGTAAATTGCTCTGATGTGTTCTTTCTCAGAAACTTCTTCACCTAACTCTTTGCGGCAATTAACTTTGTGTAGTTCATCATAGTATCTTCCAACACTACTTGCCATGTCAATAATCTCTTTAGTATCATGGATAGTATTGAATACATCTTTAGGCACATTATAAATGTTACGAATAATGTGTGAGTATGAACGACTATGAATGTTAGTCTCAAAGAAACTCCAATTATAAATCAATGCTTCTAGTTCTGGCAATGATACTACAGGAGTAAACACTTGGCTAGGAGCACGACCTTGTAAACTATCTAATGCTGTTTGACGCAATAGGTTACTAGTAAAAATATGTCTTACTGCATCACTTGCTTCTTTGAAGTCATTGGCGTCTTTAGTAAGACTAACTTCTTCTGGAACCCAAAAGAAACCACGTGCTGTAGTTTCAAAGTCTGCAATCTTTTTATATTTTACTTCTTCAAATCTTTGAATGGTTACGGGACCTTCCGGGTCCAAAAACATTTTTCTATTCAAATAATCTGTCTTGGTGTGTAAGTTGTATTGTTGTTTACTCATTTTAATATTTTCCTGAAGCAAGTACTATCTTGCAAATATGTTCTAATCTCTCAATATGCTCATACGCACGCCACGGGCTAGTATCAATAGCTACTACTCCGTGTCCTTTAATACCTACAATGTCGTAGGCAATATTACCATAATCATCTAACTTTAGATTTTCAAAGCATTTATCTGCTAGCTCTTGACTGATAGGAGGGACATCACCTACATTAGGAGCAACTTTGGTATAGCGATTCAATTCTGGAAACTGGTTGCTAATTGTACTTAAATCAATACCGGCATGCATTGCGGCAATACAGTATGTAGGGTGTACATGTACTACTACACGAACATCATTACTATGCTGACCCATTGCTCTCTGTAGACCAAAGTGTAACGGAATCTCACCACTAGGTTTTAGATTAGCACTTATTTCAGAGTAGTAATCTTCTTGCCACAACAATCCATGAATACTAATCTTTTTAAACTGATCCGGCTGTAATGTTTGTTTTCTTACACCACTAGGTGTAATGTAGAAGTGATCGCGGTCGTGATGACGAATACTTACATTACCATCACGACTAGTAATCCAGTTGCGCTTATAAGCGTCAACCATAATATCACAAATTGTTTCTAACATTATAGTTTACAACTTTCGCAATCTTCTTCTGCCATGTCATTAAAGCCGCTTGGCAAGTCTACTACCGTTTCATCTTGGCTCTTACTACCTGCTTTGTTAATCAAGCTGTAATAGAAAGTCTTAAGACCCCAGTAATGACTTTGCATCAAGTTCTTAGCAATCAATGTTGTTGGAACTTTTCTATCAGCAAAGTGAGCAGGGTTATAGAATGTGTTAGTTGAAATACTTTGGTCAACATAAGCCGCAATAACTGCCGCTGTCTTTAGATAACCATCACAATCTTTTTGCTCCCACATCATTTGATATTTGTTCTTCAACTTATGATATTCAGGAACAACTTGAACGAACGAACCTGCTTTACTTTCTTTGACACTAATTAAACTCATAGGCATTTCAATACCATTAGTACTGTTAATAACTACAGAGCTTGATTCTACAGGAGCAACAGCCATTTGTGTAGCATTACGGACGCCATACTCTTTCATTTGTGTGCGTAGGGTTTCCCAATCTAATTCAGGTTTAAAATCAGTTAGTTCATTGACTCCGGTAGCTCGTAGTTCCCACGGGAATGTACCTTGACCATAGCGTGTCTTGTCACTACCTTCGCACTTGCCTCGTTCTTTGGCTAGTTCGACTGACGCTTCAGTTAGATAGAACGCTAAATGTTCCATCCATGTTTTAACTTCAGTTAAAGCATCCTTCTCACCGTACTTGAAGCTTCTTTTGGCATGCCAGTAGGCGAGGTTGGTGATACCGATTCCAAGCGGTCTGATTTCGTCGTTGGATAGTTTAGACTGGATGGAAAGAAAGTCTTGATAATCAAGAATGTTGTTGAGGCTACGATGCAGTATACGGCAAGCACGGCGCATGTCTTCTGGATTCCGGAACGCACCCCAATTGATTGAGCCCAGGGTGCAAAGTGCGATACGACCGCTATCGTCATCCAGACGTTTAAAGGACTTAGTAGGTAAAAGTATTTCACAGCAAAGATTACTCTGGTAAATTGTATGATATTCGGGATCGAATGGTCCTTGTTTCATTACATTATCAATGAATACAAGATAGATACGACCGGTATCTGTTCTTTCTTTTAATATGCCGCCTTTGAATACATCCTCAGCAGCCATTTGCTTTTTACGCAAGCCTGGTTGTTTTTCATACTTAACATATAGTTCTTCAAACAATTCTGTGTTTGAATAGAATGCTTCATATAGATCAGGAACTTCGTTAGGGTCAAAGAATGTTATTTGTTCTTTGTTTTTAAATCGTCTCCAGAAGAAAGCACTAAGCACAACCCCATAATCCATAAAGCGGACTCTGGTTTCGTCTGTTCCTTGGTTGTTCTTAAGGACGATAAGATCATCAAACTGATGATGCCAAATTGGATAAAAAACTGTAGCACTAGCATTACGAATACCTCCTTGACTACAACTGCGTAAATCACCGAACCACTTCTTCAAGAACGGAATCATACCAGTGTGCATGATTTCACCACCACGAATAGGTGATCCCAATGGGCGTAGTCTTCCAATCTCTAATCCTATGCCAGCTCGTTTGCTAGCATATTTTGCCATCATTTCGCCACTAGCAAAAATGGAGTCAAGGTCATCATCACTACGAATGAGTACACAACTACTGAACTGCTTTGTAGGAGTACCAAGCCCAGCAAGAACAGGAGTAGCGAGAGTAAATAAACCGTCAGAAGCCGCATTGTAATATTCCTTTATATAACGCATTCTTGCAGAGTTAGGTTCTTCTTTGTGAAAAACAGTAGCGGCTGCAACCATGTAACGAATTTGAGGTGTTTCGTAAATTTCTTTTGTTGAGCGATTCTTTACTAGATACTTTTCAATCAATTGTTCAATGGCGGCATATGAATAGCTTTCGTCCTTAGAATGATCTAACATATCATTCATTTTGTTCCAATCTTCTTCAGTATACCACTCTAGTAATTCATTAGTATAAAGACCAGTTGCTACATTCTTTTTAACAATTTCATAGAGGTGAGGAACTTCATATGATCCATATACATCTTTGCGTAACATACTTACACGCTGTTTACCTGCCACATATTGATAATTTGTATGACCCACATCACTATTGTTTTCTACATCAATCAAGTCAACAATGGCTCGCAATGTGATTTCATCGATTTCTTTAGTAGTGATACCATCATAAAAATGAAGTTGAGATTTTATTTCAATCATTGACGGGCTAACATCTGCTATCCCTTTACATACTTTTGCTACTTGTGCTTGCCATTTTTCGAGTGTGAGAGGCTCTTTTATACCAGAGCGTTTGGTGACGTTTATCTTCATATGTTACCTATTTTTTTAATTATTGTTTCTAAATCTAACTTGTTTACTACTTTAAAATCTTTTAGACTATTACTTATTACCGTATTAGGCCAGTAATTCATTATATATTTTGCGTTGTCAACCAGGACTAATACCACATCTTCTGCTGTTTCATTAGTTGCCAACACTAATTCTATATCGTTTACACCTATTAGAATTAGAGTATAACACATTCCTAATGCTCTTGCAACCTCACAGTAAGTATTTTCGGACAAAAGTTCCCAAGGATCAGGCCAATTGTCCATATCATGCGGGTGTAGATGATGGGTAACCAATGGGGCATGTTGCCACCATTCGTCAATGGTTATACATTGTTGTTCTATGGGTAAATTAATTACGGATTTCCGTAATTGAAACCAATCTTGAAGTCTTGCTTCGTAAGTTGATTGAAAGATGTTCATACACACTTACTTATCATTTAGAGCAAGTGTGTATGAAATTCGATTATTAGACGTAGATTGCACCTAATGCGTACCATTGTGTAGTACTAGATGCAATAAAGTCTAGTCTACCTAATGTTGGCAATGAGTAACCTGCATTTGTTGCTAATGCGTTGATTACGCCACCTGATGCTGGATATACTAATAATGTTGCACCGCTTGTGTTAACAATTGTTACACGCATACCTGCAACTGCTGCCGGTAACACAACACCTTGACCTGCAGATACAGTAGACACAACGTTGAACGCTTTTGTCAATGCTGTTGCACCACCTTGAGTGGAGCCGGCTGCACTGATACCAGTTGTTACACCAGTGATATCATATGTAGTTGCAATAACATTAGCGCCAGTAACATTACCAGATGCGCTTAATGTAGTAAATCCACCAATACCGGAATTAGCGTAGACATTACCTGCAATGACATTGCCAACTGCTGATACAACTCCACCTGTATTTAAGTTTCCACCATCGATATTACCTGTTGCTGTTACAAGACCTGCAGTACCAATGTTACCAATGTTAGCGTTTGCTGTTACTGATAAACTTGCTAATGTACCAACTGCTGTAATATTTGTTTGACTTGCAGTAGTTAATGTACCAACTAAGTTAGTAGCGCCAATGTTACCTACATTAGCATTACCCGATACACTTAGACTTGACAATGTACCTAAACTTGTTATATTAGGTTGTGCGGCTGTTGTTAATGAGCCGGCTATAGTAGTGAATACACCTGCTGCCGCGCCGATGTTACCAACGTTCGCATTACCAGTAGCACTAATAATACCTGCTGTACCAATGTTGCCGATATTAGCATTACCTGAAATTGACAAACTTGTTAATGTACCTAAACTTGTTACGTTAGGTTGTGAAGCTGTTGTTAAACTACCTGTTACTGTGGTGAACACACCTGCGGCTGCACCGATATTACCTACGTTAGCATTACCTACTGCACTTAATGTGCCTGTTGCCTGTAAGTTACCTAGTTTAACAGTCGGGTATGTTGCATTAGCCCAATCAATAGTTGTAGTTGGTTCGGCAACAACACCATCAAAGAATGTCCAAATGTCATTTGATGCGTTACGAGCTAGACCGGTATGTTCGTAAACACCGTCATTATAGCTTCCCACGATACCCAAATCATAAGTATCGCCGGTGTTGTTTGCACCGATATAGATTAACGGATCTCCGACTACTAAGTCAGTCACATTACTGTAATTTACATTACCACTAACATTCAAGTTACCAGTAACATCTAAGTTACCTCCTAATACAGACAATGTCCCTGTTGTAACTTGTAAGCCATTGCCTGCAGTTACTTTATTAGTTGTAGATAAGTTATTTGCTGATACATTAGCAGTGAACACACCTGCGGCTGCACCGATATTACCTACGTTAGCATTACCAGTAGCACTGATTACACCACCAGTAACAATATTACCTGCATTTAAGTTACCGGTCGCAGTAATCAATCCTGCAGTTCCGATATTACCGATATTTGCATTACCTGATACAGACACTGAAGCTAGTGTACCTGTACTTGTAATGTTAGGCTGGGCCGCAGTTGTTAATGTACCAGTGAAATAGTTTGCAGAAACTAAGTTAGCCCCAGTAATACTACCACCAGAGCCGGCGCCTGCAGTCAAGTTAGCGACTGTTGCGTTACCACTTACACTTAATGTTCCTTCAATATTTGCGCCTGTACCTGTTACTAATACTATGTTTGCATTGCCTGCAGAGCTAATAGTAACATTGGCATTAGCATATACTTTAACATTACTATTACCATTTTGAATACTAGTAGCATCGATACCAGTTAACTGACTACCATTACCGATGAAGAAGTTACCAGTAACATTGCCAGTTGCAGATACAACACCTGCAGTAATAATGTTACCACCATTGATGTTACCGGTTGCTGTAATTAATCCACCTGTACCAATGTTGCCAATATTAGCGTTACCAGACACTGATGCACTAGTTAATGTACCAACTGAAGTAATATTAGGTTGAGCCGCTGTTGTTACAGTACCTGCTGTAGTAGCCGCACCACTCAATGCACCAGTGAATGTTGTAGCAGATACATTACC
>JACCEB010537191.1_pt1 | contig 28422 bp, 26 predicted proteins | sample 7454761 | NCBI WGS metagenome assembly JACCEB01 (sample SAMN15323454, study PRJNA562643) | freshwater metagenome | isolation source: river surface water | place: USA:Blue River Watershed | collected 2017-08-18
CGGGTTTTGGTCATGCGGTAAGAGTCCGGCTTGATTTCGTCGCGCAAAACCCGAACCCATTCATGCGACAGCAATTTGTCGATCAATTCGCGCAGCAAGACCGCATCGGGTTGACTCGACCATGGCGAGGTCTCTTGCCATGGGGCAGCCCCCAAGACATTCCGGTCAACGGGGCGCGCCACACGTGCCAAATGGGGCACCGCACGCGAAAAAAACTCATCATTGGCCGCCGCGCGTTGCATCTTGATTCGAAAAAACATTTATTTGTAAACTTTTGCAAAGAATACTGAATTTCAATCCGGAATTTTTTGAAAATCGCAGATGAATAACTATTAATAATTCATTTTTAAATAAATTAATCGCTTATTTAAAATTATTGATGTTTATTTACAAATTTGGGGCGTAAAAAAACCCTACCCGGTTGCCCGGGCAGGGTTTCAAGGTTCTAAATCAAACTGTCTGACGACAGCTTGGAATTAAAAGGTGTGACGAATACCCACGTGCGTGGTATTGATCTTGTTGCCCGTAGTGGCACCAGTGTCATAGGCCTCATAACCTGCATAAGCGACGGTGCGCTTACTCAGTGCGTAATCGGCACGCAAACCGGTTGCTGTGCGCTTGGCAGCGGTACCGATTTCGGTTTGGGTGTATTGGGCCAACAAGGTGATCGCACCCATGTTGTGGGTGACACCCACACGGGTTAGATCGGTGTCTTGGCCACCAGTGGTTCCTGTCGTAGTGCCGGATGCCGTAACTTGGACACTGGATTTGTCACCCTTGCCCATGCCCACAAAAAACTTGGTGGCGCCGAGTGCGTAATTGGCTCCCACGCTGGTGAATGTGCTCTTGGGCATAGAACCATTGGCGAAAGCCGAGCGTTGCAGATTGGACACGGCAATGCTCAGAGGACCATTGTTGTAATACAGACCCAAATCGGTCACTTGCTGGGTGGTGGTATTGAGAGCAGTGATGGCGGGAGCAGCGGCAGAAGTAGCATCATCGTTTCCGGGAGCGTAATTCAGGCTCGCCGTGAAGCCACCAAAATTGGGGGTGTCATAACGCAAAGAACGGTTGAAGCGCACAGCACCACCCGAGGCCAGCTCGATGTTGGTGAATGCACCGCCAGTGGCTGTGCCGAAGGGGCCACCGGCACCCATAGCGGACAGGGAAGCTGTGTTGACAGCACCCAAGCGCAAGTTACCGAACCCACCGCTGACACCGACGTAAGTTTCGTGACGACCCAGAACGCCAGTTGCAAGTCCTGCGTCGTTGGCCCAGGCACGGGGATCAATGGCGACAAAAGCCTGACCTTTCAAGCCACCGCCCAAGTCTTCGACGGCGTTGACGTTGATGGCCGACGTGGCGGAACCCACAGAACTTGAAATGGACTGAATTTTGGTGGTTACGTCGGTACCGTTACCGCCAATGGAGTGGTAGGACATATCCAGCAGGCCAGAGATGGTGACTTGAGCCATGGCGCCGGTGGCGGCCAATGTAGCCAGTGCAACTAGGGATTTTGCAAAGTCGGCTCAGTGGTTTTAGTTGTGCAAACGTGTCCGCAACACCGGACCTCGGGCTTGACGCTGGAGGATCACCATTGCCGAGAGCGTTTCAGCCAAAGCCTGAGACCTCTGCACCACGGCGTCCACCCCATGCTGGCTGAGCCATTGGGCTTCTGGTTCGCTGTCGGCCATGGCGACCACCCTCAATTCGGGGTTGAGCTGTCGCACGATGTCCAGCATGGGCCGAAGCACTGTGGCATCCGCATGGGTCACCACCAGCACGGCGGCTTCGGCCACATGGGCCTGAATCAGGGTTTCGGCCTCGGCGGCATGGCCATAGACCGCGACACGGCCTTGTGCGCGCAAGGTTTCTACCACCGAACGGTCGCGCTCGATCGTGACCAGAGGGGCATCGGCAGCCAGCAGCAGCTCGGCCACGCGGGGGCTGATGTCGCCGTGCTGAACCAGCACGATGTGGCCTGCCAGGTGCTGTTGGCCCGTGTCGGCAGGCAATTCGGCCAAGGGATCCTCGCGAGCGTCGAGAAATCGCGCCAGGGGTGAGCGAGCCAGAATCCACAACCTGGCGGGTTCCACGAAAGAGAACAAGGCAGGATTGAGTGCGATCGACAACAAGGCACCAGCCACCACCAGACTCATGGCCTCAGGGGGGACCAAATCCAGGGTGCGTGCGAGTGCAATCAGGATGAAGCTGAACTCGCCGATTTGTGCCAGCGCGGCAGAAATCGTCAGGGCGCTGTTGAGGGGATATCGCAAAGCCAGCACCAACAATGCCGCTGCCACCGATTTACCCAACATGATGATCAGCGTCACTGCCAACACTTGCAGGGGCCGATCAATCAGCACCTGCGGATCAAACAACATGCCGACCGAGACAAAGAACAGCACCGCAAAGGCATCCCGAAAGGGCAGCGAATCTTCTGCCGCACGATGGCTGAATTCGGATTCGCGCAGCACCAATCCGGCAAAAAAGGCACCCAGTGCCACGCTGACACCAAAGACCGCCGAGGCCCCGTAGGCGATGCTGACGGCGACGGCGATGACGCACAGGGTGAACAACTCGCGCGAACCCGTGGCCGAGATTTGCCACAGCACCCAAGGCAACAGCCGCCGACCGACGATCAGCATCACGGCCAAAAAGCCGCCCACCGCGAGCAGGGTTTTGCCGAGTGCGGCCCAAATGTCATCGGTCTGAACTGCAGACTCGGAGCTCACGGTCAAGGTGGCCAGCACGGGCAACAAAACCAGCACCAGCACCATGGCCAAGTCTTCCACGATCAGCCAACCCACGGCGATGCGGCCATTCGGGGTTTCCAGTGCGCCTCGGCTTTCGAGGGCTCGGAGCAAAACCACGGTGCTGGCAACCGACAGGGAAAGCCCAAAGACCAGCGCCGAATGCAGCGCCCAACCCCACCAACTGGCCAGCAGTGCGCCCATGGCGGTGGCCACCGCCATTTGGACCACCGCCCCCGGAATGGCGATGGCTTTGACAGTCAACAAGTCTTTGATGGAGAAATGCATGCCGACGCCGAACATCAGCAACATCACGCCGATTTCAGCCAGCTGCTGGGCCAAGTTCACGTCGCCGACAAAACCGGGTGTGTGCGGCCCGATGATGACGCCCGCTGCCAGATAGCCTACCAGGGCAGGTAATTTCAGACGGGCAGCCGCAAAGCCCAAAAGCAGTGCCAGGCCCAGTGCTGCGGCCAGTGTGATGACCAGGGGCATGTCGGGGTGCATGACCCGATTTTAGGAAGTCCCGGATTCTCTGACGGCTGAAAGGTCAAAGGTCAAGGTCAAGCCGTTTCAGGCCATTGCAGCCCCGAGGCATCTTGGCAAATCCCGGTCTCAGTGGGCCCATTTGAGGGCCACAACCCCGGCGACGATCAGGGCTACCCCCAGGAATCGCAGCGAGGAGGCAGGATCGCCAAAAAACGCGATGCCCACCATGAAAGTGCCGGCTGCTCCGATGCCCGTCCAAACAGCATAAGCCGTGCCGATGGGGATGTGCTTCTGGGCTTGCCATAGAAAATACCCGCTGGCGGTCATGAAGCCCAAGGCCACGGCGATGCCCAGCCAGCGGGTGGCGGGATTTTGTGACCACTTCAGGCCAACGGGCCAGCCGATTTCCAAAAGGCCGGCGCCGATGAGACAGGTCCAGGCCATGGCTTGTGATTTGTCGTCCATGACTTGGGTTTATACCGCACTTGAGGGCTGGCGATCCTGGTGCGGGAAATGGTTTGTTGGCTGGCAACGCTGCGAGCATGTGACGAAAAAGCCCCCGGCATCAGCCAGTGCCGGGGGCTTCAATCAATCGGATGTCCAGCAACGGGACGTCAGGCTTGACCGATCACGCCACCGTCCACGCGGGTGATGACGATCGTGGCCGAGCGCGGGCGATTGCTCTTTGGCGTTGTTGGCGCGGCCGGGTTGCCTGTGGTCGTCGCATAAGGCCACGAACTCGCCGGGCTGTTGATGTTGGCCGCGGCGGTGTCTTCGCCCGGGTGCTGCACGTTGACCAGCAAGGCCTTGCCGTCGGCGGTCTCGGTGATGCCGGTGATCTCGCACTGCAAAGGCCCGGTGAGCAGGCGACGGATGGTGCCGGGTTTGCCGACTCGGGTGCTGACACTTTGGGTGGTGCCATCGGTCTTGGTGTTGGTCACGGTGACCACCGAGCCGTCGCCGACCGTGCCGGGAATGGCGGCCAACAACATGCAGGTGGATCCGTTGCCCGCCGACTCGTTGGTAAAGGCACTATCGTCGGTCTGGATGTACATGATGCCGGTTTTTTCCGAGAACCACAAACCGTCCGGTGATGAGAACAAGTTGGTCGCATCCAGGCCGGAGAGGTTGACTTGCGGGTTGCTCATGTCGTCGCTCTCGGCGCCAAACACATATATATCCCATATGAAGCTGGTGGCGGCCGGGTTGCTGCCGGTTTCACGCCAGCGGATGATGTGACCGTTGGGGTTGGAGGGGGCGGATGAACTGGCGTTGTCTTTGTAGCTGCGCGGGTTGGCGGCATCGGCCGTGTCCGGCGAGCGTCGGCTGTCGTTGTTGGTCAATGTGATGTAGACCTCGCCATTTTTCGGGTTGACGGCGCCCCACTCAGGGCGATCCATGGGGGTGGCGCCCACCTTGTCGGCACCCAGGCGTGTGTTGAGGTAGGGGTCGACACTGCTGTCCCAGTTGAAGGTCTGAGTGCCGCTCGTGATGGAAGTGCCGTTGGCAATGCCGGTGATCTCCAGCCACTGGCCGCTGAAGTCGCTGTTGAATTTGGCCACATACAACTTGCCGCTGTTGAGGTAACGATCTCCGGCAGCCAAACCGCCATTGACATCCTCAGCGCGCCAGTTCTCCGTCGAGACGAACTTGTAGATGTATTCATTGCGGCTGTCGCAACCCATGTAAAACACCACGGGCTGACCCACGGTGACCGGACCCACCCAGGCGCCTTCATGGGCGAAACGACCCATCGCCGTGCGCTTGACGGGGGTGCTGGCGGGGGCAAAGGGATCGATTTCCACGTTGTAGCCATAGCCGTGGGCCGCGTTGCGGAAGTCGAGGTCGGCGCTGGCGGCTTTGATGGTCACGTCCCAGCGGGCATAGTCGTCGCCGACACCGCCGCTGGCCCAAAGTTCACGGCCACTGGAAGAACTGACACCATAACGCGCGTCACCGGCCAGGGTTTTGGCATCGCGGCCAGCGGTGCTGGTGATTTTGAAATAACCGGCCCAGTTTTCTTCGCAGGTCAGGTAGGTGCCCCAAGGGGTGTAGCCCGAAGCACAGTTGTTGACGGTGCCTTGAACCTGGGTGGCATTGGTCGAGTATTTGGTCACCATGGCCGATTTGCCGCGCAAAGGGCCGCGCACTTCCATGGGGGTCAGCGTGGTGATGCGGCGATTGAAGGGGGAAGCCGTGTTGACCTGGAAGGTGGAACCGCTGCGGGTGACTTCGATCACGCTCACGCCGTGCAGGCGAAATTCCTTTTGAATTTCGATCTCGGGGCGGGGTGTTGCCGATGGCCCATTGGGGTGCAGGAACAGGGGCGTGATGGCCTCATGGTTGATGCACAGCAGCCCCTTGTTGCTGACGGTTTTGTCCCAGGTGTTGGCAGAGCCCATGCCAAACAGGTACATGCCGTCGTGGTGATCACCCGCGCGCTTGTCAAAGCTGAGGTAGCCGTTGGCACTGGCCGGATTGGGATCCGTGCCGTCGGTGCCGTTGTTGGCGTAGGCCGCCGTGGCGTTGTCGATCGGGTCGCCCAGCTTGTAGAGCACCTGAAACTGATAGCCCGCCGGGACGGTGACACCGTCGTAGGTTTGATTGAGGGGGACAGCGCTGAAGCCGAGACCGCCACCCGTGCCGGAGTCTTCGCCCGACAGTCCGCAACCGGGCAAGCCCAGGAAAGAAAGAACGCCCAAGCCGAAACCACCGCGCAACATGTTGCGTCGCTTTGGGTCTTGCAAGGCCCGGTCGAGCACTTGATGGAAGTGTTCGTTGTTGCTGTGATTGGTCATGAGGTCATCTGATGACATGAAATTCTCCTGTGGGTTGAAACCCGCTCATCATCTTCAGATCAGTTGAAACTTTCACGACAAATGAATGGTAATTTCATGACAGGGACTTGCGTCATCAAAAATTCATGCTTCCTTCAATGAGTTGTCACGCCGGCGCTGAATACTTGTCTGGTGTTTTCTTCAACATAAGGAGTGAATCATGAAAACCCGATTTTCCGTTCTGGCGTTGGCCGCCTGCGCCAGTGTGGGTGCTTCTGCACAAACCCTGAACATTGCCAGTAACTTTGAAATTTATGGTCGCGTGCACGTGTCCTACGACATGCTCGACAACGGCGACAACTACAGTCGCGCCACCTTGTCCAGCAACGCCACCCGGTTTGGGGTGCGCGGCAACAAGGACTTTGGTGGCCTGAAAGGCGTGTGGCAAATTGAGCAGGAGATCTTCCCTCTCAACAACAGCACCGATAACCGCTTTGCCACCCGCGATACCTTTGCCGGCATCCAGTCTGGCTTTGGTCTGGTTCGCGTCGGTCGTTATGACTCGCCCGCCAAAATCGCGCGTGAGCCTTTCAATCTGTTTGGTGATCAGTTGGGTGACATGCGCAACCTGACACGTGTGGGCAATGCCAAATTCGATGAGCGTCCCAGCAACCTGATCGAGTACCAGTCTCCCAAGATGGGCTCGTTCACGGGTCGTGTGGCTTATTCCCCCCATCAGACCACGCAAGGCGAGGTCGATGCCAACCAAAGCGACGTCAAGGATGACATGCAGTCGGCCATGTTGACCTATGCGAATTCCGGTTTGGTGGTCAATGCCTCGTTTGAAAAATGGAATGGTCTCACTGGAAGCACGTCACGTCGTGACACCACTCGCCTGGCTGCTTCCTATGATTTGAGCAAAGCCACCAAGCTGGTGGCTTATCTGGAAGACCAGTCATTCTTCTCCGCGGCCAATGTCGCGGCTTCCGCCAAGGTCAATGGCCTGGGGGTGCAGCAGGCGCTGAGCCCGAAAACCTTTTTGAATGTCACCTGGTTGAGTCGCGATGAAAGCGCCGCTGACGCCGACTCCACCATGACCGCCATTGGCCTGGAGCATCGCCTGGATCGCCAGTTGCGCATCTACGCCAATTACGCTCAAGTCGACAACCAGTCCAAAGCCAAGTTGCTGCCCTGGGTGCAGGGTCGCAGCACGGCATCCGGTACATCGGCCGTTGGCGCCGGTGTGAACGGCATGGACTCTTCCGGCTTTTCTTTCGGGGTCCGTTACGACTTCTGATCGCTCCAGTTTTTCCAAGGTTTTTAAGCCCGCTGCTTGCAGCGGGTTTTTTTGTTGCCGGTGTCAGGCCAGGCATGCCATGGCCGAGCTGGCCAGGTTGCTGGTGATCTAACTTGGACGTAAAACCGACAGTTCGATGAATGCTTAATGATTGTTTTCTTCTGCTGAGGGGCATTTTGGCTGGCATTGAATTTGCATGTTATTCGGGGCCAGTGCCGCCCTGATGTCTTGATGTGCGGCTTGGTTGCTGATTCGCCACCACACCTGCCCAGATGAGTTCAACGGTCGCCACCTCGCTGAAAGTCGGTTTGCCCGAGCCCACCGATCCGAAAATCGGAGCCTCGGTGCGTGGGGCCGCGCCGATGCCGACTCAGAAATTTGCCGAGGCCCTGTCGAAACTGCAAAGCCCGGATTCGGTGGTCACGGTCAAATCCGGTGACACCCTCAGTGGCCTGATTCAAAAGCATTTGCAGGCCGTGCGCTCACCGGTTCAGGCCACGCCCAAAGAGCTCTACCGCTTGTCGGTCGAGGTCGCTGCCCAAAACGGCATTGCCGACCCCAACCTGATCTACCCGGATCAAAAAATCAATTTGTCAGGGGTTGCATCGGCCTTGTTGGCCGAGGCTTTGAAACCCGATGCCGCTGCGCCTGCGACTGCGTGGATCCAAGCGCCGGCTCAGATGCCTTCGGATGTCAGGGCGTTCGCATCGAACCCCAAGGGGGCCCAGGGAGATTTTGTGACCCGACACGCCGATTCGGCTCGCAAGGTTCAGGACGCCACCGGAATTCCGGCAGCGTTCATGATGGGGCAGGCGGCATTGGAAACCGCCTGGGGTCAGCGAGAAATCAGATTTCCCAACGGACAAACTTCGCACAATTTGTTTGGGATTCAGGCCGGATCGCAGTGGAAGGGGCCGGTGGTCGAGGTTTGGACCACCGAGTACAGCCAGGGCCAGCCGCAGCGGGTCAAGGGTGTGTTCAGGGCTTATGACAGTTACGAAGCGTCGTTCCAGGACTATGCCCGATTGATCGGTCAAACCCCGCGGTATGCCACCGCCATGCGCCATCTGAATGATCCGCAAGCCTTTGCGCAGGCCTTGCAGCGTGCCGGATACGCCACGGCGCCCCACTATGCGCAAGCGTTGACCTCGGTCATTGAGTCCGCGCAACGCTTTCAAAGCCGATTGGCTCAAGGCGTGGCACAGGTTGCCACCGGTGCCATGACGGCGGCGCAGGCCTTGCAAATGCGCACCCGGCTGGCTTGGGGCGAAGATGTGCCGCGCACCCAGGTGGCCAAGTCTGCGGACATTCCTTTGCCTTAAAATGCAAGTCAGCTCCAGTGGTCTTGGCGATCGCTGGCAAGACGGGAAATCCAATCATGAATCTTTTCATGCGCGCTCTCTGCCTGGGCATGCTGTGTGGCAGCTTGTCAGGCGTTCAGGCGCAAAACATCGCTGTGTCCGATGCCTGGGTCCGATCGACTGTGCCTGGGCAAAAGGCCACCGGTGCGTTCATGAAGATCACCGCCCCGCAGACTGCCCGTTTGGTATCGGCCAGCAGTCCGGTGGCAGGTGTGGTCGAAATCCATGAGATGAAAATGGAGCGCGACGTCATGAAGATGTCCGCCCTGTCGCAGGGGCTGGTGTTGCCCGCCGGGCAGACGATCGAGCTCAAGCCAGGTGGCTACCACGTCATGCTGATGGATCTGAAATCCGCCTTGAGCCCCAACACCCAGGTGGCGGTCAAATTGACCTTTCAGGATGCACGGGGTCAGCAAACCACCCAGGAGCTCAGTGTGCCAGTGATGGCACAACCCGCACACGGCGGGCATCGCCACTGAGGATCACCCGCCCAGTCACCGCTCAGCTTGCTGGGCGGCTGTCTCACAAGCGGTTTAAGGCACGCTCGAACCGTTGCAGCAGTTGCTGGATCTCGTCGGGGTTGATGATCAAGGGAGGACAAAAGGCGATGGTGTCTCCAATGGCTCGCACGATCAATCCCTCTTCCTCGGCCAACTGGGCGCAGGTTTTACCCTGGCCCGCCACCAGTTCTACGCCGGCGAGCAAGCCGATTCCGCGCACCTCTTTGACCTTGGGGTGCGATTGAAGCCGGTGCAGGCCTTGCAAAAAGGCAGGACTGACCCTTTGCACATGGCCGACGATGTCGAGCTCTTCGTAAATGTTCAAAGTCTCCAGCGCCACCGCCGATGCCACCGGATGCCCGGAATAGGTCATGGTGAGGCCAAACAATCCGAGCTCGCCGCTTTGCCGCTCAATCGCTTCGTAGACCCGGGGGCCGATCATCAGTGCTGAAATCGGGATGTAGGCACTTGACAAGGCTTTGGCGCAGATCAGCAAGTCGGGTTGCAGCTTCATGGTGGTCGAACCGAACATCTCTCCGGTGCGGCCAAAGGCGGTGACCACTTCATCGCAAACCAGCAAGATGTTGTGAGATTTGAGCAATGCTTGCAGTCGCTCATAGTAGCGGGCCGGCGGAACCACGATGCCGCCCGCACCCATGACAGGCTCGACAAAGAAAGCGGCAATGGTGTCTGCCCCTTCGCGCTCGATGAGTTGTTCGATTTGGCCGATCAGCCGATCGCTGAAAGCGTCCTCGCTTTCGCCCGGATGGGCATGGCGGCTGTAATGCGGCGTTTGTACATGCAAAAAGCCGGGCAGCGGCAGGTTGAATTTGTCGTGCGCATAGGACACCCCCGACAAACTGGCGGATGCGATGGTGTTGCCGTGGTAGGCCAGTTGGTGGGCCATGAATTTTCTTTTGTTGGGTTGCCCCATGGCGTTCCAGTAATACCAACTCAACCGTGCAGCGCAGTCATTGGCCTCTGATCCCGTGCTGGAAAACCAGATCCTTGCCATTGGGGCCGGGGCGATCGACAACAGTTTTTCGGCCAGGGCAATGACTGGCGGATGACTCTTGTGATTGGTCAGCGGGTAGTAGGCCAGTTGCTTCATTTGCCGGTATGCCACATCGGCCAGGCGTTCATTGCCATAACCCAGTGCGATGCACCACAGCCCGGACATGCCCTCGATGTACTCCCGACCTTCGACATCGCGGACCCAGACCCCGTGGCCGGATTCGATCACGCTGGCGCCACGTTGGGCGTGCAAGGACAAATTGGTGAGGCCGTGCACCACCGCTTTGGCGTCGCGCAGGGCGTAGGATTCAGGAGTGGACATGTGAATAACCCAGAGTGAAACAGCCACGCATTTTGAAGCCTGTGATCGCGGGTGACAATCCGCGCCTGTAAAGCCCCGGACAGTTGCTGCCTTTCTGTGCCGATCGGGCCACATACCGGCCGAGAGGGCAAGAGAGGGCAAAGATTTAAATGTTCAATTAAAATGAATTTAATTAATTGGAATGCATCTGCCAACATGAGCACGCCACTGCCCGAAATCACAACGCCGGAATTGCTGGCTGCCCTGAATGAATTGCTTGAAGCTGAACGAGCCGGCGCCAGGGTGGCGCGCGAGACCGCCGCCACATGGCCAGAAGATGACCCCTGGCGTGAAGTGGTGTTGGAGATCCAGTCCGATGAGCTGCGGTGGTGCAAATTGCTCATGGACCTGATTCATCGCATGAATGCAAAGCCATCTGCCTTGACCGGTGCCTTTCACGCAAAAGCCATGGGGATCCCAGATCAGATCGAGAGAATGCGCTTTCTCAATCGGGGACAGGCGTGGGTGGTTCGCCGTTTGGAGGTTTTGTTGGCGCACCGACTTGAACCCCAGGTGAGGGAAGGTCTGAAAGCCATGCGGGACGCCCATGCGGGTCAAATCGAACGAGTGACACATCACCTGTCCACTTGATCAACCGATGCCCTCCGAAAGGGCCATGTGGTGGTGTGTTTTGGAGCCGTTGCCAGATCTTCTCTCTGAGCGGGACGGGTCTGATTCGTTGTGCGTCAGATCGAGATCAGCTGACGTACTCCGTCTCGATCCATGTCGCGGCCATGTCCCTTTGCGATCACTTCGCCGCGCTCCATCACCAGATAGGTGTCAGCCAGTTCCTGCGCAAAATCAAAATACTGTTCGCACAACAGGATGCCCATGGGTTGACCCCAAAGCCCCACACGTGCCAATTGTTGGATGACACGCCCGATGTCCCGAATGATGTTGGGTTGTATGCCTTCTGTGGGCTCATCCAGGATCAGCAGCTTGGGTCGGGATGCCAGGGCGCGGGCAATGGCCAATTGTTGCTGCTGTCCGCCAGAGAGGTCACCCCCCCGACGCAGGCGCATTTGTTGCAGCACCGGAAAGAGTTGGTAGAGCTCGTCGGGTATGGGCTCTTGGGCCGGGCGTGTGGCCATGCCCATGCGCAAATTATCTTCCACCGTCAGGCGGGCAAAAATTTCGCGCCCTTGTGGCACATAGCCCATTCCCAGTGCCGCACGTTCGAAGGGTTGACGAGTGCCCAAAGGCTGATCCAAAAAACGGATTTCACCTTCCCGAACGGGAACCAAGCCCATGAGACACTTGAGCAAAGTGGTTTTGCCGACACCATTGCGACCCATTAAAACAGAGATCTGACCGGTCGATACTTGCAGGCTGACATTGCGCAAAATATGCGATCCGCCGTAGTATTGATGGATGCCTTGAACGTCCAGCATGTTCATCGTCCCAAATAAACTTCGATGACTCGGTCATCGGCTTGTACCTGCGCCAGACTCCCTTGCGCGAGCACAGCTCCATCGCAGAGCACAGTCACGATATCGGAAATTTGCTTCACGAAAGCCATGTCGTGTTCCACCACCATCAGGGAGTGGCGACCTTTGAGGCTGAGAAAGAGTTCTGCGGTTCGCTCGGTTTCATGATCGGTCATGCCAGCCACTGGTTCATCGAGCAACAAAAGCTTGGGGTCTTGCATCAGCAGCATGCCAATTTCCAGCCATTGCTTTTGACCATGGCTGAGCAGGCCCGCAGGGCGCAGCGCATGATCCTGAAGCTGGATGGTTTGCATCACTTCTGCCAGTCGATCCGATTGAGCGGAATCCAGTCGAAACAGAAGTGATGCGCTGACGCCTTTGTGGGTTTTCAGGGCCAGTTCGAGATTTTCAAACACAGACAGTTGTTCGAAGACCGTGGGTTTTTGAAATTTTCGCCCAATGCCCAGTTGCGCAATTTCAGGCTCATTGTGACGCAGCAGATCGATGGTGCTGCCGAAATAGACCTGTCCCGAGTCGGGTCGGGTTTTGCCGGTAATGATGTCCATCATGGTGGTTTTACCGGCTCCATTCGGGCCGATGATGCACCTCAGTTCACCGGGAGAGATGTCCAGGGAGAGGTGGTTGATGGCTTGAAAACCATCGAAGCTGACGCATACGTCATCCAGGTACAAAATTCGGCCATGGGTCAAATCGATCTCATCACCGCGCCGGATGCGACCATAACTGGCGTTGCGGTCACCCGATGTCGTGGTTTGACTGTTCAGGGCAAGGCGGGACGCCTCCGCACGTTTCCCGCCATCTTCAAGAAGATCCGGCGTCATGAACGACCTCCGCGGCGGCGTTGGCTAATGCGTTGAATCCACCCTACAACACCTTGAGGCAAATAAAGGGTAACGGCAATGAAAAGGGCGCCCAAAAAATACAACCAGAACTCTGGCGCAGTCACCGTCAGCCAGCTTTTCGCTCCATTGACCAGAAAGGCACCTGCGATGGGGCCGATCAAAGTGGCTCGCCCGCCCACAGCGGTCCAGATGGCGATCTCAATCGATTGGGCCGGGCTCATTTCCCCCGGGTTGATGATGCCGACTTGGGGTACATACAAAGCGCCTGCGATGCCGCACATGACCGCCGATAGCACCCACACACTCAATTTGTAAGGCAGGGGTGAGTAGCCGCTGAACATGACGCGATTTTCAGCGTCCCGGATGGCTTGTAGCACGCGCCCATACTTGCGCGTCATCAGCCAACGACCCAGCAACAGAAAACCCAGCAATGTGACACCGGTCAGAACGAAAAGAACCATTCGTGTTTGATCGGTTGCGATGGGCTGGCCCAAAATTCTTTTGAAATCGGTGAAACCATTGTTACCGCCAAACCCGGTTTCGTTGCGAAAAAACAAGAGCATGGCTGCAAAGGTCAGCGCTTGGGTGATGATGGAGAAGTACACACCCCTGATTCGGGAGCGAAAGGCAAAGTAACCGAACACACCCGCTACCAGGCCGGGTACCAGAATCACCAGAGCCAAAGTGGCGATGAAACTGTCACTCAACCACCAGTGCCAGGGTAGCTCCTTCCAGTCCAGAAACACCATGAAGTCCGGCAAATCGGATTTGTAATTCCCTTCGCGTCCGATTTGACGCATGAGGTACATGCCCATGGTGTAGCCACCCAAGGCAAAAAACAGGCCGTGACCCAGCGACAAAATGCCGGTGTAGCCCCAGATCAAATCCATGGCCAGGGCACAAATGGCGTAACACATGATTTTGCCCAGCAAGGACACGGCGTAGTCGCTCAGGTGCAGCACGTGATCGGCGGGCAGAATCAGGTTCATGATGGGAGCCAGCAAAGTCACGCACGTCAGCGCGCTGCCAAACGCCCACCATCCTGGTCGGGAGAGCAATGGATAAACGGGGTTTTGCAGGGACATGTCAGGGCTCCACGCTTCGGCCTTTGAGGGCAAACAGACCCTGAGGCCTTTTTTGAATGAAGATCACGATCAGGATCAGCACCGCGATCTTGGCCAGCACCGCGCCCGTCCAGCCCTCCAGTAATTTATTGAGAATGCCCAGGCCTAATGCGGCATAGACGGTGCCGGCCAGTTGACCCACTCCACCCAAAACGACGACCATGAAGGCATCGACGATGTAGTTCTGGCCCAGATCTGGCCCCACGTTGCCGATTTGGCTCAATGCACAGCCAGCCAACCCGGCAATGCCGGATCCCAACGCAAAGGCGTATGTATCGATTCGGGCGGTGTTGACCCCCATGCAAGAAGCCATTGCACGATTTTGGGTGACACCCCGAACAAACAATCCAAGTCGTGTCCGGGTGATCAGCAGCGTCATGCCCAGCAGCACAGTACATGCAAATGCGATGATCAGCATGCGGTTCCACGGCAGCGTCAGATTGGACAAGACCGTCAGACCACCGCTCATCCAGGCGGGGTTTTCAACGGCCACGTTTTGAGCCCCAAACATCGAACGCACCGATTGCATGAGGATCAGACTGATGCCCCAAGTGGCCAACAAGGTCTCAAGGGGGCGGCCATAGAGATGACGCAACACCAGACGTTCGAGCACGGCCCCGACCATGGCTGCAGCCAGGAAGGCGCATGGCACGGCGGCCACCAAATAGGCATCAAACCAGGCGGGAAGGTGAGTTTTGAAGAGGTTTTGAACCAAAAAAGTTGCGTAAGCCCCGATCATCATCAATTCACCGTGCGCCATGTTGATGACGCCCATCAAGCCATAAGTGATGGCCAAGCCCAGGGCAACAAGCAGTAAAACAGACCCCAGACTCAGGCCGGTGAACCATATGCCCAACCGTTCTCCCCAAGCCAGCGCTGCGCTGAGTTTTTGAAGGCTGGCTCTGAGTTGGGTGCGCACCGCGGGATCGGTCTCTTTTTGCAATTGGTCGTTCAGCAAGCGCTGTGCGTCAGGGCTGCTGAATTGGCCCAGCCGTTGCGCAGCCACCCGGCGCTCGGCGGCTTGCGCATGGTTCAGGTCAATGGCGGCCAAAGCGTACAACAGACGGGTCTTCAAATCATCTGAATTTTCCTGCCGCAGTGCTCGCTCGATCAGAGGCCTTTTGCTGACGTCAGGATCTTTGATCAAAGCAGCGATCGCCAAGCGGCGCAAGGCCGGTTCGGGCACAAAGAGCTGCAAAGTGGCGATGGCGGCATCGAGCTCGCCCCGCAAACGGTTATTCAACACCACATCCTCGGCCTCGGGTGGAAGAACCACCGATTGCCCATCTACAGGGTCAATCACCTGCTGATGGATCAGCATGAAGGTCTTGCCATCTTTGACTTTGACGGCTTCGCTGGCTAAGGCCTTCAAATAAGGCAGCAAACGTTCGGCGGGATCGGCCAATGCGGTGTGCAGCGCAGCGATGCGCTGATCGGTGTCGCCGATGGCGATGTCTTGGGCTTGCTGCTGGGTCAATGCCCAAAGAGGCGCGCAGGACAGGGCCAGACATGCTGAAAGAAAAAGACGCTTGAGGTGCATCACGCAATTCAATGGTTTGGAAGTGGCGCCCGGCATGTGCCGGGTGCCTGTCACGATTGGATCCGGATTACTTCTTGGCGGGCTCGTCGGGCTTTTTGTCGTTGCCTTCGATGTAAGGGCTCCAGGGGCGGGCCTTGACCGGGCCGGGCGTTTTCCATACGACATTGAATTGGCCATCGGCTTTCACTTCACCAATGAACACCGACTTGTGCAGGTGATGGTTCTTCTCATCCATTTTCGAAGTGATCCCCGAAGGTGCCTTGAAGGTCTGCCCCGACATGGCTTTGATCACTGCATCCACATTGGTTGTTTTGGCTTGTTCAACCGCCTGCTTCCACATGTTGATGCCGATGTAAGTGGCTTCCATGGGGTCATTGGTCAAGGGCTTGTCCTTGTGACCCGGGATATTCTTTGCTTTTGCATAAGCTGCCCACTTCTTCGTGAATTCATCGTTGGCCGGATTCTTCAGGCTCATGAAGTAGTTCCACGCTGCCAAATGACCCACCAGAGGCTTGGTGTCCACGCCACGCAGTTCTTCCTCGCCCACCGAGAAGGCCACGACCGGGACGTCCTTGGCTTTGAGCCCCGCATTGCCCAGCTCTTTGTAGAAAGGCACATTGGAGTCGCCATTGATCGTGGAAACCACAGCGGTCTTGCCGCCGGCGGCAAATTTTTTGATATCGGCCACGATGGTTTGGTAGTCCGCGTGTCCAAACGGTGTGTATTTCTCGTCAATGTCACTGTCTTTCACGCCTTTGCTTTTCAGGTAGGCGCGCAGGATCTTGTTGGTGGTTCTGGGATAAACATAGTCGGTACCCAGCAACACCCAGCGTTTGGCAGCACCGCCATCTTTGCTCATGAGGTAGTCGACCGCGGGGATCGCTTGCTGATTGGGTGCTGCACCGGTGTAGAAAACATTTTTCGATAACTCTTCACCCTCGTACTGAACCGGGTAGAACAACAGGCCATTGAGCTCTTCAAAGACCGGCAAAACCGATTTCCGACTGACCGACGTCCAGCATCCAAAAACCACCGCCACCTTGTCCTGGGTCAGCAATTGCTTGGCTTTTTCCGCGAACAAAGGCCAATTGGAAGCAGGATCGACCACCACGGGCTCCAGTTTTTTGCCCAGCACCCCCCCTTTGGCGTTGATCTCGTCAATGGCCATCAGTACCGTGTCTTTCAGAACGGTTTCTGATATGGCCATGGTTCCTGACAAGGAGTGGAGCACGCCCACCTTGATGGTGTCGGCAGCGTGTGCTTGCGGAAGTACGGTCAGGGAGCCGGCGGCCAGCGCAGCGGCTGCGGCCAGGGTTTTTAGGGTGGCGCGACGATCTTGCATGTTGAAAACTCCGGAGATGAGATGAGTGTGTTCGGATGCGCCCTTGCGAGCCTTAGGGTCTTTGCAAGGCTTGTGCCAAGCTTGAACACGCTGTTAGGACCCGAAAAAGCACCGGCAAGGTGCGTGAGTGTCCGGATTCGCTCCCAAATGCATGCATGCCCCACTTTGGCACTCGGACTTGGGCACCAAGTAGGGCAGTGTCAGAACTTCCTTGTAAATCGACTTGCAACGAAAGGAATGGTGAGCAATCCATTTCTGATAGCGATCAGGTGATGATCGGTAAAAGGCTTGGCGCCACAGGTGGAGGCCGATTTGGATATCATGCTACAAGGCATCGCCCGCATCCGTAGCGATGTCATGCGCCTGTCAAAGGGCATGGCCAACTTCAGGCTCTTGAAAGCTGGGCCGAGTTGATTTGTTTTCTCGAGTTGTGTGGCATGCCGCCAAAGACTCAATCGACCACTTGTCGAGGCCCGACATGAACAGTCAAGCAGAAACCCTGAAAAACAATGGCCTGAAGGTCACTTTGCCGCGCCTGAAGGTGTTGGAGATGTTCGAAAAGTCGCCGGGCGAGCATTTTTCGGCGGAAGATGTCTACAACCGATTGTCGTCCCAGGGTAACGAGATGGGGATCGCCACGGTGTACCGCATCCTGATGCAGTTTGCCGATGCGGGTTTGTTGCGCAAGTCCAATTTCGACGGGGAAAAGGCCTGGTTTGAGCTGGAGGACGGTCAGCACCACGACCATCTGTTGTGTGTCGAGTGCGGGGTGGTGGTCGAGTTTTTCAATTCAAGCATTGAAGAGCAACAACGTGCCGTGGCACAAAGCCACGGCTTCGAGTTGCTCGAGCACAACATGGTGCTCTACGGCCTGTGTGGTCGCTGCCAATCCAAACAGAAGCTTGAACCTCAGTCGGCCCATCGGTCCGACTGAGGGTTGTTCAGCCCGCGGCCTTTTCAGGGATGACGGGTAACAACAGGCGGCTGGTCAGCGCCGCGCCGAAGTGCAGGCTGACCTGGCCACCGAAGACGCTTGCGGGCCGGTCTTGTTCGTCGTCATGGACGAAGGGTCCGCAGCCTTTCATGGGGTTTTTCATGTTCGACAAAGTGGCGGCGGGTCCATTCCACTCGTAGTCGCGTCCGCGAATGGCAATGCCGACCCGGTAGCCCGCCGGCAGCACGATGCAGGTCGGCCAGATTTCGACATCGAGTTCGACCACTTGGCCCGGAACCAGGGGTTGCTTTTCATCGTGGGTGTGAAAGGGCCGATAGGGCAGGGATCGCTTGGGGTCGAGTTTGCGGTGCGAGGCCCGCAGCCAGCCCAGGCTGATGGGGTTGTGCGGGTCCAGCGCCCCCTGAAAGACCACCTCGTTGCCTTGGGGATCGAACACCTGCAGCACCGCAAACACATCGGCGTCGACAGTGCTCGATGAGAGGTGAATCTTCAGGGCCGATGGGCCGGTGATTTCGGTGGCCTCGGTCATGGGGGCAGAAAGGAAGGTCAGGCCTTCGCCCATGGCTTCATAAGTCAATGTCTGATCGCCGCCCAGATAGGGTTGACTCGACAGGGTCATGGTGTCGGGGTGCAGGTGAAAGTCGGTCCAGCGAGTGCGGGCCAGCGGCCATTCGTTTTCGTGCCGCTCGACGAATTTTTCGCCCGGGTGCCGAACTTGCAGGCGAACTTTGGGCTCGCGATCCCAGCCATTGTCCTCGCCTTTGAGGAAGTGGTCGAAGAACTTGCGTTGCATGTGCACGCCGTAGTCGGTGTAGAAAGGGGCCCAATGCGAACCGCCGTGCGCTTCGAGCCACTTTTGCTCCGAGGCGGCCCCGATGAAACCTTCGATGTTGCCACGCAGGTGAAGCCCTTGCCCGCCCCAGTTGGCGGTCGAGAGCAAGGGCACTTTGACGCGGCTCAGATCGGCTGAGCGTTCGCGGTAATAGGGACTGTCCATTTCGCGCGTCAGCAACTCATGCGCCATGTCTTCGCGGTTGGCGACCAACTGCTCGGGGGTCAGGGTCTCGGGACCACAGGCCCATTCGCCGGTGATCGGGTGCTTTCGGCCTCGTTCACCGACGCCATGCTGCACAGTTTTGACCTGCATGTCCTGCCAGTTCTTGCGGAATGTGCACAAAATGCCGCCATGGCGGTTGCCGTCGCGGTAGTTGTCGTGCCAGCCTTCCCAGACGCAAATCGCCGCCAGGTGCGGTGGCTGCGTGGCTGCCGCCCGCCACTGGTTGGCTCCGTAATAGGAAATGCCATTCAATCCCACTTTGCCATTGCTCCAGGGCTGGCGAGCGGCCCATTCAATGCAGTCGTGGTAGTCTTTTTGTTCGCGATCGTTGTTGTGACACAAGTAGCCGGGCGAGCGGCCTGCGCCGCGCGAGTCCACCCGGACACAGACGTAGCCGTGCGGAACCCATTTTTCAGGATCGACCACCTCCCAGTTGGCATAGCGGTTGCTGGTGCCTGAAACCGCATCCGGGTTTTCTTTGCACATGATCTCCCAAGCGGTCTGATAACCTTCCTGAAAGGCAACCCACTTGCCATAGGGGCCATAGGTCATGATGACCGGATAGGCGCCATCGGCGATGGGGCGAAACACATCGGCGCGCAACACATTGCCGTCGTCCATGGCGATGGCCACGTCCCAATCGATGCGCATGCCGTCCCTGACTTCTGAAGAATGCAGATCACTCACAATTCACTCCGGTTGAATTTTGGCGGCCTTGGCGACGCGTCCCCACAGTTCGATCTCGCGCTTGATGCGAGCCTGAAACTCTGCCGGTGACATGCCACCCGGGTCTGCACCCAGACCCTGAATTTTTTGTTGCACGTCAGGGTCTTTGAGCACCTGAGCGACATCGCGCTGGATTTTTTGCACCACATCGGCAGGCGTGCCTTTGGGGGCCAGCAATCCGAACCACGAGATGGCTTCGTACCCGGGCAACTCCTGGGCAATGGGTTGGGCCTGCGGGAACAGGGATGAAGGCGAGGTCGAACCCACACCCAAAATGCGCACACGCCCGCCCTTGACCTGGCCCTGAACCGAACTGACTGCCGCGATGCCCAAGGGCACATGGCCTCCGGCCAGATCGATCATGAGCGGGCCGGCGCCCTTGTAACTGACGGGTTGCATGTCGGTTTTGGCCAGCATGTTGAGCAAATGGCCCGCCAACATCGCACTGGAATCTGACACGCCAAAATTGACGGGGGTTGAAGACCGCAGGGCGGTCATCACGTCTTTCAGCGACTGATAGGGTGAGTTGACCGGGGTGACCAGGGCAAATGGGGACACCGATACGATGGTGATGGGCACCAGGTCATTGAGGGTGTCATAAGGCAGCTTGTTGTACATGCTGGGGTTGACGACCATGGCGGTCGAAGTCAACAGCAGGGTGTGACCATCCCCTGGAGACTTGGCCACCAAGTCGGTCCCGATTTGCGTGTTGGCCCCGGGTTTGGCATCGATGATGACGGGTTGCCCCCAGATCGCACTGAGTTTGTCCTGAATGATGCGGGCGTTGGCGTCGGTGCTGCCGCCGGGGGCGAAAGGAATCACGATTCGCACCGGTTTGTTGGGGAAGCTTTGGGCCTGGGCGGACAAAGACAGGGTCAGGGCGGCAAACAGCCCGCCCAGTTGGCGACGTTTCAACTTCATGAGGGTACTCCTGGGAAAAATCAGCGGGGTTCAGTGGCTGGGGCGAAACGGAAGCCGAGTTCTTCAAACACCCCCCGTGCATTGGGGGAGGTGGCATCGATTTGTTGTGCGGCCTGGTGGGAAAAAGCAATGTCGTTCATGTCGTGGACACCGCCGGTGATCAGCACTTGGAGCATGCCATCGGTGTCCCCGATGTTGCGAAACGAGCGGTACACCCCGGGCGGGATGGAGATGGTGTCAAAACGTTCGAGCTCAAGGCGATCCTGACCTTGATCGTTCCAGCAAACTTCGAAACGTCCTTCAAGGACAGTGAAGGTCTCGAAAGTGTCTTTGTGGTTGTGCAAGCCCGGCCCCTGACCGGGCGGGCAGCAGGCGATGGTCATGGTCATGCCGGCAGCCCCAATGATGGGCGCGGCTGCATTGATGGGGGTTTTGCCCGTGCCTTCGAGTCCGATGACCGAGAGCAATTGGCGGGCATAGACCACATCGCGTGCGGCTTGGGGCACCTGGTTGGAGGCTTGAACGGGAAGGGGTTTGAGTTGCCCAAAGCGCGAGACGCGCCGGTTCATTTCTTCAACGCTGATGTGACGTGAGGGGATCATGCTTTCATTCCTTGCGAGCCATGCCCAGGCGTTCGATCAGTGCCTTTTCGGCAAAAAAACTGTCGCGGGCAAAGCGGGTGTAGTCTTCGGTGTTTTTGTAAATGACGGTCTGGTCGTATTTGTCGAAAACGGCCATCACCGCCGGATCGTCCAGAGTGCGGCGGAAAGCGTCGTGCAAGACCCGAACCACGGCTGGATCCATGTTCTTGGGGCCGCACACGCCAAATGGAGAGTCGGACACGGTTTCAAACCCCAATTCATTCAGGGTGGGCACTTGGGACCAGCGCTTGGTGCGCTTGCTCCCATAGGTGGCCAACAGGCGCAAGCGACCGGCGTCGACATGAGGGCCCCAACCGGTGGCATCGCTGGCGGCCATGACATGTCCGCCCAACAAGGCCTGCATGTTCTCGGCGTTGCCTTTGAAGGGGACATGGTTGAGGGTGATGCCTGCCTTTTGGGCAAATTCTTCGACCGCCAAGTGGGGGCTGGTGCCCGTGCCCGTTGAGCCGTAAGTGAATTTGCCCGGGTTGGCCTTGGCATAGTCGACCAGGTCTTTGATGCTTTTGATGGGTGAGTCGGCCTGCACCACCAGACCGAAGGTATAGCCCGTCAGGCAAGCGATCCAGGTGAAGTCGCGCAAGGTGTCAAAGGCAACCTTTTGCATGTGCGGGATGCGAAACGCCCCTTGGGGGATCTGGCACAGGGTGTAGCCATCGGCTCGGGCATTGAGCATTTCGACGGCGCCCAACATGCCGCCGGCGCCCGGTTTGTTTTCAACCACGACCTGCTGGCCCAGGATTTTGCCGGCACTTTCGGCCAAGCTGCGCATGACCACATCGGTGGAGCCGCCAGCAGGCCAGGGACAGATGTACTTGATGGGGCGTGACGGGAAATTTTGCGCCCAAGAAAAACCGGCCAAAGCGCTGGCGCCAGCTGCGGTCAGGAGGGTACGTCGTTTCATGTCGGAACCTTGCAAGCCATGGACAAGGCACCAAGTTATCCAGAGTGCCAAGCCTTGTCATCAAGGTTAACGCTTAGATCCCCGAGTCCCCAGACCCCAAGGTGACATGCCGCACCTGTCCGACTCCGGCGGCATCCAACGCTCGATCGCTTCAGTCGGTTTCGCCGGGCCGATAGAGCAAGCCCTGGCCCAAGCGATCCAGGCAGATTTCAGCGGTCCATGGGAGCATGAGGGCGCCGCACCGGCTGTCGCGAAACATGCGCTCGAGCGGGTAAGTTTTCAGCATGGCCTGACCGCCGCAGACCTTGACGGCTTCGGCGCAGATTTCGGCGCTGGTTTCCATCACGGTGTATTGACAAGCCAATGCCCGCAAGCGTTCGGCAGGGGCGGGATCACAACGGTACTCGGAAGTGGCCCGGTGAAACAGGGCCCAGGCTTGCTGCAACTTCACGTACATCTGCGCCACCGCAATTTGTTTGGTCGGGTACATGCGACGCTTGACGGTGACGCCTGGAGCCTCGGCCCGCAAATAAGCCACGGTGAAGTCGAAGGCGGCCTGGGCAATGCCCATGTAAGTGGGCGTGAGCGTCATGAACATGTGCGGAAAGCGACGCGCTGCCTGGGCATAGATGCCGGTTGGCATCATGGTGGCCATGTCATCGACAAATACATTTTGCAGGATCAGGGTGCGCGACACAGTGGCCCGCATGCCCAGAGGGTCCCATTCGCCCTCAATCGTCAGCCCGGGTGAATGGGCAGGCACCGATACAAACAGGGTGTGGCGCATGCTGGCCTCGGGCAGATCTTCGGTACACAAGATGCCGTAGCAGTCGGCCGATCCGGAAAGTGAAGCGAAGATTTTGCGCCCGTTCAGTACCCATCCACCTTCGACCTTGCGGGCAGAGGTGCCAAAAGGTGCTTTGCCGGCTGCCGCCGAACTGCCCTCGGAAAAGGGTTGGGCATAAATTTTGCCGGCCAGCATTTGGCGGTGGTGGTGACTGCGGTTTCGCTCGTGGCTTTCGCGTTGCTCGGGCGTCAGGTCCAGGGCATCGACCATGTCCGCGGTCCACAAAGCATTGGCATTGTGCATGTTGAAGGTGTTGGCGGTCGAGCCGCAGTAGTAGCCGATGCGCGTGGCCACCAACATGTAGGTGCGATAGTCGGCTCCCAATCCGCCGTAGCGCTTGGGGACACACAGCCCCAAAAAGCCCATGTCGCGCAAATCGTTCCAGTTTTCGGTTGGAAAAATGGCTTCGCGATCGTGCTTGAAGGCCCGTTGCGCCCAAGTCGGTCCGACTTCATCGACCCGAGCAATCAACTGGCGTTGCAGGTCGGTCAGTGGCAGCCCGTGGGCCAGGGTGTTGTCATCGGCCGATTCGGCATAAGAGCGCAAATATTGGGTATCCATGCGCTTATGGTAACTGCCAACCCATCTCCAGCCAATGGCCGAATCGGGGCTTGAAGGCCCAGGCCAGATTCAGCACCGGAGTGCCGTTTTCAAACACCTGTTCGGTCAGGTGGTCCAGCCAATGGCCCTGTGCGCCCCAACTTTGCAGCCAGTCTTGTGCCGACTTCGAGGCCAAGTCGACCCCTGCCGAGGAACGCCAGGCCGGTGGCATGGGGCGGTGGCCAGATAGCGCCCCGGAATAGCGATCGTGCACGCTCCCCCAGCGGGTCTTGTGCAAGCGCTGGCGCACTTCAAGGATGCGGGCTTGGGCTGTGGCGTGATCACCCATGAAGCGCAACTGCCCCAGCACATTATCGAACCAGTACAGGGTCTGGTCATCGGCCTGTTTCCAAACGAGATCTTCGGACCAGGCGTCGCCGAGGTGGTGCGTCCAGGCTGTGCCCGCTTGCCGCATGGCCCGCCCATGGCGTTGTTGAAAGAGCCCATGCGACCATGGGTCGATGTCCCAGGTTTGGACCGCTTTGAATTGACGCAACCAAAGTGGGCTCATCATCCAGCCTGCGCTGGCCCCTATGATCACCAGTCGATCGGCGCGCGGGGCGTTTTGCAGCCACCAGTCTTGCATGATGTGCAGGGTGGGCTGCCAAGCGTTCAGATTGCGCCAGGCTCGGGCATGCCAGAGCAGGCCGCCGGTAGGGTTGACCCATCGGGTCCAGGCGAGTGACCTCAAGACGTGCGTCGATCCCACCAGGCGGTGTGGCGCAAGGGCAGGAGCAGATTAAAGCGTTGGCCGGCTGCGGGCAGACGTTCGACATTCCTGGCGCAAAAAAACAGGGCCACGATGGCCAGCAGCCGAAGTGAGAAAAGGAAAGCAAACCCCCAGCTCGGATGAGCCAGTCGTTCGGGATAGACGATGAACAGGTCGGACGTGAGATTGGCCAGACTGAGCAGGAACAAGCCCCAAAAGACGGGTTTGACGCGCCAGGCACGGGCGTAGGACCAAAGCCCGAACAAAGTCGCGAACACCACAAACCAGCCCCTGAACAGCAGGTAAACACTGAGTCGATCGACCAAAGTGTGGTCGGAAGCCAGCAACTGGGCCATGTGGTGGCTGGAGAAAATCAGCCCCAGCGCGTACAAGCTGCAGGTTCCGATCAGGTACCAAACTCTGAGTGGATAAAAAACATCGCTCAGCCCACGCCGCTCATGGCCCATCAGGGCCTGCAGTTCGGCGGGGCTGACCAGTGACTCAGGGTGGTGTTTCATGCCCGAATTTCTCCAAAGAGCCAAACTTCATTGTAAAACTTTTCCGCTGTGCATGCCTGGTAGTTGGTGCGCCTCAAAGGTGGATACCCTGTTGCGACCGGCGCGTTTGGCTTCGTACATGGCCTGGTCGGCCTGTTGCTGGATTTGTTTCATGCTCGGAGCATGCGCAGCTCCGAAATTGCCACCGGCAACCCCGATGCTGGCGGTGATTTGCAAAGACTGTCCGGCGGTTCTGATGCGCAGATTGGCGACCGCTTGGCGTAAATTTTCTGCCAATTCCTGCGCCCCCATCAGATCGGTGTCCGGCAAAAAAACCGAAAACTCCTCGCCTCCGATGCGCCCAAGGGCATCGCTGCGCCGGATGTGACTTTGCAGAGTTTGCGCCACTTCTCGCAAGACCTCGTCGCCCACGGCATGCCCGTACTGATCGTTGATGGACTTGAAATGATCGAGATCGATGAACAAGACCGCAAAAAACGTTTGTCGGCGCTGGCTGGCATGAATCGCCTGATCGCACACCCGATAGTAAGCTCGGGCGTTCATCACCCCGGTCAAGGGATCATGGCTGGCCAGGTCTTGCAATTGAGCGTTGTAATTGCGCATCCGCTTGAAGTAAGACATGGAGCGATCGCCATAGGCGTGAAATGAAATCCCCAAATAAGCCAGAGCCAGCAGCCCGGTTGCCATGGCGGGGGTTGAGTAGGGGTGCTCCAGATAGGCGTTTCCCCAGGCCAGACCCGCCATGGTGCCCAGCGTGATGATCCACCCCGGTTTTTGCCCCAGCAAAATGAAGACGCAAGGCACATTGGTGTAAAACCACATCACCCGCAATTCGTCGATCGGAACGTGGATCAAGGCCGAGGTCGACTCCAGCAGTGACAGCGTTTCATATGACCAGGCGATGACCTTGAAGCGTCCCGGGTGATTGCGCAGCAGCAACCACATGATCAGGGAAAGGGATGTGAACGTCATCATGGCCCAGCCATGGCGCCAACCCAAGGGGTTGATCTCACTCAGCGTGCCCAAGATGAAAAGCAAGGTGAGCAAACTGCCCGAAATCATCAAAATGATCAGAAATTTATAGCGAAATTCCTGATACTCCTCGTTTTCATGAAACTGGGCTTGACCAAACAGCAATAGCTGGATCCAGCCTTTTCCGGTGTCGAGGTTCAAAAAAGCCATGGCACTACCTGTTTGCTTCTGATTGTGATGAAATTATGGCTCGAAGTTCGTTGTTTCATCAATTTTTATGATTTCACCTCCGTCCGGTGGTTCTGCCACTTTATCTTTTGAGTCCATGGGTCTGAGGGTGGGGCAAAACCTGCAACTGATCCGAAACGTCCCCAGCCCGTACAAGTGTTACTCCAGCCTGATCGGCTATGTTGATCGCGAGTTCATGATCGTGCGCCTGCCGCGTGAAGAAGGAGGGGCGATTCGCTTTGAAAAAGGCCAAATGCTGGAAATACGACTCTTTTCAGGGGTAAGCATTTTTTCATTCGACAGTTGTGTCGAGTCTTTATTGACGCATCCCCGAAATTACATGCTGATGACTTATCCGGCCGAAATTCATGAGCATCGATTGCGGACGCATCATCGTGTGGCGGTGAATTTGCCGATCGAGATCAAAGGGGTCGATGGCGCGTTGCCAGAAGCAGGTGGATTTCGCATCGTCGATCTGAGCGGTGGTGGGGCCCTGCTGGCCGGCCCAACATCTTTGGGTGAGGTGGGCAGTCGTTTGCTGTTGACCCTGCATTTTGATTTGAGCACCACCGGAATGATGGAGGTCGTGACCGTGGGAGCCACCATACAAAACATCCAGGCTCGCACATCTGAAGTCTCTGACGCGATCACCATGCACCATCATGGTGTAAAGTTTGACGCTGTTGATCCGCGCGTCGCGCTTTTGGTGCATGAAGTTCAAAACAAAGTTAAAACACCACATTAAATCCCTTTGGCCGGCGCCGATCGAAGTCTCTACCCGCGAGCGTTGGCGTGTGGCTTTGGGGGTGGGCATGGCCTTGGTCCTGATTGCAATGTTTTGGCGACTGCTGGACGTTTTGGGGCAGGAAGGCCATCGCGCGGGTTTGCTGGCCCCCTTGGGCGCCTCTGCATTGCTTGTCTTTGCGGTTCCGGCCAGCCCGATGGCGCAACCCTGGCCTGTGGTGGTGGGAAACACCCTGAGCGTGGCCGTCGGCTTGTCGGCCGCACATGGTTTGCCATGGCCTGAGTTGGCCCTGTTGGTGGCTATGCCAACTTGCATCATCTTGATGTATGCCAGTCGCAGCCTGCACCCGCCCGGCGTCGCCATGGCTTTGCTGATGGTATTGGCAGGTCCGGAAAGCGACGCACGAGCCATGATGTTGAGTGGTTTTGGAGGCTCTTTGCTGATGGTCATTGCTGCCGCACTGTTCAATCCTGCGACAGGCAAGCGCTATCCTGTCAGGCTACAGGGGTGAGGCCTTAGACCGATCGCCACCTGCGCCGACAGTCGCATGACAGACAGGTGTTGCGGCTGGTTTGTGATCTATTCGAGGTCGTGTTGAAAGGGCTTGAGCATGAAGTTGGTCTTGTTTTGCGGCGCGTCTGACCGAGTTTGGCAACCCGGAGTTTGGGTGGACGATGGCGTGGTTCCCATCGCTTCTGTGGTCAGATTGGGTCACAGTCCGCAGCACACCATGGAGTGCCTGATCGATGATTACCCGCAATTGCAGGAGAAACTGCGGTCGCACGTTGCGTCCACCAGCCCTTTGCCCCACGGGCAGTACCGATTGGGGCCCCCTCTGCCAAGGCCGGGCAAGATTCTGTGCTGCATTGCCAATTACTGGGAGCATGAGCAAAGGGATCGGCGCGACCTGAACCTGTTTCTCAAAAACCCGGATGCCGTCATCGGTCCCGATGACACGATCGAATTGCCGGAATTCACTGAGCCATGGTGTTTCATGCACGAGGCCGAACTGGCACTGGTGATCAAAGGCCCGGCCAAAAAAATACCTCAGGCTCAGTGGCGCGATGCGGTGTTTGGCTACACAGCCTTCATGGATGTGACGGCCCGCGGTCAAGGACGCACCACTTGGCCCTCGAACCGATTGATGAGTTGGCTTGGCAAATCTTTTGATACCTTCGCACCCATTGGCCCGTGCATCGTGACGGCTGATGAAATTTCAAACCCCAACGATTTGCACGTGCGATTTTGGAATGACGGCCAACTCAGGCACAACTACAACACCGATGACATGGAGTACACGGTTCCTGAAATCGTGGCATTTGCCTCACAAATCATGACCTTGCACAGTGGCAATTTGATCGCTTGCGGAACCAACCATGAGGGATTGGGATTTTTGCAGGATGGGGAGCGGGTCAAAATCGAGATTGAGGGCATAGGAGCCATGGAGCTCAACGTGCATGACCCATTGAAAAGGAAGTGGGAACGCGGCGTTTACATGGGCGAAGATTCCACGCATCACGATGCGGTTCGTCGACATCGGCCGGGAGCCGTATTGAAATGACTTCGGCCCCAAATCATCGAGCTGAGATGCTGATCTTGGAAGCCGCATTTTGGGTGGCGTCGTAAACCAGGTTGTTGCCGGTGATGTTGTTCACGGTGTCAGTCATAAAGCCTTTGATCGCAAAGGTTTCTGAATCTGGCACGGTCGTGAATCAATGGTCGGGGTGAGAGGA